>Ga0105104_10002365_pt1 | contig 13819 bp, 11 predicted proteins | sample PPLLaktember2015_3_FD_87034 | JGI IMG/M metagenome (GOLD analysis project Ga0105104, IMG submission 87034) | Freshwater sediment microbial communities from Prairie Pothole Lake near Jamestown, North Dakota, USA - PPLs Lake P7 Core (6) Depth... | ecosystem: Environmental > Aquatic > Freshwater >... | reverse complement strand
GAGCCGTTGCTGCGGCTGACCATCGAGGCGAAAACCCCGGGATTGCTAAGGGAAAAAATGGCCGAAATAGGGGCCATACTTGGTCCGCCCGTCCAGCACGAAAAACCCTCGCCGCCGCAAAAGGAACAGCCCGAAGATAAGCCGGACAAAAAGAAAAAAAACAGCCGCAAATAAAGGCGAAAATTATGGAAATCAACAAAAAGGTATTTCAGACGCAAAAAGGCCCCGTCGAGGGTGTGCAGACAAAATGGCCCGGATTCAATATCCTGATTGTTACAGGCACAAAAGGATTTCTGGCTTGCCCCGCGATTGACGTTGACGCCTGTCAGCGTTACGGAGTCGCGGCGGCGCTTGTTGAAAGCTCGCCCGAGAATCCTATCGGCACCCTGGAAAGGTTCCCGAATCGTAAAATTACCAAAATTAACGAAAAGGCCAGGTCGATTGGTGTAAAAGAGGGAATGGCCGTTACCGACGCCTTTGCCCTGATTGCGTAACATCCGCTAACCCTAATTCTGGAGGGCACAAATATGAGAGTCGCAAAGCTTCTCACGATAGCAGCTCTTTTTGCGTTTTTTTCAAATTCTGCCTTTGCTGAGACGGAATTGAAAGTGTTAAAACTTCCCCAAAGTCCTTATCTCATAGGGCAACCCAATCCGGCACTGGCAGATGTCAATCGGCTCTATATCGCTATTAACTTGCAGTTTCCAGGCGCCGAGGACAAATGGGAATTCACCCGTCAAATAGAACAGCGAGTTAAAGACACATTTCGAGATTCCGAAATCAACGTTATCGATACCACTGTTGATGAAAATTCGCCTTTAGCTCCACGTCTAAAGAAACAAGGCAATTCTCTCGATAAGTTGAGATTTAGACCTGCCAATATTCCTGAATTTCGCATTGACGTTGACTTGTTGAATCTGGCGGATGCAAATCAGTGTGTTTTTCGCCTTCAAACATCTTTTTCAAAAAAGGCAATACTTGAGAACGGCCCCAAAGCAATTGTGATGGCAGATGTTTGGAAAGATGATCCGGTTCTGCGTTTGGTTGCATCGAAAGATGTGAATGAATCTATCATTGCTGTAGCTATCCGGCAAACAAAGACGTTTATAGGTTCCTGGTCTGCAGCGAGAACATCAGATAAACAGTCAGAAACACAATCACGAAATGCGACTGATGAGAAAAACACAAATACTATAAAAAAACAATCTGTCGAATCAAAATATGTCGGCTCGAAAACCAGTGAGGTTTTTCATAAGGCGGATTGTCAGTTTGCACAGAAAATCAAGCCGGAGAATCTTGTCAGTTACGACAGCAGGGAAGATGCCGTCGGGGCGGGCAAAAGACCCTGCAGCAGATGCAAACCTTAATATGTCAGCACAAAGCAGGATAGCGAGTTTGTTAGGCGAAACTGCAGAAGGGCTGGGGCAATTGCTTTGGCCCGCCGAATGCGTCAATTGCAGAAAACATAGTGTCGCTTCGGGCAGTGGTTTGTGCGACGACTGCTGGTCGGGGCTTAGCTCGGTATGCTCAGCCGATTTTTGTCATCGCTGCGGGCGAGATTTAAGCCCATACGCTGTTTTCGGCGTTTGTTGCCCAAATTGCCAAAATGAGGATATTCTCTTTGACGGTATAGCTCGCGCCGGCTTTTATGCGGAGTCGATGCGGGAAATAGTTCTGGCTTTCAAAAACGGCAAAACCGAGCTTGATACTGTGATGACCTGGCTTGCGGATTCGGCGTTACAGGTCAGCGCATTTTTCGGCGATATAGACTTTTTTGTTCCTGTGCCTTTGCACTGGTTCAAACGATTTACCCGCGGCTACAATCAATCTCATCTATTGGCAAAAAAGTTAAAACACCCCACAGCACAACTCAGTACCGACCTTGCCCGAATCCGTTTTACAAAAAGACAGCCGGATATGTTAACGCCGGCCGCAAGAGCGAAAAACGTTGCAGGCGCTTTTGCTGTCCGCTACCGGCATCAATTTGAGGGCAAAAAGGTTTGTCTTGTCGATGACGTTAAAACAACAGGCGCAACATTGAACGAATGCGCAAAAACGTTAAAAGAGGCGGGTGCGTCAAAGGTTTATGCGCTGGTTGTCGCGGTTGCCGGTCAGAATAACAGTTAGGTTTGCGGGTGTTTATTTCTGGCAGTAGTCGATGAGGCGGGCGATTTCGCTGCGGAGGTCTTTTCGGTGGACAATCATATCGATGAAGCCATGTTCCAGCATAAATTCAGCGGTCTGAAAACCTTCCGGCAGTTCGACTTTGATGGTCTCGGCGATAGTACGCGGGCCGGCGAAGCCGATTAATGCCCTGGGTTCTGCGATGAGGCAATCGCCCAGCATCGCGAAACTTGCTGTGACGCCGCCTGTGGTGGGGTCTGTCAGGACTGAGATGAAAAATCCGCCTTGTTTGTCGAATTTTGCCAGAGCGGCGCTGGTTTTTGCCATTTGGCCCAGCGAAACGACGCCCTCGTGCATTCTTGCTCCGCCCGAAGAGCAGACGGCTATGAGGGGCAGTTTTTCTTCTGTTGCTTTTTCGGCGGCAAGGCATAATTTCTCGCCGACGACGTAGCCCATGGAACCCATCAGGAAATTCGGTTCCATCACGGCCAGAACTGCGCCCCTGCCTTTGATGAACGCCTTGCCGATTCGAATCGCTTCTTTTGAGCCGCTTTTCTGCTCGTCGGCCTTTAGCCGCTGGCGATAGGTCGTGCCCCTGAAGTTGAAATCGAGCGGGTCGTTGCTTGTAAGGTCGGCGTGTATCTCCTCGAATGACCCCTCGTCGGCAAGATAGCCGATGCGGGTCAGGGCGTCGATGCGGAAATGGTAATCGCATTCGGGGCAGACGTTGAGGTTTTTTTCTACCTCGCTTTTATAGAGCATGTGCTCGCAGGCGGGACACCTCGTCCACAGCCCCGCGGGCACTTCTTTTCGCTTGCGAAGCGAAAAACCGTTCCATTTTGATTTAGCTTCTTTTGCCATAACCGTAGACAAATTATCATCCTCACAATTGCGAATATTTTACCAAAATGCGAAGCGGATTTCCAGAGATAATTATTTACAGGCGTTTTGAAGGGCTTTTATCGCGGCTATCCGGTTTTTCCCCCCGAATACCGCTTTGCCTGCGACAAGCGTGTCGGCCCCGTAGCCGACGACGATGGGCGTGGTAGAAACATCGATACCGCCGTCAACCTCGACCCTGATTTTCGGGCCGACGATGTTGCGGACTGTGCGGATTTTCTTCGCGGCCGCGGCGATGAATTTTTGCCCGCCGAAGCCCGGATGGACTGTCATTACCAGTATCATATCGCAAAGCGAAGCGACCTTTTCGATTGCCTTGACCGGCGTTTCGGGATTCAGGCAAATGCTTGCCGAAACGCCCATATCGTGAAGTATCCTTATTAATTCCGCCGGCTTTTTTTCAACCTCGATGTGAAATGTTATATTGTTGACGCCTGCCTTGACGAAAGCGGGGGCGTATTTTCGTGGGTCGGTAATCATCAGGTGGCAGTCGAAGAACAGCTTACTGTGCTCGCGGAGTTTTTCGATTACCGGCGGACCGATTGTGATATTGGGAACGAAATGGCCGTCCATAACGTCCAGATGAACCATTTTCAGCCCGGCCCGTTCGATTACGGCAAGTTCATCGCCCAGCTCGGCAAAATCAGAAGCCAGAATCGAGGGATTTATCTCGATTGTTCCGGATTTTGGCAATTTCAGTTTAGCCATAAGCTTCCGTGCAGCCGTTTTTTTAAATTAACCGGCAGAGTGCCGACGGGATATTATTTTTCGTCCAGGATTTCGAGGCAGACAAACTTTTTGCCTTCGAGGAACTCAAGCGATGCTCCGCCCCCGGTTGAGATATGGGTAACCTTTTTATCGAGGCCGAGCTTTTTCAATGCGCTTGCGCTATCGCCGCCGCCGATGACGCTTTTAGCGCCTTTGCTTGTGGCATCCGCGACCGCAACGGCGACCGCCTTTGTGCCCTCATCGAAGGGGGGCATCTCGAAAACGCCCATCGGGCCGTTCCAGACGATGGTTTTGGCGTCTTTTATCTTGTCTGCGAACAGTTTGCGGCTCGCGGGGCCTATGTCCATTCCCTGCCAGCCGGCTTCGATATCGCCTGTAACGACCTTGTTGTCGGCGCCTGCCTTGAATTCTTTTGCGATGACGGTATCGACGGGGAGCAGCAATTCGCAGTTGGCGCTTTTTGCCTTTTCCTGCAATTCTTTTGCCTTTGTGAGGAAATCATCCTCGCACAAGCTTGTGCCGACGCTTTTGCCGTTGGCTTTGAAGAAGGTGTATGCCATCGCGCCGCCGATGATGATTTTGTTGACTTTGGTCATCAGGTTTTCGATAACGCCTAATTTATCGGAGACCTTCGCGCCGCCTAAAATCGCGACGAATGGCCTGACCGGGTTTGAGACGGTATCGCCGAGGAATTTAAGCTCCTTTTCGACTAAGAATCCGATGACGCGGGGTTTTCCTTTCATCATTGCGGGAACGGTGTACATCGAGGCATTATCTCTGTGGGCGGTCCCGAAAGCGTCGTTGACATAAACATCCGCCAAGTCAGCCATCTGCTTTGCGAAATCGTCTTTGGCCTTGCGAAGCGCCGGGTCTTCCTTTGCCTTTTTATCTTTGATTTCCTCTTCCTTGTGGAAGCGGACATTTTCCAGCAGCAGGACGTCGCCGGGTTTCAGTGCCTTTGCCTTGGCAATGGGGTCCGGGCCGACGCAATCATTGGCGAAGATGACTTCTTTACCTAACAGTTCGGACAGCTTTTTGGCTACGGGCTTCATCGAGGCCTTCGGGTCGGGCTTACCGTCGGGTCTGCCCAAGTGACTTGCCAGAATAAGCGACCCGCCGTCGTCGATGACCTTTTTTATCGATGGCAGCGCCGCGACGATTCTCTTGTCGCTTGTGATATTACAGTTTTCATCTAAGGGAACGTTGAAATCCACCCTCATGAATACCTTCTTGCCCTTCGCGTTTATGTCCGCTATCGTCTTCTTAGCCATAGCTTCACCTGTCCTGTAATCGAATTTATAATAAAAAAATCGGGTCCCGCGTTAGCGAGACCCGAATGTTCGTTTACCCGAGTTTTGCCATTTTTTCCATTATATCGACGGTGCGGTTCGAATAGCCCCATTCGTTGTCATACCAGCTTATCGCCTTGACCGTTTTGCCTTTTACCATTGTGAGCAGTGAATCGAAGATGCTCGAAGCCGGGTTATTGACGATATCGCTGCTTACGATTGGTTCATCACAATAAACAAGAACGCCTTTCATCGGGCCTTCCGCCGCCTTTTTCATCGCCGCGTTAACGTCGGCGACTGTTACGTCTTTCTTTACGTTGACGACGAGGTCAACCAGGCTGCCTACCGGGATTGGGATGCGGACTGCGAAGCCGTCGAGTTTGCCTTCGAGTTCCGTGATAACCTTGCCGATTGCCTTGGCGGCGCCGGTGCTTGTGGGAATCATATTGGCTGCCGCTGCCCTTGCCCTGCGCAGGTCTTTGTGAATCTGGTCAGCGACTTTCTGGTCGTTGGTATAAGCGTGAATGGTCGTCATTACGCCGGATTCGATACCGAACGTATCGTTGAGGACCTTGGCGATTGGTGCGAGGCAGTTTGTCGTACAGCTCGCGTTCGAGACGCACTTTATGTCTTTTGTGAGCTTGTTGTCGTTAACGCCCATAACGATTGTGGCCTCGATATCATCCTTGGCCGGGACGGTCAGGACAACCTTCTTTGCGCCGGCTTTGATGTGGTCGCCGTAGCCGCCCTTTTCAGATGACGCCTTGGTGAACAGGCCTGTGGACTCGACTACGATATCGACGCCCATATCCTTCCACGGAAGTTCCGCGGGGTTCTTCACGGCCAGTACCTTTATGGTCTTGCCGTCTATAACGATATCCGAACCCTTGGCCTCGACGGTTCCCTGCCATTTGCCTTCGACGGTATCGTATTTGAACAGGTGCGCCAGCGACTTTGCGTCTGACAGGTCGTTAATCGCGACCAGTTCGAGATTGCCTTTGCGGGTCATCAAAATTCTTGTTACGGCCCTGCCGATTCGCCCGAAGCCGTTTATTGCTACCTTTACTGCCATTGCCAGTTCTCCTTTTTACAAAATACAGACGTGGTTCTTGCCGCTTATGTAACGGCCTCTTTCGGTACAAACAGCCCGTTAATATATGAACACCGCCTCGCCTTGTCAAGCCCATTGCCCGTCGATTTCAAGCCTTGCTGTGCCAACTGCTCACTCGATTATTTGCCTCTTCGGGGGCTTGTCTAACCCTGCCGCAGCCGCTTTTTTACGAAGTTCTAAGCTGCCGGGGATGTTAGCGTCGTAGTAGATGTTCTCCACGAACCTGCGCTGGCCTGCAAGCGCATTGATTGCCTCTGCCCAGCGATGTGGCTGGTCTTTGCGTATCTGCTCACTCATATCGAGGCATATCGCCACATAAGCTGCCCGGGCAAGTTCCTGTTTATCCTGACTCCGGGCAACCGCTTCTTTAACCTGCGGTCCTGCCTTTTCACGCAAAACACTAACCTCCGCATCCGGGCCGACAAGTTTATGAACATTTGCGCTTTTTTCAGCCGGTATCTGATAAATCACCTGGCTGCCGGTAAGTATTCGTTTTCCTCCCTGTTTTGTGATTACGGTTTCCACCAGGTCGATGACCCTGTCGGCATATCCCGTGATTGTTTCGTCCATCGGCATTTTCTCACGAGTTGTGTTCTTATATCTATCGACGATTTTCCAGCCCCGCGACATCATCCACTTATACCCCTTAGTAACCCCGACGATGGTTCCGCAGGTCGCCGCGACACAATCTGCGTCCCACCCCAAATTAAACGCCGTTTTCATCGTCTCGACAAAATCTCCGTCCCCGTACAGCAGCGCAGCAATAACCGCAGCCGTATTCACCTCATACCCGTTATTGTCGCGCATCTGCCCGCCGTATCGAACGTATTTCTCCTTTATCAGCCGCCGTGTCTGCCGCCAGTCGTCCGGGTATTTCCCGTGCCATTCACGCACGTCGGCGACTATCTCGCGTATCACGCTCTTTTCATCCATCGCCTCGACGCCGTTTGCGAGTATCCTGTTGATGTCGTTCTCGACGAAAGCTGTCGCTATCATCGCGCAGAAAAACTGCGTGCTTTGCGCCGGCTCCCCGTCGATAGCCACGCGAGTATAGTTAAGACCGATTCTGCCGGCTGTTTGCGGCATCGCCGGCGCAAGAAGCGCAAACGTTTCGCATAAGAACTGACCCGAAATATTAAATTCCGCCCACGGGTTAAGAGCTACCGACCCCGTCAAAGGCGGTTCAAAACCGACATCCATCATACTCCGAGCAAACCGGTTCGAGCACCAAAGCCCTCTGTTTATCCTCTCCTTCCATAGCGCCGCTATCCGCCCCGGCGGCAGATATACCTCGTTTTCCTTCTGCATCGCGCAAATATACACCCACTCCATATCTGTGTCGTCGTCGGTCCGGGCGCCATCAGGCAATGCCGGCGTGTATTCGCTGACGTTACCCGGCTCATCGATATACTTCATCTCGTGCGGCAGGCCATTGAGGTTTCCGATAATCTGCCCCAGCATCCCGCCTCGAATCTTGTCTCGCAGTACCTCTCCCGAAATCTCAATCACTTCCGCTGCCGACCCCGTTACCCAGACTTGCATCGTCATGCAAACAATCGTTAGGATTTGTCTTATTCGATTCATCTTCATTTCCTCATTTCTGCGCCGGTTTTTCGCATCTTTGCCGCGTCTGCATAATAACTTACCTGCCAAAGACATCAACTCCCAAATTGATGCGGCTTAGTCGGCGTTTTTTCGAAAAAATCGAAAATTTTTTCCTGCTTTGTCCTATATAAACCGAAGTGCCATATTTGCCATCCGTCATTTTCAAAAATCCTCGGGAAACGCCCGTTTTTGTTCGGTTTTTGTTAGGGTTTTTGATGCCGGTTTACCGATAGAATTTTTACCAATAAGAAGGTTAAAAACAGGTGAAAGATGGAACGCGAAAAAATAATAAATATTGGACCAGTGTGCAAATTTGGGCCGGGCGGTGAATATATGTCGAACTGGCCTGACGAATGGGAAATCGCCATAGACCAGCCGCAGGGGGCTATGACGAAATTACTGAATATGCTTCATGGAATGATTGAAGCGCTTCGCGGCACAACGGACGAAAAAAGGACATCTTATTATGCAAGTGAATCAGCAGATTATGAGCAGTCAGGGCGGTCTGACACCCAGGCAGGTTCAGTTATTGAGCACAATAGCGGATTTTCAGGACAGCCGGGGTTATTTGCCGACGATTGGCGAATTAGCAGGCCGGCTGGAAATAAGCAGAACAACCGCGTTCGAGCACCTCGAGCAGTTGCGAAAAAAGGGGCTTGTTTCTCATCAGCAGGGCAGGGCACGCTCTTTGACGCCGACTGCCAGAGCGCAAAAACTGCTTAGGCAAATCACAGACGACCAGCCGGACTCAAACGCCGGAATTCCGCTTGCGGGCGTCGTCGCCGCGGGATTGCCCGTTGAAGCCATTGAGAATAAACGGTTCTTATCCATCGAATCCTGTTTCGGCAGTCAAGGCGACATATTTGCCCTTGAGGTCAGGGGCGACAGTATGATTGGCGACGATATTCACGAGGGTGATTATGTTATCTGCAAACGAACCGCGAAGGCAACTGATGGCCAGTTAGTCGTCGCGATTGTCGATGATGAGAACGCGACCTTAAAAAGATTCTACAAAGAGCAAACCCATGTCCGTCTGCAACCCGCAAACGACGCCTACGAGCCGATTTACAGCGACAACTGCCGTATCGAGGGCGTTGTCATAGGCCTTGTCCGTAAGCTTTAAACCCGGTCAGTATTCTTCAACTAACCAGTTATTCGCAAATACCGCGAAATCGCTGAAATCCACTATGCCGTCCGGGGTATTCTCCGGGTAAATGTCCGCTGACGCGTTGCTGCTAAGCCATTCATGGCTCAAAATTTTCAAGTCATAGAGGTCAACTATGCAATCTTCAGTGAAGTCGCCGACAAGGCCTGTCCCGCCCGGCGGGCAATAGGTTGTCGTGAATTGCCAAACCTTTCCCTTCCAGGGGCTATTAACGTTGGCGTCATTAACCTCGTCGATTCTCCAATAGTATGTTGTGTTTATATCCAGTGAGCCAGGAGGAATGTAATTGTTCACGTCGCTGACTCCTTTGTAAACACCCAGCGGATTGCCTGCTGTGGCGGCATTGACGTCCGCGAAGCTGGTGCCGAAGTAAATCCGGTGTTCATTGACCTGTTGGACATAATCGCCCGGCGACCATGTTAGGGTTGGATTGAGACTTACTTTCTTTTGATAATCAAATGGAATCGGGTTCCATGCCATTTTCAGGTTAGATATTGCGGACACAGTTGTGTATCCTGGATTAAGGGTGTCGTAGTCAATAAGCAGCAGTCCTCTGCCGTAGTAAGGTATAATTCGGCTGTCCGCGATATTAGCGTCAATCTCAGCCCTGCGGTCTCCAATCAGCCGCAGTGAGCCGCCGGTGAGGTTGATTTTATTAGCGGCGAGATTGTCGTTTATGACAAAATCCTCAGCCGCATAAGAGTAGCTCATGAGGGCGCCGCCATAAAGATTTATGGCGCCATTATATATCGCGATTCGGGAGACGATCATAAGCCCGCCGTAAATGTTCAGGATGCCGTCGCAGTTTTCAATTTTACTTGCTCCTCCCCCTATCCACAGGCCGTTCATATCACCAGTCGCCGTCGGCGTGCTTACATTTCCCCCATACATATTTATTATCCCGCGCTTTTGTATCGCGTTACCGTCGCAGATGCCGATTTTGCGCTCGCAGTTGAATGTGTCCGTCGTATTCGATATGTTCAGTTCTATAGTGTCCGGGGCATTATCGAAACTCTTCGGATACACATGAAGTTCCTTACAACTGGCGTTGCCCGTGACGTTTGGAGCCGGCTCAAAAGGATCGATATTCACCACAGTGTTCTCATCGGGCACGCCCGGGCATTCGAGCACGTTCTCACAAAAATCCCAGTTAACAGCGTTTCCCCAGTCGACGCTGCCCGCGTAGCCCCTCCAGCCGGCCTGAATTATTTCACTTTGATTCTCGTATTTGATTACCGTGCCGCGTCCTATAGAAAGGTACGGCTGGTCATCCGTGCAGGCCACAGGCGCAGTCCATGTTATCCAGTTTTCGTTCGCTTCGCTCCAATACATTTTATAGTTGCTATAAGTAAAGTACATTCTGTCCCGCCCGTTGCCGAGGTTTACTAAGGAGGGCTGCAGGGCGTGCCCCCATCCTGCCCAGTTCCCCTCTTCTACCGTGACGTATCCTGACAATAAATTATCGCTTTGCGCGAGATAAATCATATTAATCATGTCGTTCTTTTTGTAAAACAGATTGTAAATACCGTCTCGCTTGACTATGAAAGGTGTTAAAATCGCGCAAGCCACGTTTGGGTCGAGATAATATCTGAAGATTTCGACCGGTCTTGTCCACGTGGTCAGGTTTGAATCCGTCGGATGAGTTTCGTATATCCTTTCATAGCCGCCCGCGCCCTGACAACTGAAATCCCCGGGTTCGTTGCCGTGATAACAAGCCAGAACGATGTGTATGCTTCCGTCATCGTCCACGAACCATTCCGGACACCACACAGGTGCTGCGCCCGGAAACCAGGGGCCATTGACCGACGCCGTAAATTTCCATGCGGTAAGGTCCGTTGATTCCGCGACGCCGAAATGGAGACCATCGCCGCGTGCGTCAGAATAAGCGATATAATACTTGCTGTTATTTTGATTATAAAAAATGGATGGTTCGATGCATACTCCGCTTGGAGGTTTGTAGGAGGGTCCCCCGTTCAATAAATACCAGGCCTTGCCGTCATTGCTGAACCATAGATACATTTTTGTATCGTTGTCTTCCGTACAAGATGTGGATGCTAGAAATCCCTGGCTTGTCTGACTTCCCAAAGCCAGTGTATTAACGGCGTTATTCAGGACCAGCCAGGACAGAAAGAATGATATGGAGAATGACTTGATGGACATACTTTTTCTTTTTTCCTTTATCAGCTTTTTTACATCCTATCCTTAAATAACCCCACTCGATGTTAATATAGCATTTTTAATCATAAAAATCAAGAGTTCTTTCCTTATTTGAGAAGTGCACCCCCTTTATATGGCCCATTTTCAGCGGGAAAACAATGATTATAGGCCTGTTTACTGGGATAATCGCCTAATAGAAGGCGTATAACCGGTCTTGTCCGTAAACTTTAAATTCGGTCAATATTCTTCAACTAACCAGTTATTCGCCAATACCGCGAAATCGCTGAAATCCACAATGCCATCCGGCGTATCTTCCGGGTAAATATCTGCCGACGCGCCCGGGGTAAGCCATTCCTGGCACATAATTTTCAGGTCAAACAGGTCAACTATGCAATCGTCATTGAGGTTGCCTGTAAAATCTGACCCTCCCAATGGGCAAAGTTGTGTTGTGAATTGCCAGACATTACCTTTCCATGGGCTGTTTGTGTTAGCGTCGTTGACCTCGTCTATTCGCCAGTAATAGGTTGTGTTAGTATCAAGTAGGCCGGCTGGCGAGAAATTATTTACATCACGAAAACCCTGATAAACGCCAAGAGGATTACTAACATTGGCATCGTTTACATCCGCAAAGCTGGTGCCGAAGTAAACCTGATGTTCGTTGACATCCTGGACATAGTCGCCTGAAGACCATGTTAGATTTGGTGAAATACTCACTTCGCTTTGAGTATGGGCCGGGTTCGGATTAAAGGTGACTCCCAAATCGTAAACGGCTGTGACCGTTGTATAGCCGGGCGTAGAAACGTTGTAATCGACAACGAGATATCCTCTGTTTTCGTAAGGCACAATCCGCGAAGATGAGTAAATCTCATTTATCCTGTCGCCCGCTAATCGAAGCGTTCCGCCGGCGACGTTAATTTTGTTCATAGCGTGAGATTCGCTGATGATTAAAGCAGTGGATGTTTCTGAAGTATTTTCCAGAACACCGCCGTAGAGATTCGCTGTTCCGTGATTAATTTGAATACGCGGGACGGTCATAAGCCCGCCATATATATTCAGTAACCCATAACCATATAATACGTTGCCTATTAGCAGGCCGCCAGAGCCACTCGAAGCGGTTGGAGTATATACCGTTCCGCCATACATATTTATTATCCCGTGGTCTGGCCAGAGAGTACTTTGGCTGATTGTAATTATTGCTCCGCAGTTGAATAAGCCTGTAGTTTCCGATATTGTCATCTCAACGATATCCGGGGCAAACTCCCAACTTGCCATATATACAATAAGCCCCGCACAACAGGGGTCTCCTGTGACATTGAGATTAAAAGGAGAAGGGCCTATATTCGCATAGATATTTTGATTGGGAATACAATCAGGTTCGAGAAGAAATGGATCGCAAAGGTTCCAGTTGGCGGGGTCCCACCAATCTCCATCGCCTGCGTAGCCCGTCCAGTCCGCAAACGTTGGCGGCTCTGCGGCAAAGGAGATGTTATTCAAACAAAATAAAGACAGAAGAATACTCGCGATAAGGATTGATTTGCCGGCCATAGTTTTTCCTCCTTAAATTTAAGGTTTCCTCTATTTTCAAACCATAACCACTGTCTTTAATATAGCAGGTAAGTCGCCGAAAACAAGTATTTTTTGGCTTTTTTTTGGCCGATATTTATGTTACAAAAACGTATAAGTAACTGCAAATAACGCAACTACGGGATAAAATGATGAAGATGAAATTAAGGTTTTTGGGGGCGGCCCGGAACGTAACGGGTTCAAGGCATTTATTAGAGGCAGACGGAAATCGACTGCTTATTGACTGCGGGCTTTATCAGGAAAGGCAGTATCTGGCGAGAAACTGGGACCCCTTTGTGGTCCCGCCTCAAAGCATAAAGGCGGTGCTGCTTACACATGCCCATTTAGACCATTGCGGATTATTGCCAAAGCTTGTTCGTGAGGGATTTGGCGGAAAGATTTACTGCACGAAGGCGACCATGGAGCTTACGCGTGTAATTTTGCTGGATTCTGCCAAAATACAGGAAGAAGACGCCGAGCACAAAATCAAAAGGCACCAGGAAACGGGCAAAAAGGGACTCTATCCAGAAATCCCGCTTTATACGATTAAAGACGCGGAGGCCTGTCTTCCTCATTTTGAGCCGGTAAAATATGGCCAGACCCTGAATTTAGCCGAAGGGCTGGATGTTACTTTTTTCGAGGCGGGCCACGTCCTCGGTTCATCGATGATAAGGGTTGCTGCGGGTAAAGGCCGTCAGCGAAAGACCGTTTTGTTCTCAGGCGACATAGGCAGACCCGACAGGCCGATTATTCATGATGCCAGTGCTCCAGAAAAAGCGGATTATGTTGTTATCGAATCGACCTACGGCGACAGAGTTCATCACCAGACGGAAGAAGTAAAAAAACAAATCGCCGATGTAATTAACTCAACACAAAAAATGGGAGGCAATATCGTTGTCCCCAGTTTCGCTCTCGAGCGCGCACAGGATATTCTTTACTACTTAAATGAGCTGCTTATGAAAGACGCCATCCCGCACCTTATGGTCTTCCTCGATAGCCCGATGGCGGCGCAGATTACTGAGATTTTCAGGAATCACCCGGAGCTGTATGACCCGGAAATAAGGCGGTTAATCAAGCAGCAACAATCGCCGTTTGACCTGCCCGGCTTAAAGGTAACGAGCAACAGCGATGAATCCAAGGCGATAAACCATATCACAGGCACTGTTATGATTATAG
>Ga0105104_10002363_pt1 | contig 13836 bp, 15 predicted proteins | sample PPLLaktember2015_3_FD_87034 | JGI IMG/M metagenome (GOLD analysis project Ga0105104, IMG submission 87034) | Freshwater sediment microbial communities from Prairie Pothole Lake near Jamestown, North Dakota, USA - PPLs Lake P7 Core (6) Depth... | ecosystem: Environmental > Aquatic > Freshwater >... | reverse complement strand
GTGCGGGTGCGCGCCAGCGGGGTTGGCTCAACAGACATCCTCATGCGCCGCGGCTCCTATGCGTTTGCTCCAAAAATTCCGTTCACGCCGGGCTACGAAATCGTTGGCGAGGTCGAGGCGCTGGGCGCGGGTGTTCAAACGTTGCAGCTTGGCCAGCGAGTCGCGGCACTCACGGTTCACGGTGGCTACGGGGAAGTGGCGGTTCGGCGCGCGCAGGAATTCGTCCCTGTGCCGGAAGGACTCGATGATGCGGACGTGGCCGCGCTCATCCTGAACTATGCCACCGCGTTCCAGATGATCGAGCGCGTGGCGAAACCTCAAAGCGGTCAACTTGCCCTGGTGACCAGCGCCAACGGTGGTGTAGGGACAGCTCTGCTCGAACTTCTGCGTTTGCGCGGCGTCGGTACCATTGGGGCAGCCTCTCCCTCCGAACAGACCTGATCCGTTCCTATCGAGGACCGCATGGATAAATCATTGGAAATTGAAATTGAAGGACACCGACTGACAGCCGTTCTGACACATTCTGACAATTCGGGCATTCCTGTCTTTTTTCTGCACGGCATCACCGGGTCACCCTATTTTTGGACACCCGAACTCACCTCCCCATTTCAGCATTTAGGTTCATGTTACTCTCTAAGCCTGCCGGGACATTTCCCGGCTGTTCTGCCCAGGGGTTTTCCCGCGGCTTGCCTCACCCCAGAGTTGATCGCCCGGCTTATAGCAGGTGCCATTCAAAAAACAGTTGGAAACAGGAAAGTTTTGCTGGTTGGTCATTCGACAGGTGGATTTGCAGCTTTGAGCACAGCGATCTATTACCCCGAAGCCGTAGCAGGGATCATTTCCATTGCGGGATTTTGCAGAGGTCAGTGGACCGGGGCGCTGGGACTCATGCAATGGCTGGTCCGCCAGGGCTCGATCGGTCGTGCGGTTTTCAAAAAGACTTACCGACTTGGGGGAGTGAATCGGGCAATTTTTCGAATGTTTTGGCATGTTTACGTCAACGACCATATGGCTTTATCGAGACATCCAGGCTTTGCCACGGTCGTAAACACTACATTCCCTGGTCTTCAAAAACTTGACCTGGATGCCATGCTCAGTTATTTCACGGTCATGCCCCAAATTGATATAACTCCTTGCCTGTCAAAAATAACCATCCCCACATGCCTGATCGCTGGAGATAAAGATCCTATCGTTCCCCCAAAGCAGTCAGCCATCATGGCCGAGAAAATAACCACCGCAAGACGGGTCGTTGTCAAAGGTGCCGGGCATCTGACATTCTTCGAAAGACCAATGGAATATCGAAGAGCGATAGATAGCTGGCTTACAGAATTTCAGCCTTTGTACTCAAACTACCCCTTCAACATCTCATCGTGATTCTCCCCTTCTTCCTCGGGCTTCACGAGTGGTGGCATTTCAAGGATCGAGTTCAAGCCAAAGTGCTGTAAAAATTCGGGAGTGGTGGAATATAGGAATGGACGCCCGGGCCCATCCGAGCGGCCCGATTCCAGAATGAGTCCCTTGTTCAAGAGGCTCTTCATCATGCTGTCGCTATTGACGCCGCGGATGGAATCGATCTGCGGGCGCGTGACCGGCTGTTGATAGGCGATGATCGCCAGCGTTTCGAGCGCGGCGCGGCTGAGGTGTGTCGTCGCTTCGAGGCCCAGGAAACGCTCGATCAACTCGCCGAGTTGCGGCGCAGTCGTCAATTGGAAGCGTCCCGCCTGTCGCTGCAGACGCAAGCCGCGGGTCGCGAGAGCGGCGTCCAGTTCATGGAGCCCGCGTTCGACCACCGAGGGAGCCACATCCAACGCTTCTGCCAGTTGCGTGGTCGTCGTCGGTTCTGCCGCGACAAACAACAGCGCCTCCAATTTCACAGAAAGTGGCAGCTCGGTTTCGAGGTTTTCCACCGGGAGAGGTTCAGAGTCGCTCATGCTATAATTGCTCCGCTTACGACTTAAAATACTGGATTTCAAGAGATGAGAATAAAAACATTCGTATTACCACTTTTTTTACTGAGCCTTGTACTTACGTCACTTGCGTGTACCATTTTCGTTGGCGGGCCCGACTACTCCAGCCTGCCGCCGATCCCTGTTTCCGCTGAAGCTGCTGAAAGCATCAAAGAGGAACTCAGACGGGCGTTTGAAGCAGGCGCAGAGACCGGCGTGATTACGATCAATATTACCGAGCCGCAAATTACATCGTACCTGGCGGCACGCATGCAGACCGACCCAAGCCTGCAACAGTCTGATAAAAAGCCACTGATCGCGGACCCACAGGTTTATTTACGCGATGGCCAGATGCAAATCTATGGCAAGACCCAGCAGGGCATTTTCGCTGCGAACATCGGCATCATCGTGCAGGTTGGTGTGGATGCCAACGGTCAACCGCTGATCGAGATCACCTCCGCCGACTTTGGGCCCTTCCCTGCGCCGGAAGGACTCAAGGATGCGATTAGCGCCATGATCAAAGAAGCCTACACCGGTTCGCTGGGTCCGGTTGCAACCGGCTTGCGGATCGAAACGATCTCCATCGCCAATGGCGTCATGACGATCACTGGACGTATCAGATAGCGCACGGATTATACATCGGATTATTCGCGCTGAGCGGCGCTGGTTGAGCATAAACGTCGAAACCAACAGAGCAAAGCGCATTGGACACCATGCAACGCATCTTTCTCAGCCGATCCCTGCTCACCGTTTTCCTGGCAGCCTCTTTGCTGGTCAGTTGCCGCTCTCCCCAAGTGACGAGCGCGGACATTACCATCGGTATCACGGCCGACGGCGAAACGCGCAACGTCACTGTTCCGGCTGGCAGCACCGTAACACAGGCACTTCAATCGGCCGGCATTGTGGTTGGGAATTTAGACCGTGTCGAACCGCCTCCTTACACTGTCCTGGGCGACGGCAACTCCATTACCCTGACACGCGTGAAAGAGGTGTTCGAGACCGAAGAACAGATCATTCCATTCGAACGACAGGTCGTCCGCAATGAGTCTTTGCCTGAAGGGGAAACGAGATTGGTGCAAGCCGGTGTAAACGGGAAAGAAGAGCTGACCTACCGGCGTGTGCTTGAAAACGATACCGAAATCAGCCGGGCGGTCGTTAAATCAGTGATCCTGCAAGAGGCGATCCCGGAGATCATGATGGTGGGTGCGCAATCCTCCTTTGCGCCGCTGCCGGTCCCCGGTAAGCTGGCTTATCTGGCTGGAGGCAATGCCTGGATCATCGACACCTCTACGGCAAATCGTACCGCGCTTGTCACCACCGGCGACCTCGATGGACGCATCTTTGAACTTGCGCCCAATGGAAGTTATTTGATCTTCACGCGCAAATCCACCAAGCCCGCCGATAAAGAGATCAACACCCTCTGGGCGGTGCGAGTGAACCCGCCCGGTAAGCCATTCACTACCGGCATCGCAAACGTCGTCCATTTTGCAGATTGGATCCCGGGGACAAACTCGATCGCCTATTCCACCGTCGAGCCGCGCACGACCGCGCCCGGCTGGCAAGCCAATAATGACTTGCATCGCTATAGTATTACCACCGGGGAAAGAAGGAAGATCCTGGATGCCAGCAGCGGAGGTGTGTATGGCTGGTGGGGCATGACCTTTGCCTTCTCCGCGGAAGGCCGCCTCGCCTATGCGCGCCCCGACGGTATCGGTTTGGTGGACCTGGACGGGAAATATCTCAAGCCCTTGCTGGACATCACACCCCTCAACACCCACAGTGACTGGGCCTGGCTGCCATCCCTGGCCTGGGGCGCAGATGGCAAGACGCTTTACTTTAGTTCACACGCACCGCCACCCAGCCTGGTGAGCGAGGAGGATTCACCGTTCTTTGACATCAGCGCAACTTCCTTTGAGAGTAACGCAACCATGCAAATCGCCCAGCAAACCGGGATGTTTGCTTATCCATCTGTTTCAGCGCTGCAATCCAGTTCAAGAGAACGACAATATCAAGTTGCATATTTACAGGCCATCTTCCCTTCACAAAGTGAGACCAGCCGCTATCGCCTCGTGGTGATGGATCGAGACGGGTCGAACCGGCAGACAATTTTCCCTGCCAATGACGCGCCGGGCCTCGAGCCCCAGACTCCGGCCTGGGCGCCGGATCCCATTGACGGGCAGTCAGGTGACTTTATTGCAGTCGCCTATCAGGGGAATCTCTGGCTGATCGATAGCGGCAACGGACAGGCTTATCAAGTCACCGGTGACGGACTCGTCACAAGGATCGATTGGAAGTAATTATCGCTCGTATGAGCGATCGCGCTGAGCAAAGACGAAGTGCGATATTAATAAGAGAGGCAATCAAATGCGTATTCTGATCACTGGAGCTGCAGGGTTCCTCGGCTCGCACTTATGTGACCGCCTTCTTTCTGAAGGGCATGAGGTCATTGGGTTGGACAATTTCATCACGGGCAATAAGGAAAATATTGCCCACTTATTGGGAAACGAGAAGTTCTCATTTCGCAAACATGATGTCTCGAATTACATTTTCATCCCCGGCAAGGTGGATGCTGTCATGCACTTCGCCTCTCCGGCCAGCCCCAACCCTCAATCGCCCTCCGGCTATTTCAATCTTCCCATCCAGACCATGAAGGCTGGAGCGCTTGGGACACATAATTGTCTGGGTGTGGCACGGATCAATAAGGCGCGCTTCCTGCTGGCCTCCACCAGTGAAATTTACGGTGACCCGCTGGTTCACCCGCAAACGGAAAGCTATGCGGGCAATGTGGATCCTGTTGGGCCGCGCGCGGTCTACGATGAGGCAAAACGTTTTGCCGAATCACTGACGATGGCCTATCATCGCGCCCATGGTGTCGATACGCGTATCGTGCGCATCTTTAACACCTATGGTCCGCGCATGGACCTGGAAGATGGCCGCGCCCTGCCCAACCTGTTGAAGCAGGCTTTACTTGGCCAGCCCCTCACGGTCTATGGCGATGGCAGCCAGACACGTTCCTTCTGTTATGTGGATGATTTGATCAATGGCATTATTAAGTTACTGTATTCTGACGAACACCTGCCCGTGAATATCGGCAACCAGCATGAAATGACGATCCTGCAATTTGCAGAGACCATCAACCAAATCGTGGGCAACAAAGCCGCAATCACATTCGTCAAAGACGCGCGCAGCGTCCGCGACCCGCAGCAGCGCCAGCCCGATATCACGCGCGCCCGTCAGATCCTCACCTGGGAACCAAAGATCTCCCTGGCAGAGGGCATTCGCAAGACGATTCCATACTTCGAGCAAAAACTGGGAATTCAATGATCTTGACCGAGAATAAAGAACGCATCCGTTTTTTTAAATTTGCCACCGTTGGCACGCTCGGCGCCGCGATCGATTTCTTGGTGATGAACCTGATGACGAACTTGTTTATCCTGAAACTGGTTTACGCCGGAACGATTTCATTTATCTGCGCCGTCATCAGCAACTTTACATTGAACCGCTACTGGACCTATCCCGACTCGCGCTCACGCCCTATCCTGCACCAATTGGGCATGTTCTTCCTCGTGAACGCGGCCGGCATCGGCATTCGCGTCCCCATCCTGCACTTTGTTGAACCTCTGATGGAGCGTGCATTTGAGAATATGGCTCATTTGTCTCATGTATCGGCCCAATTTCTCGCCAAGAACGCGACCCTGGCCTTTGCTATCGGACTTGTAATGATCTGGAACTTTTTCATTAACCGCTATTGGACGTATAATGATATAGACTAAATTTCAAGGGATCTATCTATGTCACAACATCGTATTATTCCAATCTATAGCTCACGTGGCGAAGTGGAAGCATTTTTGGTATTTCCTTATCTTTTCAATCGAACCGGGGAATGGATCGGCTGGGTCACCCCTCAGCGGGAAGTCTATTCGGTGCTCGGAAACTATGTCGGATCACTGACGAGCGACCCGCGCATTGTCCGGCCCCGCTCGGACAATGCGGTCAGACCCCATCTCAAGGTGACCCCGCCTCCCGGACGTCTCACGACGCCGGCAACGCTTCCGCTGGCGCCTCTGATGAGCGACCTCACCCACAGCATGGTGGATGTCCTGCTCGAGGAGCCGGAGCGATTGCACACAATCGACAGCGGCGAATTTCGCGAAGACATGGATTAATTCCACCAAAGGATCCAACGGGCATGGTAAACTCACAGCGGATAACCTGCTATGACTGAAGCCCTCGCGCCCAAACCGATCAGCGCCTCGCGCATCACGATCTCACAGTTGATGCATCCCGAACATGCCAACCTGCTCGGCCACGTCCATGGCGGCTGGATCATGAAACTGGTCGATGAAGCCGGCGCCCTGACCTGCATGCGTCACGCCCAGCGGAAGGTCGTCACAGTTGCCATTGATTCGATGACGTTCCGCCAGCCGATCAAAATTGGTGACCTGATCATCCTCAACGCCGAGATTACCTACACCGGGCGAACCTCCATGGAAGTAGCAGTCGAGGTGCTGGCGGAAAATCCGGTGACCGGGGAGCAAATCCATACCAATACCGCTTACCTTGTTTATGTGGCTTTGGATGATGAAGGCCGACCAACTTTAGTCCCCTCCTTGAAGGCTGAGACCGAGGAAGACAAGCAGAAGTTGAAGCAAGGCCAGGAACGCCAGGAACGAAGATTGAAACGCAAGTAAGAGAGGCTATGTCGTTGCGAGGAGGGTGCGTGCAGCGTGTCGCTCGCAACGACATATCACACCATGACCGAACCCGAAATCACCCAACCGGAAGAAACATCTGAACCGAAAGAACGCGTGGCACACTCGTTCCGCAATTTGCGTGAGCTGGTGGACTATGTCGCGGGCAGGTCGCTGCCCGCGCTCACGCCTGAAGAAGGCCGTCTCACCGAAGCCTTGCCATTCCCATTCCTTGCGATTGTCGGCCAGCAGGAGATGAAGCTGGCGTTGCTGCTCGGGTTGATCAACCCGAACATCGGCGGGATCCTGCTCGTCGGTCCGCGCGGCACTGCCAAGACCACCGCGGTGCGCAGCCTGCTCGATCTGCTGCCACAGGTCGAACGCAGCACTTGTTTCTACGGTTGTTTACCCGAAGATATCGAGATCGACGGGATCGAGGCGGTTTGCCCGGATTGCGCGAAGAAGTATGGCGAGGGCCAGCCGCTCACCGCCCCCGATAAAGTTCGCTTGATCGAACTGCCGCTCAACGCGAAGATCGACGATGTCGTCGGCGGCATTGACGAACGCGCCGCGGCACACGAACGGATGCGCGTCAAACGCGGGATCCTGGCGCAGGCCGATCACAATCTGCTATACATTGATGAGATCAACCTGCTGGGTGATGACATCATCGATTCGATCCTGGATGCGGCGGCACAGGGGTCCTATACCGTCCGACGTGGTCCCATTGCCGCGACCTACCGTTCGCGTTTTGTGCTGATCGGCTCGATGAACCCGGAAGAGGGCCGGTTGCGCCCGCAGATTCTGGATCGCTTCGGCTTGCGCGTCATTGTGCATGGACTCGAGGACGCGGCGGAACGCCTGGAAGCCTATCGCAGAGTCCAGGCCTACCTGGCGAATCCGCGTCAGATGGCCGGACAATTTTCGGCTGAGATGGAAGCGGCTGCCTCTGAAATCCGCAGCGCGCGGGCGCAGGTCCGTAATGTCATCCTTCCCGATGCGATTGCCAATCCGGCCATTGAGCTGGTGCAAAGAATGGGCATCGATTCCCTGCGCGCCGAGATCACCTGGTTTGAATCGGCGCGGGCCTATGCCGCGGCAGACGGGCGCAATGAAGTGACCCGGGATGACCTGAAAACGGTCGCGCCGATGGCATTGCGTTTGCGCCGCTCCCAATTCATGAGCGAATATCTCAAAGGGCAGTTGCTCGAAGAAAAAGAATTGAGTTCACTGCTTGGCAACTTTGGCAAAAACGAATCAAAAAAGCGGACACCGAAGAAAAAATGAACGGCTTAGAATTTTCAAACCCAGCCTATCGTATTGAAACAAAGCGTCTGCTTGTGCGCTGTTATAACCCCTCTGACGCGCCGCGGCTGGCTGAGTCAGTCACGGAAAACGTGGAGCACCTGCGCCCGTGGATGCCGTGGGCCTATGCCGAACCTGAACCCATTGAAGAGAAGGTCCAGCGTCTCAAAAGGTTTCGCGGCATGTTCGATCTCGGACAGAACTTCGTTTACGGCATCTTTGATCCGGGTGATACGAGACTGCTCGGTGGAACAGGTTTACACCCCCGCATCGGGGAACGACAGTTGGAAATCGGCTATTGGATCCACAAGGACTACGTCAATCAGGGGCTCACGACCGAATGCACAGCGGCATTGGTCAAAGTTGCATTCGAACTCATTTATATTCACCGCCTCGAAATCCATTGCGATCCTGCAAACCTGGCATCCGCCGCCATTCCGCGCAAGCTTGGTTTTACGCACGAAGGGACGCTGCGCGCCAAAACAGCTTTCCTCGAACGCTGGAGCGATTCGATGGTCTGGGGATTGCTCGAAAGCGAATATCCTGACAGCCCTTCCTCGAAGGCCGAGATCAAAGTCTTCGACGCGAATGGGCAGCAAGTGTTATGAATTCCTTTGTTAAACGATTCGTTGAAAAACCCATTTTTATTCTGCTAGCCATCAATATCCTTGTCGGCCTATTTGTATTTCGAGATTATGGATTCTCATGGGATGAACCTCTCTTTTATGACTATGGCGATGCGCTTGGATACGCCTATTCGCCGCGTGAATGGTTCAGCGGAAATTTCGATATCAGCAATTCCTATGGCGCAAGCGGGGATGATCACAAGACGCGTGGACCTGCCTATCTGCTCCTGGCGCGCGAACCCGTCCATCTTTTGGAAGCGCTCGGTCTGGACCCAGCCTCGGCCTGGCATCTGATCAATTTCCTTTTCTTTCAACTTGGCGTTACCTTTCTTTACCGTCTGGCTGGGCGCTGGATGAGGTCATCCGCCGCCCTCGCCGCCGCGGCGCTATTTTCCTGGCAGCCGCTTTTATGGGGGCATGCGTTCATCAACCCGAAAGACCCGCCGTTTCTGGTCTTCTTCCTGGCCTCGGTCTGCCTGGGTTTTGAGATGGCCGACAGCCTGGCGGATGAATCAAAAAACAATCGGCAAAAGGTTTTCAGGCTGATCCTGCCAGCCATCATGCTTGGAATCACGACCTCGATCCGCGTGCTGGGACCGTTGGCAGGATTGCTCGTCGTTATTTATGCGATCGCAAAGTTCGGCAAACGGATCACATCCCTTATTCCTCATCTGCTCCTTTACAGCGTCCTCGCCATTCTTGCCATGTTCATTACCTGGCCGTTTCTTTGGGAGAATCCGCTGACAAATTTCGTCGAAGTCTCGCGCTTCATGTCCGATAATCCAACGAATCTTTCCGTTCTCTTCGGCGGTGAGATCTATCGCGCCGGCGAGTTACCACGTCGCTATCTGCCATTCATGCTCGCCACAACCCTCACGGAACCGGTCTGGCTCCTATTCTTCACGGGCATCGTCATCGGTTACAGAAAGTTAGGTAGACGAAGAACAAATGTCGCCGCAGGACCTTTTCAAGGTCTCGCAACACTACGGCGCAAAGACGTGGTCGCGCTTACGCTCGTCTTGCTTTGGCTTGTAATTCTCATCGCATATGTACTATTGCGCAGGCCCGCCATGTATGACGGCTTGCGGCATTTCCTTTTTATCCTGCCACCTATTTTTATTTTTGCAGGGTTTGCCCTTGAATTTCTAATTGAACGCATCCCCCCATTTTGGCTACGCGCAGGGTTGATGCTAATTTTCCTTTTGCCAGGGATCGCGGGAATCATCCAGCTTCACCCCTACGAATACACCTATTACAATTCATTTGTCGGAGGCACAAGCGGAGCCTTCCGCCGGTACGAAACAGATTATTGGCTCACGTGTTATAAGGAGGCAATGGGAAGTCTCGACCAAACGATCAATCAACCCATCGATCTTTACGTCCATCGCGAAGCCTATGTCGCCGCGTATTATGCGGATGAAAACATTAGCGTCCATGACCTGCGCGGCGCGCTCGCTGAAGTTACCTCAGGTGACTATGTCCTCGTCAATACGCGTACCAACGAAGATCGTCGAGTTTTCAAGGATGTGCCTCCCATTTTGCAGATCGGGCGCGCTGACGCAATTTTTTGTATGATCAAACAAATCCCATGACTACTCATAAAGAACGAATCCAGGCTTGTCTCAACCACGAAATTCCCGACCGTCCACCTGTGGCCTTGTGGCGCCACTTCCCGGTGGATGACCAGGACCCCAAATCCCTTGCCGAAGCCACCCTGCATTTCCAGCGCACCTACGACTTTGATCTGGTGAAGGTCACGCCGGCCTCGTCGTTTTGCGCCAGGGACTGGGGCGTGGAGGATCAATGGATCGGCCATACTGAAGGGACGCGGCAGTACACCAGGCGCATCATCCATGATCCGCGGGATTGGGAATCATTGCCGTCTCTTGACCCAACCGCTGCGCATCTCGCGGGGCAATTGGCTTGTCTCCGATTCATCCGCGCGGAACTCAACCCGGACACTCCCCTGCTCCAGACCATCTTCAGTCCGCTGGCACAGGCAAAGAATTTGGCAGGCAGCGATACATTGATCGCGCATCTGCGCTTGTATCCCGAAGCCGTGCTGAAAGGGCTTGCCACGATCGCGGAGACCACCCGGCGCTTTGTGGAAGCCTGTCTTGACACAGGCATCGATGGAATCTTCTACGCCATTCAGCACGCGCAAGCTAGTTTGCTGACGCTTGAGGAATATAAAACGTTTGGCTTACCCTATGACCAGGAAGTCCTACAACCTGCCCAGGCGTCATGGTGCAATCTCCTGCACCTGCATGGACACGATGTCTACTTTTCATTACTTGACTCAGTCAAGTTTCAGATCGTCAACTGGCATGACCGCGAAACAGCTCCAGCGCTTGCAGAAGCACAGAAACTTTTCAGTGGCGTCGTGTGTGGCGGCATGAGACAGGATACGCTGGTTTATGGGAATCCGGCTGAGGTCCGGAAAGAAGCGGCAGATGCCATCCGGCAAACGGGTGGGAAACGGTTTATGCTGGGGACCGGATGCGTCGTCCCGGTGATCGCCTCGCACGGAAATATTTCGGCAGCCAGAAAGAGCGTCGAATGAGCTTGAGAGTGATCTCCGGCAAAGCCAAAGGGCGCAAGTTAAAGTCTGTACCCGGCGACACCACGCGCCCCATCACAGACCGCGTCAAGGAGGCTCTGTTCAACATCATCGCGGGTGACGTAGTTGATTCGAACTGGTGGGATATGTTCGCAGGGACAGGCGCAGTGGGCATCGAAGCTCTGAGCCGCGGCGCGGCGTTTGTGCGCTTTTCCGATTCGAACCGCGCCCCGATCGAAACGATCAAATCCAATGTGGAGCATTGTGGATTCAATTCACAGGCCGAGATCCGCAGAGCGGATGCGTTCGCGTTTCTTTCTGCGCCGCCTGACAGAAAATTCGAATATATCTATATTGCACCGCCGCAGTATCAGGAAATGTGGGAAAAGGCGCTGGAGCTTACCGATGAAAACATGGAATGGTTGAGCGAGGATGGCTGGGTGATCGCGCAGATCGCTCCAAAAGAATATAAGTCGTTGGCGCTTGAAAACCTGGAAGAGTTCGAACAGCGCAAATATGGAAGTACGCTGCTGGTGTTCTATGAAAGAAAAGAGAGCAGCCTCTAAATGCTTTCAGCGCCGCTTTTGGTGTATTATAGAATTAATGATCGCGAAGTTACACAACTGGAATTTGACACCCGAGGAAGCCGTGCATGTTCAAACGGACCTGCGGAGCCACCTCATTCCTGCGTGGGATAACCGACCGGTAGCGACCGTCGCGGGTGTGGATGTCAGCGTCAAAACCGAAACAGCCCACGCTGCAATTGTCGTATTGCGTTATCCTGAGCTTACTCCTCTCGAAGCCGTCACCGCGGATGCACCGCTGGTCTTTCCCTACATTCCGGGATTGCTGTCATTCCGTGAAGGTCCCGCCGTTTTAGCCGCCTGGCATCAATTACAGAATAAACCCGATTTGCTCATGTTCGATGGACAAGGTATTGCGCACCCGCGCGGAATTGGCATTGCCTCTCAAATGGGACTGTGGCTGGAACGCCCGACCATCGGCGTGGCAAAATCCCGGCTGTACGGGCGGCACGCGGAAGTTGGACCGCAACGCGGCGCCCGAGCGGACCTGCTCGACAAAAACGGCCGTGTGATCGGTACAGTCTTGCGCACGCGCGAGAAGACAAATCCGCTTTATATCTCTCCGGGTCACTTAGTTGACGTCGAACATGCAACCCAATTCGTGCTGGCTTGCTCTGCGGGATACCGCCTGCCGGAACCGACTCGCTGGGCACACAAAGTGGCGGGAGGCGAAAAGTTGCCGGGCGAAGACAGCGAGCAACCACGCTTGTTTTGAAAACCCATCAAGATCAGCAATAGGAGGCCGCCAGATGGAAATCCAAACTGTAAAAATCGAAAAGCCTGAGGAAATCAACTTTATCCTGGGCCAGTCTCATTTCATCAAGACCGTCGAAGACATACATGAAGCGCTGGTCAGCACGGTACCGGGCATCAAGTTTGGGCTGGCATTTTGTGAAGCCTCCGGCAAGTGTCTCATCCGCTGGAGCGGGACCGATGAAGCCATGCTCGAGCTGGCAAAGAAGAATGCGCAAGCCATTGGCGCGGGGCATGCCTTCATCGTATTTTTAGGGGAAGGTTTTTATCCGCTCAACGTTTTGAACACACTTAAAAACGTGCCTGAAGTGGCGCGCATCTTCTGTGCGACAGCCAACCCCACCGAAGTGCTCGTCGCGCAGACCGAGCAGGGCCGCGGCATCCTTGGCGTGGTCGATGGCTTTTCACCACAGGGCATTGAAGACGAGGCAGGCATCACCTGGCGGAAAGATTTCCTGCGCATGATTGGGTACAAAATCAAATAGACGATTACCCTACCCTACTTGTCGCTCTTAAACTTCGCCTGTTTTTGATACACTATGCCACCCGGCGAGGCTCTTCCGCCTGCAGAAGAGCGACATTGCAGCTTCCAGTTAGTTCATATGGGCGAACGCCGCAGTTCACACTCGATGCTAGAATAACGAAAATTCACACGGAGTGATCAGCATGACTACACGCCGAGCCCCCTCCAGGATCATCCCCAGAGCTTTCCCGGGCATTAAGCCGGATGAAATCGAAGAACTCATCGCCAACAGCCAGGTCCATTCGTATGCGCCGGGCGCCGTCCTTTGTCGTGAGAATGAAGTCGAGGATCGTTTTTATATGATCCTTGAAGGTGATGTGGAAGTCGCAAAAACGATTAACAACAGCGAATCCCGTTTGCTCAAGACGCTTGGGCCGGGAGATTTCTTCGGTGAGATGGCGCTCATTCATAACGCGCCGCGCGCAGCCACCGTGACCGCCAAGTCCGCGCTGATGACGCTCGAGCTGGATAAAGCTGCTTTCGACCGCGTTCTGCACAAAAGCACCAGCGTGGCTTTGGCAATGGTCAGTGAGATCAGCAACCGGCTGCGTCAGAACGACCAGATGGCTGTGGATGACCTGCGCATGCGCGCCAGCGAACTGGCGGAGGCCTATCAAAAACTTGCCGAGCAGGATCTGGCACGCCGGGAGTTCCTCACCAACGTCGCGCATGAACTCCGCACACCGCTCATGGTCGCAAGCGGCTACCTCCAGATGCTGCAGAAAGGCATTATGCAAGGCGACCAGCTCAAGGCTGGGATCGAGACGATCACGCGCAACGTCCAACAGATCGTTGCGCTCGTCAATGACATCCTGTTCCTGCAGGAAATGGACCTGGTCCTGCCTGAT
>Ga0105104_10002362_pt1 | contig 13837 bp, 12 predicted proteins | sample PPLLaktember2015_3_FD_87034 | JGI IMG/M metagenome (GOLD analysis project Ga0105104, IMG submission 87034) | Freshwater sediment microbial communities from Prairie Pothole Lake near Jamestown, North Dakota, USA - PPLs Lake P7 Core (6) Depth... | ecosystem: Environmental > Aquatic > Freshwater >... | reverse complement strand
CTGATGCTCGGTAAGACGATCCGTTTTTTCCGCCAACAAAAGGTCTATGGGGTAAATTGCCGCCTGAAGTTCTTCTGTAATCGAACTGCGCACCAATTCGAGCAGTGCATTCTGCCGTTTCTCTCCTTCTTTGGAGGCCTGCGCTGAACTATTCAAGATCCGGAACAGGCGGGCGTTCACGAGCGAAATGGAGGCATAATCTGCGACGGCTTCCAGCAAGATCTGCTGCGGCTTTCCGAATGGATGCGTATCCTTGCGTACAACCACCAGCATGCCGATCACTTCCTTTTGAATTTTGATCGGCACTGCACAGGCGGATTTCCCCAAATTGGCAATCCTGAACTTTAATAGCGGCTCGCCGGAAATGGAGAGCGTCTCACCGGAAAGAGCCACCAATCCGCTGATCCCATCGTCCACAGGCAGATTGATCTTCTTTGCCCAAACCTCAGGCAGGCCGTGCTGCGCCGTGAGCAGAAAAGTCCTGTTCCCATCCTCGCGGACGAGCAGCCAGGCAATCGTTGCATCCGCGACCTGCGCCGCGCTATCCACGACTTTTTGAAATAAAAGGCGGTGATCCGTAATGGAGACGACTGCCTTGCCAAGACCGATAATGGTTGTCAGCTCACGCACCTTCTGCTGAAGTTCGCGGTTTACTTCGCTTAACCGCAAGTCGAGGCGCTGGCGGTCTCGGGTTTCATGCACACGGTTGAGCACGCGTTCCACTGCCGCAAGTACTTCAGCATCACGCGCAGGCCACAACAGATAATCTGCCGCGCCAAGGCGAAAGGCTTGAATAATATCCTGCTCCTGACCCTTATTCGCGACGACCAGCAAAGGCGTTCCAATCCCTTGCGCGGTAAGGGCTACGAGCAGGTCCTTGGCACTCAAGGTTGGTAGATTCAAATCGGCAATAATCAGGTCGGGGGGGGTTAGAAGGGCTTGTTTAATGGCGGCAGAAGAATCAGCCACCACATCTACATCATAGCCTACAGATATGAGGACTTGGCGGGCTATCAAATCAATGATTTCAGGATCATTTTCGACCAGCAGTATGCGATCCCCGGTGGAAGCCATAAATTCACTCTCTCAGTAGTATTATTCTGCCTATTTTTTCATTGTAACACTCTTTATTCCAGGCAGACAATAACTGGTGTTTACACCTTGGAGAAGTCCTCCCCGGGCGAATTTATAGTCTAAAGACCGGATGTGATTGACCGGTCACAATCCCGCGGTGATTTTTGACGGGCGTCACGGGTCCGAACGAAGCCAGAGCCTGCTCCTGTTCCGAGGAGAGCGCACCAAGCTGATGCAGGATCTCGAGCGTCACCGCCGGGCGGACGCGGGTGCTATAAGCAAGGTCGAGGGACATGCGCGCGGCGTCTCCATCGGAGACCTTTAGCGCAATCCCAATCCCCGGCGCATCCGGGCTCAAGACCCCAGGCAGAAGACCAATCAGCTGATAACCCTCGGCGCCGCGTTTGCAGACGATCTTTCCAGCCCCTGCTCGCATCAACTGTTCATCGAACTCGCCATACGCGCTAACCATTTCAGGATGCGTCGTCATTGCCGAAGTGATTTTTCGGCAGGCAGAACTACGGATCTCTGAAAGCTCACGCGGGTCGCAAAGACGTGCCATGGCCAGCGCAGCGTGATAAAGGGGCACCCCAAAATTGGGCGCGGAACACCCATCCGTGCCAAGCTCGATCTCTTTCACGGGAATCAGCGCCATCTCGGCGAAAGAGGCGAGGATGTCCTGTTGGACGGGATGATCGATGTCGAGATAATTCTCCAGTGGGAATCCACGCATGCTGGCGTGCGCCAGCATGGCAGTATGTTTGCCGGAACAATTATTTTGATTCTGGGCCGGCTGCCTATCCATGAGAATGAGCGACCTGAATGCATGCACGTCACCGGGCAAGTGCACACCGCATTGTAGATCGCTTTCCTGAATGCCGATCTTCTTTTGCATCCCTTCAACGGTTTGCACATGCAGATCGCTGCCCTCGTGCGAAGCGCATGCGATCGAAAGCTCAAGGGGAGTGAATCCAAAGTGCTCCATACCCCCGCGCTCCACGAACGGCAGGGCCTGAAACGGCTTTGCACTCGAGCGCAAAAAGGCGACCGTTTGCGGGTCGCCGTAGGATCTGATCAACTTGCCGTTTGCATCCACCACTGCAATCGAACCATAATGGACGGATTCTACAATGCTCCCCCTCGTCACTTCAAACAGAGGTCCAGCCGTCATTGCTCATCCAACAGATGGCGTGAAGTTGAATGATAATGGCGCGCGTAATAGTGATTCAACCCATAACGCAGGCGGTGAGCATACTGCTTCTGCCGGGCAGCGGGTGCCTTGAAATCTTTGAGGAGCTGGTCTGCCAGTTTATCCACAGCAGCAGGAGAGGATTTTTTATTTCCAAGTTTTTCCACTTTATCGTGGATGCGCTTGAGAATATCGGCTTGATTGCGGACCACCTGCGGGGTAATCATGCCGCCGCGGCTGCTGACAATCGTAAAGCCTTTATATTCAGGTTCCTGCAAAATCTTTAACGCTTCAAGCCATTCAGGCAGGCTGGCGTAAGCCAGGAAAGGAGGCTGCCCCCGGGTCACCGCATCACCCACAAAGACCACTTTTTCCTCCGGCAAGATCACCCAGATCGCGCCGGAAGCCGGTCCCGGATGACTCTCCAAGAGAATGGGCGTGTCTCCCCAATGCAATGTCATCTTCTCCATGAAGGAAATTTCCGGGGGTGCCCAGCGGACACTTCCCAGGCCGGGGATAGCTTCCCAGTTGGCGCCGGTTTCATCACCCTGTGCCTTGAAAGTGTTTGGACGATTGCGGAAAGCCAGCGCGGTCTTCTCATGCGCGATCACTGTACAATCCATGGTGCGCGCTCCCAGTGTCCGGTCAGCATGCGCGTCCAGATTGATCAGCACGCGTTCGGGTCCCCCGCCCATGCCCATCAGCGAAGCTCTCCATGTGCGTCCATCATCCGGCGAAGGCGGGGCATCGATCTGAACCAGGCCGCGCGGCTGAACAATCACACCCAGCGTGACACCCAGGTACTTTTCTTCGATGTAAACGTCCTTTGCAATTGCATCCATTAATTAGCGCTCCTGTTTACTCTCATATCCTGCGGGAATATCATTGACCCTTTATTCTGCCTTACCGGTCAACTGCTCTTTCGTTGCGATTGGGAACGTAAAGTGGAAAGTGGAGCCTTTGCCTGGCTCGCTCTCAATCCAGATCTTTCCGCCATGTCCAAGCACTGCGAGACGGCAAAATGCCAGACCAATACCAAGTCCACTTGTCTTGCTACTGCCGCGCAAACGCGTAAACTTATCAAAGATCCTTTCCTGCTCCGACAGGGGAATCCCGGGACCGTTATCCTTCACCCAAAGGTATACCCATTCGTTTTCGTGACGCGCCCCAACTTCCAGTTTGCCATCGGGCGGTGTGAACTTAACCGAGTTCTCGATCAAATTGATAAGAACGCGCCGCGCCATATCTTCATCCACCCAGAGGGGTGGGAGCGCTTTTGGCAATTTGGCCGTAATGGTTTGCCGGCGACCTTTCGCAACTGGCGTCACATCGAGAACAGCCCTTTCGATCAGTGAAACCGTTTCGACCACCTTCTGATCCGCCACCGTTTGACCGGATTCAAGCCGGTTCACATCGAGCAGAGAACTGACGAGGCGCTGAATTCGGTCTGTTGAGTTCTCAGCAATCTTCAGGATGGTGAGGACCGTTTCCCTGTCATCTTCCGGGACCATGCTGAATAATACATCCAGGCTGGAAACAATATTCGCCAATGGAGAGCGCAGGTCATGATAGATCATTGCAGTCAGATCCTCACGCAAACCATCCAGTTCCTTGCGTTCAGTAATGTCACGTAAAATCCACTGGATCGAATCGGTTTCATCAAATTCCACACGGCGCGCATGGACTTCAATTGGCGTGTGCGCGTCACCTTCTCCACGTATGGTTGACTCATAAGAACAGGTGCGGTCTTCACGCAATATTTCAAATTCCCTGCCAGTCCGATTCCAATGCACATCATGGAGTTGATCAATGGTCAGGGTCTGCAGCACCTCACGGGTATAACCACTGAGTGAAATTGCCTGGCGATTGGCTTCAAGGATGTGACCTTCCCAATCGGTGATCAACATCGCGTCGATGCTATCTTCGAACAACTCACGATAGCGTTGATGCGCCGCCTGCAAACGCTCGAACAATTGCGCATTTTGGATCGTCGAACCAGCCAGGCCGCCAATGCCTGTCATGACCAGAAGCGCATCGGGGTCAAAAGTTTTTGCAATGGGATTGATCGCTTCGATAATGCCGATCACGCGGCCCTGAGATTGGATCGGCGCAACGACGATTGCACGCACCTCGATGCCCCCGAACTTGTCCGCCTCACTGTGTTTCTTATCAAGGCTGACATCTGAGACCACAACCCCACGACCCTCGAGTGCCGCGGCACCGGCGATCCCTTCGCCCAGTGCGATCGTTCGCCCAAGGATATTGCCCGCATTCTGCCCGGCTGCGGCGCGGTAGATGATATGTTCGCCCTCCAACATGCCAAGCGTAACCGTCTCAACCTGCAACGCCTGCATCGTTTGGATCAAAATACGCTGGTATACATCCTCCATACGAAGGGAGGCATTCATAGCCGCCGCGCCCTCCGCCAGCGCGGTCATGACACGTGCCTGGCGCTGACTCTCGGTATACAAACGCGCGTTCAACACCGCCACCCCAGCCTGATCCGCAATGGCTTGCATCAAATCCAGTTGTTCTTCTGAAAAGGCATTGGGAGCCGGGTGGACAAGCGTCAGAACACCCACCAGTTTCTCGCGCGCCAGCAGCGGCACACAAATCGCGGATTTGACCCTCGAACTGTCAACCTCATCATCGGGGCGCCTCAACCAGCGTTCATCTTTACTTGTATCGAGAATCAGAGCACCTTTATGATTGCGAATGACCCATCCGGCAAGCCCGCGCTCCACTGTATCACGCAGTTGCTGTGTCGTATGCTCATGGATCTGTTTGCCATAGACAATGGTGGCGTCCACAGCCTTGCCTGCATCGTCCAGTACGACAATGCTGCAACGCTCACCCCCCACATTTTGCAGCGTTTCATAAAGCACCCGCTGCAGCACAGTGCGCAGGTCGAGCGCAGTGGCTACCTCGCGGCTGACATGATAAAGAAGTTCAAGTAAAGCTTTTGTAGGATCTTTTTCTTTCGGTCGTAACATAGGATCGGACCAGCTCAAACGTTGCAAATGACACCTGGAGAGTTAGAATTTCTCAATCCGCTTGCCATCGTAAAAACCGTATGCCAACATACAAAGTATAGCACATTCAACTACGGTACAATTGCGCCCATGGCACTCGATATCTCCCGCATAAAAGCCCTGTGCTTTGATGTGGATGGCACATTGAGCGACACCGATGACCTGTACGCGCAGAAGATTGTGGACCTGCTGCCGCGTTTTTTATTTCCCAACCCAATGCAGACCGCCCGGCGGCTGGTGATGTGGGTTGAATCACCCGGGAATGCCCTTTTAGGCTTCGCCGATAGCATTGGCATTGATGACGAAATGACCGCCTTCATCGACTGGATGAATCGCCATCGCCAAAACCCCAAAAAAAACTTCCTGCTCATCCCCGGTGTGGACGAGATGCTCGCACAGCTGCAGGGGCGCTATCCCATGGCGGTTGTCAGCGCCCGGGATGAGAAAAGCACGATGCGTTTCCTAAATCAATTTGATTTGTGCAAGTATTTCGATGTGATCGTGACCGGTCTCTCCGCGCCGCATACGAAGCCCTACCCGGACCCCATCCTGCTCGCCGCGCAAAAGATGAGCGTCCCGCCCGGGGAATGTCTCATGATCGGCGATACAACTGTGGATATTCGCGCCGGAAAAGCCGCGAGTGCACAAGCCCTCGGCGTTTTGTGTGGCTTCGGCGAGGAGGCTGAGCTGAGACAATTGGGGGCAGACCATATCTTGAAAAGCACCAGTGACCTGACCGAATTGTTTACAACGACCGCATAAGCACACTGCGCCGATCGCATACGTTATTCATGATCCAAATGGCGTCCAAAGCCTGTATTCCGCTTCTGCGCAACAGCTTCCAGTTTTCTGCGATACTCCCCAATGGCATGATCGCCAACGATAGGTCCAAAAAATTTGAACATCGTAAGCATAAAAAGATACCAGCGCTGCAGGAAGGGGATCCCGCGCCGAAATTCTCCCTCCAGCCTTCCAAGATAACGGATATCGCCTATGTGGATATATCCCATTGCCAGTAATGGAATGATGGTCACAATATCGGTTGTGTTCACGACCCGGTAGATCGGGGACTTAAATTCCATGTCGTAATGCTGATCCCCGACGCGCGGGCTGCCAAACGTATAACAGGCCGCAATGATTTCCCGGATCCCAAAGTTATGTTCCAGCCGCTGTGTGGCGACTGTGGCAAGCGCCGCGCCCAAAGAGTGACCTGTGATATACAAAGGTATGCCTTTTAGTCTCAGGACACTCTTTTCGATTTCCTGCGCAACGCTGTCGTAGGCAGTTCTAAAACCGCTATGGATCCTGCCCTCCAGGACAGAAACCTTCAGGGCGTTCGCGTCTATTTTGACATCCTGTCGCTTGGCTATTTCCGTCCCACGAAAGGCAAGCACAGCGTAGCCTTCGGTGCTTTTCGCAAGGAAGGCCTGCGTATCCGTCTCTTTTGAGTAGAAGGTTTTGACCAGACTAAAGCCGCCGCCCTGAAGTTTCGCAATAAATAGTTTGCGGGCAATCCGATTATCTTCAAACCTGTCATATGCCAGATGCGCCATGCAGGCGAGGATCCAGGCCATGCGGTCTGAGTAGGCGGCGCGGGTGATCGGCGGGGAAAGCAGATTCTCCTTCTGCTTGAAATAATTTCTGGCTTGCTGAAGTTCAGGTGGAAAGTTTGCAGTCTTTTTACGGTTAACAGGTTGCTTTAATTCCATAGTAACTCTCCTCTCAGCACGCATGCGAACAGAAGTACCTTTCAAAAGTCAATTTACTGTGTTGATCTCAAACACCATGCAATGATCTCACTCCACACCAGGATAGCCAGTAAAAAAATGTAAAACGCCAGGCCTTTCAGCCAAAAGGTGGGAATGACGAGCGCCAGGGTAGCCCATGTGTAAATTGATAAGTTCTTCCATTGTGCATTTCGCTGAAAGACACGTCCGACCAGGAGCATACCCGGCATGAGGGTGAAGCCGAGCACGGCAAAAAACGCATCGTGTAAAAAGCCATGCCAGGTGTATGAAGTGCGGCCAATAGTTGGATCAGAGGGAAACACCAATCCCATCATGGCAAAGCCAGCCAGCATCAGCAGGGTCGTGGCAAGTTTTTCTTGAAGTGCAAGTCTCAGCCCATAGGCAAAAAATGCCATCAGCGCCCCACAGACGAAGAACGTGATGGTCATCAGCCAGCCATAGGGACCCAATGCAAGTCCGCTGGGCCAGTCAATTACAGGTCCCAGTGGATGCCACCCCAGGGTACGCATGAAACCAGCCTCGGCAAGGGTCAATCCTGTAACAATAACGGCAAATATAATCGGAGCGACCATACCGGTGAGCGCAGCCAGTTTGATCAAACGCGATTCATTCATTACAGGCATCTATTTTATGACAGGTAAAGCAATATCAAACCCAGCAAGGCGGGCAGGGCCTGGATGTAAAGAATGGAGCGCTTCGCCGTAAAGCCGCCGAAGATTCCGGCCACAAGGACACAACTGAGAAAAAATAACTTCACAGAGAACTCACCCGAGATAAGCCCCCAGATCAAGCCGGCCGCCAGAAAGCCATTATAAAGACCCTGGTTGGCTGCCAGGGATGCGGAAGACTCAGAAACTTCTGTCGTCATCTTGAATGTCTTTCTACCGATGGGATGATTCCAGAAGAACATCTCCAACACCAGAAAGCCAAGATGCAGGATTGCGATCACGGCAATGACAGCATTTGCGAGAATTGCCATTTTATCTCCTTATTATTTTGGAATAACTCTTGGGGCAAAGACGCATAAAACCAAAAGGATCAAACCGCCTGCAAAGAACGGGACAGACGCACCGAGCCAATGAAAGAGCGACCCATAAAACAGCGGGGCAAGGGCGTTCGCCGCGCTATAAAAACCCGCAGAGATTCCCAGCATGCCGCCCACTTCACCCTTCTCAGACGATTGGGTGATCAAACTATTGACCGCGGGGTGTAGTACTCCGCCTCCCAACGCGGCCGGGAAGCTGACGACCAGCAGCCATACAATGCCGGTCCAGCCTCGAGTGGTTTCATCGGGCAAGGTCACTTTGATGTTTTGTGTCGAAACATGGATCTCGCCCTGGCCCGCCAGGCTCTGCAGCACTTCGGATTCGCGGTACCAAGGCACCGCGACACGCGGCGTTAGCGCGGTACCGATCAGTCCGGCTGCCAGCGCTGAGACTCCCAAAATGACCAGCCAGCGGTCGCCTCTTTTTCGGGACCAGCGACCAATCAGCCCACCCTGAACGATCACGATGAAGACCCCTGCCAGTGCGAACAAACCCGACGTGTCCGTCGCGTCCATGCCGAGGCGCGTCAATGTAAAGAGTGAGAACAGCTGTTCATATCCGCCAAATGCGACCTGGTAAAAGAACATGATCAATAAAAGAAAACCGATTGTCGGGCGGCGCAATGCAGCGAGCATGGCCGTGAAGGTAAACGGCAATTTCAGCGCTGAAATGTTCGATGAAGCATCCCGGCGAGGTTCATCGAACCAGAAGGTTGTCAGCAGGATGGAGGTCAGCGAGAAAAAAGCCGCAGCCAGGGCAACCACGCGATAATCCCCACCTGAAGCGGCAAGCACAATGTAGGCGATCATAGGACCGAGGACAAATCCCACCCCGAAGGCCGCCCCGACGAGCCCGAGTCCCTGTGTGCGGGTCTTTTCATTCGTGCGATCAGCAATCGCAGCCTGGGCGGTGGAGATGTTCGCACCCGAGAGACCGTCAATGATGCGCGAGAGGAACAGAAGCCCGAGTGTGTTTGCAAAGCCAAGCAAAACGAAACCAGCCAGGGTTCCGATTTGACTTGCGATCAGGACGGGCTTGCGCCCAAAACGATCAGAGAGGCGACCGAGGATGGGCGCACCTACGAATTGCATCAATGGATAGGTGGCTTGCAAAATGCCAATCATGAGCGGAGTCGCGCCGAAGCGCGCCGCGAACAATGGCATGAGAGGGATGATGATGGAAAGCCCCATCAAATCCACCAGCACAATCACAAGAATGGGAAGGATACGTTTGAAGTCGAGTTTTTCCGCGGTTTGTTCGAGAGTGGTCACAAATGTTAGATGCTCCTTGAGGGGAATGTTCATGCAATAGTAGCATAATTTTAATTCCCGCCTAATACTTTTAGTTGTGCAGATATATACAGAGATACTGGTAATTGCTCATCGGATATGTATAATAATAACATGGAGCCAGCACGTCCAATTCTTCCGGTCAGATGGATGCAAGTTTTATGCATCCTGGCGGGTATTTATGCAGTGGCAGTGGCTTCATATATTTTCATTGAAACGGGAAAACCAAGGGGGAAGGGGGGAACGGATTTTCACCAGTTCTGGTATGCAGGTCACTTCATCATTCAGGGACGCGATCCGTATGAGGCCTTTTTCTCCGGAGAAGAACCATACATCCCTGTTGTGTATCTAGATGGCGTCACGGTAACTCAATCCCCAGTGGCTCAACCGGAATTGGAGATCGCCCCAGTGAACACGCCAATCATGCTCCTATTGCTCACGCCATTTTCCTATTTTTCATGGCATATTGCGAAGTGGGCATTTCTGGTGGTCAATCTGATTCTCATGCTGGTTACAGGTTGGCTCGTTCTGCGACGCATTCCTTTTGCTGACGTCAGATTTACGCGCATTGACGAAGTTCTCATCTTTTTAGCTTATTTCGATCTATCCGCCACGCGTATCGCTATTGAGAACGGTCAGACCACGTTGCTTGTCTTCCTGCTGATGCTCGTGGCACTGTACTATGCGAAACGATCATGGCGAATCGCGGGGTTGGCACTTGGGGTAGCCTTATCGAAGTATTCGGTGTCCTTGCCTGTGTTTTTATTCCTCCTTTACAAGAAAAATTTCAAGGTTCTCCTCTTAGCCATTGCCGTCCAAATCCTGGGAGTGCTGGGGATCGCGGCGGCGAGCGGAAATTCACCGTTCGTGATCATCTATGAAAATATCCAATTACTCTTCCGCCTGTTCGACCAACCCGGTGTGCATCTTTCCAGATGGTTCGAATTCCTATCCGACAATCACTATATATCCATGATCCCCGTCCTGATGTTGACACTCCTTGTCTTCGTTAGGCTCTTCCTTTGGCTTCGTGGGCGGACCTTCACCACCTCCAGTATGGAGGATGTGCTTGATTTCCACCTGCTCACAATCCTCTTCATCTGGACGATTCTCGTAGCGTATCACCAGATATACGATACGCTTATTTTGCTTTTCTTTTTTGTCCTTGTATTCAAAGGGCTTGCATTTCCCAATCTTTGGAAACTTACTAACAAATGGCGAATGGCTTTGTTGGCTTTTATGGGAGTACTTCCCCTGATTTTGATTCTGCCAGCGCGTATTCTCGATATACTGCTACCGTTTTATTATGGAAGAATCAGCGATGCGGTCATTACATTCTTCCTCGTAGCCATGCTGACCGTCTCAATGTTACTGCTGCGACGCTCCCTGCAAAATATGCATACACAACCCCTAAACTAAAAAGACGGACTCCTATGACATACCAAATGATACTCAACGAAATGCGCGGACGAGTTGGACTGATCAGATTGAACCGTCCGCAAGCGATGAATGCCCTCAACCATCAGCTCCTGCGTGAATTAATGGACGCGCTGGCAGAGTTTGATAAAGACGATGCTGTGGGTGCAATGATTATTACGGGAAATGAGAAAGCCTTCGCAGCCGGCGTGGACATCAAAGAGATGGCCGATCAATCCATTCAGCAAATGATGGGCCGGGATCACGTCGCCGTCTTTGGCAGGGTCCGCACGATCAGGAAACCTGTCATTGCCGCAGTCTCAGGCTGGGCATTGGGCGGCGGATGCGAGCTGGCTCTCTCCTGTGACATGATCATCGCCTCCGAGTCAGCCAAATTCGGGCAGCCAGAGATCAGCATTGGAGTGATCCCCGGTGCGGGCGGCACACAGCGCCTCACGCGTGCCGTGGGGAAAGTCATCGCCATGGAAATGATCCTCAACAACCGCACCCTGACTGCGCAGGAAGCTTATCAATTTGGGATGGTCAATCGCGTTGTGCCAGTTGAACAATATTTGGATGAAGCGCTCAAGCTTGCCGAAGAGATCGCTTCACGCGCCCCGCTCGCCCTACGCGCCGCAAAGAAAATGATCAACCAGTCCTTCGAACAGACTCTCTCCGAGGGTCTCGCCGCGGAGAAGCAGGAATTCTACAACCTGTTTGCCACTGAAGATCAAAAGGAAGGCATGCAGGCGTTCATCGAAAAACGCAAGCCACACTGGAAGGGCAAGTAAAATGCCGGATTATGCTGAAATATTATCAGCATTTCAAGCCCTGGATCTCCGGGGGAAGCCAGTCATCGCACATGCCTCGTTGAAGCCATTCGGGCATATTGAGGGCGGCGCAGAGGCAGTCCTGGATGCCATGCTGGCATCCTTTGCCAGTGTCATTATGCCGACCTTCACGTATAAAGCTGAGATTATTCCGGATGTGGGTCCGCCGAACAATGGCATTACCTATGGCAGCGGACACGATCAGAACAAGTTAGCTGAACCCTTTCATCCTGAGATGCGCGCAGACCTGATGATGGGAATCCTGCCTGAAACCCTGCGCAATCATCCCTCGGCCATACGGACGGCTCATCCGATCCTTTCCTTCACAGGCATCAACGCTGACCTTACCTTATTTACACAAACGCTCTATGAACCGCTGGCTCCCATCGGCGCGCTGGCGGAACAGGATGGCTGGGTAGTGCTGATCAATGTTGACCATACGGCTAATACAAGCATTCATTATGCTGAAAAACTCGCGGGGAGAAAACAGTTTATCCGCTGGGCATTGGTCGGCAACCGCGTGGTGGAATGTCCAAATTATCCGGGAGATTCAATGGGCTTTCAAGCCATCAATTCCTACCTAAACTTTGACACCCGCCGTGCCCAGGTCAGTGAAGGATTTGTTCAGGCAATGCCACTGCAACGGTTATTCGAGGTGGTCCGGGAATTGATTAAAAAAAATCCGCTCGCATTGCTTTGCGGGCGGCTGGACTGCGAACGATGTAATGCAGTCAGAGTTACTGGAATGTAATCTCCTCCAGGCGCCAACTATCCTCTCCAGTAAATTTCTTCAGACGTTCGAGCAACTCGAGACATACTCGCGTTGTATCATTTGGATAATCAATCAGATAACCCTTGCCTCGCTCGAAGATCTGGAAACTGAAGCGATCCTTGCCATGGAAGGAGATCAGTGTACCGTAGAGAGTTTTGATGCGGCGACGGTCATGTTCCTCATCGCCGGTGGAACGCAGAATCACTGTGATCTGCTGCGGTAAATGCTCTTCTTGTGTAAGCGGAATATACAACGAAGGAAGAAAATCGGTTGGGGGCAAGGATGTATCTTCAGCACTCGTTTCTTTTACCACTGAATCCGGTGGAAACGCACTCTCAATGTTAGCCGTGACTTTAACTAATTCTTCATCTGAAATTAAATCGCGAATTTGTTTTGCTAGCAACTCAAGTTTTTTATCCATTTTGGCAGAAGTTAAAGATGTGAAACGTAAGTCCCTCCAATCTATCCATTGGCGTTTTGAAATTTCGGTTGCAATTTCATCATTTGTATCTTTTAATCTTGAAGAATCAATATATAGAATTGGTAGGATGAGTTTACGGTTAAGTTGAGATTCCCGTTTCAGGAAATATTCAAACTCAAATCGGCATTGCGGACTTAATAAATAACTAGGAGTAATAATTGCGATGAACAAAGAACTTCTATCGAGAGCATTTTTAATACGTTCCTTCCAGACCTGTCCCCAATCAATATTTTCAGTATCTTGAAAGATTTGAAAAGGTTTACCAGTTTGGACCCATATTTCGTCCCGCAGCAACTTCTTTAGTACGGTAAGTCTCCCTCTATCATGTTCATCATTAATGTGTGCATAGCTAAAAAAAGCTATAAAGGATTCAGAGGATGTTTCCATAAATTAAGACCCCAATTGCAATGCTTATTGGAATGTAATCTCCTCCACGCGCCAGCTCTCCTCCCCCATCAACTTCTTCAGGCGTTCGAGCACTTCAACACAGACTCGCGTCGTATCGTTCGGGAAATCGATCAGGTGGCCTTTGCCTTCCTCAAAAATCTGGAAGCTGAACCGGTCGCGCCCGTGGAAGGAAATCAGCGTGCCGTAGATCGTCTTGATGCGGCGCCTGTCATGTTCCTTGTCGCCGGTGGAGCGCAGCATCACCGTGATCTGTTGCGGCGGATGATCCTTGTCCTTTTCCTCCTGGGCAAGTGGAACATACAACGAGGGCAGGATATCAACGGACTGCGTTGGAAAAGACTCGATGGGCTGGACGATGATCGCCTCCATGGGTTCCCGTTCATTGTGCTTGATCTCCGCCTCGATGGATTCCGTTCTGCCCAAAAGGGCGTGATGCGGCTCACTGACAAGTTGACCGTTACCCCTGGGTTCCGGGCGCGCTGCCAGGCTGGCTTCGTCGAACGATGGCTGCCATTGGGTATCCCAGTCATCAGGGAAGTTATCGGGCGGTGG
>Ga0105104_10002361_pt1 | contig 13849 bp, 11 predicted proteins | sample PPLLaktember2015_3_FD_87034 | JGI IMG/M metagenome (GOLD analysis project Ga0105104, IMG submission 87034) | Freshwater sediment microbial communities from Prairie Pothole Lake near Jamestown, North Dakota, USA - PPLs Lake P7 Core (6) Depth... | ecosystem: Environmental > Aquatic > Freshwater >... | reverse complement strand
GTTCGGCGTTGGATCGCCCGGGATGAGGCCCATTGACCACTTCACCGCTTCGATCCAGAGCTTCTGAATGTCGGGCCGCGCCCAGACTTCCGGCGGATGGCCCAGACCGCAGTAGAAAACCCGGCCTTTACCGTAGTTCTTCACCCAGGTAATCGGGACCGAGTTGTACTTCACGCCTTGGCGCTTCATGTCCACCTTGGATGTATCCAGGCTCATGAGCACTCGCACCTTGTCCGGGGCGAACTGTTTGGTCTGGTAAATCTCATCGACGATTTCGAAGCCAGGCGGGAGGTGTTTCACGATCGGAAAGTTCGGATCGTCGACTTTGATCGGCGCCTTGAAAGTCATCCAGGGATGCCCGTCGAAGTAGCCGCCGATCATGTCGCCGTACTCGGGCCACTGGTAAAAGGTATCGGTGGCATTGTGAGCGCCAAGGAAACCTTTGCCCTCGTCTTTGACGAAGGAAATCAGGGCGGCCTTCTGTTCGTCATCCATCGGCAGTTCGCCGGTGGTCATGAAGAAAACGGCGTCGAAGTAATTGAGATTCTTCGTATTGCGGTCCATCTTCTTCTTTGTGATTAACTCGGTGTCGGTCCGGACATAGGTGTCCCAGATTCCCGTGTCCTTGCCAAGCTTATACAAGGTCGCTAATGCATCGGAGACCGAGTCGTGCTGCCAGCCCTTCGACATCCCGATTGCCAGGAGTCGCTTCTTGGCCGGCTGCTGCTGGGAACAAAGCGGGAACATCAGAGCCAGTACCAATGAGCAGAAAACAAGAGTCCGAAAGATCTTCATGTCACTCTCCAGTATCGAGGGATGATCGCATTAAGGGAAGGTTCGTTTCAAGGATTCCCGCATCGTTCCGTAGTTCCGTAGAAGGGTGGGTTTCGAAGCGCGAAGCGCTGAAAAGGACCCCAAGGACCGAAAGGACCGAAAGGACACAAAGGACAAGTGACATCGATCGACGCCTGCATTCACGACGTCACTTGTCCTTTGTGTCCTTTCGGTCCTTTCGGTCCTTGGGGTCCTTTTCAGCGCTTCGCGCTTCGAAACCCACCCTACGGAACGACTCTACTTCAGTATTCCCCGTAAAAACTCGCGCCGCATCTGAGCGATCACTTTGATAGAGATGTCCTTGGGGCAAACGGCCTCGCACTCCCCGTGGTTTGAGCAGTTCCCGAATCCTTCCAGATCCATCTGCCTGACCATGCGCAAGGCCCGCGAGCGACGCTCCGGTTCTCCCTGAGGCAAGTTTACGAGATGCGAGATCTTCGCCGCGGTGAAGAGCGCCGCCGAGCCGTTCGGACAGGCGGCCACGCAGGCGCCGCACTGGATACAGGCGGCGGCATCCATGGCCTCCTCCACTCTCACCTTCGAAATAGGGATGGCGTTGGCATCCGGCGCCCCACCAGTATCGACCGAAATGAACCCGCCGGCGGCGATGATTCTGTCGAGGGCATTGCGATCGACCACCAGATCCTTGATGACGGGAAAAGCCCGGGCCCGCCACGGTTCGATGGTAATGTGATCCCGATCCTTAAAGTGGCGCATGTGCAATTGGCAAACGGTCGTCGCATCTTCGTGCCCGTGCGCCGAGCCGTTGATCATGATGCCGCACATGCCGCAAATGCCTTCACGACAGTCGTTATCGAATTCAACCGGCAGCTCGCCCTTTTTGATCAGGTCCTCGTTCAGCACGTCGAGCATCTCGAGGAAGGACATGTTGGGCGAAACGCCAGCGAGCTGGTAATCGACGAATTTTCCCGGAACATCAGGCCCCGGCTGGCGCCAGATTTTCAGATAGAGAGTCATTCCCTCGCGTTTTCCCTGGTCCATTCTTTCACCCGTTATTTGTAGGTCCGTTGCGTCGGCACCACGTTTTCGAACTTCAGCGGCTCCTTGTGGAGAATCGGTTCGCCCTCTGAGCAGGGATACTCCCAGGCGGAGACGTACGAATAGTTGGCATCGTCGCGTTTGGCCTCTCCCTCGGGTGTCTGCGACTCCTCTCGGAAGTGGCCTCCGCACGATTCTCGGCGGTGCAAGGCGTCGATTGCCATCAGTTCTCCCAGCTCCGCGTAGTCCGCAACCCGGCTGGCCAACTCGAGATTCTTGTTGAGCATGTCGTTACTGCCCGGCACTTTGAGATCCTGCCAAAGCTCTTCCCGCACCCGCCGGATTTCCTGAATGGCATGTTTCAACCCGGCCTCGTTTCGCGCCATCCCTACGTAGTCCCACATGATTCGGCCAATCTCGCGATGGAACTCGCGCGGAGTTCGTTTACCCTGGATGGACAGGAGCCGTTCCAGCCGGTTTCGCGCCTGATCCGCAGACTGTTTGAATTCGTCCGCGTCCTCGCTGGTCGGCCGGAAGGCGGATGTCGCAAGGTAGTCTCCGAGGGTATACGGAATAACGAAATAGCCGTCTGCCAGTCCCTGCATGAGGGCGCTGGCGCCCAGCCGGTTAGCTCCGTGATCGGAGAAATTCGCCTCGCCGAGGACGAAAAGACCCGGGATGGCGCTCATGAGATTGTAATCGACCCAAAGGCCACCCATGACGTAGTGGACGGCCGGATAGATCCTCATGGGCGTCTGGTAGCCGTTCTCCCCGGTGATCCGTTCGTACATGTCGAACAGGTTGCCGTACTTTTCCCGGATATACTCGACTCCCTCGCGCTGGATGGTGTCTTCGAAGTCGAGGTAGACCGCGAGACCCGACTCCCCCACTCCGCGGCCGTCGTCGCACACGCCCTTCGCGCTCCGGGAGGCAATGTCGCGAGGCACCAGATTGCCGAAGCTGGGGTACTTGCGCTCCAGGTAATAGTCCCGCTCGCCCTCCGGGATTTCACTGGGTGGACGCCGATCCCCCGCCTTCTTGGGAACCCAGACGCGGCCGTCATTGCGCAGGCTTTCGCTCATCAACGTCAGCTTGGACTGGTGCTCGCCGGAAACCGGGATGCATGTAGGGTGAATTTGCGTGTAACAGGGATTCGCGAAAAATGCTCCGCGCCTGTAGCACCGCCAGATGGCTGAGGCATTGGAGTTTACGGCATTCGTGGACAGGTAGTAAGCGTTCCCGTAGCCGCCCGTGGCGAGAACGACGGCGTGACCGACGTGCCGTTCGATTGCACCGGTTAGAAGGTCGCGGACAATGATGCCACGCGCTTTGCCATCGACGAGCACGAGGTCCAGCATTTCCCGGCGGGGCAGGCAGGTGACCTTCCCCTTGTCCACTTGCCGCATCAGGGCCTGATAAGCGCCTAGAAGCAGCTGCTGGCCCGTCTGCCCCCTGGCGTAGAAGGTCCGAGCCACCTGGGTTCCTCCGAACGATCTCGTTTCCAACAACCCGCCATACTCACGAGCGAAGGGAACTCCCTGGGCCACGCATTGATCAATGATGTTGACACTGACTTGCGCCAGCCGATACACGTTCGCTTCCCGGGACCGGTAGTCGCCGCCTTTGACCGTATCGTAGAAGAGCCGCCAGATGCTGTCCCCGTCGTTCGCATAGTTCTTCGCCGCATTGATGCCGCCCTGGGCGGCGATGCTATGAGCCCGGCGTGGCGAGTCCTGAATACAAAATGCGAGGACCTCGTAACCCAGTTCGGCCAGGCTTGCGGCAGCAGAGGCGCCGGCCAGGCCGGTCCCCACCACGATGATCGTGTATTTTCGCTTGTTCGCCGGATTCACCAGTTTGACTTCGAACCTGCGCCGGTCCCATTTTTCCTGCACGGGACCATCCGGAATCCGCGCGTCCAATGCCACCTGAGTGCTCATAGAGGTGCTCCGGTCAGGTATACCCAAATCGGTATAAAGATGAAGCCGACAGCCAATGTCAAACCCACGACAACGCCCAGTCCATAAGCAACGGGAGTCAGGCGCGGATGATAGAGGCCCAGGGATTGGAAGGCGCTCCAAAAGCCATGCCGCAGGTGGAAACCGAGAATCACCATCGCGGTCACGTACCAGGCGACCCACCAGGTGCTGCTGAACGTCTCGATCACCAGGCGCCGCAAATCCCGGATCTGCTCGCCATCCAGGGTGACAATGTAACCCTGATCGATCCCAGGACCGTATTTGAACTTGTAGACATGCAGCGGGATGAAAATCAGCAGAATCAAGCCGGTCCAGATCATCGTGCTGGATGAAACCGTTTTCTTGCTCGGCTTGCCCCGGCTTTGGTAAACCGCGTAGCCCTTGGATCTCGCCTGCCAGTTGTCATAGGTGACCATGATCGCCGCAAAAACGTGAACAAGGAGTCCGACCAAAAGCACTATTTCCGCGGCGATCAGCGGAAAACCGAGGCCCACGAGCGTGTGCGAGTAACGATTGAAGGCCTCCTGGTTAGGCGACAGCAGGAGCAGATTACCGATAAGGTGGGCGACAACGAAGGCCATCCACCCGAGGCCGGTGACAGCCATGAAGTATTTCATGGCGACCGAGGAACCGAACGGCGAAGAGCGCAAAGACATATCTTGCTTCTCCGTGAAAGAAGAATCCTTCTCTTTTAGAGGTCAAAGATAGTCTGTGCCTACCGTTGGAGTCAAATGAGAGGGGAAGGCGGTGAGGTACACCGAAGGGGCGTCCCCTGGGAGCGCAGGCGTCCTGGGAGCGCAGGCGTCTCGCCTGCACTGGGGCCGCAGGCGTCCCGCCTGCGATGCAGGATCGATTGTGCATCGCAGGCGAGACGCCTGCGTCCCCAGTGCAGGCGAGACGCCTGCGCTCCCAGGCACCCCGCCGCAGCTACTTCCTGCTCTTCTTGGTCCTGTTCGCAGCGGACGTGGTCCCGGTGACAGTCCCGGTTGCCTGCTTTACTTCCTCGACGGCGTCCTCCACCATCTTGCGCCCACGTCCAAGTCTGACGATACGGGCCAGCTCCTGGTTCGTAGCCCCCCGTAGTGCAAATGCGATACCGGCCAAAGAAGCCATGATCGCCGCGGGATTCCGGCGTTTCGTCAGCCCCCAGACGGCCAATCCGCTGCCGACGCCGGTCGCGAAGACACGGTGAGTCGGACTCCAGTTGTAGCGGGTGAAACCCCACGCCGCGCCTGGCCGCTTGCCTGGACCCTGCAGGCCGGGGACTCCCGTCGAGTCTTCGTGGACTTCAAGTTGATTGTCCACATCGACCACGCCGCGGACACCTTCGGCCGCTCGCGAGACGTCGTTCGCCTCTTCCTGGAGAACCGGGCCTCGGAGGGTGACCCGCCCGCCTGAAACAGTGAGTTCGATTGAGCCAGGATGCGAGCTGAAACGGCCGATTCTGGAACGTATCCGCTCGGCGAGGACATCATCAGACACCTGCTCTCTTCTGACCTTGGAGGCCGTCTCGGAGTACACGCCTCGAGCTCGATTAGTGACATCAGTCGAGAAAGCATCAAGGGCCTCCCCGGTCTTGTTCCAAGCTCGCGTCATCTTGTCACGGGCCAGTGCCCGGCGGCGCCGGCCGTTCTCCGGATCGAGCGTATACATGATCGCCGCACCTGCACCGATCCCTGCAAGGACCGTCCATAGTTTGTTCATCGTATCCTTCTCCTCTCAGGCTCAATTTGGTGGTGGGACGCGGGAATGGAACTTCTACAGGGAAGCCGCGGTTGCTGTAAAGGCGCCCCGTTGAACTTCGTGGTGCTTCCCGGATCAGAAATTCTCGGGGATTCAATCAAAATTATCGCATCTTTCGTAAGCCGGGGCGAACGATGCCTTCCCCGGGAGCCCAGGCATCCTGCCTGCGCCCCGGGGGGTGGTAATCAATAGTATGATGGGAAGGATTATGCGAATCTGGCGACTGTCGATCCTTTTGATTCTGTTGGGGATCGTCACTGGGCCGCTTTTCCCTCAGACTTCCCAGCAGCGGGCCAAAGAGATCATCGATCGTGTCGACCGCATGCTTCGTGGTGATTCCTCTGTCGGACGAGTCGAGATGACGGTGGCAACTCGCCAGTGGAAGCGGACCACCGAGTTGAGGATCTGGTCGGAGGGCACGGACAAAGTGCTCGTCCGCATCGAAGCCCCGAAGAAGGACCAAGGCACCTCTACGCTCCGAGTCGGCGACAATATCTGGAATTACCTGCCGAAGATCGATCGCGTCATCCGCGTCCCGACTTCCATGATGATGGCTTCCTGGATGGGATCGCATTTCACGAACGACGACCTCGTCCAGGAGAGCCGGCTTGCCCGGGACTACGACATCACGATTGAGTTCGAAGGCGCTCGAAATGGAGTCGAAGTCTATGAGTTTCTGCTGATGCCCCGGCCGCAGGCACCCGTGGTCTGGGGCAAGATTGTCTACCAGATCCGCAAGTCGGATCTCATGCCGGTCTGGGCCAGATTCTACGGAGAAGACGGCGAACTCAAGCGCCGGGCAACCTTCTCGGATTATCAGACGATGGACGGCCGCCTGGTCCCAGCGCTGATGCGCATGACTCCTCAAGATAAGCCCGGTGAATACACTGAAATGAAGTATCGCGAGTTGGAATTCGACGTGAAGATCTCGGAGAGCATTTTCTCCTTAAAGTCTTTGAGAGGATCATGATCATCGTCCGTCTCGGGTGGAGGAATCTGTGGAGGAACTCCCGGCGCAGCCTCATCACGATTGCCGGCATCGCCTTCGCGTTCGCCTTCACGATTGCTTTCATCGGTCTGGGCCGCGGCCTGGTGGTGCAACTGCTGAAGAACGGCACCGAATTGATGGTGGGACATGTCCAGATTCACGACCGCGACTATCTCCCCGACCGTGATCTTTACGAGACGATCGGAAACCAGGAGGGGTGCGACTGGAAACAACTGATCGCCGGGCTGAAGCGACGACAGACGGTCGTTGCCGTGGCGCCGAGGGTGTTCGGCTTCGGGCTTGTTTCGACGGGCGAGCAATCGGCAGGCGCGCAGATGATCGGTGTGGATCCCACGGCTGAGGGCGACTTGAGCCGCCTGGTGGATCGGGACATGCTTGCGCGGCTGAAACCCGGCTCGGTCCTGATCGGGTCGACGCTTGCGCTGGAGTTGGGAGCCGCCGAGGGCTCCGAGATTGCTGCCGTCACTCAGGCCGCCGACGGAACCCTCGGTAATGATCTATTCCGAGTCGCAGGGATCGTAAGAACCGGGCTGAGCTACCTGGACCGCTCGGTGGCCTTCATGCACATCGACGACCTGCAGCGGTTGCTCGCTCTCGAGCCCAGCCGCATTCACGAGATCGCCGTCAAGGTGCGCGATCCCCTCACGGCACCGGACGCCAGCCGGGAGATCAGCCGCATGAACGGACTGCCGGAAGGCGTCTCTGTTCAAAGCTGGAGGCAGCTCTTACCTCAGCTCAATGACTATCTCGGTCTGGCTGGCGGCGCCAACGCTTTTATCATCGGTCTTGTGGTCGTCTTCGTTTCGTTTGGCATCCTGAACACAATGATGATGGCGACTTTCGAGCGAATTCGAGAGATCGGGATGCTGAACGCCTTCGGCATGCGCCCCGGCCTCGTTCTATTGACCTTTCTATTCGAAGCCTTTTTCCTGGCGCTCCTCGGTCTAGCCATCGGCTTTGGCCTGGGCGCCCTCATTATGCGGTATCTTTCCCTTTACGGGCTTGACCTGACTCGGTGGACCGGGCAGTTGTCGATGCTCCAAACCAGGGTGGATCCGATCCTGAACGCCGTGTGGAACTGGAAGGCCGTCGTCGCCGCCGGCATAAGCCTCTGGGTCGCGACCATCATCGCCGCGTATCTGCCGGCTCGCAAAGCGGTGCGCGTGGATCCTGTGGAAGCGTTGCGAGCGCCGGTTATGCAGTAAGGGGCTATGAAGGCTTTCAACATCATCATGATCATCGCCTGGAGAAACCTGTGGCGGAACCGGCGCAGAACGGTCCTCACCGCCGGCACAGTTTCTCTCGGCCTGGGCCTGCTGCTCGTGTTCCTGGGCATTGGAGACGGGAGCCACCGACAGATGATCCAAGGCGCGGTTGGCCTGGGAGGCGCACATGTCGCAGTGCAGGCGCGCGAATATCAGACGCGTGGAGGAATCGAGCGGACGCTATCAAACTCGCAGGTCGCGCGTGTTTCGCCCTGGGTAGAATCCCAGAGAGACGGCTTGGGCATCAGCTATGTCCTGCGCCGGGTCTTCGCCGCAGGTCTCGCTTCTTCGGCAGACGGCGCGACCGGTATCCGCCTGATCGGTCTTGAACCGGAACCTGAAAAGGCAGCCTCGGTTTTTGACGAAAAACTCGTGCGTGGGAAGTTTCTGACTTCGGCAGAAGAAACCGGCGCCGTGATCGGCGAAGGCGTGGCACGCAAGCTGGAACTGGAACCGGGCGAGAAGTTTGTCCTGATGGCCCAAGCGGCGGGCTCGGCGGAGATCGAGTCGTTGCTGCTGCGGGTGACGGGAATCATGCGAACCGGGGTGGAAGATTTCGACCAGGCAACGGTCTTGATACCGCTGTCCACTGCCCAGGAGTTGCTCCGACTCGGCGACAGCGTGCATCAGGTGGCAATCATGCTGAACCAGCTGGACAATTCCGAGGCGGTGGCCCGGTTGGGTCGACAGGAGTTGCCGGCAGACGTAGAGGTCCTCAGTTGGCTCGAACTGATGCCGGAACTGCGCGACTTCATCAAAATCGATGACGGCGGGAGCTATGTGTTTAACTCGCTTTTCTTTCTGATCATTGCGTTCCTCGTCGCCAATACGCTGCTCATGTCGGTGCTCGAACGGCGGCGAGAGTTCGCGCTGCTGGATGCGCTCGGTTTCACCCCCACCCGCCGGTTCCTGCTCGTGATTCTGGAGGCCTCCTGGATCGCGGTCCTTTCTGTGGCGGTGGGCACGGCTCTGGGCTATGCGGGCCACCTGTATTTCTACCACAAAGGCCTTCCGCTTGACGTCTTCTACTCCTCAGAAGTATCGGCCGGTGGCACGGTTATTGACCCCATTATCTATTCTTACCTCTCCTGGAGGCGTATCGCCGGTGCCGCCGGCCTGGTCTTCGCGCTGACATTCCTTTTGGCGCTGCTGCCCGCGTGGCGCGGCGCGAAGGGACAGGACGCTCACTTACTGGGACAGGCATGAGTAACAGCAATTCCGAGAGTCTCCTCCGACTGGAAGGCGTTTCAAGACATTACGTACAGGGCGATCAGGTTGTCTGCGCGCTCGAGAACGTCAGCTTCACCGCCACCAGAGGTGAGTTCATTGCCATCGCGGGACCTTCCGGCTCGGGTAAGACGACGCTTCTGAACGTTTGCGCCGGGCTGGATCATCCCACATCCGGCAAGGTCTGGCTCGGGAACCGCGATTTGTCCGAGTTAAACCGTCATCAGTTGGCCCGGTTGAGGCTCGAAGAAATCGGCTTTATCTTCCAGTCTTTCAACCTGATCCCCGTGCTCTCGGCTGAGGAGAACGCCGAGTTTATCCTTCTGCTCCGGGGTGTCCCGGATCGCGAACGCAGGGAAAAGGTGGGCGCGCTTCTGAAGGAAGTCGGGCTTGAGGGAATGGAGCATCGGCGGCCGGGGCAGCTCTCCGGCGGGCAGCAACAGCGCGTAGCTGTTGCTCGCGCGATAGCGGCGGAGCCGAAACTGGTCCTGGCAGATGAGCCGACAGCGAACCTCGACACCGACACCGCGTTCTCGCTTCTGAACCTGATGGAACGATTGAACCGGGAACACGGAACGACCTTCCTTTTCTCGACCCATGACCCGCGGGTGATGCAGCGCGCCCATCGCATCATCCATCTCCTGGACGGACGAATAGAGAGTGATCAGCGAGTCGCAGTACCACAGATGTGAAGTGGCCCCGGGGGGCCCTGCGAGCGCAGGCATCTCGCCTGCACTGAGGAACCGCGGATTACACGGATGTGACGCGGATAACGCGGATAAAGGCTCCACCCTACTCTGTGGGCGGAGCCTTTATCCGCGTTATCCGCGTCACATCCGTGTAATCCGCGGTTCCTCAGTGCAGGCGAGACGCCTGCGCTCCCAGGGCGTCATTCTCGCCCTCATCCTTTTCTTCGCCTGCAGCGTCCCCTTCGCGCAGGACTTCAAACTCGGCGCTTCCATCCGCGGTTTCGGGTTCTACGCGCTTGAAGACAGCCCGTTCCAACCTCGCCGCGACACGGAATTCGTCATCTTCCGGCTCGTGCCCGAGGTGCAATTCAACCAGCATGTCAAGATCGAGACGCATCTCGTGGCTGACATCACCTCGCCGCCGGTCTCACCCGCGACGGCCCTGGCCACCGGGGGCAGCCGCACTTACCTGAATCTGGAAGGGGACCTCCTCGATTGCACCGACCTGGCTAGTACAGCGGGTTTCGACCGTTTGAATCTGCAGATCCAGACGGACGCCTTTCAGCTGGTTCTCGGCCGGCAAGCGATCACCTGGGGAGTGAACTACTTTTGGCCGGCGCTTGACCTTTTCGCTCCGTTTGCCCCCGGCCGGATTGACCGGGACTACAAACCGGGCGTAGATGCCGCCCGCCTGATCGTGCCGGTCCGCGCTTATTCCGAGATCCAGGTTGTGGGTGCCGTTCTGGGACCTTCCACGGACCGCGACCTCGCCGTCGGAGGCCTTATCCGTTGGAATGTGCGAACGGTCGATTTCGGATTCATGGGAGGCAGTTTTCACGAGGATAAAGTGGCAGGAGCGTTCATCTCCGCCAATGCCGTCGGCACCGGGTTCAGGGGCGAATTGTCGTGGACCCAATCAGGACACCCCCGAGACGATCCTATCGATCGAGGCGTTTTCTGGCGCGGCTCCCTCGGGATCGACCGCCAGCTCACGCCGAGCGTCAGCCTAATCTTCGAGACCGCCTGGAACGAATACGGCGCCTCCGATCCCCGAGACTACCTGCTGTTCCTGAATTCGGACCGCTTACGGCGCGGCGAGATCAATGCTCTCGGCCGTTATCACTCAGGAGTCTCGTTGACCTGGCGCTTTCATCCACTTTGGACTTACAGCAACACCACTTTGGTCGGTTGGGATGACCAGTCCGTCCTGTGGATTCCATCCCTCGCCTGGTCAACCGGCAACAATTCCGAAGTGCTGTTTGGCGGGCAACTGGGCTTTGGCCTGGAGCCTACGTCCCTTGGGCTCCCGCGAAGCGAGTACGGCACCCCGCCGCACACGCTGTTCGCGTCGTTCAAGTTGTACCTCTGACGCCGCTTTAGAATCGCACGACTCCACCAAACGACAGGCGATGACTGGTGCGGCTGCCCCGCTCCAGGTCTCGGGTGATTACATCCCATTGGAGCAGCCGAAGGGCGAATCCCGAGCTGACGCCAAGGTCCAGTCCGCCTCCGAAACCGTAGGCCAGCGCCCACGCATCGACCGTTCGAGCCGGGACCGTATTGTGGCTCGTTCCGAACAACCCTCGGCCGAATCCGTGAAAACGACCCGATCGAAACGAGAACTGCGGGCCGAACAGCAGCAGGTAGATACTGCCGTTCCCCAGTTCATTGCCCAGGAACGTCAGGGTCTGAGACTGCCGGCTGACGTCTCCGACGAAGCCGAACGACCGCGTGACGTTGCCGGTCACGGCGGCATTCCAACCTGCGATATTTCCTTCCGTCCCGGAGCGAGTGATTGACAGTCCGCCGAAAATCTCGGCCCTCGACGTCTCCTTTTCCTCAACACGCCAACGGGAGAAGTCCGGTCGGTTATCTGCCCGGGGGGGCGGGTTGGACGCCCGTGCGGGAGATGGAGGGACCTGCCGGGGGGGCCGGGGTGGGCGGCGGCGTTGCACGGACCGGATCCCGCGGAGCAGGTGCAGGACTTGGCGGGGGTTCCATCTTGGCAACCACCCGCGGGGCAGGTGGGGAAACGGGACGCGGCGGCGGCGCGGTCGGCGCCACTTTCGAAGGCGGAACGACCCCCGCGCGCATAGCCGCGATGACTGGGTCCGAGACGCCAGCCTTCTTCAAGGATCCAACCGCCTCGGCAGAGAGGTCGAATTGCCCGGGGTTCGTCCTGATCTCCTGGATAATCGCGTCCTCAGGAATCCCGTCCTTTACCATCTTCATGACTGCCTGGTTGTCCAGATCGTCATAGCGGATCATGGCTTGCGGTGGCTGCGCGAGCAGCACCGGGCAGGCCAGGCAGAAAAGTGCCAGGACCATAATGCATCGTCGCATGGGACCTTCCTTGTTGGGTGGGTGTTGAGACTATTTTAGCAGGAGGAAAGCGGGAGGAAAGAGCGGCCGGCTTTTGCGGACAAGCACGGACAAGCACGGACAGTCACGGACGAGAGATCGCCGTCCGTGTTTGTCCGTGCCTGTCCGTGCTTGTCCTTTCTTTACTCCCCGAGCCTGAACCGAACCTCGACTCCGAGCGTGATCTCGGCTGGTTTCCCGTCGATTTTCGGGCGGTCGAATTTCCAGCGCTTGACTATATCCGCGGTCGGATCGGCCAGCCGCGGATCCCCGGAGAGCGTGCGTACTTCCTTGACGGCTCCGTCTTCGGCAATACGAACCTCGAGGGCAATTCGCCCTTCGACTTTCGCCTGTTTGGCCGCCTCGGGATAGACTGGGTCCATGATTCGGACCACCCCGATGGGCACTGTCGTGTTGATGTCAAATTCGACCGACTGTTGTCGGGCCCTTGCACCGGCTGTCAGCGCGAACCGCAGTCCTTCGACTCCCGCCCGCGCGAACATCCCCGCGATGTCGTGGCCGAACGGTGATAGTTCCTCGTAATCGTGCTCGATCTTCAGCCCTGCCAGCCGCTGGTTCATTTCACGCGCGTCTTTCACGAAACGATCACGCGAGCCGCAAATGATGCGGATCGCCAGACGATCCCGAATCTGGTCGGCATTCTTCTCCATCAAGGCCTGAGGGCTTTCGGCAATGAACCTCTTCGCATCGCCACCGGTGATCTTCACCACGTTCGGTTCGTTAGCAACCACTCCGTCCGGCGGAAATACACCCGCGTACGAAACGACCGACGCGAAAAGCTCCGGATACTTGAAAGCAAGTCTCAGGCAACCGAATCCGCCCATGGACATCCCCGCGATATGGCGTCCCGTCCGCAAAGCGTGGGTGCGATAGGTCGCGTCAATGTGGGGAATCAGCTCTTTGATAACCAGAGTCTCCGCCGGATAGCGCCCATCGACTGAATCCATGTAAAAAGCCTGTCCGAGACCGTTGGCAAAGACGATGATCAACGGCTCCAGCTGGCCTTTGAGGATAGCTTCATGGGCGAACAAGGCTTGCGAGATGTTGGTGTACTCGTTCTCGTTCCGGCCGTGAAGCCAGTAGAGGACCGGGAAGCGCCGCGACGTTTCAGCTTCATACCCGGGCGGGAGGAAGATGTTGTACCCGACATCCAAGCCGAGTGCCTGGCTCTTGAACGTGGCGCGACTGACGATGGCTTTCCCGTCCACGGTCGGGAAGGGTCGTACCTCCAACCAAGAAGGCGGTCTGGCGGCCGGGTCAACCCTGTCTTCGGCGGGAAACGGAACCACCGGCGCATAACCCGTCCTTTTCGCAACTTCGACGACTTTCGGGTCGGGTTCGATCTTCTTCGGCTGATCGGACGCGTGAAGCGAAAGTACGATGAGGCAGCACCAGCCGCAGGCGAGAGGCCAACTCCTGATTTTCATAGGGTCCACATTCTTGAATGACGGTTCCTGAGAAACAAGAGGAATCGGCTTAAGGGCAATTGCTTTAATCGAACGCGAGGCACCAGACCATTCCGGAGTGCGGCGGCACCCGAAGGCGACGCTGGGAGCGCAGGCGTCTCGCCTGCGCTCCCAGCTCTCCCTGCTCTCCCTTGATGCGCCCGGCTTTTTCCTATAACATCCCCCTTGGTTTTGCGCTTGCTTTGGCTTGCTTTGATATCGCTCCCGCTCGTCTTCACCCGTGACCGGCATTGCAGCGTGGAATGGCTTTCATGAT
>Ga0105104_10002360_pt1 | contig 13852 bp, 11 predicted proteins | sample PPLLaktember2015_3_FD_87034 | JGI IMG/M metagenome (GOLD analysis project Ga0105104, IMG submission 87034) | Freshwater sediment microbial communities from Prairie Pothole Lake near Jamestown, North Dakota, USA - PPLs Lake P7 Core (6) Depth... | ecosystem: Environmental > Aquatic > Freshwater >... | reverse complement strand
CGATCTGATCGGGCCGCCCGCCGGCGGTGATGGCCCCCGCGGTGGCCGCGGCGGCGAACAGCGCGCCCGTCTTCCAGCGGTGAATCAGCTCCAGGGCGTCGAACGACACCGACGCCTCGGTGGCCAGCAGGTCTTCCACCTCGCCGGCGATCAGCCCCTCCGACCCGACCGACGAGGACAGCAGCGCGGTCAGCGACTGCGCGACATGCGGCTCGTAGTTGCGCGCGATGGTCAGGAACGCGAGGTTGAACAGGTTGAAGGCGGCCATCAGCGCCATGGCCTCCCCGTGCGCCACGTGGTTCGAGGGGCGCCCGCGGCGCAGGTCGGCGTTGTCGAGCGCGGGCAGGTCGTCGAGGATCAGCGACGATGCGTGCACGAGCTCGAGGGCCGCGGCGGCCGGGAGCGCGCGTCCGGCCGTCCCGCACACCTCCGCGGACATCAGCGTGAGCACGGCCCGCACCCGCTTCGATGGCGCGAACAGCGTGTAGCGCATCGCCCGGTGCAGCGCGGTCGGCCGCGTGGCCTCGGAGGGTGTGATCCGGTCCAGCTCGCGGTCGATCGCGGCCATGTGCTCTGAGATGAACGGCGGCAGCTTCATCGGCGTCCCGCCCATCTTACCAATTGGGACCGCGTCGCGCCTTGCCAGCCGGGCGCCGCGCTCCGGAATCCACTTCACACATGGCGGGGACAGGCCACTAGATGAGCCACAGGATCGGCAGCAGGCCCACGACCGCGAGCAGCAGGAGGGCGGTGAGGCCTTCGAGCCCGGCTCGTCGTTCCCCGAAGATCGCCGCGTACCCGCCCTTGAGGGCGTTGTTGCTGGCCACGGTGATGAGGATCGCGATGGCGGCCACGTGGATGGCCGTGCTGCTGCCGGCCGCCTGCGTCATGCCCATGATGAAGGGATCGACATCGGCCACGCCCATGATCGCGGCGAGCACGTACACGCCCCGCGCCCCGACGTACTGCACCGCCAGCTCGGTCGCGACGAGCATGCCGAGGAAGAGGCCGGCGAAAAGGAGCGCGGCTCCCAGTTCCAGCGGGTTGCGTGAGAGGTACTCCCGCTTCACGGGCTCGTCGCTTGGATCGGGCAGGCGCGTGAGCACGACACCTGCGAGCATCGCCGTGGCGGCGAGGGCAAGAAAGGGAGGGCCGAGCAGCACGGCCAGCGAGCCGTTGAACAAAGCAAGCAGGCCGGCGAGCCTGAGGAACATCACGCCGGACGCCACCAGCATCCCGCCGGCAAACAGGTGCGGCCGCCGCTCGCGGCGCGACCGCCGCGCGAGCACGACGGTGGTCATGGTCGAGGAGTACGCCCCGCCGAGCACCGCCGAGAGCAGGACGCCGCCCCGGCCTTGGGTGGCCTTCTGGATGACGTAGCTGCCGTACGACAGCGAGCTGACCGCGACGACCACCAGCCATGTCCGGGCCGGGTTCAGGTGAAAGGGGCCCATCTCCTGGTCGGGAAGGACCGGGAGGATGACCGCGGTGAGGAGCAGGAACTTCGCGAAGGTAAGGATCTCGCCCGGGGCTGCCTTGCGCGCGAGCGATTCGAGCGCGACCTTCAGTTCCAGGAGCAGGAGGCTGACCACGGCCAGGGTCGTCGCCTCCCAGAAGTGCCCTGCGTAGACCAGCGCGCCTATCAGGTACGTGGTCAGGCCGCTCATTTCGGAGGTTGCGCCGGCCACCGACGACTGCCCGATCTTGTGGAGGTACGACGCGAGCATGAATCCCGCGACGATGGCGAAGCCGATGGACACGGGAACGGCCTGCCCGCCCGACAGCAGGGCCGTGCCGTAGCCGATCAGCCCGATGAGCGGGAACGTGCGCACGCCCCCGAAGGCGTAGTCGCCCTCGCCCTTGTGTTCCTCGCGCTCGATACCGACAAGGAACGACAGGAAGAGCACGAGGACGATCTTCGTGCCTTCCGGCGGGAAGAGTTGCGCCAGTTGGTCGAGCATGGCAGCCGCATTCTACATGCTGCATTGTGCGTTTTGCACTGGCCGCGCGCTTGATCAGGACGCCGGCCACTCGGGGCGTCGCCTTGAGAAGTTGGTCAACGCCTGCACCGCGAAGACCGGCGTCATCCCATCAGTCTGCCCCGGTGCTATTGACCCCGGTCCCGGAATGGCGACAATAGGCGAGCCTCCCCAGGACGAATCCATGATCTCTCTCAGAGTTGCGACGCAAGGAGTCCTCTTCGTGTCGGTCCTCGTGCTGGCCGCCTGCGGAGGCGGAGACAAGCCGCACCAGTCGTCCCCGCCCGCGCAGGCACCTCCCGCCAAGAGCGAGGCGCTCGGCGAGAGCAGTCGGCAGTTGCTCGCGTGGTTGCCCGACCCGGGAGCGGTGCCGGGGTGGACCCGGACCGGAGAGCCCCGGCGCTACGGTCCCGGCAACCTGTGGGAGTATATCGACGGCGCAGCCGAGACTTTCCTGACCTTCGGCTTCCAGGAGGCCGCCACGGCCGACTACGCCGACGCCGCGCGGAAGCTCGAGGTCACCATCGACATCTACCGGATGGGCGATCCGACAGGGGCCTACGGCATGTACGCGGAGGAACGGAACCCCTCCGCCACGTTCCTGCCGGTCGGCTCCGAGGGCTACCGGTCGGGCAACGTGCTGAACTTCTGGGCAGGCCCGTGCTACGTGAAGCTCACGGCGCCGCGCGAGGATCCCGGACTGACCGCCGGTCTCGAGGCGCTGGCGGCGGAGGTGGCCCGGCGGATTGGCGGGGCGGGCCCCCGCCCGGCGGTGTTCGACCGCTTCCCTGCCGCCGGCCTCGTCGCCCACTCATTCCGGGTGTTGCCGAAGGACGTGCTCGCACAGAGCTACCTGTCGAACGGCTTCGAGGGGGAGTACCGGGACGGGGGGAAGCCCTGGAAACTGCTGCTCGTCGTCTTCGATGCAGACGATGCCGCCTCTGGCGCGCTCGACCGGTACCAGGCGTTCCTGGCGTCGTCCGGGCCGGCGCCGCGGCGCATCACCGCCCCCGGTCAGGGCGGGTTCGTCGGAAAGGACGGCTACTACGGACTCGTGGTGGCCGCCCGGGCGGGCCGGCACCTGGCCATTGCCGTCGGCGCGCCGTCCGAGCGTCAGGCCACCGCGCAACTGTCCGCCCTCCTGAAGCAGTAGAGGAACACGCCGCATGCCGAGACTCACCCGCCGCGACTTCTTCCGCGCGTCCACGCTGGCCGCCGCCGGCGCCGCGGTCCCCCGTGCGGGACTTGCGGGCCAGGCCCAGCCGGACGCGGCATCCCTGCCGCGCGTCCGCCGCTACAAGCCGTTCGGGAAGACCGGCTGGCAGATCGGCGACATCTCCGCCGGGTCGGGCCAGCGCGACCCGGCCGTCCTCGACGCCCTCTTCGCCCGAGGCATCAACCTGATCGACACCGGCCAGCAGTACGCCGGCCACGAGGAGTTGATCGGCAAGGTGCTGCCGAAGTGGCGCAAGAAGGTGTTCGTGCTGGGCAAGTGGGACCCGCCCCTCATCACCCCGACGGTGACGAAGTCGGCGCTGCTCGAGTCGCTCGACGTCTCGCTGAAGAAGCTGAACACGACCTACATCGACTGCATGATGCTCCACTCGATAGGCCACCCTCGCTACGGGGGCATGGAGCGCATCCAGAACCCCGCCATCTACGAGGCGTGGGACGAGGCGAAGCGTCTGAAGAAGGTCCGATTCACCGGCGCGTCGAGCCACGGCGTCCGGATGATCGAGGAGATCGGCTGGGGCATCGACAACGGCCGCTTCGACATCGTCCTCCTCGGCGCGAACTTCCTCACCCATGGCCTCGCGCCGCTCCTGAAAAAGGCGCGGGCGAAGGGCGTGGCGACGGTCGCCATGAAGACGATGACGATCTACAAGTCGGACCTGGACATCCGCGCGCTACAGAACGAGCAGACCAACGCGCGGCAGGCCGTGCTGAAGTGGATCCTCGCCTCCGACCTGTTCGACACGCTGGTCGTGAGCATGCCGAACTACGACCGAGCGAACGAGTACCTCGCGGTGTCGGGCACCACGAGCCTGAGCGCCCGGGACGAAGGCTACCTGGAAACGGTGCGCGCCGCGATCAGCACGGAGTACTGCCGCCCGGGCTGCAGCGGCTGCTTCGGCTCGTGCCCCAGCGGCGTGCCGATTTCGGACGTGCTGCGGTACCGGATGTACTTCGAGCACTACGGCGAGCAGAAGTTCGCGATGCAGCGTTACGACCTGGTGCCCGCGGCGAACCGGGCCGACGCGTGCGAGGGCTGCACGGCGCCCTGCGAGCGCAAGTGCCCGTACGGGCTGAAGATCAGGAAGCGGCTGGTCGAGGCGCACAGACAACTGTCGATGGTATAGGCCGGTTTCTCTTACCACGCCGCGCCCGAAGACCCGTCTCGCTGCGTGATCGACTTGCCGTAGTTGGAGATCGTGGTGGTTCAAGAGCCGCAGCGATTGCCAGCGTGACGCGCCCTTCGTGTCTTCGTGACCTTCGTGGTTGCCTTTATCTGGGGGATGACATGCGCAGCAAGTGGCTGGTCCTGGCGGTGGCGGCCGCGGTCGTGGCGGTCGGGGCAACGGGGTGCAACCGGGCGCCGAAGACGGCCGAGGACGTGCTCGCCCGCTCGCTGAAGGCGCACGGCGGGGAGAGCCTCACCGCGTGGACGACGCTGACCGTGCGTGGCCGGGTCGAGATGCAGGACGGGATCACGTACAACGCGGCGTTCCTGCTCCAGGCGAAAGCGCCAGGCCGCGTGCGCGTCGAGCAGGACATGACCGCGGACCGCGGGCGGGTCTTCAACGACCTGTTCCTCAACGACGGCCAGGCCTGGAGCCGCCGCAACCTGGTGGTGAACCCGCGCGGCAATTTGAAGCAGATGCAGCGCTGGCTCCGCCACTCGTACGGCATCGCGTACTACACGCAGCACGGGACCGGGGCATCGCTCGGCCCGGACCAGACCGTCGAGTGGAAATCGCAGCCGGACGCGGCCGGGAAGATTGAGACGGTGACCCGCCCCGCCTACGTGGTGAACACGAAGGTCGACGGCGAGTCGGTCAAGCTGTTCATCGACAAGGAGACGTTCTACGTGCTGCAAGAAGCCTGGCCCGACGGCCGCCGCGTGCACCGCGACTTCAGGAAGTTCGGCACCGTGGTCTTCCCTACCCGGGTCCTGGACATCACCGTCAGCCGCGAGGGCCGTGAGACCGTCCTGCCTTACACCTACGAGAGCGTGACCTTCGACACGCCGATCGAAGACTGGGTGTTTGCGGAGGACAGGCCGAAGGGGACAGGACAGGGGAATTGAGAATGGAGAATTGAGAATTGACAAGGCGGCCGGCCCCGCCGGACGCCGCGTGATCTCCGTGTCGCTTCTACATTCTCAATTCCTCATTCTCCATTCTCCATTCTCTAGAACTCCAACAGCGATTCGTGCGTGCCCTTGTGCATCTCGTACCAGAAGTCGAGGGCCGCCTCGCGGCCGTCCTTCTCGAACCGGGCGATCCACTCGTGCAGCTCGGGGCGATCGACACCACCCACGTCGCGGCGCCGTGTCAGGAACGCCTGCACCAGCTCGGCGTTCCTCCCCGCTTCCCAGAAGACGGAGGAGTTTCGGCTGTTGATCCGGCTCGCCGTCATCTTCACCTTCCCGACGAACTCCTTGCCGCGTCCGTACAGCGCCTCGACGATCTCGGCGCCCATGTCCTCGGCCCAACCCCGGTGGAACCGGCAGATCCCGAGGTTGTCGAGCGCCAGCTCCTCCACCATGCGCGCGGCGTTCATTCGCCCGAGCTGCCGCGGCGGAAGGAAGTCGGGGCCGTAGTACATGTAGTACTTGCCCATGATGGGCATCGGCGCCAGCGCGCCGGGTGTCCAGTACTGGTTCGGCACCATCCAGCCCTTGCGGGCAAAGGCGGTATGGACGAACGAGTCCAGCACGGCCCGCCCCTTGACCCTGGCCAGCCGCCGCGCCCGCCGCCGCGGCCCCTGTGCGAGGTTGAAGCGCTTCGAGACGATGGAGTCGAGGATGGCGACGCCGAGGGCGGCGTTCCGGTCCGAGTCCTCGACGACCCGGAAGCTCGAAGGGTCGAAGACCGGCACGTCTTCCACGCCGACGTCGGCCGGCGAGCGCAACCGCTCGTGGAGGCACTCCATGACCCAGGACAGCACGCCGCCCACCGAGATCGCGTCGAAGCCAAGCGCGTCCGCGTGGTGCGTGAGCCGCTCGGCCGCCCGCTGGTCGAAGATCCCGCACTGCGGGCCCATCGTCTCATAGGGCTCGTAGTCCTTCTTGAACTCGTCCCGCATCTTCTTGCACACCGCGGCGCAGGGCTCTCCGCAGGTGTGCTGCTGCTTGGCTGCGATCGTCTCCTCGTTGAACTGCTGCAGGTAGTGGTCGAGCACGAGCGAGCGGTGCAGCGCCACGCGTTCGTCCTCGGTCATTCGCACGCTGCGATAGTTGAACGAGAGCATGGCGCCGCCGAGCGTCGCGAAGTTGACGCCGAGCGTCCCCCCGGTGGAGAGCTTCGGGTCGAAGCGGTACTTGGTCGTCGCCTCGAAGTCCTTCGCCGCCAGCCGCTTCTGGTAGCGGACCTGGAACCAGTCGTCGGCCACCTTGCGGTCGCGGAAGTCCTCGTCCACGACGGTCCCGCCGTAGATGACGGCGGCGATGTTGTGCTCGCCGAGCAGGCGTGAGCCGAAGCCGCCGCGCCCCGCCCACGTGTCCACGTGGGTGAGACGGCCGTTGCCGTCGAGGGGCACCGAGCCGATGGCGCCGAAGTCCGTGGCCGCAGAGGCGGGGCCGACAGCCAGGATTCGCGGCGGGCGCGAGTAGCGCGGCGAATACCTCTCGTGGACGTAATCGAGCAGGCCGTAGAACCCCGGCCGTCCCGACGCCCAGACACGCGGGAGATCAAGTGGTTCGAGCGCGACGTCCACTTCCTCGCCGTGCTGCCGGTTGAGGATCAGCACCGAGGGCGTGGACGCCCGGCCGACGAGCGACAGCATGTTGACGCCGAGGTTCTCGAACACGAGGCCGGCGCCGCCCATCGACGACACGTAGAACCCGCCCCAGCACGGGGACCAGCCGGTGAACACCAGGCGGTTCGAGCCGGGCAGGATCGACCCGGCCAGGAGTCCGACTCCGATGTTGAGGCTGTTGAACCGCCCGGTCAGGTGCAGGCCAAGGTCCACCGGGCCGAAGAAGTCACCGACGGGGTACTTCGCCAGGCGGTAGAAACCGGTACCGGCGTCCACGAACAGGACTTTCTGCTGAATATCCACCGCCGCATTATGACGTATGATGCGGACCGACAGGAGGCATCCATGCGATCGTGTCCCGTCCCGCCGTTGAGCGCGCTGGCTGGCCTGGTCGGCCTCTCTGCCTTGCTCGTGATGGCGCCTGGCCTGTCCGGTCAGCGGCCGCCAGCACAGGCCCCAGCGCCTGCCCACGGCAAGGCCGCGTCCCGCCTGCTGATTCGGAACGCGATGGTCATCTACGGGAACGCGAAGCCCGCGTTCGGGCCCGTGGACATCCTCGTGCAGGACGGCCTGATCGCGCGCGTCGGCTCGCCCTCCCCGAAGGACCCGCCTCCCGACACGGTCATCGATGCCAGCGGCAAGTACGTGATGCCCGGCATCGTGAACGCGCACATGCACCTGCAGGACGAGCGCGGCGGCGTCGCGCAGCCCTTCCAGTACGAGGCGAACCTCCTGCTCGCGTGCGGCGTGACCACCGTGCGCGACGTCGGCTCCGACCTCGAGAAGGCCAAGAAGTGGCGCGAGGAGAGCGCCGCGCACCGGCTCGTCGCCCCCCGCATCCTGATCTACACGCCCTCGTGGCGCGGGCGCGGGGGACCGTCACCCGACGGCCGCCCGGGGGAGACGCCGGCCGCCGTCCGCGCCGGCGTCCGCTGGGCCAAGGAAAACGGCGCCGACGGCATCAAGATCTTCGGGATCGATCGCGACCTGCTGGAGGCGGTCCTCGACGAGTCGAAGCGCCTGGGCATGCGCACCGCGGCACACATCGCCGTGGAGGAGACCACGGCAAGGGACTTCGCCGAGCTTGGCGTCACCTCGATCGAGCACTTCTACGGCGTGGCCGACGCCGCGCTCGACGGCATCCAGGACTTTCCGCCGGACCACAACGCGAGCAACGAGGTGCATCGCTTCGGACGCGCGGGCGAACTCTACAGCCAGAGGAACCTGAACCCGGCCAGGCTGGACGAGGTGCTCGACCTCATGGTGGCCAGGCGCGTCGCCTGGGTCCCGACCCTGTCGATCTACGTCGCCAGCCGCGATGTCCTGCGCGCCCAGAACCTGCCTTGGTACAAGGAGTATCTCCACCCGACGATGGAGGAATACTGGAAGCCGGACCTGGCCAAGCACGGGTCCTATTTCCTCGGCTGGACGAACACGCAGGAAGTGCGCTGGAAGAAGAGCTACCACGTGTGGATGGATGCGCTCCGCCGCTTCGCCCTCAAGGGCGGCCTCGTCGCGGCGGGAGACGATGCCGGGTTCATCTACTCGCTGTACGGGTTCGGACTGATCCAGGAGCTGGAGCTGCTGGAGGAAGCCGGTTTCCATCCCCTGGAAGTGATCGAGCAGGCCACGCTCAACGGCGCGCGCCTGCTGGGCCTCGAGGACCGGCTGGGCCGCGTACGGGCCGGGTACGTCGCGGACCTGCTCGTGGTGAATGGCAACCCGCTCGACAACCTGCGGCTCCTCAACCCGTACGGCACCGACGTCGTCACGCGCAACGGCCGGCCGATCTCGAATTACTCGCCGATCGTCCCCGGGGAACCGGGCGTGAAGGTGGAGCGTGGCGGCGGCATCGAGTGGACGATCAAGGACGGCGTGCCCTACCACGTGCCGACTCTGATGAAGGAGACGCGCGACCTGGTGGCCGCCGCAAGGAAAGGACAGCGGCGGGAGTAAGAACCGTGGAGCCTACGCGGCACGAGAGTCGGCGTCCTGCCGAACCGGTACCAACCGAAGCGAGAGGACGGGGTCGGAGCTGCACGCGAAGTGCTCGAGGATCGCGTCGCGGCGCCGGCGGGCCTCCTCCAGATCCGCCGTCCTGAGCGAGCGGCGCACGCGCTCCTGGCGCCACCCGTGATACAGCAGCGTGAACGCAATCCACCAGTAACGGCCATTGCGCCAGAGGTGGTGATCGGGGTTTTGGGGAAAATGACCGACAGCGTGGGTCATGGTGTCTTCTCCTCTTGAAGAAGACACCCGGAGGCGCGCGTGATTGCCGCGCGGGACCGTTGTTTGTCCCGGCCGTGCCGGGACCGCATCTCCAGGGGCCCTCGATGGCCCGCTGGATAGGCACCTGGGTGTGTCCAGCCCAGGTTGCCGGGCGAAGGAGCTTCCTCCGCCACTCCGGATGTCGCTCTGTACTCTAGCCGCCCGCCAGGGGTTCCGCAAGCAGGCCTTGTGTCATACGGCTCTTCAGCCTGACGCGATCTTCTGCTTCTACCTACTGCCGACCGCCGACCGCCTGCTGTCCGACCCTTGACATCTGTCTACCAGTCGCTATACAGTTTGCCCCGTGGACGCGCCCGTGGTGATCCTCATCGAACGCGACCGCGCCGAGGCGGCCTACGAGCAGATCGCGGCTCAGATCCGCTCGGCAATTGCCGACGGGCGGCTCGCCGCCGGCTCGGTGCTGCCCGGCGTCCGCGGGCTGGCCTCGGACCTCGGCGTGAACTTCAACACCGTGGCACGGGCCTACCGGGTGCTCGAGGATCAGGGGTTCGTGCGCATCCGGGAGCGGTCTGGCGTCGAGGTCGTGACGCCCGCGCGCCAGGCGCCGCCCGAGGCACGGGGCGCGTTCGAGCGGGAATTGTGGGAATTGCTCGTCCGGATGCGCCAGGCAGGCATCCCGCCGCGGGACCTCCGCCGCGTCACCGATGATTGCCTTCGGAGGCTCGAGGGGTAGCTCAGTGGCAAAGGGAGCGGGAATCCCCGCGTGACATATGGAATCGAACCTCGCGCTTGTCGTCGCCCTCTTCGTACAGCTGGTCGTTGTCGGCGGCCTGCTGTTGATCCAGCCGTTCATCGTCCGCCGCGGCCTGCTGTTCGGCGTGTATGTTGGCGAAGAGCGCTGGGACGGCGACGAGGCGCGGTCGATCACCCGGCGCTGGACGGTGGCGCTCGCCGCCTCGATGGGCCTCGGCCTCGTGCTGGCTGCCCTCGTGGTCGCGATCGACGGCCCCGTTCCGCTCGGCGTGCTGGTGTCCGTGGTGACGCAGATCGTCGCCTCGTACGGCACCTACCTGTGGGCCCACTTCCGCGCCCGCCGCCTGGCGGCGCCCGGCGCCCCGGCGGGAGCCGCTGCCCTCGTGGCGGACAAGCCGGGCTCACTGCTCCTCCCACTCGCCTCCCTGGCGATTGCGGGCGTGGGTGGCGCGATCGCTCTCGCCTATGCCTGGATGCACTACGCGGCGCTGCCCGCCCAGGTACCGACGCACTTCGGCGTCTCGGGCCGGCCCGATGCGTGGTCGCCCCGCTCGTTCGGGTCGGTCATGATGCTGCCGGTCGCCACGCTCCTGATGGGTCTCGCGATGGCGGTGATGGCCGTGCTGACCGCCAGGGCGAAGCGGGCGATCCGCCACCCGGGAAGCGCCGCTTCCATCGACGCGCAGTTGCGCTTCCGGCGGGCCATGGCGAATTTCCTCGCCGGCGTCGGCATCCTGACGACGACCATGCTCACGTTGCTGTCCGTCTATGCCGTGCGTACCGGCCTCGGCCTGGCCCCCGGGCTGCCCGGCACGTTCATGGCGCTGGTCGCCGCGATGCTGGTGTACGCGGTGGGCGGTAGCCTCTACCTGGCGTTCCGTTACGGGCAGGGCGGCGCACGCCTGGAACGGAAGGCCGGGTCCGGCGTGCTCACCAACGGCCTCGCAGACAACAGCCAGTGGGTCCTCGGGGTCTTCTACGTCAACCGGGACGACCCGTCGATCTTCGTGGAAAAGCGCTTCGGCCTGGGCTACACGATCAACTTTGGCAACCCCCGGGCGGTGGCGTTGTTCGTCGCACTGCTCGTCGTCATCGCCGGCATCGTCATCTCGGGCCTGACAACCCCCCAGACCCATCTCAACCCGTTCGAGTAGGGGCTCGTCGAAGAGTCGCCGTCGCGCGGCGGCTCGATCCGTCAACTGCAGCTGCCAGCTGAACGCGGCAGCCTGCTGCCAGGTATCCAGGAGTCATCATGTTCCGCCGTCATCCGGCCGTCGCCGCCGCCCTTGCCGCGGCGCTGCTCTCGCTCGTCACGCCCGCGGTCTCCGCTGCGCAGGCCCCGTCCGGGGCGTGGGCCGGCGCCATTGCCATCATGGGACAGAAGCTCGACATCGTCGTGACCTTCTCGGGCGAAGGCTCGGGCCTCAAGGCGACCATCGACATCCCGCAACAGGGCGCCACCGGACTGCCGCTCCTCAATCTGAAGGCCGAAGGCACGAAGGTGCACTTCGAGCTGCAGGCCGGGCCGGGCCTGGCCGTGTTCGACGGCGAACGCAAGGGCGACACCATCGCCGGCACGTTCGAGCAGTCGGGTATGAAAGGCGCGTTCGACCTGGCGCCGAAGACGGCCGCTCAGGCCGAGCCTCCACCGCCCTACGCTGTGGAGGATGTGAAGATCCCGGCGGGGACGGTGACGCTCGCGGGGACCCTGACGCTCCCGCCCGGCACCGGTCCCCACCCCGTCGTGGTGTTGATCACCGGCAGCGGCGCGCAGAATCGCGACGAGGAGATCTTCGGGATGAAGCCCTTTCGGCTCATCGCCGATCACCTGACGCGCCTCGGCGTGGCCGTGCTCCGCTGCGACGACCGCGGGGTGGGCGGCTCCACCGGCTCGATGGCCACGGCGACGACCGCCGACTTCGCGGACGATACGGCGGCGATGGTGCAGTTCCTGAAGGCGCGGGCCGACATCGACAAGGCCCGGATCGGACTGCTCGGCCACAGCGAGGGAGGCCTCGTCGCGCCGCTGGTCGCCTCGCGCTCCAAGGACGTCGCGTTCGTGGTGCTGATGTCCGCACCCGCGGTCACCGGCGAGCAGATCCTCCTCGAGCAGGGCCTCCTGCTCGCGCGGGCGAGCGGACTGCCGGCCGATCAGATCGCGCGGAACGCGGAGCTCCAGCGGAAGGTGTTCGCCGCGGTCCGGACCGGCCAGGGGTGGCAGGAGGTCGAAGAGCAGACCTTCGCGGCCACCCGTGAATCGCTCGAGAAGATGCCGGAGGCCCAGCGGAAGGCCATCCCGGACCTCGATGGCCTGGCCAAGAAGACGGCGCAGCAGCAGCTCGCCGCGGCCCGCTCGCCCTGGTTCAAGTACTTCCTCGAGTACGACCCGGCGCCGGCGCTGTCGAAGGTGACCTGCCCGGTCCTCGCGATCTTCGGCGAGAAGGACTTGCAGGTACCGGTTGCGCAGAACCGCGACCCGATGGAAGCGATCTTCAGGAAGAGCGGCAACCGGCGCGTGGCATTCCAAGTGGTGCCACGGGCAAACCACCTCTACCAGGACTCCATCACCGGCAACGCCACGGAGTACGCGACGCTGAAGAAGGAGTTCGTGCCGGGCTTCCTCGACCTGGTGGGCAAGTGGGTCAAGGAGCAGGTGCAGGTGAAGGGAACGCAGTAGTTCCCACTCAGTTCGCCGCGGCCACCCTGTTCTTGCCCTGTCCCTTCGCGCGGTACAGCGCGGCATCCACCCGGGCGAGCAGGGTGTCCGTGGTGTCACCGGGCACCGCCTCGGCAACGCCAAGCGAGATGGTGAGGCCGAGGCGCTCGCCCGAGGCGAGTGGGACATCGGAGCGTTCCACCAGGACACGAAGCCGGTCGGCGAGCCCGACGAGACCGGCCGAGTCGAGGCCCGGGCACAGCACCAGGAACTCCTCGCCGCCCCACCGGGCCACCTGGTCGTAAACGCGGATGGCGCCCGCCAACGTCGCGGCCACCACGCGAAGGGCCGCATCGCCGGCCTGGTGGCCGTGGCGGTCGTTCACCTGCTTGAACCCGTCCACGTCGGCGAGCAGGACTCCGAACGGCCAACCAAGGCGGCGCATCTCGGCCAGGTGGGACGCCACGCTCACGTCCGCCAGGCGACGGTTGCCGATCAGGGTCAACGGGTCGATGAGCGCCGCCCGCTCCAGTTCGGCCCGTTCCTCGCGCGCCGCGAGCGTCTCCCGGTTCTCGGCGAACACCTCCACGGCGCCGGTCACGCGCCCCGCCGAGTCGCGCAGCGGCATCGCCCTGATCAGCACCGGTACCCGCTGCCCGTCCTTGTGGCGCAGGTACGCCTCGATTTCGCGAGGCTGGGCATCGTCGATGGTGCCTGCCAGGGGGCAACCCGCCCGGCACATGTTCTTGCCGCGGCAATCCACGTGATCGAGCAGGTTGTCGAAGCAGAACTTGCCAACCACCTCCTCGGGCCCGTAGCCGGTGATGCGCACCGCCGCGGCGTTCCAGTAAGTGATCAGACGGTTCCGGTCCACGACGTAGACGGCATCTCCGAGGGACTCGAGAATCTGGCGATAGCGGTCAGCCTGCACGATGGCTCCTTGGGTCACGCGACCTTACCGATTCTACACGCCGTGTCATGGACCGAACCGGTACGGAAGTACTGTTGCGTTTCCCCCCAACAAGCCGTAGCCTAGGAATGCTCCTCACATTGTCGTATCCCTGGTCGCCGGCGCCCCCGCGTCGCACGCGCGTGCTTCGTGCGCCCAGTTGTGACCCATAGGCTCCAGGCCCCCAGGGCGGGGCGCGGCGATCACGCCGCGTCCCGCTCGGCTCGTTTCCCTCCCGGCAAGGCTGAAGCCTCGCCCTGCGCCGTCACCCACAGTAGAATGTCAGGGCCCGGCGCCCCCCCCTGG
>Ga0105104_10002358_pt1 | contig 13855 bp, 18 predicted proteins | sample PPLLaktember2015_3_FD_87034 | JGI IMG/M metagenome (GOLD analysis project Ga0105104, IMG submission 87034) | Freshwater sediment microbial communities from Prairie Pothole Lake near Jamestown, North Dakota, USA - PPLs Lake P7 Core (6) Depth... | ecosystem: Environmental > Aquatic > Freshwater >... | reverse complement strand
TGATAAGCTTCCCGCAGCCGCGACCTCGTGATAAGCATCATCTATTGTCGCCGCCTGGTTAACTGTCTTGTCCGTCCCGGTTACCGTGACGGCCTCGGTGATCGCGTTTGCGCCGTTCTTCACCTGCCATGAGCCGCCATCTGCGCTTGTCGCGACCGACCACGCCCGGATGACTCGATATTTAAACGGCGCATCTGCATTGTGAATTACGACGGTATTCCCCGCCGCGATTGTCGCTTTGAGGATAAACGGTATCCCGCCGTTCGCGCCAATATTGGCCGCATGAATTCCCGTGAGGGCGTTTAACGTCTTGACTAAAAAGGTCTCTCCCCTTAAGTCCCGGACTGCCGTGATTATGCCATCTGCATCCACGTCGATTTCAGCGAGTTTTATATGCTCCGCTGCCGGCCAGCCGGTCCCGTCGATTGCTGAGCCGATCGTGTTGTCGGCCGCCATCCATATATATGTAGTATCGTTATCGGTCGGGTTGAATGAGTCGCCTGCCGTGAACGCCTTTACTGTATCGCCGAAAAGGTACTTGCCGCCCCGGACGTTGAAGGTTACGGGCGTTGGCAGAAATACTCCTAATGCCGTCGCCCAGTCGAAGGCGTTGAGCAGTCCCCAAATCGCCCGCTTGTATTCCGCCATGAAATCCGGGTTGTTCTCGGTAATCGGCTCTAAGCCGCGAGCCGTTAAAAAATCGTCGATATCCGAATCCGATGGATACCCGCCGACCTGTCCTGATTCAAACGCCATTTTTAAGAATCCTTTCTAATTTTATTCTCTGTGCCCTCTGTGGCCTCTGTGGCTAATAGCTCTGTGGCTATCCACCCACGGTTGCGCAGCCCGCCTGGACCCGGCTATCGAACAGCCGTCCCTGCCCGGTCGAATCGATTAGTTTTTTGCGGTGCGATACTTCGGCAAGTATTACCTTGCAGTCAATCGCCCGATGCTCGTTATAATCCTTCCAAACCGATTCGTCGGTTGTGAGCCAGTAGCCGTCGCGGGTATTGGCGATAATCATCGAGCCGTTTTCCCTGAGCTGCTCGACTATCGCCCGGATGTGCCGCCTCTGCGTTTCGTGGCCGCCGCCGAAACCGAGCGAGGCCGCAATTTCCGCAGCCGTCATAAACTTGTCTGCCCTTTTCAGGATGCCTAAGCACCCCGCAGCTTGATCAGTTGTCACATTCACGTCATACATATTTTCACCATTTAATATTTAATCCGTGAAATCTGTGTAATCTGTGGTTAATGCTCTTTTGCTTCAATCAGAATCGGCTCGACGAAAAACGCATCCTTGGTTTTTCGCCGCGCCTTTACGGTAGCAAGTTCCTCATCCGTGAGCTTGGCCATCGCCTCTTTATCAACAGATTCCTTGACGCGGATGCACATCTTCTGTTTTGCAGTGGAGAATTTTACCTTAATCCATTCCAGCGTGGCCCCTGCGATCTCGATTGCCGTACTGAACCGCCAGCCGAGAATTCCGAAATCCAGTTTGCGGCTGCGTGCCTCGCCGAAGTCCTTGGTATGGTCGTTTGCGAACGCTTCTAAGGATTTAACGATATACTTCTGGCGGTCCTGCAGTTGATTGACCTGGCTTTCGAGCTTCTCTTTTATAGCGTTGATTTCCTTATCAGCGAAGCCCTCGGCCGATGTGATTGAGTTCTGAAGTTCACCGAGTTCTTTGACGAGATGGTCCGCTGCCGACCAGTCTATGATTGTGATCAGCGGCACTTTATCTGCCTTGATTCTTGTCATCCTTGACATCTCCCCGTAGCCCGCTAAGGGCGAAGGTCCCGTCTTCCGCTTGTTTGTCGGAAAGACGGGATTCGATTTCGTTTAGGTTTTTATACGTTTCCCCTGTTTTGCGCTCGAGCATCGCCTTCAATGCCTCGATAACTTTGTATGCCTCTCCCGGCTTCAAATCGGATATACAACACGCCCTGCCGGTCATTCTTTTCAGCATCCCGCCAAGCTGAAATTCGTTCCAGCCCAAATCTCCTGCCAGAAGTTTGATTCCTTCCTGGTGCGCGTAGCTCGCGAAATCCGAACTTGCCGCGACCTTTCTCCTGAAAAAATCTTGGGGCTTCCCCGGCATCCGCCAGCCCTGGCTTTCGCAGATAGCGAGGATATCTTCTAATTGCGAATTGTTGAGCTGCTTACAGCTTGTGACGGGTGAGCCGTTGGGCTGCTTATAGTTCCGTAGCAATAAATAGTATCTCTCGTCGGCGGGACCTAATCGAATCCCCGCCGCTTTAACCGCTATCTGAACAAGTTTTATCTGGTCAGTATTCATCGTTTAAAAGCCAGTTATTCGCCCCCAGCTTCGGACCTCGCTAAAAATTTATCGTTTGCGTAAGCCGTGCCTTTCTTTGACTTTTTTATTGTTCGAATGCGGCTCAGGCGCTCTCGCTCTTTTTCGGTTATCGGCCTTTTTTTTTGTTTTCGCTTTTCTTGTATCATTCGCCACATCTTTGCCGCGAGATCCGCAATCGAGTCGCACTTCAATAAAAAACAGAGGCCGTTCAGCTCGCCCAGGGAAATCCGCCTCAGGTGAACCTTCAGCCCATCCAGTGTCTGGACTGCCGGAATATCAATATGCCAATCAACCTTTACCTGCGTCATTTTTTAAATCCGAAATCATAAATATCGCTAAGCGCTCTTAGCGATCGCCTCCGGCTCTTCCTGTGCCTCATGGATCGTTACCGGCAGGCGCGTCCTTACGGGCAGGTCCAATTGTTCAATTGCGCTGATTATCAGTTCGGCGTCAATCTTACCGTTTGTATTAACGACGTCGGCCGTATGGAGGGCCGCTATAATGACCTGGCAGGTCCGCATCCTTCCGCTTCCGGGCGTCCTGCATATCTTGCGAAGCAGCGATATCGCGTCGTTAGTTAGTCGCACGCCGCCGTATTCGTAAAGTTTGCGGATATCATCAGCCGTATATAATCCGCCGTCCTTGTCGCCGGCGATCGCCGTCAAATCGAGTATGCTCATCAGCCGCGAGCGGAACTGGTCTAACGATTCGAATCCGCGTCTTGCCGTCGGTGTCATAATCGTTTTTATCAAATCCCCGTTACCGGCCAGGATGAGCGGGCAGCGGGATTTAACCACGATGATTTGCCGCAGCAGATCGAGTTGTGAAACATTCAGCGAGCTTGCCTCATCGAGGATTATAATAACGTGCATATTCTGTAATTTTTCGATGAGCCGCTGCGTGACCGTGGCAAGTGAGCCGGATGAATCGAGCCGCAACGCCTTGGCGATTTCCGCGAAAATCATCGTGGAATACATCGCCTTATCTAATTGTATGTATATGCTGTTTTTATTCGCCTCGGCGTATGCCTGGAGGCATTTGGATTTGCCGCCGCCGGCGTCGCCGGCGATGATTGCGATTTTACCTTCTTCGTCCGAGGCCGCTTCAGTATTGGCTATTAAAGCGCCGATTCTTTTTGCCGTGGTCGTTTCGACAAATTGCGGTCCTCGTGCCTGTCTTGATTTGCGGTCGAATGAATTAATCAGGTTGACGACCTTATTGATCAGGTCGGTAAGATTGCCTTCGTATTTGCCTGAGAGGAACTGGCTGATAACGGCGTTGCTGATCCCGAGCATCCTCGCCACGTCCGCCTGATTGAGGTTTTGCTCGTTCATCAGCGTGCGTAGCGCTTCCGCCTTTAGTGCCGCCTCAGCTTTGGTTACGTTCATCGGAATCCTTTCTCGTATTACTCTGGCATCCCTTTCCAGGCCCTTCTGGATGCTTTTATCTTCCATTATCAAAAAGCTTCAAATTGGTTTTATGTGTTGATGGTTTCAATAACGACAGGTCCATATCGAGGACGTGCGTAATCGATTCGCCGCCGGCGGCCCGTCTCACCGCCTTGATAACTTCCTGCCTCTTATGTTCTCTAACCTGGTTATTCATCGGCGTATTTACTATTCGCAATGTCGCCTGCGTCTCATTAATCGTCTCACGTCCCTCGTCCCTCGTCCTTCGTACATCGTCCTCCCGTGCCCTTATCGCCAAATCCAGCAGATTCGTATTCGCGGTCAGCGATGCGTTTCGATATTGCTTTGCGATCTTTACCGCCCTGTGTTTTTCCGCCGAGGCCTCCCGCAGCGACTCTTCATCTATGCCCCGGCCGTAGCGGACCATTTGCGCCTGCTCGGCTATTGTAATGAGTTTTAGCGTCGTTGCGTCATAGACGTATACCCGGCTCATATCGGCAGGGTCATAAGCACATCGCACCTTTCTACCGAAGCACGCCAAGAGGTCCATATCGTACTGGCCGAAATAGAGGCCCTTGAAATTTACCCCATTTTTTCCCACGACTAATTCCGGCGACCACACCCGCATCAATAAATCGCTTACGCCATCCTGCATTACCCGTCTGCTCGTCCTGGTAGAGAACACCTGCATCGGCGTGCGGTCCGCCATTCCCCAGCCGGTGTGTATCGAGTGGTTATACGTCTCGACATATCGGGCGAAGACCTCTTCGAACTCGCCGATAGAATAACCACCGGCAATAATCACCGGGTCGCAAAGCGTTTCCTTCAGATCATCGGGTTTAAGTTCCTGCCGTTTTCCCGCGTAGGTCGGCACGGATTTTGCGAACTGTTCGTCCATCGTGTCAAACCATCGCTCGAGTACGCCCTTTGATTGCGGGTGATATGGAATCGCGAATGATACCGCGACGTTCATATAACCCCAAAGCCCCGCAAGCCAGGTCTCGTCTAAGTAACCTTTGCCTAAGATACGTCGCTGCTTTTTTGTTATGCCGGTCCACATCTGGCTATCGTAATCGCGGCCGTTATCTATTTTGACCGAATCCGGCAGGCCGTATTTATCGGCGGCGTTTTTCGCGGCTAAGAGAATCGTTGTTTGATTTGGCCCCGTCGATATGTGCCAGCCGACTATGGCTCTCGAGCGCATGTCCATCCAGGCCGTTACCCAGGGCCGGACCCACTGGTTACGGTGCCGAATCCAGCAGTTGAATTCCGCGTGGTCGCCAACCCATATCTGCCCGGGCAATATGGAGTCGGGGTCCGTTACGATATACGGAGCGCATTTTGCCTCGTAAGCAGCTAATCCTTCGCGCAATAGCGTCTGAACGTATTGCGGAATCGACCGCTCAGCAAATCGGTACATCACTCCCAAAGATGGTATCTTCCAGTTTTTATTTTGGTCGCGATTGACAAAGCAAATATTCTGCCAGCACGTTTTCACGGATTGCCGCTGCTGGGTGAGGTACATCGACTTGAATAATTCCCACGCCTCAGGCGAGATTACATCGTTAACGTTCGGCCTGCCGCGATTATCGACTAAGCCGGCGAGGCCTTCCGCCTGGTAAACCCTTTGCCATCGGTAGAGCGTGGTTTGCTTTATGTCCGCCTTGCGGCAGAAGTCCCGTATCGCCTCGACCTTTCCGTGTCCCTGTTTTGCGTAGAAGCCGATATATTTATTGAGTTCGTTGAGAATGCCTAATCGCCTTATCGCCTCATCGCGTTTGTACGCCGATATGTTTTTCAGATCATCGTTAGCGGCGGATGAATCGCGGCTAACCAGCGACGGATGAGCTTCCGACGGTATCTCCCATTCGCCATCGACCTTCACCGACCCCGGCAGCTTGCCTTCGGCCGCGAGCTGGTGGACCCGGCGTGCCGAGTAACCGAGCCGATTGGCCGCCTGAGCAACTGACAAACAAGAATTGTTTGTCAGTTGCGAAGCCCCCCCCGTCTTGATTTCCGCAGCGGAGCGGAGTGGAATCAGGGGGGGGTGAGCGTCATTTTGTATTGTCGCGTTCATTTTATTCCGTAATTTTTAAGCAGTGTTCCCATCGCCTTCGACAGGTCTTTAATTGCCTGATGAATCCCGATTAACAGGGGTTTAAGGTCCGTGGTTTCCGGGACGTATCCGTTCCGGTATCCCGGACCAGGCCCAGTAACAACAGGCGCCGGCCCTTTAATTGCAGGAAGTTCATTCATCGTTACCCATTCGCCGACCTGCTTACAGTGCTGCTGATGCGGCCCGGCGAGTGCGTATTTGTGATATTTGTGGATTCTCCACCTCTCAGCTAACTTAAACTGTATCACCTCGAATCCGCATTCACAATTAAAGCACCAACCGAAATAAGACCGCATCCTCCGCCCGAATTCATCCGCACCATCCGCGCACATCGATGCGTTAGGTATCGGGTGAAAGCACACCGGGCAAATTACATCCGCCTCTCGTCTCTCGTCTCTCGTCACTCGTCGCTCGCTTGCCCTCGCATGTCGTTGGCGGGGGTCCAGTTTGTTTGTTGTTGTATTCAATCATTATGTCGCATCCCCCGGCACCTCATCGAATCTTGTTCCATTGCATGTGCATATCTTTGGTTTTTCAGACCAGACCGTCCGGCAGCCGATGCAGCGGTATTTCACTCCGGGCGTTTTTACTTTTACTTTATTGCCACCCTCGATCTCTTTTATTTTCGCCTCTCTCGCCTCGATCGCCTCCTGCTCCGTCTTAAATGACTTATAGAACTTCACGCCTTTGCGATTCATTATTACGACCCATGGGAGATTAGTCGATTCTGGATAATTATAAACTCCGGGATGAGAACTTCTCGGTCGAGATTTGCCCGCACGGGAACCCTGCTTTGCTTCGTCTTTTCGTGCGTAAATCCTTTTTGGTTTTTCATTCACCAGTGTCTTGACGGCTTTCGTGGCCGCCGACACCAACCGTTGATAAGTCCCGTCTTCTATTTCCTTCGCCGGGACAGTCCGCATTTTGCCCGTTTCAAGGTCCTTGAAAACGAGCGTCTGCATTACTTCCTCGACCCGGAAAACGTCGCTGCCGTCTGTCGTAAATAATTCGCCCATATATGTCTCTTTAGCTATCCGTGCCATACTTCACGTCCTTCGTGCCTTAGTGCCTTAGTGGTTAAAAGATATAATTCCAAAGAGCAACAACTCCCCATCCGACAAACACCAGCGCAAAGGAACTCACCAGGCACCCGCCCAGGATCACAACCGGAAACCATGCCGGCGTTTCGTTGTTATTTTTTGTCACTGGTTTTATCTCCCTGAGCCAAAGCTTTCACGCTGTCGGTGAATAGCTCGCTTTCAAACGCATTGAATCTTCTAACTATCGCCTCGCCGTAATTCTTCGAGACGTCGCTTGCGAGAATATTGCCGTTGGCGGTAAGCAGGTTCCCGAACTCAATCCGGTTATCCCCGATACCGACCTTCTGATATTTTATTTTGCCTAAGCTCACTTCGCGTCCCTCGTCTGTCGTCTTTCGTCCGTCGCAAAGTATTTCCGCGCATATTGATTACATTGCCAGGTATTCAGTGCCTCACAGAATTTCGGCCCTGCTTTGTCCTTTGGATAGCCGCAATCAAGGCCCTGGGATTCGAGAAACCTGATTTGCTCCTCGATGCTCGGTATCGTCCGTTGCTCTGTCGTCTGTCTTCTGTTTAACTCCGCCTTCCCGCATACAAACCCAATCCAAACGCACACTGAAATCAGCAATAGCATCGAGCCGATTTCGCAGAATGACGCCAGGATGTCTTTTATTTTTAGCTTCATAAAATGAAGGATGAGCGGGTGCTGCAAGCCCGCCCATCCGCCTTTAAGGAGATACAGTTATGAGTGCATGACGGAAAGTCGCGAAACTCCCCGTCACACCTGGGGCCCTGAGAAATTCCGTTGGAATTTCCAGGACTTAGTCCCGGAAATCTTTCAGATTTCACGGGGCACCGCTTATCAACAGTTGTAGAATAATTGCATGAGTCGGCGTTTTGCGCCACCGACTCACTGTCATCAAGAGGCCCATTCTCCAGAAGACTTTTCGTGGGGGGGTTTTTTTTGGTTATCGAGACACGAGCCACAAGCATCGAGTCCCGGTTAGTTCGTGAGCTTACGCCGGGGGTGCAGCGCAAGCCGCGTGGGGGATTTGTGTATCCCCCATTTGCGAGGACGCCAAGTATCGAAGATAGCTTGCCCCCGCCGCTGGGACAGCAGGGGCTTTGGAGGAGGGTGATGAAAAATATCGTTGCGCAAATTGTTCTTATTTGGTTAAATGCCTCACGCTTTTTAATATCCTCAAGACGCGACATTGCCAGCATGAATTTGCCGAGCAGGAATAGCTTTTTTGCGACCCTCTTGTATTCCTTTGCCTTATTGCCTTTTTTGGAATCAGCAATCAGCAATCGCAAACCCGAAATATTTCTGTTGACACGTCCCGTCATCTTTGCTATCCTTGTCCCCTTCGGAGGAACGGATTCCCTTATAATAAACCGCTTACGCAGCGGAAAAAAACTATCCGGCGGGCTTCTCAGGCCCGCCGGTTAAAAAATCAGCCGATCGCCGGCTGATACTCGCTTGGAGAAATGCCCAACTCAGCGATGCGTTTATTAAGCGTTTGAAGCAATATTCGCTGAGCTAAGGCGTGAACCGTTAGGTATTCGTAAGGAGCGACGGCATTGAGCTTATTAATCAATTCAGGATTCTCCCTTATGTTGAAGTGCAGGTTCTCGATTTTTCTTGCCATCGCCATAATCTATTTCCTTTATTTAGCTTACTTATTACATAGTGTCGGCTATGAGTCAAGGAAAATTAGAGGAATTCCTCTAAAATTTTTAAGATATTTTATAATTGCAGTTATAGCAAGGGTTTAGCTATTTTAGAGATATGACTAAAATCGCAGATAAAGTTACTGCCGGATGGCCTATTCCACCAGACGTGAAAGAATCTTTCGTCAAATTCTGCTCTGACAAAGGCAATTTGGCTCAGGAAGATTGCGCCGGCGCTTTACTTATCTGGCAGTACCTGCCCGCCCAAATCCGCGAATACGCTCGACTGGCCGCAAAGGGAAAACACGTCGTCGATGCTGATTTTTGGGAGCAATTTTCAAAAGGTTTGGAACTGGGCATAAGAGCCCAATTAAGTAGCCAGCCGCATAAGCCGGCGAAATCTTAAACCCTTGCATTTTGGCATCCTCTTATTTTTTTGCCTCGCCTGCCGTGGTCTCCGCTTCCTGGCTTCGTTTGTATCGCAGCAGGCAATTGTCACTCAATTTATCCCCCGGCGATACTCCGTCAACAACAAAATATTTTATAATCGGACCTTGATTTCCTAAGCCCCTTAGTTACAATACCTTTCGTTCGTTAAAATATTTTTAGGAGGTCGAAAAATGAAACGGGCGTTCGTAACAGTCTTGATCTTCCTCGGAGCAGTTGCCTTTTTTTGCTACGTTACAGGCATCGCTTCTGAGGTCCAGGCCAACGGCTTAAACTGGCCTAAACTCGCCTCTACACTCAAAAGCGATGATGTCAAGGTTTGGTTTCTTCTGCCCATCGGCTGCGTAGTAGGCGGCATCGGCTACTGGGTTTTCAATAAATAAAAAAAACTCACTTGAATTTTAAGGAGGCCCGCAAATGAAGTGGACTATTTTTCTAATCGCCGTCTTGTCGATGGCCGTAATTCCATGTTTTTCCGATGAACCCAACGCCCCTTTAAACACTGATAATAACTCTATTGAATCCCGTATAATCGCTTTGGAGCTTCGAATCATCGAGCTTGAAACCCGCATCGCCCAGCTCGAATCCCGCCGCCCGGCTGCTGCGCCTCGTCCCAATCCGGTGCCGCAAGCCGCTCCCGACCTGGATGCCCTTCGTCTCGAACGCTCTCAAAAACAGATTCAGGACGCCAGGGACGATATTAAAATCGCAAGGGCAAGCATCAGGACTATGCCTTACCCGCCTTTTCCGACCACACAGGAATATCTTGAAACGGCAACAAAGATTTGGAAACTGTATTCGGAAATCGAAGATAGCTACCAGAAGATAATTCGCTTTGCAGAAAAAAATCCAGAACTTAAGGTCGATATCGTCTCCGTTAAAAAAGACCTCGCTATATGCCTGAATGACAAACGGCAGATTGAAATCGAAAAAGAGCGAATCAAAGATTGGATTCAGGCACATAAAAACAACGTCAATTACAATCGCGACAGGTCGATTACTACATCAGGCCGACCAAAATAATTAATCTTTTCGCTTTACATATTCCGAAAGCGATAGTATAAGACAATTTGCGTCAGGTGTTCTCAGCGCTTGACAAACGAGCTTTTAATCACGCTCGCCGGTTGATACTCGACTTGGCGAGCGTTCTGTTTGCGCAGCCCCCCAGCGTCTTGATTTCCGAAGGCGAAGCCGGAGTGGAATCAGCAGGGGGTTACAAGCAGGACTCTCCCCTTAAAACATTAGCCGCGAACACATTGACTTCGTGTCTTCGTGCCTTCGTGGTGAGGATTTTAACGGAAAGGATTCTGGCATGAAGCGTTTCAAATCTCAAATCCGCATAATCTGCGTAATCTGTGTTCTCATTTTAATCTGTGGAATCTGTGGTACCGGCTGCGACCAGACCTCAGGCGAGCGTATCGCCGCCGTCAAGAACCTGGTCAACCAGGCATCCGGCGTCAACGCCTCAATCGACGCATCGCTGGCCGATATCAACACCGTAATCGCATCCTGTGAATTCGTCCTGGCTGACCCCAATATCCCCGATGACTTAAAGCCCCAGGTCCAGGCCGCTTTGATAAAGGCCAAAGCCAAGCTCGATTATTTGAAGGCCCAAAAGCAGAAGGCCGTCGATATCCTCGCCGCCTATAAGCCCATGCTCGATTCGATTGACACCAATAGCGCTGATATCAATACCGAGCTTGCCGTTTACGGCAAAGGCGGAGCTGCCTTGGGTGTTGCGGTAGGCGGCAAGGCGGGCGGCGTTATTTATCTCTTAAGCGCCCTAATCCCCCTGGTAGGCGGCCTGGTTGCCTCCGTAATCAAAAATCTCCGCCAGTCCGGGCAGCTTAAGGACTCCAAAGCAGTCCTTGAAGATGTCGTTAGTTCCGTAAACCAGCTTCTCGAATCCGACCAGGTCAAGGATATCGAGGAAGCTAAATTCCTCCTGCAGGATAGTCAGGCAGGCGCAACTCAGGATGCCGTGGACGCCGTAAAGGAAGTCCTGGCGAAATCGTAATTCGTTCAGCAACTTTTATTTGAGGAAATATGTTATCGATCATAGCAGCTTGTATCGGCGGAGTCCTGGCCTTGTTGAATGCCTTGCTTTTGTTCTCGATGAACCGGCTGGCCGCCCGCCTGGATAAGCAGGATGCCGCTATCGCCGCCGTCAAGGCCGGTAACGAGGTTATCGCATCGTCCTTAGCTAACTGCAAGGTAGATTGCCACCGCAACTTTGTGACCGGCGAGGCGTTCCTTCGGGAGACCGGCTTTACGCGGAGAACGCTTGAGACCCAGACAGCGGCCCTCAATCGCATGGAAGGCAAATTAGCTGTCGCGGATAATCTTCCGCAGATAGTAGGCGAAATCAGCCGCAACATCGTCAGGGAGATGAAGGAAGGAAGGCCATGAGAGAGATCGAACCGACCAAGATAAAGCAAATGCGAACCTTCCTGCTGGAAAACCTTAACCGGCTTTACCCGACGCCGATACAGGTGCGGACGTTGTTCAAGGTCCTCGTCGGATTCGATGAGAATTACGATAAGTCGCTCATGGCCAAGGACCTGGCCTATCTCAAGCAGAAGTGCTACGTCGAATACGTGGATGACCAGATCGGCGGGGCGCCGAACTTCGATTATAAATTCGTCGGCCTTACCGCCGAGGGAAAGGAAATCGCCGAGCGGACCCAGACGGACCCAGCCCTGGAGATATAATTTTCGATTTTAGATTTATGATTTCGGATTTAAATACAAATAAACATCGTGCCCTTCGAGGCCAGGCCCGCCACGCCGCCCGGATAACGGGCGGCGCAATCATAAGCACTTTTACATCGTGCCCTGCTGAGGTCCTGCGACGCTGCCCCCATCTGGGCAGCGCAATCATAAATAACCTTCGTGCTCCTTCGTGTTCTTCGTGGTGAAAAAATTAAGAAAGGAATTTTATGAGAAAGATTAGCTGGTGGTTTGTTTTGATGTTAGTGATTGTTGCTGCTTTATTATGGGCCGCCTTTGTCAGTGCCTCAACCACCTTCACGACTAACCGCAATTCCTATTACGGAGTCGAGTCGGCTGCCGAGAAGCTCACGGTCGCCGTTGTGCCCGTCCACCGCTCGGACGTCAACGATCATAACGACGTTAACTCGACGGCCGCATCCGATGAGCCGGTCTTCGGCGAGTTGCGGCGTATAACGCTTTCAGCGACCGGGACGGATATCGATTTTACCGTCATCGTCAAGGACGAGCTGGGAATAACGCTTTTCTCGAAGGATGACTGCAATACGGTCCTGCTGCCTTTGAGTTACGCCCTATCCTTCAGGGAGGATGCCGACACCAATTACCCCGGCATCTTTGTCGCCGGCCCGTTGACTGTGGAAACCAACGATGTCAACGCCGTGGACCTGGCCGCAATTAATGTGACTTTGTACTACGAGGACGGTTCTTAACCGGACGCAGCCCCCAGCGTCTTGATTTCCGAAGGCGTAGCCGGAGTGGAATCAGCAGGGGGCAACGAAAACGATGTCTAACAGAAGAACTCATAGCTCGCTCGACAGACTGCCCGCATCCCTGAGGGATGAGCTGGTTCGGATGCTCGTGGATAATGAATACCCCATTGAGTTTCGCGGCGACAAGACCGGCAATCCCAAATACGAGGACATGGTCGCTTATTGCGTGCAGCGAGGTCATAAGGTCTCCAAATCCGCCATAGGACGGTTCTCCATGAAGATGCGGACGATCACCCGCATGAAGCAGGCGGGCATAATAACCCGCGAGGTTATGAAGGACCTCACAAATGAGAAGGCCAGTGCCAATCAGAAGGCGGTCGCTGAGATGATAACCGCCGTAGGGATAGAGTTCATAAGCTCAAGGGAGGATTTCGAGGCCGATGAAATCCGCGATATCTCCAAGGCGATTAAGGATTGCGCGGCAGTCGCGATCGCCTCGGACAAGTACACCCGCGAGCAGCTCAGCGTTAAGGTAAAAAATGCGGACAAGGCGATAACCGAGCTTGCCGGTAAAAAGCAAATTTCTCCGGAAGTCCTTAAGCAAATCCGCGAGCAGGTATATGGAATCGTAACGTAATGGTAGAACAAGGCACTAAAATTTACGATATCAAAGGCGACAAGGTCGCCGTTCCCCTTTACGGATATCAACGTCGCTGGGTTACAGACAAATCGCGATTTAAAATCGGTCTATGGAGTCGCCAGGTTGGCAAAAGTTTTGCTGTTTCCCTGGAAGCAGTTGACGATGCAATCGAAACAGGCGACGACTGGATATTGCTCAGTGCCGGCGAGCGGCAGAGCAAAGAGCTTATGCAAAAGGTTAAAATGCACTGCAAGGCCTACGCAATTGCCGCCTCTGATATCCAGCCGTCCGTATATCACACCGACGATAATGACTATACCGTCCTGACAATAACCCTGCCGAATGGCGCCCGAATCATCGGCCTGCCTGCTAACCCGGACACGGCGCGTGGTTTCACAGGCAATACAATTCTGGACGAATTCGCTCTTCACAAAAATTCCAGGGAAATCTGGACGGCATTATTCCCGACGATATCGCGTGGCTATAAAATCCGAGTTCTTTCTACCCCAAAAGGGCTTGCGAACAAATTCCATTCACTATGGACTTCGCCAAATAATTACAGCAAGCATTTTGTTGATATTTATAAGGCCATAGAGGATGGAGCGCCATTGAATGCTGCGGAACTCAAGGCGGGCATTGACGACGAAGAGGCCTGGCAGCAGGAGTATGAATGTCTGTTTATCGACGATTCTTCCACACTTCTAAGTTACGACCTTATTTCGAGTTGTTACGATCAGAAATTGCTGCCCGAAATCGAATATGAGAATTTCGACCTA
>Ga0105104_10002355_pt1 | contig 13874 bp, 18 predicted proteins | sample PPLLaktember2015_3_FD_87034 | JGI IMG/M metagenome (GOLD analysis project Ga0105104, IMG submission 87034) | Freshwater sediment microbial communities from Prairie Pothole Lake near Jamestown, North Dakota, USA - PPLs Lake P7 Core (6) Depth... | ecosystem: Environmental > Aquatic > Freshwater >... | reverse complement strand
GTGGGTTTGATTCCCGACGCCGCTGCCTCGCGAGACCTCTATACCGCGCAGCTTGGTAAAAATCATCCGAGAACGCTGCTTTATCGCATAATGTCGCTGGGCTGGACGGGTTCTTCTAACCAGTGGCACCACTACGGGCGGGCATATCTGTTTTTTGCGGCGCTCGCGACGCCCTTAGTCATTTCCGTTCATTCGGTCGTGTCCTGGGATTTCGCAATGGCAAATCTTCCCGGCTGGCACACCACAATCTTCGCCCCATACTTCGTAGCAGGAGCTATCCATTCAGGCCTGGCGATGGTCCTTGTCCTTATGATACCGATGCGAAGGATTTTTAATCTGGAACGACTGATTACCGTTGAACACTTCGAGGCGATGGCCAAGACAATAATTGTAACAACATTAATCGTGGGTTATGCCTACCTGCTCGAACCATTCATTGCTTGGTATTCAGGAGACCTTTTCGAGAAGCAATTCGCCTGGTATCGGGCGACGGGGTGGTTTGCGGTGTTCTACTGGTCGCTTACGCTGCTCAATGTCCTTGCCCCGCTTGTTTTCCTTTTCCGCGCTGCCAGGCGCAATATTAAAATCCTGTTTATTGTGGGAATTCTGATTAATATAGGTATGTATCTTGAGCGGTTTGTAATTATCACCAGTTCGTTATCATACGATTTTATGCCCCACAACTGGACGGTTTACATTCCGAGGTGGCCTGAAATAAGCATCACCGTCGGCTTTTTCTGTCTTTTCTTTTTTATGTTTTTGCTGTTCTCGAAGTTTCTTCCAACCGTTGCCATAAGCGACGTAAAGGAGCTGACGGCCGGCTTGCTTTACGCGCCTGAGCCGGAAACCTTTATCACAAAAAAACAGGAAATCAGGTTCAGCGGAAAAGATAAAGGGTTGTTAGCAGTTTTCGATTCCCCCAACGGCCTGATAGAATCGCTCAAAAAGTTGCGAGAGAACGGTTACCAGCGGTTCGAGGCGTTTTCGCCCTTCCGTCTCGACGAGGTCAACGCCCTTCTCCACCCGCGTAAAAGCCCGGTAAGGATTTGGACACTGATAGGTGCTATTTCCGGCTGTATAGGCGGCTTCTGGCTGGCGATTGGCTCGGCCTATGTTAACAGTCTTTACGTCGGCGGCAAATTCAGCCCAACATCATATCTTCCATATTGCATCGTTGGTTTCGAAGGCCTCATCCTGATAGGCGCGATTTCTAACCTGTCAGGTATGATTTTTAACGCCCGCCTGGGAAAAATTGTCCTGCCGGCTGCTTATGACGCTCGTTTTACAAGGGACCGCTTCGGCCTGTTTGTCGCATGCTCAGCAGAACAGATACCTAATGCCAAGGCATTGCTTTCATCCTTCAATCCAGAGGAAATTAATGTCGTCTAAAATAAAAACCTTCTTATGGTTTATGATACTCGCGCTGGGTGTGGCGGGATGGGTCTATTATGTTTTTTATGGCGATACCTCTCGGGCATGGAGGGCATTACTCGTCAATTTCATTTTCTGGACCCCGTTGGCAGCCGGTATGATTGTCTGGCCCGCCATCGCCATCGCCGCGCAGGGAAAATGGGCAAGGTCTCTCGAACGCACGGCATTTGGTGGTCTTGCCTTTGCGCCGGTATCAATCGCGGCTTTTATCTTGCTTTGGATTGGACATGCTCACTGGGCAGGTTGGATCGCCCACGAAAACCTTCATCAGGGATTCTGGCTCAATGCCAGGTTTGTTTTTATCCGGGATTTCATTGCCCTTGTGATAATCTGGGCAATGTGCGCGGTTTTCGTCGCACGCGCACGCAAAGGCACGCCTTCTACGCTTGCCGGCTGGTTATGCTTTACTTATGCGGTGGTTTTTACGCTAATCGCCTTCGATATGGTAATGGCCCTTGACCCGCACTGGTTCAGCACGCTCTTTGGCGGTTATTTCTTCGTATCAGGAATGTTCGCTGCCCTGGCCGCGTGGACCGTTATATCAATTTTGTCCGGGAAAGCCACTATCGAGCAGCGCCACGACCTCGCCAAGCTGACCGTCGCGGTAAGCTTGCTGACTGCCTACCTGATGTTTTCGCAATTGCTGCCGATTTGGTATGAAGACCTCTCGCACGAGATAAGGTTCGTCCTGCCGAGATTGACAATAACAAAATGGCGATACATAAGCGTAATTCTCGTTGCGACGATTTATCTTGGTCCTCTTGTGCTGCTTTTATCACGTTGGTCAAAGCGCTCGCCCGTATTTCTTGCTATTGTTTCATTATTGATGCTTGCAGGCCTGTGGATTGAGCGATGGTGGGAGGTAACGCCGACACTCGGAGGTAAATTGACCTTCGGCCTTACGGAAATAAGTATTACTGTCGCATTTATAGCTTCGTTTATGTTAAGCGGGATAATTTTCTTCGGAAGGGAAAAATCATGAATAACAACACAGTATCAAAGCTGCATTCGCCGGTGTGGTTTATCACCGGCTGCTCGACCGGCTTCGGCCGTGAGCTGGCAAAACTCGTCCTGGCGCATAATTATCGCCTCGCCGCCACAGCGAGAGACGTTAATAAAATTCAGGATATCGTCGCCACGCAAAACGACAGGGCTATCGGGATTGAGCTTGACGTAACAAAGGCATCTCACGTTGACTGGGCGGTTAAAAAAGCCGAGACGGCTTTCGGCGGCATCGACGTGCTTGTTAATAACGCCGGTTACGGCTATCTCGGCGCCGTCGAGGAAAGCGATGAAAAAGAGGCCCGCGCAATGTTCGAGACCAATTTCTGGGGGTTATCAAGGGTGATTCACGCGGTTTTGCCCGGTATGAGGAAACGCCATAGCGGAACTATCGTGAATATCTCGTCTATCGGCGGCCTTGTCGGTTTTCCGGGTTTTGGGTATTATAGCGCGTCCAAATTCGCCGTCGAAGGCCTTACAGAAGCCCTATCGCAGGAAGTCGCACCGCTGGGTATCCGCGTGATTCTCGTTGAGCCGGGGCCTTTCCGCACCAGCTTTATGAAAAATAGCGCCAAGGACCGTCGCATTATTCAAGATTACCAGGCGACGGCAGGTGAAACGATTACGAATCTCGAAAAGTCCAGCGCTCAACTTCCCGGTGACCCCGTCCGGGCGGCTGAAGCAATGCTCAGGGCGATTGAATTCCCGGAACCGCCGCTTCATTTGCTTTTGGGTAAGCCGGCATTGCAGGAAGCCCGTGGCAAGCTCGGAAAACTTCGTATGGATTTCGATGCCTGGGAAGAAACGACCCTTACCGCCGATTTCCCGGAAAGTTTGGTGAAGAACGCTTAAATGACGGATAATGAATCGCCAAAATTCGCAGTGGAAAAACATTACGGCCGGATGTTCGTATATTCGGTCATTTTGACGCTATCGGCCGGCATAGTGCTTGTATGGATGGTGCTGGCTTATGCGTATCAGGCCAAAGGCAAAATCGGGCTTGAGCAGCCCATTCCGTTTAGCCATCGAATCCATGCCACGGACAAAAAAATAAGCTGTGTTTTTTGTCATTCAGGGGTGATCGATACCGACGTCGCGGGCGTCCCGCCTCTTGAAACCTGCATGCTTTGCCACAGCAAAATCATCATTCATTATCCCCCGATTGCGCAACTGCGAGACCATTATGACAGCAAAGTTCCCGTCGAATGGGTGCGAATCAACGTTCTGCAGGAATTTGTTTTCTTCAGCCATCAGACGCATATACAATCAGGGGTCGATTGCGGAAAATGTCATGGTAATGTCGCGGCTATGGACCGCGTCGTAATGAAAAAACCGTTTCAAATGGGTTTTTGCGTGCAATGCCACAAAGATACGAAGGTTTCGTACGATTGCCTGATGTGCCACCGTTAAAATTGACTATGATGGAATTCACTAAAAAAACGAATAGCGCCTCAATCGCCTTTCTGGTAGCAGGTGCCGTATGGTTTGCTTTTGGAACCATTTACGGCTTAATTGCGGCGATACATCTTCTGGCCCCTGAGTTTTTTAACAACATCTCCTGGCTGGTATTTGGCAGGACAAGGCCAATTCACATTAACACGTTGCTTTTCGGTTTCGTTTCCGAGACTTTAATCGGCTGCGGCCTGTATTATGTTCCCGCTTTGCTGCGGACGAAACTCTGGTCGGAAAAGCTCGGCTGGGCGAGCTGGCTTTTCTGGAACCTCGCGGTCGTCAGCGGGCCATTCACTTTCTCCTTCGGCTTGACGCAGGGTCGCGAATACGCGGAATACCTGTGGATTTTCGACGTCTCGGTTGTGCTTTCCGTAGTCCTGATGATTTATAATCTAATAATGACAATCGGCAATCGCCGGGAACCGCTGCTTTTCGTTTCGATATGGTATTTTGTCGGGACTTTTCTCTGGACGGCAGGCGTTTATCCCATCGGAAACGTTATGTGGCATCCCCAAACCGGGGCGCTGCCTGGGATTCTCGATTCCATCTTTCTATGGTTTTATGGCCATGACGTAATCGGATTGCTTTTGACGCCTCTGGCAGTCGGAGCCGCCTATTTTGTCATCCCGCGCGTTACCCGCACCCCGATTTATTCCTATACGATGTCGGTCTTCGGTTTCTGGGCGTTGGTCGCCCTTTACACGCACATCGGAGGTCACCACGTCCTTCAGGCCCCGATTCCCGGCTGGCTCAAAACCGTCTCAATCGTCGATTCCGCGGCTATGGTGGTCCCAGTCGTTCCTGTAATCGCGAACCTCTGGCTTACCGCCCGAAAACGCAGCGGCATCGTCTGGAATGACCCAGCCGGGCGCTGGGTTATGGCGGGCACTGTCTGGTATTTGATAACCGCCATTCAGGGACCGGTCCAGTCGCTGCCGAGCTTGCAAAAAGTTACCCATTTTAACAATTGGACCGTAGGTCACGCCCATATCGCGGTCCTCGGTTTTTCGGGATTTATCGCTCTTGGGGCGCTCTGGCATATCCTGCCCCTGGTTTGCAAAAGAAAGGTATATTCGAATAATCTTGTGAATCTTCAGTTTGGCCTTGTTACGTTCGGGCTTGCTGGTTTCTTTTCGGTATTGACTATCGCGGGCCTTATTCAGGGAGGAGCATGGTTCAACGCTGAAATGCTTTACCGGGTACTGGCGGAACTGCCGGTTTATATGGGTTTACGCGCTTTATTGGGTATTTTTATCATTACCGGAGCGTTTATTGGTCTGTTCAACGTGATTATGACCTTAAAGTATGGCGAGCCGTTTGAGCCGGCGGAGTTAGAGGAATCCTTATGAAAATGACGACTGCCATGCTGGTAATCGGGGGTTTGCTGGTATTCTGGGCGTCGATGTTCATTATGGTGATAATCCCATCGGCCACGATGAAGATTGAGCCATCGGAAATCTGGCGGCCCTGGACTCCCGACGAGCAGGCGGGCCACAAATTATACGTCGCCAACGGTTGCAGCTACTGCCATTCACAATTTGTCCGGGTAATAGACTGGGACCGCGGCGCCGAAAGAATAGCCCAGGCAGGCGACTATGTAGGCCAGGAGCCGGCCATACTCGGAACCGAACGCACCGGGCCAGACCTGTCGCAGGAAGGCGGCGAGAGGTCCGACGACTGGCACGTAGCCCATTTTAACAATCCGCGAAATACGAGTCCCATTTCGCTGATGCCTTCGTGGGAGTTTCTTGGAAAGGAAAATATCCGGCTTTTGACGGTTTTTATGCAGGCCGAGGGGGGTAAAAACGCGGATAGCCGGATGGCCCGGCAAATTTACTGGAAGAAACTCGCTGAAGATGCCAATAAGGCCGGGCCGGATAAAAATATAGAGTGGCTTCACAACAATATCCCGGCCGTCTGGAGGGCGATGCCAAATCCGTATCCAGCGACTGAGCCGGACCTTCTGCGGGGTAAGAAAATGTATCAGCAGTTTTGTATCGGCTGTCATGGCCCTGTCGGCGATGGTCAAACTACCGCCGCAAAATATATAACTCCCCCGCCGCTCAATTTCACTACTTTGCGAAGACACTTAGTTGATGGCAAATACATCGGCGGTATTCTTTATTATCAGATTATGAACGGCATAACCGGAACGGCGATGCCATATTTCAAACGCGACCTCGAATCGGACAAAATCTGGGCGATTTCCAATTATGTCGCGGTAAGTTTCATCGGTTATACCGACGCCGGGATTGAGCCAAGGGGTATTGAGGCCTCTTATGAGCCGGTTTGGAAAAATCCGTATCTTATTGTAGAACCGAATGAACCGAACAAATTATGATAGATAGTCACGCTTTATTTGTTATCTGGCTTGCCTTCACAATTCTGGTGATTTGTGCTGTGATACCTTTTGCCGTCTGGGCGGTTCGCTCAGGGCATTTTTCCAAATTCGATTATGCCAGCCGATTGCCGTTGAAAAGCAAAATTATTGAGGAGAAGAAGGAAAGAAACGAAGATGTTCCGGCTTGATGTTCTTCAAAATCAATGGCTAATCCTCGCTTTTGCAGGCGGCATTGTCCTGACGCTTGTCCTGATATGCGCCTACATGATGATGTGGCGGCCAAGAAATGAGTCGGCTGAACCGATAACCGGCGGCAAAGCCCTGATCCGGTGGATTCCCTGGTTTATCATAGCGCTATTCATTTTCATTGTGATTTTCCAGTTCGTTTACACCATTATTCTGTCGAACAACCCGCCGAATATTTAAGGTTTATATGAATAAGCAGCACAAAGAATACGAAGAGATGACCTTTGTATCGAGCTTCTGGAGCTGGGTATTTCTGATTGTCTTCAGTGGGCTCATTATGGGCTGGGGAATGTTCGTCGAAATGATGGTAACAACAACGCCTCCGCAATGGGATTTTGGCGTTTTGCCCGATACGCCCGCACAATCGGCGTATTCAACCGCTCTGCCGCCGACGGAAGAGGTCAACGTGCCCTACCAGATTACAAGGATACCCGATGCCAACCTTCCGCCGGGAGGGATAAAACAATGAAATGGTTCATCGGAATTATCGCCGCCATAATCGCCCTGGCTGGGGCATTCACGGTCTTATATCTGCTTTTTGTCGGCCCGCGGATGTATATTCAACCAAGTATCCGTCCATTCCAGACGGTTTTTCCTGCGCCATCGCCTAATAGCATACCTGTCACTGAAGTGTTTGAGCCGCTGCCCATAAAAGAAAAATGGCTAAAGATCGCTAATCCGGTTGCTGATACAAACGAGAACATCGCCAAAGGAAAGGTTTATTACGGCTATTACTGTGCTTTCTGCCATGGCGAAACAGGCAATGGATTCGGCCCGGTCGGTCATAGTTATGTCCCCACGCCGACAGATTTGCGTAACGAAAAAGTCCGGTCAATGACCGACGGCGAGATTCTTTATTCAATGCTCACAGGCACGGGCCACGCCCCGATGCTTCAACGAATAGTCCTTCCTGAATACAGGTGGTATTTAGTGCTTTACGTCCGCCAGCTTGGCAATGAAACCCCGCCGGGGCAGTAAGCACTTTAGAACCCACAAATAGGCAATTCTCTAATATCAATCCGCGCCTGTCTGCGGATATGATTTCACCATGTAAGTAAATGTCTTATGAATGTTTATAAGATTCTTTAATTTATCGGAGGTTCATTATGTGTCAGGAATGTGGATGCAGCCCCTGCGAAAAATGCGGTAAGGAAATAATAGATGGCGTTTGCACCGGCTGTGAAAAACCGGCGGCCGAATGCACTTGTAAGAAACTATCAAAAAAATAACGCTATACGAGACAGGCACAGAAGTTCTATTACGGACGGAAGAACAATCCCGAAGCGGAAGAATTCTAAGTTGAGGGTCCCCAATATGAAGCCAGGAAAATACAATTACGTTATTGTCGGCGCCGGTCTTGCGGGCTGTTACGCCGTAGAGGGAATCAGGTCGCAGGACGCAACAGGTTCAATACTTCTTGTAGGCAACGAAAAACACCTGCCTTACGACAGGCCTCCATTAACGAAAAAGCTTTGGTTCGGAAAAAAGACGGTCGATGAAATATTCGTCCAGCCGCAGCAATACTTCACAGACAACCACGTCGATATTTCGCTCAATACGATTGCGGTAAAACTCGACCCTGCCGGCAAATCTATCACCTGCGCAGACGGGGGCGTTTATAAATATGAAAAACTACTGCTTGCAACAGGCGGCATACCGAAACGGCTCAATATCGAAGGGGGCAATCTCGACAAAATATATTACTACCGTTATCTCGACGATTTCCTTAGATTGAAATCCGAGGTCGCCGAAGGCACAAAGGCTCTCGTTATCGGCGGGGGTTTTATCGGTTCTGAAATAGCCGCAGCGCTGAATATCAATAAAGTCAATGTAACGATGCTTATCCGGGGTTCGTATTTATCGGAGCAAATCTTCCCGCAGGCGCTTGCGTCGGTGATTCAGGATTATTACATCAAAAGGGGAATCAGGATTTTCACCGACGACAGCCCCCTTTCAATACAAAAACGCAACAATCACCTGGTTACAATAACAAAAGAAGGTAAAGAAATTTCCTCGGACATCGTTATCGCCGGAATCGGCATCGAGCCGGAGATTAAACTGGCAAAATCGGCGGGCTTAATCATCGAAAACGGCGTCGTGGTCAATGAATTCCTGCAAACATCATCGCCTGATATTTACGCCGCCGGCGACAACGCTAATTTTCCGTATCAGGCCTTAGGCAGGCAAATGAGGGTCGAGCACTGGGACAACGCCGTCAACCAGGGCAGGGCAGCCGGGATGAATATGGCGGGAGCCAATACCCCCTATACGTATATGCCCTACTTTTTCTCAGACCTCTTCGATTTCGGTTATGAGGCGGTGGGCCTTGTCAGCTCGAAACTCGAAACTGTCACCGATTGGCAGAAGGAAAACAACACGGGCATCGTATATTATCTTGAGGATGCAATAGTTCGCGGGATGATGATGTGCAACGTCTGGAACAAGGTCGACGAGGCCCGCGAGCTTATAAAAAGTAAAAAACGGCTCCCCGCGGCGCAAATTCACGGGGCCGGACGATAATGTGGTAATAAATCCGAAAGGAGATGTCATGAAGCTGAAGGAACAAAAATGCGTGCCCTGCCACAGCGGCATGCCGCCGCTTACGCCGGAGGACGCGCAGATTATGCATCAGGACGTGCCGGAATGGACGTTAAAAGATATTCGTATAGAGAGGACCTTTGTATTCAAGGATTTCAATGAGGCGATAAGCTTTGTGAATGAGGTCGCGGAATTAGCCGAAAACGAAGGTCATCACCCTGACATTCACATTTCTTACAACAGGGTCCGGCTGGAGCTTACGACGCATAAAATCAGGGGACTCTCCGAGAACGATTTTATTTTAGCAGCGAAAATAAACGCCCTTACCGGCTCAGGCGACTGATTCGGATTGCGTTCTTAAAATTTCAACGCCGACGCTTTTGGCGAAACGTAAGGCACCCGGTTTATCGAGTCTTACCGAAACGGCCTTTATGGTTGTATGGGCAAGGCATATTTTGGCGATTTCGCCAGCCAGCCGTTCGATAAGATTAAAACTCGATTTTTCGACCATCTCAATTATCTCACCCTTCACTTTTTTGTAATCGACGGCGTCGGCGATATCATCAGTTCGGCCCGGCTTGCTCAAGTCCGTATAAAGAACGACGTTGATAAGGACGTCCTGTTTCTGGGTTCGTTCCCAATCGTTGATTCCTATGATGCATCGCAGCAGCAGGTCGCTGATTCTTATTTTATCGAAGTTGGCAAGCTGTTCTTTTATATCCATTGGCGTTATCCGTAAGTATTGCTGAGGAGGTTTCTGCCGCCGTCAACGAAAATTACCTGGCCCGTAACAAACTCATTATTTACGAGAAATCTAACGGCATCGACAATTTGTTCGACCGAACCGATAGCATTAAGAGGATTGGTTGATTTTAATTGTTCAAGATACGACTGATCTTTGCCTTGAGGAGGTAAAATCAAACCCGGCGCTACCGCATTGACCCGGATAGCGGGCGCAAATTCGAGGGCCATCATTTTTGTCAGTGTAAATAAAGCGCGTTTTGCCAGGTGATACGCAGCGTGCTGACGGTCATAATCGGTAATCCGGGAATCGAGCATATTGATAATCACGGGCAGTTTTTCTGACTGCCGGCCTTTGTTCAATTCCGCGAATGACCGGCTGAGCAACAGAGGCGTATAAGCGTTTATCATCATATTGCGATTGATATCGTCGATGGCAATCTCAGTAAGCCGGCCCGCCTCGAAAATTGAGGCGTTATTAATCAAAACATCAATCGGTCCCGCCAAATCCCAAGCTTTTTTAAGCAATTCCACCGCCTCAGAGGGCGATTCAAGGTTTGCCGCAATCGTAAAAGCTTTGCCCCCCCTGCTTTTAATTTCCTGCGATAATTCCTGCGCAGCGGCCTCGGATGAGTTGTAATGAATGACAATCGTATCGTCCTGCCGGACAAGACCCAGCGCCAAGCCCCTGCCGATACGCTGTGCTGCGCCGGTAATCAAATATGAACGATGCGACTGTGTCATTTATTCCCTCTGCATGCCGACAGAAATTCCGCCCTTAACGCCGGGTCGGTATCGTAATTACCCCGCCAAAACGTTGTGCGGGTAACAGGCGCCATTTCCTTGACGCCGCGCATCTCGACGCATAAATGGCGAGCTTCAAGATAAACCGCTACCCCGTGGGGTTTAAGAAGCATATTAAGCGTGTCGGCTATCTGCTGGCCGATGCGTTCCTGGACGGTGAACCGTCTCGTGAAAAGATGCACAAGACGCGTGAGTTTGGAAATACCAATGATATGTTCGTGCGATATATAAGCGACATAGGCGAATCCGTAAAAAGGCAGCCCGTGATGCTCACATAACGCGAAAAAGAGGATTGGCCCTTCGATAATCTGGCTCAGGCGGCAATCCGGCCCACCATGGCATTCGGTTTCGAATACCTTCACTAATTTCGGGTCGCCGTCATAGCCGTCGGTCGAATCTATCAGTGCCTGGATAAAACGACGAGGCGTTTCCCGCGTGGAATCGGTATGCAAGTCCATTCCTAAGGTTGCCAGTATCTCAGCGGCGTATGACTCTAATTTGAGGATTTGCTCCGGGCTTATTTGACGCTTGCTTATTTGAGTAACGTCATTTTCGCCGGTCATTTTCCGCTCGTTCATTTACAAAATCCCCTTTTTATTTAATTTTCACCCGTTAAAAATAGCTCACCGAAAAACGCCTTCATCGCCTGCCATGACCGCTTGTCGGCTTCCTTATTATATGCTGAACCACGGGAAGAGTCACTGCCGGAATCCGGGTTTGTAAAACTATGAACGGCGTTGCCGTAGAAAATCATCTGCCAGTCGACCTTCGCATCGCGCATTTCTTTCTGAAAAGCGGTAATACTCTCCTGTGAAACGTGCGGGTCATCAGCGCCGTGACAAACAAGGACAGCGCATTTGATATTCTTCGCGTCCGCTGGATTGGGCGAATCGAGGTTGCCGTGAAAACTTACTACCCCTTTCAAATCCGCGCCGCTTCTCGCCATTTCAAGGACAACTCCCCCGCCGAAACAATAACCCATCGCGGCTATCCGGCTCGTATCGACGAAAGCAAGTTTTTTGACCTCTTCAAGCCCGACAGCAGCCCGTCTTCGCATCAATTGCCTGTCTTTGCGATAAATCGTCGCTTGTTTTCCCGCCTCTTCCGGATTGGCAGGCCTGACACCTTTGCCGTAAATATCAACGGCAAACGCCACATATCCAAGGCCGGCTATTTGCTCGGATCTTTTCTTAACGTATGGGCCAATACCTGTCCATTCGTGAACGATTAAAACCGCAGGCAATTTCCCTTTTATCGCATCATCGTAGGCGAGATAGCCCTCAAGAATGGTATCGCCGTCTTTGTATTCGACGGTTTTGGTTATTATCGCCGCCCGGGCAGGATTTGAGACAATAACCGCTAAAACCAATGCAAAAATGAATGTCAAAACCTTCATAGCAAAGCCCTCAAAAAACACCTTCGGGGTTCTGTGATACTTGCTATAACGGTATCGCTTCAGTGATTTGAAGCAAATAGGCGAAATGCTCAATTATGGGGTGCGAAAAGCTCAGCCGGCAGGCACATTCTCGGTTAAAAACTTATACCCTGAAACAGAAAGGCCGCCTTTTTAAGGCGGCCTTTCTGTTTCAAACGAGGCCGAAGGGGCTCGAACCCTCAACCTTCGGATCGACAGTCCGATGCTCTAGCCAATTGAGCTACGGCCCCGAATTGTCCGGCTTTGCTTTCAGCTACGCCGTGACAGAAGGAGAATATAACGCCAAAATCCGCCGGTGTCAAATATTTTAACCGGTGTTTTACATTCTCTTTGGAGGTCTGACAAGCGGCTGTGACTTGGGCAGCCGTTTGAGGTTCTCCTGGAGAACTTTGATTGCCTTCTTGACGTCGGCGACTTTGAGAATGCCGGTCGTTCGGCCGCCTTTTGCTCCCGCGGTGCAGTAAGCGTAGGAGATATTAATATGGTTGGCGGCCAAGCGTTCCGCTACGCCTGCAAGGGCGCCGGCGTGGTTGTCGAGGTTGACGCAAAGGACATCGGTTTTATTGAAGGGCAAATTTTCCTTGGCGAGAAGTCCTTCGGCCTTTTCGACATTGTCGAAAACGACCCGAAGCACGCCATGCTCGACGGAGTCCATCACGGTCATAGCGATAATATTGATTTTGGCGCTGGCAAACTCGCTGAGCATATGGGCGAGGATGCCCGGCTTATTGACCATAAAAACCGAAAACTGAGTTGTGACATACATAGTTTTACCTCCAGCACAATATTAATCTAATCGGATTTTTTCAACGAATCGGACTGTAAGGCGCTCAGGGCGCTTTGGGTGTCCGGAAAGAATTTAAATACCTGGTCGAGATTGGTGATTTTAAATACCCTGTGAAGCTGGGGATTGATTGAGCTTACGAAGACCTGGCCTTTATAGGAAGATATCCTCGCGCGGGTTTCGAGGAGCAGGCCGAGGACCGGTGAGGAGAAAAACTTAACGTTCTTGAAATCAAAAATGACTTTTTTGGGATGATTTTCGTCGACGAACGCTGCGATACTCCCGGCGGCGGAGGAAATATCTTCGACGTTGCTTATTGTGCTTTTCCTGAAAGTGACAATGGCTATATCGCCCTGGCAGGTAATCTGGCCAACAGTATCTTCGCCCATATCAATCCTAAAACATATCCTTAACAGCACTACAAAGCGCTGCTTACGCTTCTATCTTATTTTCCCTTATTTGGCCTGATTTTTCAACTGTGAATTGCCAACAATATTTAATATTTACAGCAGGCAAGGTAATGGCCCGGCCTGTCTGGAACGGGAATAAGGGGCGGGGTTTGAGTCCGGCAGGCCTCTTTGGCGAAGGGGCAGCGGGGATTAAAATAGCAGCCGGTAGTGGACAGGTCCGCGGGGACCTCGCCTTTGAGTATTTGCCTGTCAGGCCGGTTGGGGGCCTTAATTTTCGGGATGGCCGACATCAGGGCGACGGTATAGGGATGAAGGGGGTTGTTAAAAAGCTCATTAACGGGCGCCTGCTCGACGATTCTGCCCATATACATCACCGCCACAACGTCGCAGGAAAACTGGACTACCGCAAGGTCATGAGCGATAAAAAGATACGTCAGGGAAAACTCCTCCTGAAGGTCTTTGAGGAGGTTCAGGATTTGGGACTGAATCGAGACATCGAGCGCGCTGACGGGTTCATCACAGACAACAAGTTTGGGCTGCAAAGCAAGGGCACGGGCTATGCCTATTCGCTGACGCTGGCCCCCTGAAAACTCATGCGGCTAGCGGTTTGTGGATGCGGCCGAGCGTCCCACTTTTGTAAGGATTCGGACAAAGCACACGGTAGGATGAGAGCACGTTCCGCCATTATGG
>Ga0105104_10002354_pt1 | contig 13876 bp, 10 predicted proteins | sample PPLLaktember2015_3_FD_87034 | JGI IMG/M metagenome (GOLD analysis project Ga0105104, IMG submission 87034) | Freshwater sediment microbial communities from Prairie Pothole Lake near Jamestown, North Dakota, USA - PPLs Lake P7 Core (6) Depth... | ecosystem: Environmental > Aquatic > Freshwater >... | reverse complement strand
TGGTCAACCTTGGCAACACCGTTGTGGTGATTGAACACCACCTCGAGGTCATCAAGTGCGCAGACTGGGTGATCGACCTGGGCCCCGAGGGTGGAAAAGAAGGTGGACGGGTGGTAGCCGTCGGGCCGCCTGAGAGGGTTCTTAACGAGAGAGGCTCCTACACCGGCAGAGCCCTCAGGCAGTTCCTGAACCCTACTGACCGGCTCACCGGCTGAGCACTGCCGGCGGGCAGCCGGCAACGGGCAGAAGGCAGCGGGCAGTAGGCAGTAGGCAGTGCGCAGTGCGCAGTGGGCAGTGGGCAGCGGGCAGTCATTCGTGGATAATCTCCCTATGTCCAAGTTCGAGCAGTTCCCCAAGACCCAGATCAACGACTTCAGCCTCTATTCACGACCATCCAAAGTCGAGGTGGGATCGTTCGGGAAGCCCCTGGCCGACAACAGCATTTCCTCCTTCGTCGACAGTCTTCCAGATTTCCTTGCCGCACGTGACCTTTTGGTGCTTGCGCGCAAGATCCGCCAAGCAAAGGACAAAGGAAAGCCCGTCGTTTGGGGATTTGGCGGCCACGTCGTGAAGGTGGGACTCGCGCCCATTCTGATCGACCTGATGAACCTTGGTTACGTGACAGCGCTGGCGACGAACGGATCCGGCATGATTCACGACTTCGAGATCGCCCTTGCGGGCAGGACCTCGGAAGAGGTCGACGTGCAGCTCCAGACAGGCGCGTTCGGAATGGCCCGCGAAACCGGGGAGTCTTTGAACCGGGCAATCTGCGAGGGAGCCGCTGCGGACAAGGGCATCGGCGAGGCGGTCGGGGAGTTTCTTTGCGAACACGGGCCGGCGGCTCACCCCGAATCCTCTCTCCTCGTCCAGGCTTTTGAGCGCGGGATCCCGTTCACGGTCCACGTCGCGATTGGAACCGACACGATCCACAATCATCCGCAGGCATCCGGGGAGGCGCTAGGAAAGGGATCCCTGATCGATTTTCGGATCTTCACCGCCCAGGTGGCTAGGTTGGAGGGAGGCGGGGTCTTTATCAACGCGGGATCGGCCGTTTTGCTTCCCGAGGTGTTTTTAAAGGCGGTTTCGATGGTGCGCAATTCCGGGCAGGCACTCGCCGAGTTCACGACTGCGAATCTGGATTTCATCCAGCATTACCGGCCGACACAGAACGTCGTCCGCAGGCCGGTGGCGAGCCAGGGAACAGGCATCGCGATCACCGGCCACCACGAAATCATGATCCCGCTGCTCGCCGCGGTTCTGAAGTTCGGGGGGAAAGACCAGCTGACCGGCTGACATTTGGGGCGTGACATCGCCAACCGGGCCGTAAAGCGGCGGATTCTGAACCGCGAATCCGCCCTACGACCGCTCGGTTCCCCATGATGAGTAGTTGTAGGGCGGATTCGCGGTTCAGAATCCGCCGCTTTGCGGCCCGGTTGGCAAACGATTTCCTCCGGCCAGTTGCGCAGTGGGCAGTGGGCAGTGCGCAGTGCTTTACCGGATCACCAGTCTCCGCTGGTGGACCTGGCCGTCGCGGACGAACCGGATCTCCAGCGTTGATCCCTTACCGTCGAACTGGAGCAGGCGGAAAACATCCGCGTTGTTGCCGATAACGCTGCCATTGATCTGAATCAGGACGTCACCGGCCTTGAAACCTGCCTGATCCGCCATGCTCTTTTCCTTCACGTGCTTGACAAGCAGGCCCCGCCCAGTCGGAGACTTGAAAAACTGAGCCAGTTGTTCAGACAGCGGATCGAGCTCAAAACCCAGGCGTATGGGGAACGGAGGAATCACCGGCCTCATGCGGATTGCCTCGGGTCTCGGTTCGTTTCCCTCCCAGGTCTCGGAGAAGTGCAGCTCCCAGGACATCCGGGGCAGCGTGTCCTGCCGCTCCGTCAGCCGGACAGACAGAGTCTGAAGCTGCCCCTGCCTTTTCACTTGGATCGGCAGCTCAGTTCCTGCTCCGGCCCACTCGATCGTGCCCACCAGGTGAGGCCAGCTGACCGGGTGGTCTTTAACCTTCAGAATGTGATCGCCCACGACCAATCCGGCCTTGTCTGCCGCGCTCTCGGGAAAGACGCCTTGAACGATCGCCCCGCCTTCTTTGGCGGGTGCCAGATTGACTCCGAGCCAGCCGGCGCGGATATTGCTTCGAGACTTTAGAATCCGGGAAGCCGATTCACGGATCACGTTGGTGGGGATAACCTGCAGAATGCGCAGTTTCCTGCTGAAAGGATGGGCCTTGGTCCGGCTGACGATGCCGACGAAACAATTCTCCTTGTCGAGGACCAGGCTTCCCTCCACGTTCTTGCCCACGCGGTCCAGCCCCGCGATGTCCACCTGGTGTTCCGCGATCAGATCGGTCTTTTCGACCTTGACGATCGAACCGAGAAAGCGGTTCCACTCGTTCCTTCCCAGGGTCGCCAGCTCAAGACCGCCGGTCTTCGGCAACCCGCGAAATGCGAAAGCTGTCCGCCTGGCCGTTCCGGCATGGATCACCGCCAGGGAAACCCGTTCATCAACGCCAACCAACTCTGCCGGGAATCGCTGGCCGTCGAACGTCTGGATGGTTATCGTTGCGTTCTTGGAGGTCAGCTCGGGCCAGCGGAAGCCTACAAACGATACGATGTTCCCATCATCGTCAAGCCAGGTACCGGGGAAAGCAATGATCTGCGGAATCCTGACCTTCGGGGCGAGAAGACTTTCGTGGAATATCTCGACCGGCGCGCTGACAGTCACGCGAAGAAGTCCGCGCTCGATTTCGTTCTGCGCAAATCCTGGGACGGAGCCGAAAACCGCCAGAAGAGTCAGCGTCAAGAGGCTCGGGTTCACCAGGGCGCGATGTTTGGAGCTTGTCATGTGCCTGCTCATCGCCTGGTTTTTGCTCACTCGCTCTAGTGGCTGACCTGCCTCAAGTAGTATTCGTTATCGGCCTGGTTGCTGCCCACCTCAATCGCGGACGGCAGGCGAACAATGAAATCGCTTTCGGATGGCTCACTGACCAGGATCTCAACGTACCGCGGATCCCTTCCCCGGTCACTCGCAATGTTCGACTCGGCCACGGGCCAGTCCGTGATCCACAGGGGTTCGATAGCCTGATCTGCTGTGGCTGACCCGGTCACTGCGACTGAAGGGGCTGCCGTTTGTACGACCGCGGCATCGGACAATATCCCAGACTTTACGATAGCGAATGAAGAAAAGCCGATGACGCAAGTTGTCAAGAGTGCGAGAGCCAGCAAGCGACGCGGACCGGCCGGCTCCGAAGCCCGCGCACAGACTCGAGACGCAAAAAAGGCTGGCGCCTGCATATCGTTCTTCAGCTCACCGCTCAGTTCCTCGAGGGACTTCAATTCCCGGTACAACTCCCTGCAGTGTTGGCACTCATGCAAGTGGCGGCTCAGATCGGCGCTTTCCGCCGATCCCAAATCCTCTGTCAGAAGGCGCTCAACTGTGGTGCAATTCATAGAACTCCAGACAACTTCTCCCTTAGCAACAGTTTGGCTCTGTGGATACGCGACTTAACGGTCCCGAGTGAGATACCGAGAACCTCGCAAATTGCGTCATACGAGAGATCCTCGATCTCCTTGAGCAGGAAGGGCAGGCGGTACTTCTCCGGCAACGAGTCAATTGCCGTCTGCAATCGCCTTAACCGTTCCTTTCCCTGAAGGGCCGAGTCCGGTGCCGGCCGGGCGTCCGGAAGCGGCAGTGGCTTCCCGTCCGGCTGAAACAGGGCAACGACCCGGTTGAAAAAAGACCCTTGGGTCCGGTCGCGGCGCCTCAGTTCGTCGATCGCGAGATTCGTCGCGATGCGGTAAATCCAGGTCGAGAACTGGTAGTCGCCTTTGTATCTATCCGCATTGCGGAAGACCCGGATGAACGTCTCCTGCGCCAGGTCCACGGCCAGTTCGCGTTCGTGCACCAGGGTATTAATGTAGTTGACGAGCTTCCCCTGGTAGCGGGTAACGAGGACACGGAACGCCTCATCGTTCCCTTCCAGATATGCGGAGACAAGGGCATTATCCCGGTATCCGGCAACGGCATCTGCGCATGCTGATTCAGCCATACTCAGAATTAACTAAAGATCAGAAACGCGATTTGTTCCAAAAAAACTGCGCACTGCGCACTGACAACTGCGCACTTCCCACTGCGCACTTCCCACTGCACACTGCACACTACTCACTCTATTTTCGCTCAAACGCAGAAATCCTTCGTACTTTTTGTGACAGAAGCGTTAGTTAATGCATGAGCTACACGAATTCTAAGATCTACAAGTTGGGCTTTCAACTGGCAGTGCAGGCAGAGCAGCTGTGCCGCACTTTTCCCAAGCACGAGCAGTTCGCATTAGCTCAACAGCTTCGCAACGCCTCTCGGTCGATTGCCGCCAACTATGCCGAAGGCTACGTGAGAGAGACCCGGTTCCCCTCAGATTGGCGGCGCTTTCTCATCTACGCTCAGGGGAGCTGCGATGAGACCAAGTATTGGCTCAGCCTGGCAAGAGAGTTCGACCTTATCGACGCGACCAGTTTGAGCAGGTCTCTAGAGCTCTGCCACGAGATCAGTCGGATGGTCATGAAGCTGATCGGAAATGCCCGCTATAGCTAGACAGTTGCGGTCCGCAGTGCGCAGTGCGCAGTGGGCAGTGCGCAGTGGGCAGTGCGCAGTGGGCAGTGCGCAGTGTGATCGCCGGCCGCAGGCCGGCGATCACTTGGCCTCCAGCCAGGAAGCCCCCACGGCCAGGTCGACCTGCAGCGGGACGCAAAGCTCAGCCGCGTGCTCCATCTGGTCACGAACCAACTGACTCATCAATTCTATCTCGGCTTCGGCCACCTCGAAAACCAATTCGTCGTGCACCTGCATGATCAACCGGCTCTTCAGTTTTCGGTCGAGCATCTCCCTATGCATGGTCACCATGGCCTTTTTGATCAGGTCGGCCGCGGTCCCCTGGATGGGCGCGTTGATGGCGGTTCGTTCGCCGAAGCTGCGCATCGCCCAGTTCTTGGTGTTGATCTCGGGAATCTGGCGGATCCGGCCGAAAAGCGTGGTGACCGCCCCGGTCTCCCGCGCCTGCTGGAGGGTTCGGTCGATCCAGCTCTTCACACCTTGGTAGCGCCGGAAATAGTCGTCGATGAACTTCTGCGCCTCATGCCGCTCGATTTTCAGGTTTTGAGCAAGGCCGAAGGCGCTCAACCCGTACATGATGCCGTAGTTGAAGACCTTAGCGTGTCGCCTGAATTCCTTGGGATTCATGACCGCTGCCATCCCGAACACTTCGCGAGCCGTTCGCTCGTGGATATCTTCGTTGCTCCTGAAGGAGTCGATCAGAACCGGGTCCTGTGACAAATGAGCCATGACCCTCAGCTCGATCTGCGAGTAATCGGCTGCCAGGATCCGAAAGCCCTCGTCCGGAATAAAGGCGCGCCGGATCTTCCTCCCTACCTCGCTCTTGATCGGGATGTTTTGAAGATTCGGGTTGCTCGAGGAGAGGCGCCCCGTGGACGCCACCATCTGGTTGTAGCACGTGTGGATGCGACCGGTTGCGGCGTTGACGAGGCGCGGCAGCGCATCCAGATAGGTGCTTTTGAGCTTGCTCAGCTCCCGGTATTCGAGAATCAGACGAGGGAGCTCATGCTGGGCCGCGAGCTGCTCCAGCACCTCGAAGCCGGTCGCATAGTGACCCGCTTTGCGCGTCTTTTTCGGCTGCGGGAGTTGCATCTTGTCGAAAAGCACGACACCAAGCTGGCGAGGGGAGTTGATATTGAAGGACTCGCCCGCCTCGGCGAAAATCTTCTCGGTCAGCCGGTCGATGTCCACCTGCATCTCCTGGGACATGCCGGCCAGGAACTCGCAGTCGACCTTGACTCCAACCTTCTCCATGGAGGCGAGGACCTCCACCAGCGGGATCTCGATCTCCTGCAGCAAACGGATCAGCTGCTTTTCGGCGAGCTTGGGATGGAGCACCTGGAAGACCTGGTACGTGAGATCCGCCTTCTCCAAGGCGGAGACTCTCACGTCTGCCGCCTCCGGCTCGGAGAGCTTGCTTCCCAGAAACTCGATCGCCAGCTTATTCAGCGCGAAATCCGAGGTATTCGGCGAGAGCAAATAAGCCATCAGCATCGTGTCGAAGGCACCGGGCGGCACTTGCCAGCAACAACGATCGGCCAGACAGGCCAGCGGTTTCAAGTCGTGGATCAAGAGAGGCGAAGCCTCAACGAGAAGCCGTCCAATGAGCGACTTGATGGGGTCCGAAGCAAGCAACTCGGCAGATACGAACCGGGCATGGTGCGGGCCATCGGTTAGAGCGAGGCCGGCAGGTTCGCAGCGAAGGTACTGTTCGCCGGAGAAAACGAGTCCCAGGGCCACCGGCTTTCCTTTGAGTTCATCGACGATACCCGCCAGTTCTTCCGGACTTCCCACGTCGGAATACTGCTTTTCGGCGACCGGGGTTTCGGGCAGATACTCGTCCAGCAGGCTGGTGAACTCGAGTTCCGCAAAGAGCTCCCGCGCGGCGGACGGATCCGGCTCGCAGCGGCGCAATTTGTCGAGATCGAGATCCAGAGGCAGTTCTTCGAAGATGCGCACCAATTCTTTTCTCTGGCAGATCTGCGCCTCGTTCTGCTGCAGGCTTTCCCGATAGGTCTTCCGTTCGACCTGGTCCCGGTTCTTCAGCAACTCGTCCAGCGAGCCATACTGCTGAATGAGCTGAACCGCGCCTTTCTGACCGATCCCCGGCGCTCCCGGGATGTTGTCTGAGCTGTCGCCGACGAGGCTCAAAACGTCCACCACCTTCTCCGGCGGCACACCGAACTTCTCCTCGACTCCCTTACGGTCGAGGCGAACCATCGTGCGTGTATCGAGGACGATCACTCGATCATTGACAAGCTGGAACATGTCCTTGTCGATTGTCACGATAACGACGTCCAAGTCGGCCGCCGTCGCCTTCCGAGCCAGCGTGCCGATCACGTCGTCCGCCTCGTACTTCGGGAAGGAGAGTATTGGGACGCACAGCGCCTCGCACACCCGCAGAACAAAAGGAATTTGTTCACCCAGGTCCTCGGGCATGGGGCGGCGCGTCGACTTATATCCTTCGTACTGCTCATGCCGGACCGTCGGGCCCGTCAGATCGATCGCCACCCCGAGATACTCCGGCTGCTCTTCCTTGATTAGTTTGCGAAGCATCGAGGTGAAGCCGTAGACCGCATTCGTCGGGAAACCTTTTTTGTTTCGCAGGCCCTGTATCGCATAGTAAGCGCGATAGATGTGGGACATGCCGTCGACCAGGTAGAGTCTCGATTTCACGCGGTCATGTTAACACGTCGGAAGACAGACAGGGAGACAAGGAGAGGGGGAGACGGGGCATAGGCGCTCGAATAAGACGTGGTGAACGCTTTTTACCCCGAAGGGGTTACGTGGCACAGCCCAGGGTTGGCCGCGCCTTTTGCGGCCCCCTGGGTCGGTGGCCGGCAAGATCCCAACCCTGAAAGGGTTGCGTATCGAGCTCGGTCCCGAAACTCCGAGCATTGCTGCGCAAGCACGGGCTTGAATGGGACGAACGCTATGTGTGGGACTGACCGATAGTGGCGCGGAATAAGGCCGAGCCCGATACGCAACCCTTTTAGGGTTGAAGCGCTACCGCCTGTCACCTAGGGTAGGCCGCAAAAGGCGCGGCCAACCCTGGGCTTTGCTACTTAACCCCTTCGGGGTAGAAAGCCCTTTGCCAGCTTCTTAATCTAGCGCCTATGGGGAGACGGGGAGACAAGGAGACTGTGACAAGCGCCGAGGAAGGTTCGTAGTCCCGGCTTCAGCCGGTTGAGGGCGTGGCGCTCACCAGGGTCCGGGAAGAACCGCGAAGCGTCGCGTTAAGGGCATGAGCGCGCTTGAGAAGATGAAGCCGGGACTACGTACTATTCGGCGCCCGCTCCTTGTCTCCCAGTCTCCCAGTCTCCCAGTCTCCTTGTCTCCTTGTCTTCCCCTTTGCTAGCATGAGGCGCGATGCATTTGGTGCCGATGATCAACGTAGTCTGGCGAGTGCCGCTGATTGTGGTCTGGACCGCCGTCATGGGGACGATCAGCGTCTTCTTCTCGCTCTTCGATGGCACCGGGCAACTCCAGCACGCGTGCGCCAGTGTGTGGAGCCGTTTCATTCTGAAGATCGCCAGAGCCCGGGTCAGGCTTACGGGTTTGGAGCAACTGGAGCCGTCGAAGGCCTATATCTTCGCCAGCAATCACCTGAGCATGTTCGACATCTGGGTATTCCTGGCCTACCTGCCCTTTCAGTTCCGGTTCGTGGCTAAGGTGTCACTCTTCAAATGGCCGTTCCTTGGATGGCATCTCCGTCGCACGGGAAACATACCGATCGACCGGAAGAACCCGAGGAGGGCGATCGAATCGTACGAAGCGGCCGGCGCCAAAATCCGGGCCGGCGTGTCGGTGGTTGTCTTTCCGGAGGGTATGAGAACCTGGGGAGATACTGTCGCCCCATTCAAGAGGGGCAGTTTCCTTCTCGCGCAGAAGGCCCAGGTCCCGATTGTTCCAGTGACGATCATTGGCTCTCATCGGCTCCTCCCGCGCGGATCCTTCCTCATCCAGCCGGGCGAGATCGAGGTGAAAATCCACCCTGCCATAGAGTATGATCACTACAAGCACCTGGAGCTTGAGTCCTTGGCTGAATCGGTGCGAACGACAATCCTCAACAGCTATCACCAGGTCTCCTAACCATGTTCAACCCAGAAAGCACAATTGCACGCATCCAGACGTTACTGTCCGAATCAGGTGTAGCCGGATGGCTCTTCTACGGCTTCAGAGACAACGATCCGATCGCGCTTCGGATCCTCGGGTTATCCTCGTCTCACCTTGCGACTCGCCGCTGGTTTTACCTGGTCCCGGCGACCGGGGAGCCACGCAAGCTGGTTCATCGGATCGAATCGGCTCAGCTGGATCACCTCCCTGGAAGCAAGCGGATTTACCTCAGGTGGCAGGAGCTGCAATCCCAACTGAAGGAGCTTCTCTCGGGGTGTCAACAGGTAGCCATGCAGTACTCACCCGGAAACGCCATTCCGTACATTTCGCGCGTCGATGCCGGGACTGTCGAACTGGTCCGCTCAATTGGTGCGGAAGTCGTACCCTCCGGCGAACTGATACAGTTTTTCGAATGCGTCTGGGATGACGGGCAGCTTCGACAGCACCGGGAGACGGCCCGGCACCTGACCCGCATTGCGGAGCTCGCTTACCGGCACGCCGCAAACCTGCTCCGCTCAAAAGGCGCGACGAGCGAGATGGAGATCCAGCGATTCATCCTCGAACAGTTCCAGCAGTCCGGACTGGTGACCGATTCTTCACCGATCGTGGCCGTCAATGCGAACAGCGGCGATCCACACTATCAGCCCTCCGAAGATCGGAACGCACCAATCCGTCGCAATGACTTTCTGCTCCTCGATATATGGGCCAAGACAGCCGACGAGAATTCGGTCTATGCGGATATAACCTGGAACGGTTTCTTCGGAGATCAACTCCCTTCCCGAATTGCGGAGATATTCGAGATTGTGAGGCGTTCCCGCGACAACGCCGTCGATTTTCTGAACCGCAGATTCGCGGCTGGCGACTACCCCCAGGGTTGGGAAGTGGACGATGCCGCACGCGAGGTTATCGAGAGCGCAGGCTATGGCGACTATTTCGTGCATCGAACCGGGCACAACATCGGCCAGGAAGATCACGGCAATGGTGTAAATTTTGACAACCTGGAGACTCACGACATCCGGCGAATCGTCCCCGGGATTACCTGCAGCATAGAGCCGGGAATCTACCTGCCGGAATTCGGCGTTCGCAGCGAAATCAACGTGCACTTTGCGCCGTCCGGTCCCGAAATCACTACGCCTTCGCAGGATTCGGTATTGGTCTTAACCTAAGGCGACCAGGAAACAGATAATGACAATTGTTTTGCAGCTCACCTGCCATGCGCTTGTGTCGATGGCCTTATTGCTCCAGCAGACACCGGCGTCCCTCGAAGGACGCTGGCTATTCCAGTCAGTATCGGACACCCGCAACATCCCTTTGTTTATCGCCGAGATAACATCGTCGCAGGACGGGCTGGGCGGCAAGATCATCAGCACCACGGCGCCTTTCAAGCTCGAACTCCAGAAGGTGGTCATCGAGGGCGAAAAAGTGCAGTTCGACTTGCTTGCCGACGGTAACCCCCTGACCCTCGAGGGGAGTCTGGACGGGGCAATTTTCAGGGGGAAAGTCGCAGGTCGCCTTCTTTCGGGAAACGGATTTATCGCCGAAAAGACTACCCTAACCGAGCTGGAAAAACCGGCCCAGCCAACCGGGGAGGAGCTGGAGGCGTTTCAGAACGCGAGCCAGAAGGAGGACCCGAAGGAGCAAATCCAGTTGGTCCAGGATTTCCTCGCGACTCACCCCTCGTCCGCCCTTAAGCCCGCCGCGTTGATGTTGCTGTTTCATGCGGCTCTCGAGGCCAAGCAGGACGATGATTTTATTAGAAAGACCGCCGAGCAGGCAGTTGCGGCTGCGCCTGACAAGAGCCCAGTCCAGAACGATTTTGCTTTCGCGCTGGCGGAATCCGGACGACTCCTGGATCTCGCCGAGCGGTATGCGCGCGAAGCAGCCGAGCAGGCCGCCAAGGGTTCTGCGAGCAAGGCGAATTTTCTTGATACGCTCGGTTGGGTTCTGTTTAAGAAGGGGGATACGGCCGCAGCCGAAGAGCGACTCGCCGAGGCACTCTCCCTGGTGCCACGCCAGGCGGACGTTGCGCTTCACCTTGCGGAAGTCCGGGAATCGGCCGGAAACATGTCCGGGGCGCTGGACGCGTACGCTCGGGCTTACGTAGCTGGCGACCGTCGGCAGCGCGCCCGGATCGAAGAGCTGTACACGAAGGAAAAGGGATCGCTCGAGGGCCTGCACCAGTATCTCGATCTGCAATACGAAAAACTGGGCCCCCTGTTCGACCCCGGGCGATACTCCGGGCAACAGCCGGGCAGCCCGGTGGTTGTCGAGTTGTTTACCGGTGCACACTGCCCGCCGTGCCAGGCGGCCGACTATGCGTTTGATGCCCTGCTGACTCACTATCCCCGGAATGCGGTGCTGGCGCTGCAATACCACCTCCACATTCCGCGCCCGGACCCAATGACCAACCTGGACACGATGGCGCGAGCCCGTTACTACGAAGTGCCTTCGGCGCCGACGGCCGTATTCGCCGGGAACCAGCCGAAATCCGGCGGTGGGTCCACCAAGATGGCGCCGACGGCATTCGAGCTCTATCGCACGACTATCGAGCCGCTTCTGGAACAGAAAGCCGCGGTCCACCTGGAATTAGGCCTTACGAACGATGCAGACTCCTACCGGGTCTCGGCTGCGGTGAAAGAATCAGGCGGAGCCGACGGCTCCGGAAAAGCCAAGGCCCGGACCTTGCACGTTGCACTCGTCGAGAATACCGTTCACTACACGGGGTCAAATGGTGTGCACTTTCACCAAAACGTCGTTCGCAAACTGCTCAGCGGCCCCACCGGCACAGCGCTCGGCGCGGCCGGAAAGACCTTGGACTTTCGCTTCAAGCTGCCTGAGATCGAGTCCGAGCTGAAGAAACAGCTCGCGTTCCTCGAAGAGAAAACCAGCCTCAAGTTCGCTGAACTGGATCTCGAGTTGACACCCGAAGAGATGTCGATTGTGGCCTTTGTTCAGGAGAACGACAGCAAGCGGATCGTCGCAGCGGCAGCGACACCGCTGAAAAATGGAACCGATACGCGAACTGGCACGAACTAAAGAGGAAAGGACCTCAAGACCTCACGGACGCCAACGACTCCAAGGACATCAGGGACGCGAAATGCTTTGGTCGTTGCTGTCCTTGAGGTCCTTGGAGTCGTTGGTGTCCGTGAGGTCGTTTCCTGCTTTACGAACCCGGTACCTGACGAGTGACGTAAATCGGTCGATCGAAACTCGTTCCACTTCCTCGAAGCGTGTCTCCAGTTCTTTCACCCGTTTTTGGGTGCCTGGATTCCAGGTCTGATACAACACCAGATACCAAAAGTCTTCCGGGTAAACTGTGACCCAGTCTTCAATCTGCAGGCGTTCCCGGCCCTTGTAGTAATAGCTCATGCACAGGAAGTAATCGTCGTCCGGTACGATCATCGGAAGAGAGCCAACCGATTGCTCTGCCTGGCGGGAAATGGCCCGCCAGTCAGGATGCTGTTCGAGGTAACTGTCGCGAGCAATTCCGGCGAGGTTGTAGCTAACGATGACCGTCAGGAGGACCACCCTGATCACTGCGAGGTTGGCAACCGCAAGCCTCACGTAGAGCAGGAGCAAGGGGGGAATCAGAAAAAACAAATACTTGGTCCGAGTCAACGTCAGCGTGTGGTGGAAGACATCGTTGGCAATCAACAGCAAGTAAGCGATCACGCTTAGTGCCACAAGTACTCGCGTCGCGCTGTCCGATCGACGGAACGCTCGCGCCACCAGCCAATAGCCAATAACGGCCACCAGGACGACGAGTGCAAGCTTGGGCAACTCGAAGGTCGAGCCGTAAAAGAGGCGCGACAGGGTTGCTACCCCGTCGTTGTAAAGAGTTCCGAGAAAAGAGCTTTGATCCTTCGGGCCGATGATCCACAGGCCCGACTCGAATTTTCGCTCTCGCTGGCGCATGAGCTGCGGGAGCCAGGCAGCAAACAGGACCCCGGGGATAAGAAGGGCCGCGAAGACCTTACGTGAGAAACGACGAAACAAGACGAGCCAAAGGGCAACCGCCAGTTCGGCGGCATAGAAGAAAGCCACGTAGTAATGCGTGTACAACCCCAGCACATTTACGACTACCAACAAAACTGTTTTCGCGGTCGATTCCTTCTTGATGGTGCTCAGGAGGAGAGCCAGGGAGGCGGCCACGAAGAACAAGGCCATCGTGTACATCCGGGCCTCGCGGGCGAGCACGAACAGGGTGCTCGACGTCCCGAACACCAACACCGTCCAGTAAACCGCGCGCGGGAATTCAGCCATGAAGCCGGCAGCCGTCCTGGCGACCACGACCAGCGTCAATGCAAGCCAGAAGACACTGAAACCGCGGGCCGACAGCTCGTTGAACCCGACGAGTGCAGACCATTTGGCGATCACCCAGAAATACAGCGGCGGGTGGTTGTCGTTGCGATACGTGAGCTCGGTGAAGGAAAGCCTGAAATCGGGCTGGCGATCGTCCTGAGATCTGAGGCCGATGTCGCGGGCCGTGTAGATTTCGTCCTCCCAGAATCCTTTCTTGTTGATTCCGTGAAGATACAGGGTAGCCAGCAGACCGCCGAGAAGCAGGTAGGCAGTGAGCTTGAGCACGAGTTTTCCCGGGGAATCCATCCGGCTGGCAGGATACTACTGACGACTGCCGACTGACTACTGACAACTGCCTCTGGCTGACCAGCTGACCGGCTGACCAGCTCGACGTTGGTCCGACTTCCAAGTCGGACAGTGTCGGTGTAGGCAGAATTTTGCCAACCGGGCCGAAAAGCGGCGGATTCTGAACCGCGAATCCGCCTTACGACTGAGTGCTTCCGCATGGCGAGCGGTCGTAGGGCGGATTCGCGGTTCAGAATCCGCCGCTTTTCGGCCCGGTTCGCTCACTTTCGCACCTGTTAGCGGTCAGCGGGTCAGCAGGTCAGCAGGTCAGTTTCGCAGTTTCGGGGACACAAAACTTAATTCCTTTGCTTACGGGGAGCGAGCGGACACGGAATGGGAAATAAGTATTATGTCCCCGAAACTTTCCGGCACACAAATAGGCCGATGCTGCTGAGCTTCAGCGGCGTGAGGAAAGCGGCGCCGCGCAGGAATGCGGCGACCAGCCGATTGCTCAATGTAAAGAGCGCGCCCGGCTGACGATCCATCGAGGAATCGG
>Ga0105104_10002353_pt1 | contig 13881 bp, 3 predicted proteins | sample PPLLaktember2015_3_FD_87034 | JGI IMG/M metagenome (GOLD analysis project Ga0105104, IMG submission 87034) | Freshwater sediment microbial communities from Prairie Pothole Lake near Jamestown, North Dakota, USA - PPLs Lake P7 Core (6) Depth... | ecosystem: Environmental > Aquatic > Freshwater >... | reverse complement strand
ATGAAAATCCTCATGATCGAGAACAAGATTTTCATCCTCGACAACAAACGGAGCGAACTCTACGTCATCGACCGCACCGGGAAACACTTGTACACCGTGGGTAAGCCCGGTCAAGGTCCCGGAGACATCGAGTACGGCTGGGATTTCACCATTTCGAACAACAAAATCTATGTGCTGAATTCGATGCCTAAACGAATCTCCGTCTTTTCCATCGACGGAGCTCCTGTCGATACCATCCGGTTGGAAGATAGGGGGAAAATGACTTCCCCCACCTCTATCGCCTTGGATAAAAATCATAATATTATTATCGGTTCTGCCTTTGACGACATTATCAACCTGTATGACCCCAAAGGCAAAGTTCTAAAAACGCTGCTTTCCCGGGCCGTAATGGTTGCGTACAAGGGGGTCCCCTCCAACATCGGTATTCCCTCCAGTATGCAACTGCAAGGAAATGTGTTGTATCACCTGGATATGTTTAAAGGAGTCATCACTTCCCTGGACCTTTCCGGGAAACAAATCGCTGTATTCAATGCTTATAACCCTGCTCACGCTGAAAATTGTCAAGGATTTATCGACGAGTGTAAAAACGACACAGGAGATTATGTCTTGACCAATTGGTCCCAACTTTGTACCGATGAATCCGGTCGATTATATGCTTATTTGCGGTCCCAAAAAGAGGGGGAAAATAAAGTGATGATCGTTTATTCAAAAGATGGAGAATTCTTGTATTCGATGCCTCTCGACTTCTTCCAACCTATGTCGATTCGCCAGTTTTCCATTTACAAGGGTAGTTTCCTTTTTTTTACGAAAGAGCTCGACTTCTACATCGCTAATTAGGAGATAAACCATGAAAACAAAGAACAAAATCCTATTTTTTATTTTGGGTATCGCTGCAGTAGCCTGTATCGCTGTGAGTACGATTTATCCCTGCTGTATGGTTGATTGCTGCTGCGCAGCAAAAAGTAAGGGGGTACCCATTTCCGGCTGGGCTTGCGTTTGCACAAACGGAGTACCCCAGTTAAAAAAATGCTATTACGAGGCTAACTAGTTTTTCTATTAAGATTGAATAGCCGGGTTTCCAATCATTAGAATGAGCGGCACCCCACTACGTGTGGGGTTATTATGGCGCAGAGCGCCATCCGGCGGCTTCCTGAATGGTCAGCCGCTGCATGTTGAAGAAAAAGGGGACAGGCAAGAATGCCCCTAAGATAAGGTTATTTTTGTGCTATAGGGGCGTGTCGGTGCTCCCCTGGAACGCCCTGTTGAGCCAAATTTTCGAGGACCGAAAATTGGCGAGACGGGTCCCCTGAGCCGATGACCGGCGAAGGGGTGAAGTGGAAGGGGAAACCGACTACAGCCCCCTAAATTTGAATTTAACTTGAATAGTACTCTTAACTTAGTGACATTCGGGACAGGCAAGAAGTTCAAATATTAATGGAGCCGGATTCTCTCACGAAACCTCGCATCCCACGCAATGGGGTCCACAGCGTCCACTGGGTCCACATGGTCCACATGGTCCACCCGTCTACAAAGTCCATGCATTTTGCCAATAGTCCGGAATAGGCATGAATCTGGACAGTATGGACAATATAGACATTATGGACAGAATACGAATTCGTGGGACTGGAACTGAACCGTTAACCGATTCTCAATTAATAATGCAAAAAGGGGACAGTCAAGAAACCACACTGCGTGTGGGATTATTATGGCGCAGATGTGTCTGCCCAAAACTGGGACATTTAAAATCATGAATAAAAACACAAATACAACATCCACCGAAAGCAAAATCAAGGATATCTATCCCCTCACTCCAATGCAAGAAGGTATCCTGTTCCATTACTTGAAAAGCAAAGATACCCGCTTCGATCCCTACATCTATCAATTCGCCCTCTCCCTCACCGGGAACGTCGACCTCTCCATACTTCGACAGAGTTTCTCCCTCCTCGTCGAAAAATACGATAACCTTCGAACCATATTCCGTTATGAAAACCACCCCCAACCCCTCCAGGTCGTCATGAAACAACGCAAGCTTACTTTAACCTTCGACGATATCTCCCTCCTCTCCCCTCAACAAATAACCCAACGCATCGAAACCCATTTACTGGAAGAAAAACAAAAAGGTTTCGATCTCTCCAGGGATTTACCCATGCGCGTCGTCCTGTTCAAAACCGGCCCGGGCACTTACACCCTCCTGTGGTCCCTTCACCACATCATTATCGACGGGTGGAGCTCCGGTATTTTGTTCCGCGATGCCATCCGTACCTACATCGATCTCCGTAGAAACAAAACTCCCCAACCCGAACCCGTTCCCCCTTTCCTTCATTACATCCGGTGGTTGGACCGCCAAAAACGCGACGAGTCCTTACAATACTGGAAAGAATACCTGGCAGACTGCGAAACCCCTGCCGCCCTCCCGTTAATCGAAAAGCACGCAGGAACACATGAATTCATCGAAGCCGAATATCGATTGCAAATCGAAGAATCCGTAACAGGACAGCTAAACGCCTGCGCCAGGGAGAACCAGGCCACCGTCAACACCGTGTTCCAGGCCGTATGGGGCCTTGTTTTACACCGCTATTGCAACAGCAGCGATACTGTTTACGGCGTCGTGGTTTCCGGTCGCCCCCCCGAAGTCCCCGGCATCGAAAATATGGTCGGCGTCTTTATCAATACCGTCCCCCTCCGCATCGATACCCGTGAAATCCATTGTTTACCCTCCTTGATTAAAGACCTGCTCGAACGCTCCAGGCTCTCCAAACCCCACGAGTATATTTCCCTCGCCGAAATACAAGCCCAAAACCCTCTAAAAAATCGCCTCATCCACCATATCCTCGTATTCGAAAACTACCCCCTCCAGGAAGAAGTCAAAAACCTCGAAAATCAAACCGGCCTCGGCTTCTCCGTAGACCAAATCGAAATTAGGGGACAGGCCGATTTTCCATTTTATCTCATCGTAGTACCCGGCCAAAACCTCCAGGTGGTATTGAAATACAACGCCCGCGCTCACTCCCTCTCCCTCATGGAATCCATCGCCTCCCACATTCGCTGCGCCCTCCAACACGTCGCCCGCGATCCCAACCTGGAACTAAAAGACCTCGAAATTCTTTCGGAACAAGAGAAAGAGAAACTTCTATTCCAATTCAATACCCCTGCCGTTTCTTTCGATCCATCCATATTGGCTGAAAAAACCTATTGGCAGTTGTTAGATGAACAAACATCCAAAACACCGGGGAATAACGCCGTAACCTACCGAGGCCAAACCGTTTCTTACCACCAATTGAAAAACATGGCAGAAGCTGTGGCCCGTGAAATGAACAATAAAGGATTCGGAACCGGGTCTATTGCAGCCGTGATGATGGAACCCGGTATAAAAATGGCGGCGGTCTTGTTAGGCATTCTCTGTGCCGGCGCCGCATTCCTGCCCATCGATCCCAACGCCCCCTCAGACCGCATCCGTTACATGCTCGACGACTCCTCCACCCCCCTGTTGTTCACCGACCGGGACCATGAAGACCTATTAAAAATTATCGATGAAACCCAACACAAAGATATCCGGGTAATTAACGCGGATTCATTCGATTTTCCTGCTTCATCTTCATCCGTCGATTCTCCCAATCCCTCCCATCCCGCCGATCCCGCTTATATCATTTATACCTCCGGCACTACCGGCAGGTCCAAAGGAACCGTAGTAACCCACCGGAACCTCGTTAATTATGTCGCGTGGTTCTCCCTGGCCGGCCAACTCACAAACCAGGATAAAAGCATTTTAACCTCTTCGTTTGCGTTCGATCTCGGGTATACCTCCTTATTTCCCATCCTGACCCGGGGCGGCGAACTCCACATGGTAGACCGCGACACCTATATATCCCCGGATATCCTCTTAAATTATATCCGCGAACAGCGCATTACATTCCTCAAAGTCACACCCTCCCTCTTTACCGCTATCGTCAACAGCCCTGCATTTTCAATGGAAACTTTCCACACCGTCCGCCTCGTTCTCCTCGGAGGCGAAGCCCTTCAAACCCCCGACGTGGAAAAAGCCCGGGACCTTTGCCCGCACCTCCACTTCGCCAACCACTACGGACCCACGGAAACCACCATCGGCTCCATTGCCTATTTTGTCCCGCCTTCATCTTTCGAAAAATTCCTTCACCGCCCCGTTATAGGCAAACCCATTGCCAATACCTGCATCTATATCCTCGACCGCTTCGGCAAACCCCAACCCATCGGCGTTCCCGGTGAAATATGTATTGCCGGAACCGGCGTCGCTCGCGGATACCTCAACAGACCTGAATTAACCGCGGAGAAATTTTTGGCCCACGAATTACACGAATTAAAAGAAAAAGGGGACAGTCAAGAAACCCCACTACGTGGGGATTTATTATGGCGACAAGCGCCATCCGGCGGCCTCCTGAACGGTCAGCCGCTGCACGCAGCGTCTTTACAAAATAATTATAACAAAAGTTTTTGGCCCCACCTTTTTACAAAAAGGTGGGCCGCCGGAGGCGTTCTTTACTGCACCGGCGATTCAGGGCGGTGGCTGCCGGATGGAACTATCGAATTTCTCGGCAGGATTGACCGGCAGGTTAAGATCAGGGGTTACCGGGTCGAACCCGGTGAAATCGAAACCCGGTTACACGCGCATCCGGGTGTTAAAGAATGCGCAGCAGCGGTTTATGAGTATGAAAGCGGGGAAAAAAACCTCTGCGCGTACATCGTTCCTACACGGGATGAAACTCCTACACCCGAGGCATTGAAATCCTTTCTTTCCCAGGACTTACCCAATTACATGATCCCCGCACGGTTTATTTTCCTGGATGCACTTCCATTAACTCCCAACGGGAAACTCGACCGCAGGGCTCTCCCGGATCCTACTGGCCTGGATACGAATTCGGAGAGAAGAACCGGTCCGGCTGAACCGCCCCAAACTCCCACTCAATTGAAACTGTCGGAAACCTGGGCCGCTCTGCTCCATATCGATTCAACTCGCATCGATACCCGCGATTCTTTTTTTGATTTAGGAGGCCATTCTCTCTCGGCCACACTTTTGATCGGGAGAATTCACCAGGCTTTCCAGGTCCGGTTTCCAATGGCTGAAGTGTTTAAACGCCCCACGCTCCGGGACCAAGCCGACTATATCGATTCCGCAGCGCAGGAGGTTTTCAATTCCATTTCACCCGTTGAAAAACGCCGGTATTATCCCCTTTCGCCTTCTCAAAAGCGCCTTTATGTCCTCTACCGGTTGGACCCCACCTCTATTGCTTACAATTTACCCGGAGTATTGGAGATGCACGGATTACCCGATCAGAAACGGCTGGAGCTTTCGATCGAACGCCTTATCCTGCGTCATGAAAGTCTGCGCACCTCTTTTATCGAAGTAGGGGAGGGGCCTGTCCAGCGGGTTCATGACGATGTTGCCTTTCATATCGATTATATTAACCTGGCATCACCCGTCCCGGGCAGCCCGGACTCTAAAGATGTGAACCGGGTCATTACCGGATTTGTCCGGCCTTTCGATTGTTCGCAAGCCCCCCTGCTGCGGGTGGCACTCGTGTCCTTCGAGGGTGATCTTCACCGTCATCTCTTCCTCGTGGACCTTCACCACATTATTTCCGACGGAATGTCCAACACCCTGTTGATCGATGATTTTATATCTCTTTACAAAAACGATTCATTACCGCCCCTTACTGTTCAATACAAAGATTATGCCGTTTTTCTCCAAAACCAAAAACAATCCGCTGAATTAAAACGCAAAGAGGCCTTCTGGACGGATGAATTGGGCTGTCATATCCCCGTTCTTTCTCTTCCCCAGGATTTCCCCCGCCCCCCCGTTCGCCTCCCCGAAGGCACCATGAAATCGTTTGCTTTAGAACCCGGCTTGCCCCAGGCTTTACACCGGCTTGCCGCCCAACAATCCGTGACCCTGTATGCCCTTCTTTTTGCTTTATTTAATATATTATTGTATAAACTCTCCGGCCAGGAGGAATTTATCGTCGGCACTCCTGTTTCCGGTCGCCAACATGCCCAATTGGAACCCATTATCGGCATGTTTGTCAATACCCTCGCCATCAAACACCGCGTCCGCGGCTCAAACCCCTTCACCCTCCTGCTCGACGAAACTAAAAACCGTATCCTGCAAGCTTTTGAAAACCAGGATTATCCTTTTGAAGACATCGTGGAGAAAGTAGTCACTCAACGCGATACCAGCCGGAACCCCCTGTTTGAAGTCATGTTCATCTTGCAGAATATGGAACGCCATGACCTCCAAATCCCCGGTTTGACTTTGAAACCCTTTCCATATGAACGCACCACCTCTAAGTTCGACCTCAGCCTCGTGGTGGAACAGCGAGGCCAGGACCTCTCATTCGATTTCGAGTACAGCACCCGCATTTTTACCCCTGCGTCCATCGACCGGTTCATTACTTATTTCAAATCCGTCGTCGATCCTGTGATTCAAAACCCAACCGTTTCCATCGCCGAAATTTTGATTATCTCGCCCGAAGAGTTAAAACAGCGCGTGTATGAGTTCAACCGAACCGCAGTCGAAGCTTTTATCGAAGACGGGGCCACCATCGCCCAATTATTCCAACAGCAGGTGGAACGAAACCCTGGAGCTGCGGCTTTAATCGGCCCAATGGGCGCCTATTCTTCCACAAATAATGCAGGAACTCCCGGATCGCCTGAAATGACCTTTTCTTACCGCCAACTGGACCAACGCTCGGACCAATTGGCTGCCCGCTTAACGGCAATGGGAGTTAAACCGGAAACTGCCGTGGGAATAATGGCGGAACGCTCCATCGAAATGATGATCGGTATCCTGGGCATTTTGAAAGCAGGAGCAGCCTATTTACCCATCTCTCCGACAGTCCCGCTCTCCCGGAAACAATATATAATTAAGGATGTGGGCGAAGTACTCAAAGCCATTGTCACGCAATCCCCACCGGCTGAATCCAACAGCGAATTCATGGACTTTGTAAACAGCGTCCATATCCCTGTTTTGCTCCTCCACCGACCCGACACTTACTCCCTTGAAAATACCCGGGTTTCTTCCCCCGCAAAGGCAGACAACCCCGGTTATATCATTTATACTTCAGGCACTACCGGCCAACCCAAAGGCACTGTGTTGACCCACCGCGGTATCGTCAATTACCTCCGCTGGGCCGCTAAAACCTATGTTAAAGAAGAAACCGCGACCTTTCCATTGTACACCGAAATATCCTTCGATCTAACCGTTACATCGCTTTTTACCCCGTTGATTACCGGCAATACCATTATTATATACCGCGGGATACCGGGCGAGCCCCTGATCGACCGGGTAATAAAAGAAAACCGGGTGGATATCGTGAAACTCACACCGGCTCACCTGGCATTGATTTTAGAAATCGACCTCCCGGCAGGAGGAAGCCGCATCCGCCGCATGATCCTGGGCGGGGAAAACCTGGATACGCGTTTAGCCCTGGAAATCCATAACCGCTGGCACGGGAACATTGAAATATATAATGAATATGGCCCGACAGAAACCGTTGTCGGAAGCATGATTCACCGTTTCGATCCCATTACCGATACCCGCGAATCCGTTCCCATCGGGATACCCATCGCCAATACCTGCATCTATATCCTGGACCGGGACAAAAACCCCGTACCCGCCGGCGTTGTGGGAGAACTATTCATCTCCGGCTCCGGCGTCGCCCGCGGGTATCTCAACCAACCCGCATTAACCAGGGGCTCTTTTGTAAAACCGCCCCTGGACCCCGCAAAACTTTTGTTTACCCCACTACGTGGGGATTTATTATGGCACGGTGCGCCATCCGGCGGCCTCCTTAATGGTCAGCCGCTGCATGAGAAAGAATTATCAATTAACAATTATCAATTATCAATTAACAATGAAAATAGAAAAGGGGACAGTCAAGTTATTCCCAATTTATCTATTAACTCCGTTGACGTTGATATCGATAATTCTCTCCTAAATAATAATAACCCTAACAAAAGTTTTTGGCCCCACCTTTTTACAAAAAGGTGGGCCGCCGGAGGCGTTCTTTACTGCACCGGCGACTTAGCGCGGTGGCTGCCGGGAGGTATGATCGAATACATCGGGCGAGCGGATACGCAGGTGAAGATCAGGGGCTACCGCATTGAGACCGGCGAGATCGAGGCGCGGTTGGATTCGCACCCTGCTGTTTTAAAAAGTGTAGTCACAGCTCTTCCAGGTTCCCAGTCGGAAAAATACCTCTGCGCTTATGTCGTGTGCAGGGAAAAGGAAGCTGGCGGTTCGCATCTCACATCCCAGCTTCGCGAGTACCTGTCGGTTCATTTGCCTGCGTACATGGTGCCGCTTTATTTCGAGTATATCGATAAAATCCCCCTGGCTTCCAATGGAAAAGTCGATACCAATGCGCTGCCTGTGCCCGACCGGTCCGGTATCGCAGCGGGGGGTACTTATGTAGAACCGGCCTCGGAAATGGAAAAACAAATCGCCGCTGTATGGCAGGACGTATTGAAACATGAGAAAGTGGGAATCCATGATAATTTCTTCGAAATCGGGGGAAATTCCGTCAATATCATGGTCACAGCCAGGAAATTTAAAGAAACCCTGGGAAAGGATATCCCCATAGTCACACTGTTTACGTTTCCTACTGTGGCTTCCCTGGCAAACCACCTTTCAAAAGAAGACCATGAACCGGTCAAACTTTATTCCGATGAATCCATCGATCAATCGTTGGACTTGATGCACCAAAATATAAATGCAATGTTAGGAGCCATCGATGAGCAATAATATACAAGAAGCACCCCTTCCACGCACCGGTGTTGAAGTAGCGGTTATCGGTATGGCGTGCCGGTTCCCCGGTGCCGACAACCCCGCCGAATTCTGGGAAAATCTTAAAAATGGGGTTGAAAGTATAACGTTTTTAACCGACCTTCAATTGGAAGAGAATGGGGTCGATCCAGCGTTAATCAAAGACCCTCGTTATGTAAAGAGCGCGGGAAGCCGGCTGGAAAACCCCGGTCATTTCGATGCCGCATTCTTTGGGTACACTCCCATGGAAGCGTTGGTCATGGATCCCCAAATTCGTGTTTTCCATGAATGTGTATGGGAAGCCATCGAGGATGCCGGTTACGATCCCATTTCATTTCCAGAACCCATCGGGCTTTATGCCGGGGCGTCTCCCAATTTTTATTGGGAAGTATTGACGATTTTATCCCGTCTCGGCGAAGAAATCGGGGATTTTAACCTCGAACTGTTGAACAGCAGGGACAGTTTAACGACTATGATTTCTTACAAGTTGAACCTCAAAGGTCCCAGCCAGTTTATCCAGACTGCGTGTTCCACTTCCCTCGTGGCTATACACCAGGCATGCCGCTCCTTATTGATGGGAGAGTGTAAAATGGCTGCTGCCGGCGGGGTTCGAATCTCTACGGATAAACCGAAGGGGTACATATACCAGGAGGGTTTGATCTATTCCCCGGACGGTCGCTGCCGCGCTTTCGATTCCAAATCCGGGGGAACTATCAGTGGGAATGGTGCAGGCGCTGTCCTTTTAAAATTATATAAGCAAGCAGTTGCGGACGGCGACCCCATTCATGCGGTGATACTCGCAACGGCAGTGAATAACGACGGGAACCGGAAAGTGAATTACACGGCTCCGAGTGTAGAAGGTCAAGCCCAGGTGATTCGGACCGCCCTTCGGATGGCGAGGGTAGAACCTGAAACCATTCATTATATCGAAGCCCACGGCACAGGCACGCCCCTGGGCGACCCGATCGAAATCGAAGCCTTGACGAAAGCCTTTAATTCAAATAAAAGAGGATCCTGCGCGGTAGGCTCGGTAAAAACCAACCTTGGACACCTGGATGCAGGCGCAGGTATTGCAGGTTTCATCAAAACCGTACTGGCTGTTAAAAACCGAATGATCCCGCCCAGTTTGCATTTTCAAATGCCCAACCCCCACATCGATTTTGAAAACAGCCCTTTTTATGTGAATGCCCGGTTGTCCGAATGGAAAACCGACGGTTTCCCGCTCCGTGCGGGTGTGAGTTCCTTCGGTATCGGCGGAACCAATGCCCATATTATCCTGGAACAAGCGCCGGGTACGGTCCAACGAAAAGCCGGCGAAACCGGATCGGGTATGGATAGGGATAAACCGCGGTTAATCGTGTTGTCCGCCGCTTCGCTGAAAGCATTGGACCAAATGACGCACAACCTTGCCGGTTTCATCCCTCGCCATACGGATTTAGACCTTGCAGATATGGCTTATACCCTCCAGGTTGGCCGCAGGGCTTTTCGTTTCCGCCGGATGCTCATGGCTTCCGCCGGGAATGTGAAAGAAGCCGTGGACACGATGCTCGGTGCGGGTCCCCATAAAGCAGCGGACGGTGTTGCCCTCGACGATAACCCCCATGTGATCTTCATGTTTTCCGGCCAGGGCGCCCAATATATCGATATGGCCAAAGAGTTGTATGAAAAAGAGCCTTTTTTCCGCCGGGAGATGGACCGCTGCTTCGATATTTTTAAAACCCACATGCAGTACGATATCAAACCCTTTTTGTATCCCGGTTTCGCTTCGCCGGGTTTTTCCAACGAGGATATGGAAAATCTAAAGAAGCGGTTAAACACCACGGAAATTACCCAGCCCCTTCTTTTCATCGTCGAGTATTCACTGGCGCGGCTGCTCATCCATTGGGGTATCAAACCCCATGCCATGATCGGTTACAGTTTCGGCGAGTGTACTGCTGCGTGTATCTCCGAAGTGTTTAGCCTGGAAGACGGGATTAAAATGACTGCCGTGCGCGGGAAATTAATGTACCATGTGCCTGCCGGCACCATGCTCAGCGTGCCCCTCCCGGAAGCCGAGCTCCTCCCTTTACTGGACCAAGACCTTTCTATTTCTGTCGTAAACGGTCCGTCGTGCATTGTGGCCGGTCCTGCAGAAGCGGTGAATGCTTTTGAAGCGAAAATGAAAAGCCGCAGAACCCTTTGTATGCCGTTGAACCTCTCCCACGCGGGTCACTCCCATTTAATGGACCCCATCCTGGACCGGTTCCGGGAAGTCATGGCGGCAATCCCGTTAAATAAACCCATGATTCCGTTTATTTCCAGCATTACCGGCCAATGGATCACCGTGGAACAAGCGACTTCACCCGCTTACTGGGTCGACCAGGTCCGCGAAACCGTACGCTTTTCTACCGGTTTAGAGGAATTGGCCAGAGACCAAACCGCTGTTTTCCTCGAAATCGGTCCTGGAAGGGATTTGTGCAATATGGCTGCCCGCCACGTTGCTCATTGCGCTGCGAATCCCCAAATCGCCGCCGGTTTGTCGGAACCCTTTTATAAAAGGGTTCCGACACCTCCCAAAATTTTTGATAAGGAGGATAATCCAACGCTTTGGGAAGTCCAGGAACCCTTTCCCGAAAGGGTTTCCTGGTCGTCGAAGACAAATTTGACCAAGGATTTTGCGAATCGAATCCTGGACACTATTAAAACCCAGGGTAAAGATATTTCCGACCGGTATTTTCTTTACAACCGCATCGGCCGTTTGTGGCTTCAAGGCATCCCCATCGATTGGAGTACCTTCTCTTCGGGGGAAAAGCTTTACCGCGTTTCGCTTCCCACGTACCCGTTCGAAAGGCAGCGTTACTGGATCGACCTCGACCCCCGCCGATTGGATTTGAATGCCATGTTTTCGTTTGGTCCTGCTGCCCCTGCTGCAGGCGATGGCGATAAAAGTACAGGCAGGATCGATCTCGCCCAGTGGCTCCCTGCACCCCTGGAGAGTGAAAGCAGGGATTCGAAGGATCCCGTGCAATACCTGGTCCAGGGCAATCCCAGGCCGGACCTCCTTAATATATATGTCTCTCCTTCCACGGATATGGAACGTCAAATGGCCGGGATATGGGAGCGACTCCTCGGGTTTAACGGTTTGGGTGTTACCGATAACTTCTTCGAACTCGGCGGCGATTCCCTGAAAGCCACCACACTTATTTCAAAAATTCATAAATCATTCGATGTGCAATTAAGAGTCCAGGATATATTTGAAAATTCGACTATCCGGGAGTTATGCCGCGTCGTTTCCCGTTCCGAGCACTCCCTATACGCCGATATCGAACCCGCAGAGGAGAAAGAGCACTATGCGTTGTCTTCCGCCCAGAAACGGTTTTACATCATGCAGCAGATGCACCCCGACAGCACGGCTTACAATTTTTGCACCGTCATGATCCTGGATGGGAAATTGGATAAAAACCGGTTTGAAGAGGTATTCCGTGCCATGATCGAGAGGCACGAGAGTTTACGCACTTCCATCAAACCCGTGTCCGGCGAGCCCCGGCAATTCATCCATCGGGACGTTCCCTTTCATATCGAAAATTACGAAGCGGCCCCCGGTGCCGATGCGCTTTCCGTAGAACCGACGGTTAAACAGTTCCTCAGGCCCCACGAATTGACCCAACCCCCGCTGCTGCGGCTGGGGCTTATTCGGTTGGAAAAAGAGAAACATGTGTTGATGTTGGATTTGCATCACATCGTTTCCGACGGCACCACTATGGATATCCTGATCCATGAGTTTATCGCCCTGTATGCGGGCCTCCCGCTCCCTCCTTTAAAAATTCAATACAAAGACTACTGCGAGTGGCAGCACAACCGGCTCAGATCGGGTCGAATGCAAAAAGAAGAGACCTACTGGCTGGACCTTTTTCCCGGCGAAACTCCGGTGCTCACCATGCCCACCGACTTTCCACGACCCAAGGTCCAGGACTACGCCGGCGACGTCATCGAATTCCAATTCGACCGGGAATTGACCCGCGATGTGAACCGGCTCATCATGGAAACCGGGACCACGCTCTACATGGTATTGCTGGCGGCCTTCACTATCCTGCTGGGACGGTACGGCGGGCAAGAGGATATCGTTATCGGTTCTCCCATAGCGGGGCGAAACCACGTGGACCTGGAAAACATGGTGGGGCTTCTCATTGAAACGCTTTTGGTGAGAAACTACCCGAGGGGCGAAACAATTTTCGAGGATTTTCTTCAAGAGGTCAAAACCAATACGTTAAAGGCTTTTGAAAATCAATCTTACCCGTTCCGGGAGTTACTGAAAAAAGTGGTTAAGCAGGAGGATCGAAGCCGGAACCCGTTGTTCGATGCGATGTTGATCGTACAGAATACGGGTATGGATGCGGAAGCGGTCAAAGAAACTTTTAAAGATTTGAAAGTCTCCGCATATGAAGGGGAAACCCATAAAGTGTCGAAATTGGATATAACCCTGGAGGTTCCGCAGGCCGATGAGAAAATTTATTTCAACTGTGAATATTGTACCGCGTTATTCCGGCGAGAGACCATGGAGGGGCTGATCGAATCGTTCCGGCAGATCGTGCAGGCGGTTACAGGCGATAAGCGGGTTAAATTGAAAGATATCCCCATTTCTCACCGGATGGCTGCCGCTTCGTCCGGTGTGTATGACAGCAAAGAAAGTGAATTCGACTTTTAGCAGGAAAAGGTTTCTCACGGGGCGCACGGGGAACACGGAGAAGGAAAAAATAGAAGAAAAGAGCAAGGGAAAAAGATTTACCCACGAATTACACGAATTAAAAGATTTTTAATGAGTAGAGACGCTGCGCGCAGCGTCTTTACAAAACCGCTGTTTTTGTTTAAGCGCCTTACGGCGAGACGGATACAAAGCAAAGCAAATTGAATTGTATTTTTTTTTTTAAATATGGTATAATGTTGAAATGAAAAATGAAAGAGTGTATATTACTGGTAAAAGCAAGTACGCAGTGGGTTTTGTTATTTTCACTTTATCAATAACGGTTGTTATTTTCGGTGCATTGGATTTTGGAGAAAAGTTTAGACCGATTCAATGCCCCGATATAAAGGGGAATACTGTATCTATT
>Ga0105104_10002352_pt1 | contig 13884 bp, 14 predicted proteins | sample PPLLaktember2015_3_FD_87034 | JGI IMG/M metagenome (GOLD analysis project Ga0105104, IMG submission 87034) | Freshwater sediment microbial communities from Prairie Pothole Lake near Jamestown, North Dakota, USA - PPLs Lake P7 Core (6) Depth... | ecosystem: Environmental > Aquatic > Freshwater >... | reverse complement strand
TCGATTGAACCGCCGAGAAAGAAATTCATCATCATCTGAAAATATTGATCGTTGAAAGTAAAATATTCAATAAAATCAGAAATAACCTGTTCAATAGCGCCATCAGGTGATTCGTCAATCTTGACAAATATTTTTTCAAACACTTTGCCGATTCCCCTCATATAAGCCTCGGCAAAAAGGGACTGTTGATCAGGGAAATGCCGGTAGATGAGTGCCGGCGATATGCCCGCACGCTTTGCAATGTCTCTCATTGTAACTTTTTGAAATGGTTTTTCTGCAAATTCCTTTTCCGCCGCGTCAATGATAATTGTGCGCCGGGCCAGTTTTTCTTGTTCTTTTAATTTGGACAGGACGGTCTGCTTTTTCATTTCCAGCTCCTGATAAATTCTTGTATTCGGTATAAAGGACTGTGGACTGTACAGAAAATAGCATCGATAATGTTGTCTGTCAAACAGGATCATTCTGCATGAAGGTTCACATTCTGATAGCAGGAATGATTTTGAAGAACGAATTCGTGAAAAGGAGCAGTCATTGGAAGAAAAGTTGTTTCCACCGGCAAAAAAATGATGAACACTGACCTGACGTGTGGTAAAGTTATTATACCAAAATCAATCGCGGTTCAAATGAATGGAGATGTCTATGAGAAGACCAACACCTGACTTTACAAAATATGCCGATTTTTTTGATAAAAAAAATATTAAAGAATTCAAGGCCGGCGAATATGTCTTTCATAAGGGAGACAAGGGAAATTGCATGTTTGTTGTACTTGATGGGCAATTGGAGATCGTAGCAGAAGATCTAGTCCTCTCGACTATAGAACAAGGATATATTTTTGGAGAGATGGCATTAATCGACAGTTCCCCGAGAAGCGCTGATGTCAGAGCGTTATCAGATTGTACCCTGGCTTCTATTGATGAGTATGCGTTCAGATTTCTGGTTAAAAGAATGCCGAATTTTACGCTGGATATTTTGAGTGTTATGGCTAACCGGTTGCGTTTGGTGAATGCTTCCCTGCATTTTCATTAAAAAGAATCTCTCAACTGTGCAAAATGGGTGATCGGCAGTTATTTTTGAGGTAAAATCTCCATCGTTCTTCAGGATACATTACCATCAAGAAGCGAGGAGTATATGCCCCCGGATGGTAATGAACTGAAATCTATTCAATTATTCCAGAATACAAATATACTTCTTTCTGCCGCTTGACAAATCGAATGCTTCTTCGTTTTGTTGTAAAAAAGTATATTTCTGTCTGCCAAATCGAATTGCCTTTGCGTGTGAATTCATGAAGATATCGATATTACTGCGATTTCTTCTGCTGGTGCGGTCTTTGACAACAAATGTTCCCAGGCCGCTTATTTCAATTTTAGTTCCCAGTTTCAGTCCTTGTTTCTCAAGATCCCGAGAAACGGCCACTATACCGGGTCTGACAAACTCTCCGGAGGCCGTTTTGCCTTTATTTTGGTAACATTCTTTCATCGTATATGCTGTTACTGATACTTTGATTTCCTCCGCCTGTACACTGCCTGAAGCATTAAACAGGATGAAAATTCCTAAAAGCACAACTCTTGCTACTAATAGGTTAATTCTCGTCATAATGACCTCCTTGTGTTGAAAAGAGCATAAGCGCTCTTTTGCACAGTTTGGGTTATGGCTGCCTTAGCCTACCCTTACCTCCTCTATGGAAACACTCATCTAAGAGTGGAATACGATTTGTTATACTTATTACCTCAATATCATTGTGATTTATTATTAGAATATCTCGGAAGATACAGAAAAATGATGTGAATTAATTCATTGCGTGCGGAACATACATAAAATGTGGTGGGATGTCAATTTTTATTTGGTAATACAACCTGAATTAAAGCATAATGAATTAATATTATTACGGAAATCATTTTAAAGATGCTGTTGTTGAGCAAAAAACAGGCTCAATGGTGATAATGAAGGCAGTGCAAGTGTGGTCAGTCGTTAGAGTGCATTCAATCAACCACCTCGCAGCAAGCTGCGGAGAATTAACGCTCGTCGGGCAGCAGCGCGATTAAAAAGGTATGAATGCAACTTCTTATTGTGGTAAATTCTTTCTAAGTAGAAATGAAAAGCCGAGGGGAACAAAAACGTTGTTTTGGATGTCTAAAACCATAGAACATAAAGAAGCGCCGGACGTTGATGAAGATATCAAGTATGTCCGGGCATGCCAGAAGGGTGATGCAGAAGAATTTGCATTTCTGGTGGAAAGGCATTCCAAAAAAATGTTGAACATGGCTTACCGGATGCTGGGTGATTACGATGAGGCCTGTGATGTCACCCAGGAGGCTTTCCTGGCGGCTTTTCGTTCCATTGCCGGTTTTAAGGGGGAGTCGAAGTTTTCGACATGGCTATGCAGGATTGTCATCAATTATGCCAAGAACCGTTTAAAACAGCGACAGAGTCTGTCACGGCGCGAAAGCATGTCTCTTGATGAAGCGGCCGGTGGGCAGGGAGGGTGCGCTGCCTGTCTTACGGCATCAGATGAAAGTGATCCGGGGGAAATATTGGAGCGCCGCGAGCTTGAATCCCAGGTGCAAAAATGTATATCGGGACTTGACGAAGATTACCGGGAAGTGCTCGTGATGCGGGATATCCAGGGCTTCTCGTATGAAGAGATCCGGCAGACGCTGCGGATACCCGATGGAACCGTAAAATCACGGCTGTCGCGTGCGCGTCTGGCCATGAAAGATTGTCTGAAAAAAATCATTGGTGATTTATGAGCAAGTGCCATGACATACAAAAGCTCCTGCCCCTTTACGAGGAGGGGGTTCTTTCTGATGCTGAAAAGCAAGTGGTTGGGGATCACCTTGCACAATGCACCGATTGCCGCAGGGAAATGGCTTTTCTACAAAAAGCAGACCAGCTTGTGAAGAAGCTCTCTTCCGTGGAAGAACCACCCTGGTTTCAACAGAAAATCATGGCGCGGGTACGTGAAGAAGCCGCTAAAAAGAGCTTCTGGCAGAAGTGGTTCTCCCCTTTCAGGTTCAGGATTCCCGTTCAGATAGCAGCGACAATTGTTATTGCAGTGCTGGCGGTCTATATTTACCGTTCAGGTGACGATCAGGTGCAGAGGATTCTGCCCGGCGCCTCGCCGCCTGCTATGGAAGATCAAGTACAACAGACTCCGTCACCCGTGCCTGAATCGAAACCGCAGGTCGGAGATGAGCTCCCATCCACCGTTCCACAGAAAAAGGCAGCTGTTGTGGAAAAGCGAACGAAAGACAAAGATACAGTGATTCCTTCCGGCGCCGGCCGACTAAGGGAAAAAGAAATGCCGGGAATCAAATCCCAGGGCATTCAGGTGAAAGATGAAGCCGTTTCAAAAGGATCAGATGGCACTGAAGCATCCGTTCCTCCGGCGCCTCAGGCTGAAGTGAATCAATTTAAATCTGTTCCGGAGAGCGTGGCTGATTCGGAAAAATCACCTGCGGGGAGAGCATCACCGGCCATTGAGAGAAAGAAAAATGCTTATAAAATGGCAGCCCCTTCTGCAGTTGGTTCCATGGCTCCGTCGGCGGCATCTCAGCCGAAGGCCAGGGTTTTTGTACGGGTTGACGATCTGGGTGCGGCCACGGTGGAAGTGGAGAGGATTCTTACCCGGCATGGTGCAGCTAAAGTGACAAAAAAAATGACACAGGGACGAACCATCATGTGGGCCGAAATTTTCGGCAGGGAATGGAAAGAAATCCTGTCGAAATTAAAAAGGATCGGGACGGTGGAAGAACGAAGCATGCCCGGCGATGCTGGTGAGCTACTCATTCATGTATCGATAGAAATATCCGTTCCCTAGCCGATGGCTTGTTAAATTGTTCTTTCCGGCCGTTTGAACGTTTAAGATTTCCAGTTTTACCGCGACTGCCTAATGCCCGGTCACTCATCCGTTTTACCGGTTTTACGAAAGCGCCGGACAAAGAGGGCAAAGCGCCGTGACAGGGGAAGTGATTCGTTGATTTTTCCCAGCGCCTGACGGGTCGCCTCTTCTCCGACCCTGATGAGATGATCCGACCGGCTGAAATCGGCCCAGTGAAGATCTCCAACAGAGGGCCGGATGACGACATCCGCATTTTCAAGTTCAGCCGTTTCCAGCGTGTTGGCCGTTATTTCACCCGCCCGGTATAAAACATCATTTGCCGTCTCAATGCAGGTGTCCTTCGGTAGATCGCGGTCCACCATGACTGCGATGACAACATCCGCACCGGCCTGTCGAGCCGCGTTGACCGGTACAAGACTGGTCACGCCTCCGTCGGCCAAAAGCCACTCCCCCATACGGGTGGGTTCAACCGCTCCGGGAACGGAACTGCTGGCCAGCACCGCCTTACGCAGAGAACCTTCTGTCAGAACAACCTGTTTGCCGGTAATCAGATCTGTGGTTACGGCCATGAAGGGGATGCGTGTGTCACGGATATCCATATCAGGAAGAAGATAGTTGATGAGCGACTGGAAATCTTCAGAAGGAAGAATGCAAGAACTGAACAGCGCCCGAACCAGGTAATACCGGCCTCTTAAGAAATTTTGTGTTTTTTGAAAAAAATTTTTCCGCCCCGGTGAGAACGCTGCTCCGATGGACTTGATGGAGGAATCCTTATATTCAGAACTCCTCAGGTAGCCATCCACTTTTGCCGTAATTTCCCGGATAGTCATGCCGGACGCGTATGCGCCACCGAACAATGCGCCCGCGCTGGTTCCAGCGATTAGGTCGATCTCGATGCCCTGCTGTTCCAGAACTTGGAGTACGCCGATGTGAGCCAGTCCGCGGACGCCACCGCCACCCAGGGCCAGACCGACTTTTTTCCCCGTCCATTTCATTTCAGGTTGCTCCGTTAATAATGAATCTTTCTTATCAATACCGGTGGTGCCTGTCAATCGGAGACTGGTTGTCCATAGCCTGTCTTTTGGAATTGTGTGTCTTTTCTTTTTCGTTGACAGCGTGCTGACCTTCCCCTATAAACTGTTGGCAAAATATTGAGATAAAAAAGGGGAGCATTTCATGAAAAAATCAGCAATCTTCATTGTCCTTCTGGTGATTATTTCTCTGGGGATCTGCGGTTGCAGCAAAGAGGATTCCTCCCAGATCAAAGTCGGCGTCATTGCCGAACTGACCGGTGATATTCCGGCTGTGGGTGCCTCCTGCAAAAACGCTGCGGAAATGGCCGTTGCCGAAATCAATGACGGTGGAGGCATTCAGCTCGGAGACAGGAAGTATAAAATAAATTTAATCATCGAGGACAATGCCGGGAAAGCGGATCAATCAGCGTCCGCAGCGCAGAAGCTGATTACTCAAAATAATGTTATCGCGATTGTCGGTCCCAATGCCAGCCGTTACGCCTTGCCGGCCGCTGAAATCGCGGAAACCGGCAAAGTAGTGTTGATCACTCCCTGGTCCACTGCGCCGAAAGCCACGCTGGATTCCAGGACGGGCGCTTCCAAGAAATATGTCTTCCGCTCCTGTTTTATTGATCCTTTTCAGGGAAGGGTGCTCGCAAAATTTGTCCTGGATAATCTCAAATTGAAGAAAGCGGCGGTTCTTTACGATGTCGCTTCCGAGTATAACAAAGGCATCGCCGAAATTTTCAAGGAAGTCTATGAGCAGAACGGCGGAAGGATTGTCGCCTTTGAAACCTATACCACCAACGACAAGGATTTCTCATCGCAGCTCACTAAAATAAAAAAGGCTGATCCGGAAATTATCTTCCTGCCCAACTATTACAGCGAAGTGCCTTTGCAAATTCAGCAGGCCAAACGCCTGGGGATTGCCGTGCCGTTTATCGGCGCCGACGCCTGGGGGAGCGCCGAACTGACCAAGCTATGCGGAGCGGAATGCGACGGTTATTATTTCAGCACACATTACGCCGCCGACGCGGCAACTGAAACCACCAAAAAATTCATCGCAGGCTACAAAGCAAAATACGGGACCACGCCGGATGATGTGGCCGCTTTGACCTATGATTCATTCGGTCTTTTATGGTATGCGCTAAAAACAGCCGGCAAGAAAGACCGTCAGGCCGTGCGCGACGCGCTGGCAAGAATCCCGCAATACGAGGGCGTGACGGGGAACATGCAGTTCAAGGAAGGGTCCGGCGACCCTATCAAAAGCGCGGTCATTTTAAAAATTAAGGATGGGAAGTTTACCTGGTTTGCCAATGCCAAACCCTGAGGCATCGGCTTGTTGAAACGTCCATATGCTGCGTTACGCTTCGTCACTCGTCACTGCGACGTATAAAATATACGTCTCATTCCTCATGACTCGCGAGCCTTGCCTCTGGATCGTTTGAACAAGCCTTATCAAAGTTGTTGTTCCCACGCAGGCGGGGATCCAGGGAATCAACTGGATGCCTGTTCATTGATAGGTTTGAAGAAATAAATAAAGGAATGATTTATAAAATGGCATAAGCAGCTCTATGGCCTATATTTTTCAACAAGCTCTCAATGCCCTCCAACTGGGCAGCATCTATGCTCTGATCGCTCTGGGCTACACCATGGTTTACGGCATTCTGACCATGATCAACTTCGCCCACGGTGATTTGTTCATGGTCGGCGCTTTTTTCTGTTTTCTGATTGCCGTCTATCTCAAATTGTCCTTTGTCCCGACACTGCTTTTATCCATGCTGGGTGTGGCCTGCCTGGGTGTGGTCATCGAACGCTTTGCCTACAAGCCCCTGCGAAGCGCACCGCGCGTCTCCGCCATTATCACCGCCCTGGGCGTCGGCCTCTTTCTGGAAAACTTTACGCTGGCGCTTTCTCCTTATCCCAAGCATATTCCGCAGCTGTTGGAAAATATCACCTGGACGATCGGTTCGCTATCCATTTCTTCTTTGCAGATTATTGTCATTGCCCTTTCGCTGGTCCTGATGTTTATTCTGGACTTTATCGTCCATCACACCAAGGCGGGCATGGCCATGCGCGCCATTTCGTGGGACAAGACAATTGTTCCGCTAATGGGGGTGTCGGTGAATAAAATCATCTCGCTTACGTTCGCCATCGGCACGGGCCTGGGTGGAGCTGCCGGAGTGATGTACGGTCTGGCTTATCCGGTGATCGATCCCTACATGGGCATCATGGTCGGCTGGAAAGCATTTATCTGCGCCGTGGTCGGCGGTATCGGCAATGTCCGGGGCGCCATGATTGGCGGTTTTATTCTGGGCGCGGTAGAAATCATGGTAGCCGCTTTCTTCCCCTCCACCTACCGCGACGTTGTGGCCTTCACGCTGCTTCTTATCCTGTTAATTGTCAGACCATACGGCATCCTGGGCAAGCCGCAGCCGCAAAAGGTGTAGCGATGTCTTCCATCAAAACCACATACCATGCTCTTCTTGCCAAATGGCACACCCTTACCGGCCATAAGCTTTTCTGGCCGGTTTTCATGGCTGCGGGTCTGGTATTTTGTATTGCTGTTGACACGTTTGATTTTGTTGATTTATACCTGCAGCTGATTTTGATTTACGTAGGCATCAACATCATCCTCACCGTAAGCCTGAATCTGATCAACGGCTATATGGGTGAATTCTCCGTGGGGCATGCAGGTTTCATGGCTGTCGGCGCTTATGTTGCCTCCCTGTTAACCGTCCATGTATGTCCTGCGGGAGCACAAAATCTGTTTTTTCCGCTGGCGATCCTGACGGGCGGCATCGGTGCTGCGCTCGTCGGTTTCCTGGTGGCGATTCCGTCTTTTAAGACTCGCGGTGATTATCTGGCCATTGTTACGCTAGCTTTCTGCATGATTGTCAAATCCATCCTGGAAAACATCGATGCCGTGGGCGGACCGCGCGGCTTGCTGGGCATGGAAAAACTCACCACGCTTCCCTGGGTCTTTTTCTGGACCGCGCTTTCCGTCTGGGTGATTCGCAACCTGGTTTATTCCAATTTCGGGCGGGGCGTTTTGTCCATCCGCGAAGATGAAATCGCCAGCGACCTGATGAGCGTCAACACCCGCCAGGTCAAAATCATCGCCTTTATTGTTTCTTCTTTTTTCGCGGGGATTGCCGGAGGCCTGTTTGCCCACGCGCTGCAATTTATCAACCCGCGCATGTTTGACATTCTTAAATCCACCGATATTCTGATCATGGTTTATCTGGGCGGCATCGGGTCGATTTCCGGATCGATCATCGGCGCGGTCATCTACACCATCCTTCTGGAAGTCCTGCGTCCGATGGGTATCTGGCGGATGGTGCTCATGCCGCTCATGCTGGTGCTTTTGATGATCTACCGTCCGCGCGGCATCATGGGCATGAAGGAGGCCCGGATGTTTACGCCCCTTCGCGATCTGGTGACAGAAAAACTGTGGCGGCAAAAGAAAAAGGAGGCCACGGATGCCACTCCTTGAAATCTCTAAAGTCATGCACCGCTTTGAGGGGCTTTGTGCTGTATCCGACTTCAATCTGATTTTAAAACCGCATGAGCTTATCGGCATCATCGGACCCAACGGGGCGGGGAAAACCACGGTCTTCAACCTGATTACCGGCGTCTACCGCGCAACCGAAGGCAGCATCAAGCTGCAGGGGAAGGAACTGGTCGGCCTGACGCCGCACCAGATTACCCGGTTGGGCATTGCCCGCACATTCCAGAACATCCGGCTCTTCAAGGAACTGTCCGTGCTGGACAACGTCCGCATCGCATATTACGGCCAGATTGCCTACACGCCCGCCGAAGCTCTTTTGCATATCGGCCGCTTCCGCGCCGAAGAAAAACGCATTACCAACCAAGCCCTGGATTTGCTGGCGATCTTCAAGCTTGATGAGTCCGCCAATGAAAAAGCCAAAAACCTGCCATACGGCTTGCAGCGCCGCCTGGAGATTGCCCGGGCGCTGGCCACCGAACCAACGCTGTTGCTTCTGGATGAACCGGCCGCCGGCATGAACCCCAACGAAATTATGCAGCTGATGGATTTCATTCGCTGGATTCGTAAAACGTTTTCCGTGACAATCATTTTGATAGAACACCAGATGCGTCTGGTGATGGGCATTTGCGAACGGCTGGTTGTGCTTGATTTTGGCGCAACCATCGCACAGGGGCTCCCTGCTCTAATTCAGGCAAACCCAAAAGTAATGGAAGCTTATCTTGGTCAGGAGGTCGCTTCATGACCAACCCCGATTGCCTCCTGTCTGTTACCAACTTAAGCGTCTCGTATGGCAGCATCAAAGCCGTGGATGATATTTCCTTTGAAGTCGCGCATGGAGAAATCGTCACACTCATCGGCGCCAACGGCGCAGGTAAATCATCCATCCTGCGGGCCATTTCCGGTTTGATTCACTATCAGGGCGCCATTCGGTACGCAGGGAAAGATTTGAAAAACATTGCCGCCGATCGGATTGTCGCCGCAGGCATCGCCCACGTGCCGGAAGGTCGGGGAATCTTCGGCAATCTAACCGTGCTGGAAAATCTCAAGCTTGCCTGTTGGCAGCGCAAAGACAAAGCTAAAATAGCCGCCGATCTGGAACACGTGTTTGAATTATTCCCCCGCCTCAAAGAACGAGGCAAGCAACTGGGCGGCATGCTCTCCGGCGGCGAACAGCAGATGCTTGCTGTGGGACGCGCGCTCATGACCGATGCGCCAATGCTTCTGCTTGACGAACCATCCATGGGGCTCTCGCCCGTTTTAGTGCGCGATATTTTCAAGATCATAAAGGAAATAAATCAGGCGGGAAAAACCATATTGCTCGTCGAACAAAATGCCAACATGTCTTTGCACATCGCCTCGCGCGGCTATGTACTGGAAACCGGCCGTATCGTTCTTTCCGGTACCGGCAAAGAACTGACAGGGAATCCCCGCGTCAAAGAGGCCTACCTCGGCGGATAAACCTTTTTCTTTCTCCCTTGCTAACAGACTGTGTCGTAATGGCGGAATTACAACAAAATTCGTCATGCCGGCGCAGGCCGGCATCCAGAACTTATTAATAATACTGGATTTTCACTGATAACCTCAGGGTCACGCGAGGGCACAAGCCGTGTCGCGCTTCGCTTGTACGGAACGCGTGACCTGAAAGGTTATGACAAAAAGGTAATTGTGACACAGCCTCAAAGGGGGATTCTTTCTGTCATGTCGAACCACAAGGAGATATCTTCCGTGTCTCAATACTTGAAACTTAAATCGTAAAACGTAACACCGACCCTTTTAATTCCGCCACTGCGGGATGATCGTTAATTCTCCGTAGCTTGCTGCGAGGTCGTGGATTAGTTTCTTCGTTTCTAAGAAGTTGTAATATTTTCCAAACATGACGCATCAAAAAAAAGGAATATAAACGGGGTCTGAGAGCTTATATTTCAAGACCTGATCCTGATTGTTCTGTGCGTGTATACGACCGGCTTTGCATCTCCACATGTATTTATAAATTAGATCATTGAATGAGGTTAGCATCATGGAGTGGGAAAAATTCCGGCAGTCCTACATTGATTTTGTAATGAGCAAATGGAGCAGGATAGGTCTTGCGATTGTCTATATAGTAATGATCTTGATCCTTTGTTATCATGCAATAACTGCAAAAATCCACCCGCTAATGAATTGATAAAGCAACAGGTATAATATTTTTTGATACAAACCGAGGGCACTTATACTGGGTTAAAGACAACAGATGGTGAGATATTGTTCAGCTGCAAGACAGCTTTGGGTGGACATCATACCTGCGTATGGGATAAAAAAATAAAGGAGCGCATTCAAGGGAAACACGGCACCGTTTTGTGGTATAAAATGCCCGTCTTTCTGTGGATACAGCGCGATCGCCTTGTTGAGTTATGGGTTGATAACGAAAAAATAGTGAGTCGTGAAAAGACACAATCAAGATTTGATCATGCCTCAAAATTTGCTTTTTGGGAATTACCTTGCCTTTTCTTTATGTTTATCGGTGTAGATTTCTTTTTTAAACGATTAGTTAAAAGGAGGATAAAAGAATGAACAGTTCTACAGCTCAGGCAATTAAAGCAATTGCAGCATATTATGCTGCCCCTATTGGTGTTGCGCCATGGGGGCCATAGGGTCAGGCCTTGAAAGATTAATATTCTGCCTTCGCAAATATGTATTTGTGATTTCTTGTTAATTACGGACAGCGCCCTGTTATTTCCCAATCCTTGGTGCATTATCCTTGCAAGCGGATCATTAATTATTTACTGATTAACAATATTGATTGGATTTTCCATAAGCTTCTGTGTAAAATGTACGCCATCAATAAAAACAGATTTTGAGTCAAACGTTTATTTTCCACATTACATATAAATAGTTCGAAAGCAGAAGATGATGAGCAAATCAGAAGAAAAGGAAGTGTCGCAATGGAACTGTTTTTCATTCCCCTGCGGAGATTCCTGCTGCCAGCACGGTGTCGATGTGTTTGAGCACGAGAGGGACCTCTTGATCTCTGCCGGGAAAGCCACAGCTGCTGATTTCTTGAGGCAGAAGACTGATAAGACCGGGACCATGCTGTATCGAACAAGGACGGGGCCACGCGGTTGCGTTTTCTTGCTGGATGAACGCGGCTGCAGTTTGCATGTTTCCGGCCACAAACCGTCGGTGTGCCGCGAGTGGCCTCGCACTTTCCAGGAAGCAAAGCGTGCAGCCGGCAAGGATTACTTACCATGCTTCCCGCATCGTTATAATCAGTCGAATTCTAGGGAGGAATTCTAGGGACATAACACTTAATTCATTTTACGTTACTTACTAGATTAACCTTGTCGGTTTAACTGAAAACATTTCGTAACAATAATGGTTACCGCATCGCAATGCCTGTGCGTACGGGGCACTCGGCGCAATCGGGGACTGCGCCCCACGTTAACGAGATCACACAGGTACTGTTCACCGGCAAAAGTCGCAATGGTGGCAAGCAAAAAAGACAATGATGACCTACTGCGCTTGCGCGTGCATCGAACTCCTTTGCGTTGGTGGATCACATCAATGATTGGTGAGCTTTACGGCCGTAAACACGTTCAAAGGCTTTGCAGAACGGGCAAAGGTCTCCCTCAATCTTTTGGACAAACCAGAATGCGGCACCCTGCTGTTTTTTACGGGCATGTTTGCAGACCGGGCAGCTGACACAGACCTTGGCCATTTTGCGGTCCCTGTCTGTAATTTTATTTTTTCCAGATTTTCCAGCCATGTTCTTTTTTGACATTATTTAATTCCTCATGATCGCTTTTACTGACAGGATAATCGTTTTATTGATTCATTCATGTTTCAGAACGATCCCTCCCACGATATTGGATACACTTTCACAGACATCAATTGCTTGTTCCAGCCTCTCAAAGATTTCTTTCCATTTGAGCAGTTCAATGGCGTCTTGTTCTTTGATGAAAAGGTCGGTGATGATGGTTCTTAAAAGGACGTCTCCCGCATTTTCCAGAGTGTGAATTTCCACACAGCCGTCCAGAATCATCTGGCTGTTTTTCATATTGCGCAAGCCGTGAACGACTTCCTTTATTTTTTTAATCGCCTGAGCCAGAATTTCCGCCTGCTTGATAATTTCATCATCCGGGCTTTTTACCTTATACATGTGGAGGCGGATTCCGACCCCTTCAATGTGGTCCAGGATGTCATCCATTTTATTGACCAGCGCGTATATATCTTCACGATCGAGGGGGGTCAGGAAGGTTTTGTGCATTCTTTCGTATGTTTTGTGAGCAATGCCATCTGCCTCATGCTCGATTTCTTTGAGCCGGGAAACCCTGGCAGCGGAGTAATTATGATTTCGGGTCATTTCAAGGAAGAATTGACCGCCTTCGTCAATCTTGTTTGCAAGTTGTTCAAAATAATCAAAGAAACTATCTTCTTTAGGAAAAAGGCGCACGATAAACTTCTCCTTTTAAATTCCTCCAACGTTGGCATTCACGTTTACCGGGTCTTTTACCACATGTTCAGTTTGCCGTCAGCAATTTTTCATCAGTTCCGGGAGATATGTTTTGCAAGCATGTGTAGAAATATTCTAAGCAGAAGCCTGTTGTAATGACTCTGCCAGTTGTTGCAACTCTCCTCGATTCAGATTCAAAGAAGCCTTGCCTCCACCAGGATGCGCAAACGTCAGAATTGCACCGTTTTCCGTCGGGTCAACCTGCCACCTGGTTTCCGGGGGGAATTTTACCTTCGTGGAAAGCCAGTCAGCGGCCTCGAACTCGGCAATCTGAATCAGGACACCAAAGGCGTGGCGGGGGTGAATAAAAATTTCCTTCCAGACGCCTCCGGGGTACTCATTGTAACCAAAGAAGGGTACTCCGTGCTTTTCTAGATGCGACATGGCTTTGGCCAGATCCGGTGTCTGCAGGGTGATATGGTGGACGCCCCCCTCTCTGTCTTTCAGGAATCCGTCCAGGAAGCTTCCCTCGTCCGTGGGCGATATAATCTCAAGCCGCGACAGATCGCCAAGAGAAAAGAGCTGCCAGAAAAACCTGGTTACAGGATCGCTTGCCCCGGCGCCGTCAATGGCTCCCAGAATATCACGAAAAAAATGTTCGGCCTTTTTCTGATCTCTTACCGCTATGGATACATGGTCGATACGTGAAATCATCCTGCCCTCCTGATGGGTGTTGTTTGTCTGTTCCCCTGTTTTTATATACGACATCATCTGGTACACAACAAGAATCCACATCTTTTCTATTGTGTTTTGTCGAACAGCTTTCGGAAGAATCCCCCTACGTCAAGCACTTTTTCACGGACGGCATCCATCACAGGGTTTACCGAGTGGTTGGGACAGGTTTCCCTTGGCGCCGTTCCTGTCAGGTAGGATTCCCGGAATGTTTGAGGACATGCTTCCGTGGCCAGAAGTCCGGACTCCGGATCGATCAATGCCGTTTCGATTCCTTTCGGGGTGACGAAAGCAGGCGGACCCGAATGCGAATAGAATGCCCGAAGAAACATGGCACTGATACGGAGCGCGCCGGTAGCTC
>Ga0105104_10002351_pt1 | contig 13891 bp, 8 predicted proteins | sample PPLLaktember2015_3_FD_87034 | JGI IMG/M metagenome (GOLD analysis project Ga0105104, IMG submission 87034) | Freshwater sediment microbial communities from Prairie Pothole Lake near Jamestown, North Dakota, USA - PPLs Lake P7 Core (6) Depth... | ecosystem: Environmental > Aquatic > Freshwater >... | reverse complement strand
GGAACAGCGTCTGGGCGCCCGAGACGTAGCGTGTCGCGAGGAGTTCGGGCAGGGCCGCCTCGTGGACGGCGGCGGGCACCAGACCGGTTTCCAGGATCGCCTTGATCTCCGAGGCGAAGATCAGGCGGTCGCCGGCCCGGGCCCAGTAGAGCGGCTTGATGCCAAGCCGGTCGCGGGCGAGCAGCAGGCGGCCCCGCAGCGAATCCCAGATCGCGAAGGCGAACATGCCCCGGAAGCGCTCGACGCATCGGTCGCCCCACCGCTCGTAGGCGTGGACGATCGTCTCGGTGTCCGAGCGCGTGCGGTAGCGATGGCCGGCGCCCTCGAGCTCGCGCCGGAGGTCCGCGTGGTTGTAGATTTCGCCGTTGTACGAGATCCAGACCGACCGGTCCTCGTTGCACAGCGGCTGCTGTCCCGAGACGAGGTCGATGATGCTCAGGCGCCGGTGCGCGAGCGCCGCCTGGTCGTCCAGGTGGAACCCGCTCTCGTCCGGGCCGCGGTGGGCGAGGACCGGCGCCATGCGCCGGGCGCGGTCGGCGTCACCGGGCGCCAGCCGCCGCACGCCCACGATTCCTGCAATGCCACACACGAGCAGCCTCCCTCCGGTGGCTAGTCATCGGCGTGATCTCCGTGACGAATAGCCACCAGCCACTAGCCACTAACCACTGTCGCGCCTACGCCGACATCGCCACCTGCGCCGGTCCGTCCACGAACTGGCGGAACCACAGCTCCAGCATCAGCAGCGACCAGAGGCGATGGCGGTGATCGTGCTGCCGCGACTGGTGCTCTCGCCAGAGCCGGCCGACGGCCGGCGCCGAGAAGATGCCCCGCGCGCGGAACGTGGGGCCGAGGAGCAGGTCCGCCGCCATGGGCGCGAGCGGCCCCCGGAGCCAGTCGGCCGTCGGTGCCGCGAAACCCTGCTTGGGCCTCTCGATGATGTGTTTCGGAACCCGGCCCTCGAGGAAGCGCCGCAGGAGGTGCTTGCCGCGGCCTCCCTGGATCTTGAGCGCCATCGGGACGGAGGCGGCGAACTCCACGAGGTGGTGGTCGAGCAGCGGCACGCGCGCCTCGAGCGACACCGCCATGCTCATGCGGTCCACCTTCGTGAGGATGTCGTCGAGCAGGTACGTCTGGACGTCCACGAGCAGCGCGCGATCGACGGGATCGGGCGACGGGCACGACGCCCAGATCGACCGGAACGGCACCAGCGGGTCGTGCCCGCGGACGTCCGCCGCGAAATCGGGAGTGTAGAGGCGGTTGCGCAGGCCGCGTTCGAACAGCCCGTAGACGTGCTTCTGGGCGCACGCCTCGTCTGGCGGCAGCCCGAGGTGCCGCAGGGAGCGGGCGCCCTTGATCGACAGTGGCAGCAGCCGCGCGACGCGTGCGGCCGCATGGGACCCGGCGGAGCCGAGCCAGCGCCGGGCCTGCGCCTCGGCGCGTTCCACCCGGTGCCGCGCGTAGCCCGCCCACAGCTCGTCCCCGCCGTCCCCCGACAGCGCCACGGTGACCTTCTCGCGCGCGACCGCCGAAACGAAATAGGTGGGTACGGCCGACGAGTCGGAGAAGGGCTCGTCGAGGTGCCACGCGAGGCGCGGCAGGAGGTCCGCGATGTCGGGCGTCACGGTCCTGGAGTAGTGCTCGCACCCCAGGTGGCGCGCGACCTCGCGCGCGTGCTCCACCTCGTCGTAGGCCTGCTCGTCGAAGCCGACCGACGTCGTCATCACGGGCGCGTCGGAAGTGGCGGCCATTGCCGCGACGACGGCGCTCGAGTCGATGACCCCCGAGAGGAACGCCCCGAGAGGCACATCGCTGATCAACCGGATCTTCACCGCCTCGTGAAGCAGGGTGTCCAGGCGGTCGAGGTACTCGTCCTCCCGCCAGGCGTCGCCATCCCCGGGAAACGCGAGGGTCCAGTACCGGCGCAAGCGGACCTGCCCACCCTCGGCCACCAGCACGTGCGCCGGCGGCAGCTTGTGGACGTCCGCGAAGATGGTCATCGGCGTCGGCACGTACTGGAGAGCCAGGTAGGCGTCCACCGCGTCCCGCCTCCACGTCCGCGAGACGTCGGGGTGCTCGACGACCGCCTTCACCTCCGACCCGAACACCACCCCCTTCCCACCGATGGTGGAGTAGTGCAGCGGCTTGATCCCGAGGCGATCGCGCGCGAGGAGCAGGCGCTTGCGCCGCTGATCCCAGACGGCGAACGCGAACATTCCCCGGAGGTGTTCCGGCAGGTGCTCGCCCCACTCCTCGTAGCCGTGCACGAGGACCTCGGTGTCCGTCCGGGTCCGGAAGTGGTGCCCGCGGCCCTCGAGCTCCGCGCGCAGGTCGCGGAAGTTGTAGATCTCGCCGTTGAACACCGTGACCACCGACCCGTCCTCGTTGCCCAGAGGCTGCGCGCCGGTCTCGAGATCGATGATGCTGAGGCGCCGGTGGCCGAGGCCCACCGGGCCGTCGATGTGCAGCCCGCGGCCGTCGGGCCCGCGATGCGCCAGCACGTCGGTCATCGACGCGAGCGCACGCGCGTCCACGGGGCGGGTGGGGTCGAACAGGAACATTCCGGCAATGCCGCACATGGGGGTGTCCTACGACGCAAGGGGTTGGGAGGAACGCGCGGCCCGAGCCGCGAGCCACCGGGATGTTCCCGCCTCGGCCAGGTACAGCTGCTCGAACCGGCGTACCATGGAACCGAACGAGTACCTGGACTCTGCGTCCGCCCGCGCCCGCGCGCCAAGCGCGCGAGCGTACGACGGCCGTCGCACGAGGTCGATGATCGCCGCCGCGAGATCCGCCGCGCGCCCCGGCGCGACGAGCAGGCCCGATCGCCCGTGCTCGATCAGTTCAGGCACGCCGCCCACGCGCGTGGCGACGATCGGCAGCGCGGTGGCCATGGCTTCGAGCACCGCGTTGGGGAACGCCTCGGACCGCGAGGGCAGCACGAACACGTCGTGTGCGCGCAACACCTCGGGCACGTCTTCTCGCAGGCCCAGGAACCTCACGCGAGATTCCAGGTTCGCGGCGCGCACCCGCGACTCGAGGTCGGCCGACAGCGGTCCGTCGCCGGCGAGCGCGAACTCGAGGTCCGGGACCTGCGCTAACGCCAGTCGAGCGGCGTCGATGAAGGTCTCGAGACCCTTCTCGGGGCGGAAACGAGCCACCGTCACGACGCGCCGGACGGGCTTCGGGATCCGGGAGTCTGCGGTCAGCGTGTCGCGCGTGACGCCTGAATCCTGATTCCTGATTCCCGAATCCTCCGGTCTGAACTCCGAGAGATCGATGCCGTTGGGGATCACCGACACGCGGCCGGCGCGCACGCCCTCGCGCTGGAGCCGGCACAACGCCGCTTCGGAGTTCGCGACGATCCGGCTTGCGAATCCGTACCCCAACCGCTGCGCCGCGATCTGCGCGGCGGACTTGTCCGGGTTCAACTCCCGCCGGTTGGCGATGCGCACCGGCACGCCAGCCAGCGCCGCCGCCGGCAGGCCGAAGATGTTCGCGTAGAGATCGCAGGTGTGGACGATCGCGACGTTTCGGGTCCGGCACCATCTTGCGAACGCCGCGGCTTGGCGCATCGCAGCCGGACCCCGAAAACTCCCCACCGGGAACTCCGTCACCGACTCGGCCAATTCCTCGGCTCGCGCCCGCCATTCCCCGGTCCGGTGAAAACACACGAGGTGCACCGCAAAGTGGCGGCGGTCGAGTCGCCGAAGCAGCTCGATCATCTGCCGTTCCGTTCCTCCAGGTGAGAAGCTGGTCAGAAACAAGGCAAGCGGAATCCGTCCGGACGCCAGCATGCCGACAAGGTCAGCAAGGGAGGTACCACCTCAGAGGGCCGTGAAGGTGTAGGGGCGACGTCCGGCCGGCACACGGGTTGCCCGTTTCGTGAAATCCGCGTCCGCAGTTGGGCAAACCGCTTCTTATCCGTCACGCAGCCCGCGCCCCCGCAAGCCGATCCACGTACTCGCGCTGCCACAGCTCGAGTACGACCAGCAGCCAGAGCCGCAGCGTGTGGTCGCGCCGGCCTTCCAGGTGTTCCGCCACCAGCGCGTCAACGGCGGCGGGGCGGAAGAAGCCGCGCTGCCGGGCCCGTGCCGACAGGAGCGTGTCGGCGAAGAGCTCGCGCAGGCCGCCGCCGAACCACGTGCCCACCGGCACGCCGAAGCCGTGCTTGGGCCGATCGAGGATCGACGCGGGCAGCAGATCCGCGACCGACTCCTTCAGCACGTGCTTCTGCCGCTTGCCCGCGATCCTCAGGCTCGCCGGGAACCGCGCCGCCAGCTCGATGACGCCCGTGTCGAGTAGCGGCACCCGCGACTCGATGGAGTGCGCCATGCTCATGCGGTCAACCTTCGTCAGCACGTCCTCCGGCAGGTAGGTGTGGAAGTCGAACCGCATCATCTGGCTGGCCCACGACAGGTGACGCTCGCGTTCGAACCGCGCGCGCATCCCCGCGAAGGCATCGCGCCCCTGGAGGCGTGTCGCAAACTCGCCCGAGTACAGGGCGGCCTTTTCGTCGGGCCTGAAGAACCCGACGTCCTCCAGGTACCTCGACTCCCGGTCCAGCGCCACGTGCCGGAGGAACGCCCGTCCCCGCAGCCGGCGCGGCCAGTGCCGCCCCGCCACGCGGGCCACCGATTGCTTGCCGGGAATCTTCCAGCGGTCGAACGCCTCGACACGCGGGTGAGGCAGGTACCGCTCGTAGCCGCCGAACAGCTCGTCCCCTCCGTCGCCCGAGAGCACGACGGTGACGTGACGCCGGGCGATTTCCGAGACATACCAGGTGGGGATCGCCGACGAGTCGCCGAAGGGCTCGTCGAAGTGGTGCACGAGCCGATCCACGATCGCCACCGCGTCGGGCCGCACCACGAACTCGTGGTGCTCGGTGCCAAATCGCTCCGCCACCTGGCGCGCGTACGGCAGCTCGTTGTAGCCAGCCTCCTCGAACCCGATGGAGAAGGTGCGCACCGGTCGCGACGACGCTTCCGCCATCAGGCCGACGATGACGCTCGAGTCCACGCCGCCGGACAAAAAGGCCCCGAGCGGCACGTCGCTGATCATGTGCGACCGGACCGCCGACCGGAGCGCCGCGCGCAGGGCCCCTGCCGCCTCGCGTTCGTCGCCCCGGAAGTCCTCCGCCTCCGGCAGGTCCCAGTACCGCTGCACGTTGACCTGGCCGTCGCGCCAGCGCAGCACGTGGCCGGGCGGCAGCTTCCGGATGCCGGCCAGGATCGACCGGTCGGGGGGCGTGTACAGGAACGAGCAGTAGTGGTCGAGCGCCTCCTCGTCGAGCTCGCGGGGCGCATCCGGGTCCACCAACAGCGACTTGATCTCCGATGCGAACGCCAGCCGGCCCCCGGAGGCATGGTAGTGCAGCGGCTTGATGCCGGGACGATCGCGTGCGAGCCACAGCGTGCGCGTGCCGGTGTCCCACAACGCGAACCCGAACATGCCGTGCAACCGCTGGAGCGCGCCCTCGCCCCACTCCTCCCACGCGTGCACGATCACCTCGGTGTCCGAAGAAGTGCGTAGCGTGTGGCCGCACGACCGCAGTTCGGCGGCGAGCTCGCGGTAGTTGTAGATCTCGCCGTTGAACACGAGCCAGAAGCGGCCGTCCTCGCCGGTCATCGGCTGCTGGCCGGTGGTGAGGTCGATGATGCTCAGGCGGCGCATGCCGAGTGCCGCGTGGTCATCGAGGTAGAAACCCTCATCGTCGGGGCCGCGGTGCCGGATCGCGGCGCACATCGCGCGCACCAGGTCCGAGCGGGCCTCCCGCGGACCGGCCTCACTGCTCACCACGCCAGCGATTCCGCACACGACGTACCTCCTCCAGGGAATCAGGATTCAGGATTCAGCGCGTCACGCAGACCCTCGCCCGGAATCTGACTCCTGAGTCCAGCGAACCGTCCATCCTCGTTCAGGCCGACCCGCCACGAGCGGTTCGCGGGCGGCGCTCGACCTCACGTGGCCTCCATCGAGCAGGGCCAACCGGGCGCTCCCGTCTAGCCGCCGCCGGGCCACGTGAAGGAACCGCGCGTCCGTCTCGATCCGCTCACCGCCTGTGTCAAAGGCGGCGACCGCAGGCCGCGATCCCGCCTCGCCCGGCGCATCGGCGCCGGGCATCCTCGGCGGGCGCCGGGCGAACAGCAGCAGATGGTCCGTGCCGTGTCGCTCGAGCCTCACCCCGATACTGTCGTCGTCGCCCGCCGCGACCCGGCCGTCGATTTCGCCCGGGATGAGCGTGATGACGGGCGTGCCGCGCCCCGACGTCCAGCCGACCACCGAGACGAACACTGGTCGCAACGTCCCGGGCCCGTCTCCGCGAAGGCGGATCGTCGTGCACGGGACGAGACGACCGTAGACAGGCGAGCACCAGCCGAGCCCCGCCTCCTCGTCCGCCCCGAAACACTCGACGTGCCCGCCGTGGAGGACCAGCCAGTGTTCGGCCCCCGACTCGTGCCCGAGACGCACGACGGCGCCTCCGGCACGAGGCTGCACGTCCACGACCCATGCCGGATCGATGTGCCAGTGCAGGTCGGCCTGTTCACTCCCCGCGCCCGTCACCGAGTCCACCACGACGACGGCGCCGTCCCGCAGCGCCACGACGCGGCGCCGGTGGACCAGGGGCAGATAGCCGTCGTGAATGCCCTCGAAGTAATCGAGCGCCGCGCCGGGGCACCAGCGCTGCACGGCGGTTCTCGCCGCCGTCTGCCAGTGAAACGGCCCTGACGCGACCGACTGCGACCGCCCTCCGAGCGTCAGCGTGTTGTGGAACGGCGTGGACCGGAGGCGATCGCGCCAGGAGGGCGAAACCGTGTAGCTCCCGGTGCCCGGATCGATCAGTACGGGCCGCCCGTCGATCGCCAGCGTCAGGGACAGCGCATCGGCGTGAGCGTGCCCGCCGTTGAGGTATCCATGCGGTCCGCCGTCGATCACCACGTGACTGCCGGGCGCCACGCGGGAAACGAAGTAGCCGGTGTCTGGCAGCGCCGCGGAGGTGGGCCGCTTTGAGGGCCGGCCATCACTGCCCGGGCCCTCCCCTGCGGCGGTGCGGCCGATCAGCCACAGCGGCTCCTCGGGCGCGGATCCGATGGCCAGGTCCGGCCGGTCGAGCAGAACGGCGGCCGTGGCCAGCGAGTCCCTGATGTCCGCGGGCGTCCGGCGGCAGATTGGGAAGAGCGTCCCGCCGTCGTCGTCGCCGAGCGCCGGGAGCCAGCCACCATCGCCGGCGAGCACGAGCGCCGCGTCTGCAACCCGGCCGGCCGCCTCGGCAAACGGCCGGGCGCACGCATCGGCCGTCACCCGCGCCACGGCGAGAGCGAGGAGGTAGAAGTCGAGGGTGTAGCGATGGTAGTGCGCCGAGCGTTCGCAGTGCCCGCCGTCGGGCAGGATCTGGCGGTCGATTTGTTCGAGCAGGACGCGCCGGCCGGCGTCGGCCCACCGGGGCGCGGCGTCCAGCTCGGGCAGCGCGCGGCCGCACACGTAGAGGCCCAAGGCCTCGCCGGTCAGGTGAGTGTTCGGGCTGAAGTACGTGGAGAGGTTGCGCTCCACGTGGTCCATCTGCTCGGTTATTCCAAGCAGGATGTCGAGCGACCAGGGCTCCTCCCCGCGCCCGCCGGGCGAGTCGCCTCGCAGGAGCGTGAAGGCGTGGAGCGACCAGACCCAGGAGATGCAGCGCAAGGATAGCTCCAGCATGCTGGCCCAGTTGATGCCGTGGAGCGGCGGGTTCTCGTCGAGCCAGTCGCGGAGCTGCCTGACGAACTCGTCACGGTACCGCCCTTCGCCGGTCAACCAGGCCGCCCGCCCGAGCGCCAGCCAGTGCTGGTGCCTGTTCAACTCCCAGATGACCTTGTGGTCGCCGAGCGACGGGTCGAGGTATGGCACGCGCGACCACCAGGTCCGGGGCGCCCGGCGGCCGTGAACCGGGTCGAGATGCCAGTCGATCCGCTGCGGGCCGGCGCCGCCGCCCTCCCCGAAGCGGAGGTCGTCGTAGCCGAGGAGATCGACGCGGCCCTCCAGGAGCCGATCCCCCCTGGCCCGCGCGTCGTGCGCCGCAGCGGGGAAACGACGGCGGACATCTTCGGCCACCGCCCCGAATGCGGCCGGTGCCATCGGGAACGACTGCGGGCGCGCGACGAGGTGCTGGAGCAGCGCGGCGTGGGCCGCCGGCCAGTCGCCCGCGCGGAGCCGCGCAATGGCCACTCGGGCATCAGCCGAGGTGCCCCGCAGGCGGCCTGCCAGATCCTCCCGCCGCCAGCGCGGCGGTCGCCAGGCAGACGCCAGCCGTCCCGCTTCGGCTTGCGCGGCCATGCGTGCGCGGCAGATCAACTCCTCCCTGTCCATGCCGCGCAGCCGTCTCAACCGCGCCTGCGTCATGCGTGCCTCACCCGCGCGGTGGACGGAGCCGCGACTGCCGACAGCTCGCGATACAGCGCCAGCCACTCGGAACGCACCATCGCCCAGCGGTAGCGCTCGCACGAACGCAGCGCCGTCCGAACGATGCCCGCCGCGAGCCCCGGCGTTTCGATCAGCCGAAGCACCTGCGCTGCCAGTGCCGCGTCGTCATTGCAAGGGGCGAGGAGGCCGTTCACGCCGTTGTCCACGATGGCCGGCACCCCGCCCGCGTCGGTGGACACCACCGGGTTGCCGCTGGAGAACGCCTCGAGCACCGACGAAGGCATGTTGTCGATGTCGGGCGTCTGCAGGTACACATCGGCATCGGCGTAGGCCCGCCAGATGTCATCGTGGGAAATCGGTCCCGTGAACCGCACGTGCCTCAGCCCGAGACCCTCGGCCTGCGCGCGCAGCGCCAGCAGCTGTGAGCCGCCGCCGGCCACGGTCAGCGTGGCGTCGGGGTAGCGGTCCTGCACCCTCTGGAACACGCGAAGCGTGCAGGCGACGTTGTACATGGGTTCCAGGTTGCGCGTAGACAGAAGGTGGGCCTGCAGCGGAACACGTGGCCGGAACGCGAACAGCGCCGCGTCCACGGTGTTCGGAATCACGCGGGCCGCGACGCCGTGCGCGCGGAAGACATCGCGCAGAAAGGACGACGGCACGACCACGCGGTCGCAGCGTCGCGCGACGCCCCGGGCGATCCTCGAACGCGCGAGGTGGTCGGGCGCTTCGCCGCTCCGGTAGTTGAGCACCACGGGGCGGCCGAGGGCGCGCGCCACGAGGAAGGCGGGGACGGGCGCCAGCAGGAACGAGAAGTAGGACGCCGAGAACACGTGGACGACGTCGGCTCGCGCGAGCTGGCGCACGAGCGACGGCCAATAGGTCGCCTGGGTTGCCGCCGTTCGGGCGTACTTCACCCGCGTCGCGTGCCGCAGTGCCCCGGGCGGAGCCGGGTTGATCGGCACGAGCCAGGCCTCGACCTCGGGGTCCCCGGCCCACCCATCCAGCAGTCGCCTCGCCTGAACCGCCTGCCCGCCGAGGATGCCCAGCGAGGGGGCCACGATGGCCACGCGCAGGCGCCGGCCCGGAGGGGTGGATGGAGCGGTTGCCCCACGCGAGCCCCCTCGATCGGCAGACATCATGATCCGCTGCTCCGCCAGAAGGATGAAGTGGTCGTCGGGTCGGTCATCCGAGCGGCAGGCGCCGGCATGTCCGCCGTCGCGGCCGTCCGGCGCGAGCCCACCCGCTGCAGTTCCCACGACTCGGCGAAGAAGCCGGCAAACTGGCAACATTCCAGCTCCCGGATCAGCACCCCCAACGAATCGCGTCCGCCCAGCGTTCTCGCCCAACCCCAGGCAGCCTGCAGTGCCTGCCGGTAGAGGAACCTCGGCACGCCGAACACGTGCGGCACTGCCGCGAGGTCCAGGCCATAGAGCTGCTCGGGCATCCGCGCGAGCGTCTTGCCGTGCCAGTAGAACCACCGACGGAAATACTGTCGCGTGAGGCGGGACGAAGGGACGAAGTGGCGAACGACGATCGAGGGGTCGTACAGGCCGCGGAAGAGACCGGCGGCCTTGAGCCGGAAGAAGACCTCGTGGTCTTCGCCCGAGATGAGGGAGTTGTCCACCTTGCCGAGATCCGTTCGCCAGCCGCCGATCGCCCGCAGCGTCGCCCGGTGGAACGCGAGGTTGGCGCCGACGGGCAGCCGCTGGCTCGCCGCGTCGCCTTCGTAGAGGCGCGCTTCGTCGCCGTAGTCGAGGAGCGCCAGCGGGCCCCAGATCTGGTGAGCCCGAGGCAGCAGCAGTTCCGGCGGCGGCAGCACTCCCCAGCGCGGGAGGACCTTTCCGAACGCGAAGGTGACGTCGTGCCGCCGGAACGCGTCCACGATGCGATCGAGCCAGCTGGTCTCCGGAATGACGTCATCGTCGGTGTGGGCGACGATGTCGCCACCAGCCTCGGAGAGGCCAAGATTGAGCGCGAAGCTCTTGCCCTGCCGCGGCTCGAACAGGTAGCGAACGGGGATGGCACACGTGGACGCCGCCGCTTCCACGACAGCACGCGTGTGGTCGCCCGAGTTGTTGTCGACCACCACGATCTCGACGGTGTAGTCCCCTGTCCGGGGACCGGTGAGCAGCGCAGAAAGGGTCCCCCGCAGCGAGTCCGCCCGGTTGTGGGTGCAGACGAGGATTGACGCAGCCGTGACGATCATGCCGCCTCCGCCTGCCTGCGGGTTGGCGGGCCGCTGTCCGCGTGGCCTCGGCCGGACGACCACACGTACCCCGCCGAGAAGGCCAGCCGGGTCAGGGCCGCCACGGCGTGGCTCCAGCCGCCTCCTGCGGCGGACAGCGCGGCGGTGACCGCCGCGCGGGCAGCCTCTCCGACGTGATAACGGCGAAGCCGCGGGCGGCCGGTGCCGCCCTTCTCGCGCCCGGCGTCGAGCGCAGCGTGCGTGACGCCAGACCAGAAGAACCAGCGGAGGAAGTAGCCGACACTCAAGCGGTCGGCTGGCACGAGGTGCTTGACCACGACCGAGGGGTCGTACACGGCGCGATAGCCCGCCGCCTGGACGCGTTCGCACAGGAGGTGATCCTCACCCGACAGGAGCGTGCCGCGGAGCTTGCCGAGGGCTGGAGAGTACCCGCCAACGGCCGCGAAGACGGCCCGTCGAACGATCAGGTTCGCGCCGATCGCGGTGCGCGGGCCGAGGGCCTCGCGCGTCTCACCGTAATCGAGGAGTGCCAGCGGCGAAGCCAGCCGGCCGAACCCTCTCTCGCCCTTCAGGACGAGCCACGCTGGGATGCGGGCCGCGAAACGCGGGAGGACGCGCCCCCCGATCAAGTCGATCGGTTCGCGTTCCATGATGTCGTGGACCCGCGCGACCCACCGGTCGTCCACCACGACATCGTCGTCGGTGAAAGCCAGGATGTCGGCCGTGCACCCCGACACGGCGGCCGCCACTGCGTGCGACTTGCCCGGGCGCGCCTCGCGCACCACCCGCAACGGGACAGGGAATTTCGGGGCCAGCCGTGCGAGCAGCGCGCCGGTGCCATCGGTGGACCCGTTGTCCGCGACGACCACCTCGTCTCCCGGCTGGAAGGTCTGCCGCCGGAGCTGGTCCAGGCAGCACGCCAGCTCGCGGGCCCGGTTGAAGGTGGCAATCACCACGCTGACGGTCATCATCGATCACTCCCCATCACAGGAAGGCCGCGCCGGCGCCGCCGACCGGAACGAGCCGGCGGAGGTAGCCGAGATAGCGCGCGCGGTCGCCACGCGGCAGGCCGAAGCGCGCGAAGAAGAGAACGAAGACGAGGCCCGAGAGGGCGCCTTCGAGCACTACCTCGATGAGCGACGACGGTGGCATGTACCGCCGAAAGGCGAGTGCGGCCGCCACAGCCGGCACCGCCGAGAGCAGCCCGGGAGCCGTCGCCGTGCGGAGCAGCTCGCCAACCGGCACCTGCACCACCCGGCAGGCCGCCGGCAGCAGCACGAGCAGGTTGACGGCGACGACCGGGATCGCGGTGCCGACCGCGACGCCCGTCACGCCCCACCACCGCACGAACACGAGGCTGAGCGCGACGTTGATCAAGGCCTCGCTCAGCGCCGCCGCCGCCACCAGCCGATGGCGCCCCGTGCCCAGCAGGATGTTCCCGAGCGGCCCCTGGGCCACAAGGACGAGGCCCGCGACGGCAAGGGCGTACAGGGCGGGCAGGCTCTCGCGGAAGTCCGCGCCCATCCAGAACAGCACCAGGGGCTCGGCGAACGCCACGAGGCTGATGGTTACGCCGAGGACGAGTCCGAATGCCAGCCTTGTGCCGTCGAGCAGCGTGGCCCGCAGGCGAGGCAGATCCGCGCGCGCGCCGAAGCCGACGACGACGGGGAACAGCAGACCGTTGAACTGGTTGCAGAGCTGCCGCTGGTAGTCCGCGAGACGTGACGCGACGGCGTAGACCGCGACCGCGCTCGTCCCGAGGTACGCGCCCAGCACCACGTTGTCCAGGTTGAATCCAAGCTGGACGGCTATGTCGATCAGGAACAGGTAGACGCTGAACGACGTGACCTCGCGCAGGTGGCGTCTCGAGAACAACGAGCGGGAGAGCCGCAGCCCCGGGAAGGCCAGGCGCGCAGCGCGGGCGTACGCCACATAGGACAAGAGGCTGACCGCCGTGGTGGCGGGGACCAGCACTCGGAGACCGTGATTGCCGGAGAGGACGAGGTAGGTGACGCCGGCGCTGACCAGCGACACCACGATCGCGATGCTCGTGTTGAGCGCGAAGCGCTGCCGGGCCGTCGTGACCGCACCGAATACGGTCATCGGGAAGCCGACGGCGATCCGCACCCCCATCACCAGGAGCACCCACTGTGCCGTGGCGACTTGCGAGGGCGTCAGGTTCGGGAAGCGCGGAATCAGCGTGACCGCCAGCAGCCCGACCAGGCCGAGGGCGAGCGCACCGATGGCCGCGTAGATCACCACGAACGTGCTGGCGACCTGGTTGACCGCCTGCTCATCACCCGCCGAGTCGGCGGCCGCGATCTGGCGCACCAGCCCGTTTCCGTACCCGAGGTCCAGCAGCTGGAAGTAATAGGTCATCGAAACCACCAGCATCCAGAGCCCGTAATCGCTCTTGCCCAGGTGGCCCACCGTGAAGGGCATCATCCAGACGCCAATCGCGATGTTGATGACGAGGAGCGCGTACTTGGCGGCTGTGCCCGTCAGCAGGTTCGAGGCCGCCGAGCGCTGCGTCGCCGGCCGGGTCATCTCGGCTCCTGCACGCGCGCGGTGCGCGTGCCGCGGACGGGCGGCGCCGCAGGACGAAGCGCGGCTGCCAGGGCGGCGCCGCTCCACGCTCCGCGCAGGTAGCCTGCAAACCAGGCCAGGCGGTTCGCCCGGGCGAACCGCTCGGCCGCGCGGTCCGGGCCCCATGCCGCGACCATGCGCAAGGCGTCGGAGGCGGCCTCGCGCCAGAGGTACCGCGGTACGCCGAGCAAGGACACCACGCGCGGGGGATACGCACGCTCGATCCCGGCGACGACCAGCCCGTTGTCGTGAAGCCAGCGAAGGAAGTACCCCCTGCGGAGGCGGTCGGCCGGTACCAGGTGGGCAACCACGGCTTCGGGCTCGTAGACACCTCGCAGCCCGGCGTGCAGCATCCGCAGGAAGAACTCGTGGTCCTCGCCGCTGCGCAGGGTGTGCCGCAGTTTCCCCAACTCCGGCCGCCATCCGCCCAGGCGATCGAGCACCTCTCGCCGGACGGCCATGTTCGCGCCGATGGGCATCACGTGCTCGTTCAGCCCCCGCCGGATGGGAAGTCGTTCGGGCCCGTTGTCGGGAATCGCGAGCACCCCGTGAAGGGCCGGCGACAGCCAGGCGGGGGGTGGGGCACCCCAAAGGGGGCGGATGCGGCCCGCGCAGAAGTCGGCGCCACTTTCTGCCATGGCCTTGGCGATCGCGGCGACCCATCGCGGCGACGGCAAGACGTCGTCGTCGGTGAACGCGAGGAGG
>Ga0105104_10002350_pt1 | contig 13894 bp, 4 predicted proteins | sample PPLLaktember2015_3_FD_87034 | JGI IMG/M metagenome (GOLD analysis project Ga0105104, IMG submission 87034) | Freshwater sediment microbial communities from Prairie Pothole Lake near Jamestown, North Dakota, USA - PPLs Lake P7 Core (6) Depth... | ecosystem: Environmental > Aquatic > Freshwater >... | reverse complement strand
TAGGGTTGGACGAGAAGGCGAAGCACGATTTTTATGCACCAAAAGGATGTCCCTCCTGCAATCGCTTTGGATATACAGGTCGCACAGCGGTGTATGAAGTTCTACCGATTCATAACGGCCTGAGCGAAATGATCGCACGCAATGTCACGGCGAACGAACTGCGCAAGCAGGCACAGACCGAGGGACTTCTCAGCTTGCGTCAGGCTGCGGTGGAGAAAGCGGAACGCGGTGAAACATCTCTGGAAGAAGTGATCCGTGAGACAGCAGGATGAATACCAGGAGGAAATGGAGGGATTTGATTTATCAAATCCTTTTCGGCTGCCATCCGTCATTGCGAGCGATTTCATCTCGTTCCCAAATTCCATTTGGGAACGGAAAGTGTCGAAGCTCTGCTTCGAATAATAGATGCGACTGATCTCCAATTATTATAGAAGCAGAGCTTCCATGATCGACGCTCCCAAGCAGAGCTTGGGAGCGAGGTGAATTTATTACATCGGACGGCGACGAAGGATAATCATACCTTCCTGCATTTATTTTAAAGTACTTGCATTTATTCAGAAAATACGTTAAAAACTTTCATTCACTTTCACAGAGTAAAACGGGGATTTATCCAATCTTTATTCCTCGGATTATCCCCTCTCTAAAACAATACTGCAAAAGGGAGGGGCGGTAGAGGCGGCTGTCTGTTTTAAAGAATCATATCCATAAATTCTTCGTCATTGATATCCGAATATATAGGAAGAGGTATCTTTTTATCAATTTAAAGGGGAGCATTATGAAAAAGATTTGGGCTGCGTCTATCCTTCTCTCATCACTCTTAATTTCATCTCTTTTTGCGCAAGGAACGGTCACTATTTTTGGACCCCGGGTGTTCGAACGCTCGACAGGGAAGCCGGTTACGGTAACGGTTCCATTCTCTCGCGGAGCCGATGCAGTCTCTCCCTTTACGATGATAGTAACAAATGGCGCTGCAAATGGGAGCAATCGCGTCTCAAGCGCAACCATCAAGATCAATGGCGCCACACTCTTCTCACAGTCGGATTTCAATCAGCAGGTCCCGCAATTAAGTAAACCGGTAACTCTTGCTGCAAATAATGTTCTGGAAGTTCAGCTATCAAGCAAACCGGGATCATATTTAACGATTAATATCACCGCCACAAATATATCGACAGCTCCAGTAATCACGATCTTCTCACCTCTACCCGATATTATCACGAGCCAATCTCAAGTAACGGTCACTGGAAAAGTAGAGGGAACAGCAGGGACGACTGCAACCATTAATGATCTTCCGCTGCCGCTTGCGGCAGATGGTACTTTTTCAGCCCTGGTTCCTCTCTCTTTGGAAGGCATTAACTCTATAAGAGTAAAGGCATTCTCAGCCTCTGGGCTTGAAAGCGAAATGACGCGAACGGTCATCCATGACACTCAGCCGCCAACTCTCGTAATGTCTACTCCGGAAGAGGGGAAAATTATTGCAAGTGCAAATACGGAAGTGACCGGAACAGTAAGCGATAATAGTCCCGTTATGCTGAAAGTGAATGATATTGTCACTCCATTCGATAGTCTTGGCCATTATATTCAAAACATCTCACTTACTGAAGGTGTCAATACAATTACTGCTGTTGCGATAGATGCTGCAGGCAATCAGGCAACTATCACCCGCAGCGTGAGACGCGATAGTCAAGCACCGGTGCTTACTGTAACACAGCCTGAAGACGGATTGATTACAAACCAAACGACTATTCCGATAATAGGAACAGTAACAGACGAATCATCGATAACCGTGGTGATCAATGGCAATCAGATAAATCTGGAATCAGGTGGAATATTAAATTCGACAATACCTCTTCTCGAGGGATTGAACACAATAACCATTATTGCCAAAGATACCGTCAACAATCAAACGTCAGTAACGCGAACGGTCAGGAGAGATACACAGTCTCCGATTGTCAATATACAATTACCGAATGATTCCACAATTACAAATCAGCAGACAGTAGAAATAAGAGGGACTGCAATAGATTCGACGACCGTGACATTAACCATCAATGGAATCGCAGTATCGTTAGGTACAGGCGGAGAGTTCAGCTATCAATTGCCGGTTGCAGAAGGAATGAATTCAGTCGCGCTGGTCGCAACAGATGCAGCCGGAAACGAAAAGCGTGAAACGATTCATGTGCGTCGGGATACGCAATCCCCAGTCATAAATCTCACATCCCCGGCTGATAGTCTTGTCACAAGTCTCCAATCTGTTGCAATTAGCGGAACGGTTTTGGATTCTACGGCCGTGAGTGTAACTATCAATGGGAATAATGTGCCCGTTGGTGTTGGTGGAGTCTTCAGTTATCAGCTTTCGGTTGTTGAGGGATTGAATACTATGACTGTTGTTGCTACAGATGCTGCTGGCAACCAGACGACAGTTTCGAGATTGGTAACCCGGGATTCTCAATCACCAGTTGTCAATCTCACGTCGCCGGTCGATAGTCTTATCACAAATCTTCAATCTATAAGTGTTAGCGGAATAATAAGTGACTCAACAGCGGTTAATCTGACTGTTAACGGAACGTCGGTTCAGCTTGGTATCAGTGGGGCCTTTTCGACTCAGGTTACGCTTACGGAAGGTCCAAACAATATTGAATTGATAGCAACAGACAAAGCTGGTAACAGTTCAACAGTTACAAGGTTCGTAAACCGGGATTCACAACCTCCGATCGTAAATATCACATCTCCGATCGACAGTCTTATCACCAATCAGTCAAATGTCATTGTGAGCGGAAATGTGAAGGATTCGACTGCTGTGATATTAACCATCAATGGAAGTATCGTTACCATTGGGACCGATGGTTCCTTCAGTTCACAAATCGTACTAGTGGAAGGTTCGAATACCATCTTGATCACGGCGACAGATGCCGCATCAAACATAACAACAAATTCAAAATTGGTCGTTCGGGATTCGCAATCGCCCGTTATCACTGTAATTTCACCTCTTGACAGCACATTCACCAATAGTTCAACGACTGCTGTAAGTGGAACCGTTACAGACTCCCATCTTGCAACACTCACGATTGGCGGATCTACAATTATTGTGAGTCCGGAAGGATCTTACTCCACTCAGGTGAATTTAACTGAAGGCTCTAATATCATTAGTGTGGTGGCGACAGACAAAGCAGGTAACTCTTCGTCATTATCGCGATTGTTAATCCGTGATTCACAATCACCGGTTATCACTCTTGCTGCTCCGATTGATAGTCTCATTACAGGCCTTCAAACAGTAATGATTAGCGGGACGGTAACAGATGCAAATTTTGAATCTCTCAAGATTCAGGAAATATCTGTACCCGTGGATTCCGCGGGAACGTTCTCTCTTCAATTGAACCTGAACGAAGGACTCAACACTTTTAATATCGTGTCTGCAGATAAAGCCGGCAACACTACAACAATTTCGAGATTGACAATCCGGGACTCGCAATCTCCAATCGTCAATCTCACAGCTCCGGTCAACAATCTCATTACGAAACAGTCAGCTATCGCTGTTAGTGGTAATGTTGTAGACTCAACCGCCGTAATCCTGAAGATTAACGGGATTGGCATATCTGTCGGGGCTGATGGAGCATTTAACACCACTACAAACTTGATTGAAGGCCGGAATACAATTTCTGTGGTCGCAACTGATGCCGCTGGAAATATAAAAACAGATTCAATTTCAGTGACCCGCGATTCACAGCCTCCAATTGTTACTCTCACATCACCAAACGACAGTCTTATCACGAAATTTCAATCTATTACGGTAAGCGGGACTGTGACAGATGAACATTTTGCGTCGTTAAAAATTAACGATTCTCTCGTTACAGTTGATTCAACAGGGACATACTCTATTCAGCATGCAATCAACGAAGGTTCTAACTCCATTAATATTGTCGCCACAGATGAAGCGGGAAATACTACTACAGTATCGAGATTGGCAATCCGCGATACGCAATCCCCAATCATCACTCTCACATCCCCAATCGACAGCCTTATCACAAAATTAACGAAAGTAGTAATTAGCGGATCGATTTCGGATTCAAGCGCAACCACGATCACCATTAACGGCATTATGTTTCCAATCGATGCAAGTGGAACATTTGCAGATACGCTGGGCCTGAGTGAAGGGAAAAACTATTTCACACTCATTGCAACTGATACGGTAGGCAATCAGACCACCGTAACGCGGATGGTTGTTCGAGATACGCAGGCGCCCGCGATTACGATACTATCGCCGGCACAGGGATCCAAAACCATGAATCCCACTGTGATAATTCAAGGAAGCGTCATCGACTCGAACTCTGTTTCTTTGACTATAAACAGTTTACCGCAACTCATCGGATCAGACGGAATATTTTCAATGCAATTTACACTAGCCGAAGGATGGAATGAGATTGTTCTTGCCGCGACGGACATCGCCGGCAACAGTACGATTTCAACTCTTCAGGTAAGGAAAATCTCTTTGCCTCCCGATCCATCACTGATTGCTCCAAAATTAGACAGCACGGTCATCGCAGTTCCGATGGCAAAAGCCGTGGAGTTTCTGTATAAGAACCAAACCCCAGTGCAGACGGATATCGATACAACAAAGCTGAACCAAACCTGTATCGGAGTTGTTCGCGGCAGGGTAACGAAATTGGACGGCAGTGCGCTTTCCGGCGTTACAATAACCATGAGCAATCATCCGGAATTTGGCCAAACACTGAGTCGTGCTGACGGTATGTTCGATATGGTTGTGAACGGTTCCAGCAATTATGCACTGAGCTACGAAAAAGATGGTTATTTTTCGGCATCACGAAATGTCGAAATAGGCTGCAATCTTTTTGTCTATGCTGAAACAGTTGCATTAATTCAGCCTGATACACAGGTGACAGCCATTTCATTTACACAGCCCATCGAAGTAGCAAAATCCACTATAGTTCAAGATGCCGACGGACAACGACAGGTTGTGGTAGCATTTCCGCAGGGGACAGAAGCACAAATGGTTCTGGAAAATGACAGTGTGGTAACATTGCCGGAGATCCATGTCCGGGCAACAGAATACACGGTGGGACCCAACGGACCGAACGCAATGCCATTGCCGTTACCGCCGACAAGCGGTTACACCTACTGCACAAATCTGACAGCAGACGAGGCACTTTCAGCAAAAGCAAAACTTGTTCGATTTTCAAGACCGATAATGTTCTATGTGGATAACTTTATCGGATTCCCTGTCGGTATGAGGATCCCATGCGGGCGCGAATCGTTTAAGATTGAAAAAGGCACTTTGATAGATTATTGGCTTCCTTTTGAAGATGGCCGTGTTATTCAAATAGTAAATATTGTTAACGGATGCGCACAAATTGCTGTCGATAGTGCCGGATATGTCTCGGATACAGCCCGTTTGGCCGCCTTTGGTATCAACGAAGCCGAGCGATGTTATCTCGCAACTCTTTACGGGCCCGGACAATCTATTATGCGTACATCGGTGAACTATTTTGGACAGTATGATTTAAATCTTGGTGTCATTGCACCTGACGGCGCTGAAGAACCAATGGCACCTGTACCGCCTGCATTAAGCTTCGAACAAAAATATCCATCTGCGGTGCCGTCCGGATCCGTGCAGAGCATCTCAAATGTCTTAAATCAAAAAATGGAGCGCGATGTTCCTGTGACCGGCGCACCGTTCTCTCTGCACTATACAAGCGAATGGCAAACCGGAAGAAGGGCGGAACTCTTTATTAAGGTCAGCAATGATACGCTGCCGCCGGAAGCATTACGAATTGTCGTTGAGGTAAATACGGCTGGGCGAATAACAAGAGACACGCTTCCTGCCCAGCCGAACCAAACATACCATTACATCTGGGACGGAAAGGATAGTTACGGACGCGAGGTCACGGGTGAACATACTGCACAGGTCAGAATTGGCTATATGTATCATGGGGCATACCAGGCACATTTTGGACTTGTTAAAAATTTTGCATTGACAACCGGAAAGCGATTGCCGCAAATTCGTTCACGCCAGGAAGTAACACTCTTTCAACAATTACCGCCCCAGACTCTTGAAACGATAGACGGCCGCAACCTTGGGGCCGGCGGCTGGACTATATCTGAGAAAAACGAATTAAATCCCGAGAAGGCAACACTTTATTTGGGAAATGGCCAGGAGAAAAAGCTGTCCACCATAGGAACCGGTGTGCAGCGTATTCCGGCAACAGGCCAAACGGGTTATCTTTCCTGGGGAGGGTATTGTTATTGTGGTTTCGGTGATATTGAACAAGCACCGGACGGTTCGATCTATGTTCTAAAACTTCAGAGCGGTATGACCTCGCCGACGTATGGCAAAATAGTGCGGATTGCTCCTGATCATGTTGCAAGTCTTGTGCTGGGCGACGGACCATCGTATGCGGACAGTATCCCTGCATCACAAGGAGTAACTCAGCATACCTCCGGTATGGCTTTTGATGCACAAGGTAATCTTTATTTTTCCGAAGGCTATCCTGCTCCTACCGAGTACAACCGTATTCGGAAAATCGATAGGGACGGAATTGTTTCAACTATTGCCGGAAGTTATGGCGCAGGATTCAGCGGCGATGGAGGACCGGCAAGACTGGCAAAAATCAATAATCCGAGTGATGTTTCCGTATCTGCGAGTGGAAATATTTATATCGCAGATATGGGGAATAATCGCATCCGTTGTATTGGCACGGATGGAACCATCAATACGGCTGCAGGCGGAGGAACGATAACAAAGTTTACAGATGGAATGATTGCATCAAGCTTCAAACTTCCATCTCCGCAAAAAGTCGCAGTGGGAAAAGATGGAAACGTCTACATTGCCTTTTTTAATAGTTATGCTGCAGGAAGCAGCGGAGTACAATCTATTATTAAACTTGGAACAGACGGACGGCTCTACCTATGTGCGGGCGTGCTTAAAACTACTCCCCGGGATGATTCCATGATTCCGGAAGGATCGGTTGCCAGGGAAACATGTATAGGCACAATTTCTTCCTTGATTATTGATGATAAGGGTTTGGTAAATTTCACGACAGGGAGACATTATGGATTGTTTCAAATTGATGGTGAAGGGAAAATACGTACCATCGTAGGCGGCGGAAATAGTAGTTATTATGGCAATTATATGATAGGCAAACCTGCGCGTGAAATTGATGCAGGTGTCGGTAATGCTATATACGGAAAGTACGGAACATTATATTTTACATCTGTTTGGGATAATACTCCGTTATTTCAAATTGCTCCAATTACCCTCGCGATTGTGAACGACAAGTATGAAGTCCCATCGCTCGATGGCAGCGAGATTTATACTTTTGATAACGCCGGGCGACACATACAAACGAGGAATGCTCTTACACAGAGAATGATTATGACGTTCCGATATGATGTAACCGGGAGATTATCCGAAGTCATGGATAAAGATAGTCTCGTCTCACACATCGATCGGGATCCTTCCGGCAATATCACAGGTATAGTATCTCCCAAAGGCGAACACACGCAGCTGGTGACGGATTCTACAGGCATGCTCTCCAGTATCAGTAATCCCAACGGCGAACAAGTTCGCTTCCGGTATTCCGAAGGCGGATTGATGTCTTCGATAATATCGCCGACCGGTGGAGAACAAACCATGAGCTATGATTCCAGCGGACGATTGGTTTCTGCAGCCACCGCCGAGACTCCGGCGTCACAATTGACCAAAACGCAAACGACAGACGGCTACAATATCACAAGCACTTCGCCGACGGGCATTCAATCGACCGTAAATATCGCGCAGACACCTTCGGGTGCACAGACCTTAACCGGCACCGATCCGTACGGCAGGCAGACAACAGCAAATATAAATCCAAGCGGTATAGACAGTGTAAAAACTCCGGATGGATCTATTGTTATTACCGAGCGTTCATACGACCCGCGTTTTGGCGCTCAGGTGCCGATTGCCAGCAAGACAACCGTGCGCACACCGAGTGGCTTGACATCAGTGCAGACTCAAACGCGCACTATCTCCCTAATGGTTGGATCGGAAGTAAAAGGAATTACAGATGTCTCAAACATAAACGGACGGGCTTTTACAACCGTGTGGGATGGAAATGCGAGAACAAATACACAAACCTCACAGGAAGGAAGAAAGAAGATTTCATATCTCAGTACAAAAGATCAGGTTATCAAAGACAGTATACCCGGTCTAGCGGCGAAATATTATGCGTACGATGCTGAAGGACGAATTACCCAAACTCGACAAGCCGGTAGAATAACAACGTACAGTTATGACAACAAAGGTCGCTTACTCTCCACCAGAGACCCTATAGGCAGAAAAGATAGCATGTTTTATGATGATGCAGGAAGAGTGGTGAGGCAAGTGTTTCCGGATGGTAATGCTGTGCTGTACTACTACGACTCAAACGGCAACATGCTTGGTTTGACTCCTCCTGGCAAACCAATGCACACGTTTGCTTATGATAGAGATAACAAACTCGTAAATTATCTACCGCCAATTGTGGACAGTGATACTTCGGCAACAATATATGCATATGATCAGGAAGGAAGATTAAAACAAACAGTATATCCAGATAACACACTACTCACAGTAACATATGATGCTGTGGATGGAAAGCAAAAAGCGATAACATACGACTTTGGCACAACATCAGTCGCCTATGATTCTCTCACTGGCAATATCAAACAAATATCAACTACCAGCGATACGTTAAGTTATACCTACGACGGCTCATTGCCTTTGAGCGAAACCTGGCATGGCGTTGTAAATACAAGTGTGAAAATAAAATATGATAATAGCTTGAGGAAGGTCTATGAAGCGATAGGCAACACAGACAGTATTAAAATCACGTATGATCGAGATGATTTACCGACACGCATCGGTAAGATAGGAATGAAATACAACGCGGCAAATAATTTCCTTTTAAGCGATACAGTTGGCAACACGATCAATGAATATACGTACGATACATATGGCGATTTGGCAACAAAGAAAACAAAGGTCGGTACAAATGTTTTGTATCAAGTTGCATACACGAGAGATTCGTTAGCGCGAGTAACGCAGAAAGATGAAACTGTTTCTGGAGTTTTAACCAAGTTGACGTATAAATATGAAACAAGCGGCAGATTGTCCGAAGTTAAACGCAACGACACGTTGGTTTCAACATATTCATATGATCCGAATGGAAATCGGTTATCTCACTGGACACCAAGCAAAGTTGACTCAGGTGCTTACGACCTACAAGACCGCTTAGTTTCTTATTCATCGACTCGATACTCCTACACAGCCAGCGGCAATTTAAAGTTTAAAGTCGAAGGAATAGATACTACTCGTTATACGTACGATAACCTTGGCAATTTACTTTCTGTGTCGTTACCGGATGGTAATCTCATAGAATATTGTATTGATGGAAGCAATCGGCGCATTGCAAAGAAATTAAATGGGCAGATTATATCGAAGTGGATATATTCTGGCGGACTATTACCAATAGCAGAGTTGGACAGCGCAAACAAAATAGTAGCAAGGTATGTTGGTGACTACTTGTTAAAAAGTGATACTACTTATCGCATTGTAAAAGATAATTTAGGTTCTACACGATTTGTATTAAATGCACAAACTGGCATTGTTGTGCAAGAGATCAATTACGATGAATTTGGGAATATTATTAAAGACACCAATCCCGGATTTATTCCATTTTACTATGCTGGCGGATTTTATGATAATCAGACAAAGTTAATAAGATTTGGAGCAAGAGACTATGATGCCAGTATCGGAAGATGGACAATAAGCGATCCTATGGGATTTAGTGGCGGGGACGCAAATCTCTATGGATATTGTTCACAGGATCCTATAAATAAATATGATCGTAATGGACAAAGAACTGGCTCATCTGAAGTAGCAACGCTTTCCCAAACGTCGGTTATTGTCGGACAGTCAATTGCAGGTTCGGCATTATTATTTGACATGTGGCTAGACATTATCTTACCAATGATGGGTCCAACAGTTTACAGAGTTCACTCCACAATCGCTGAAAATGATGTGTATGGACATTGGTGGACTACCATGCCACCGGCACTTTCTGAAAATTATCGTTCTGAGGCAGGGCTTCCAAATGAAAATACTGGTCAATACTTATCTGTGGGAAAATTAGTGATGGACAGAGATGCTTTATATAGTTCGGCTACCCCTATACATGAAGGACAAAAAGGAGGATGGCCACAAATATATGTGCCGAATCCAAGGTTGCAAATTCATTTGATAAAAACGGTTAAGCTTGCACAACCATATTAAAGAACGACTATACTTTAAGAAAGATAATAAAATGAATTCGATAAAAAGAGAATTTGGTAAATTAAACAATGAGCAAAAAAAGCAAATCTCCCAAATTATTTCATCAAAAACTAACATTGGTAATGAATATTATCCTTGTAGTGTTCTTCTTGAAAAGGGCGAGCAATTAGAATGTGTTTATCTTGCCGATATAAATAAATTCAAAGGGACTACAATATATAATTTAGAACGAGACGATAGTGATATTTATGTAAATATTACTGATGTTATAAAAATCACTGAAAGTCCACATCGGTTGCCTCCAAATATAAGTCAAAAAATCTATCAAGGCGGAGAAACAGCAATGGGAGGTACTATTTTCACTATTGAATTCTCTGATAATACTGAACAACTGTATGGATGCGGCTCCTTAATTGATTTTCTTCCATTGCCTCCAGGAAAAACGATGAATGATATTATTAATGTACGTTTGCATACTGTGCCGATAAGAACTAAATATTTGCGCGGTTTGGATTATAAGTTTTGCTATTTTAGCAAATGATGGAAACAGACTTCTCTCCTCGAATCCCTCGCTCCCAGCATCATGTTGGGAGCGTAAATGGATCGAAGCTCTGCTTCGAATGCAGGAAGCTGTCATTAAGATTCAATCCTTTGCCTCTCCGATCGCTTAATGCGGCGGAGAGATAGTTTTAAGTAATGAAATTCTTCGGTGATTTTCCCCTCGTTCCCAAACTCCGTTTGGGAACGAGTGAGGATTGAAGCTCTGCTTCGAATAATAGTTTATGAATAAAAATGAAGTTATTAATATAATCGAAAAAGCATTTCAGAGTTCTTCTGCAGAAGTAGCAATATCTACTCAGGATCAGTTTATAGAACTTGAGGAACATATATTAAGAATGTTACCAGAAGACCTATTACAATTTCTTCCCCTTATTATGATAAATTTACTTAATGAGAATAGTGCAGGTAAAGATGTCGATGTAAGAATTGGTAATGTTGTTTCTATATTAGATTTAGATTTCGATATGAAATCTGTTAATTTGTAGGATGCTTATTATTTAAAAATCGGCAAAGAGGGAAATTTCTTAGCTATTAGTAATGAGCAATCTTATGCAATATCAAAATGGATTGAATTTATTGACGAGAATATATCGAAGGTTGATTGTTCTTGGATTAGGCCAGACGAACTAAAAAGTAGTCATAAATATTGGGAAGGACGATCAAAAGGATTGATAAAACCATCAAGTAGGTCAACACACATTGATGATGATAAATCAGATGAATGTCCAAAGTCAATTTTATAAATCCCCTCGATCCCAACATCTTGTTGAGCGTATAATAGCAATCCGGCGTAAGCCGGATTTCGAAAAAGACGCAGACATTAATGAGATACATGTCGAAGCTCCCCGCCTGAACGACACAGTCGGGCAGGTGCTTCGAGTAATGGAGCTAGTTATGGGGCGGGGCTAGTTCCTTCGGCATCCCGACGAAGTCGGGACGCCTTGGTATTACGAAACCCGTAGGGTTTTGCGATGAACAAGCCATCCGATTTATCGGATGGCGGAGAAAGATTATTCTCCTCACGCCCAACATCCCCGCCAAAAAGAATTGCGGGCAGGTTGTTGGGAACGAAAGATGTGAGAAGCTCTGCTTCAAATAATGAAAGTTGCCAATGGAGCTCAATCCTTTGCCTCTCCTATCGCTTAATGCGGTCGGCGTGGTGTTTTCAAGTATAAGATATTGATGATTAAAATGAATTTTAGAAGCCAATGTCCTACCTTATAACATTTCTGATAATTGCAGCTGTGATAATTGCTCTTAATTATCTCCAGATAATTCCCATCTGGTCAAAACTTTTGAAGCAAAGGTTCTGGTTTATCCCACCTGCTCTTTCTGTCACCGATACACCGCCTGCGAAATTATCAGAAGTCTATAACGAGGCTGCAAAAATTCTCGACGAACAGGGATTCGTTTATTCTCATTCCTTGGATTGCACAGGATTATTTACCGGGAAGATTGATTTTGTTCAAGTCTTTGTCCATTCCACGAAGCATTCATATGCAATGGTATCTCCGCGCAACTCATTGTTAAGTCCCCAGGTATTTCAGATTGTATATAATTCATATCTATCAGATGGAAGTGTCGCATTTACAACTGACTGGACAGAAGATGATCAGCTTGACCATGCGCCTCACCACTATGCTTTCGATGGTTATTCAGGCAACCTCCATTTGCAATGGAAATTACATCAGGAATCTGCAGAGAATATAAGGTCATCCCTGGGAGTGAGTTTTGCTCAGCTTTCTCCTCAGCAACATTTGGAAACTGAAGTTCGCCTTTATCAGGAGAATACGGTATTTATAAAGAAAACATATCTTCGGACCTTACCGAATGGAACTGATGCATTTACACGCGGCCGGGCATGGGGTATTGCACGAAAGATTATTAAAGCGACTGAAAAACGAAAAAAAGCAAAAAATGTAAGAATTCTTCCTCCTGTTTCCATTGAAGCGAGTGTTCAGGCAGATACTGCCCTTTTTGAGCCGATGCTCAGAGAAAAAAAATCGACACAGACATTTAATAAAAAATTCTGGCTGTTTACAGCTACAATAGTTCTTTCCGCCGTTGCATTTGGGTTGCTCTATTCCTGGAAAGCAGCCCCGCTAATATTACTGGTGCTCTTTATCCACGAGCTTGGACATTGGCTGGGTATGAAAATGTTTAAGTATCGAGATACGAGCATCTTCTTTGTGCCCTTCGTTGGTGCTCTCACGGTGGGCAAAAATGAAAATGCCTCTCCAATGCAACAGCTCATTGTGTTTCTCCTTGGACCGGTGCCGGGCATTCTCATCGCGATGGTTTTATATTGGATTTCTTCTGTATTCTTTATACATGAACTGCAGAGTGTTGCATTGATGTTCCTGATTCTCAATTACATCAATCTACTACCCATTACACCGTTAGACGGCGGGCGTATTGTAGAAGTGTGTCTCAGTCACCGGTTTCCACGCGCACAAGTATTTCTATTGGTCTTCAGTGCCCTCGCGCTTATTGCGTCGACAATATTATTTCACGACCGAGTCACCGGTATCATCGGCATTTCATTACTCCTGGGCTTGCCCAATGCGTGGCGCATTCAAAAGAGTGTGAAGGCGTTTATGCCGGAACTTAATCAGCTGCAGGATAAGAAGGATTTGCTCCCGACGATTGTATCGTTCACATATCGTCATCCGGCGGCAAAAAATATTTCTGGCGGAAGATTGAATCTTGTAAAGCAGTTATACGCGTTTGCCTGCACATCTGCACCCACAACGTCGGAAACATTCAAAGGAATCGGCCTGTATGTATTTTCCCTTGCTTTACCATTTATTGGGATCATTGTAACTGCATTGTTTATGTTACATTCAATGCCTGAATCTCCGAATTGGCGGGAAAAAATCGGTCAGGTACATTCACCGGTTGAACGGCGTAATGTTTTAATAGAAGCGGCAGAGTGGTACAACTATGAGGAAGAAAATTCGGAACAAGCCTCGCGCTATTACCATCGGGCGCTTGCACTTTCGGATAGTATTCATTTGCAGGATGCTCGTA
>Ga0105104_10002349_pt1 | contig 13895 bp, 12 predicted proteins | sample PPLLaktember2015_3_FD_87034 | JGI IMG/M metagenome (GOLD analysis project Ga0105104, IMG submission 87034) | Freshwater sediment microbial communities from Prairie Pothole Lake near Jamestown, North Dakota, USA - PPLs Lake P7 Core (6) Depth... | ecosystem: Environmental > Aquatic > Freshwater >... | reverse complement strand
TTTGCCTTCCATTCCTGCTGTTTCTCATACTGCTTGAGCTCGAATTCGATCCTTTCCTGCTTGAGCGTCCTGGACCGAGTAAAGTTTGCTGGATAGTCGAATAGCCGGCCAGCCTCAAGCTCCCACGTTCTCTCGGTGATACGATCCAGGAAAAGCCGGTCGTGACTGATGACCAGGAACGAAGTTTTCACCTGACGAAGGTAATCGGTCAGCCAGATTATGCCTTGGATGTCGAGATGGTTGGTCGGCTCGTCAAGCAGCAGCAGATCGGCGCCGCGCAGCAGGGCTTCAGAAAGCAGAAGCCGACTCTGTTGTCCGCCGCTCAGATAACTGGTCGGCATATCCAGAGTCTCCTTGTCGAAACCCAGGCCCAGAAGTACGGCTTCGGTTCGCGCGCCGTAATTGTAGCCCCCGTGGAGACGGTAGCGATGCCTCAAGGACTCGTATTCGGCGGCCAGGGTTTCCGGGAGATCGCCGGAGATTTTGGCCATCTCCGCTTCCAGCTCGTGCATCCGCATTTCCATGGAATGCAGGTGCTCGAAGACACGCAGTGCCTCCTGGCGGACCGTCAAATCTCCGCGGAACTCGGCTATTTGGGCTACGCGGGAAATCTCCAGTCCGGACGCCCGATAGACCCGGCCGGCATCCGGAGACTGCCGGTCTTGAATCAGCTCAATCAAGGTCGTTTTCCCGGTCCCGTTTCGGCCGATCAAACCGATCCTATCCCCGGGATTGCACTGGACGGATAAGTCGCGAAACAGCCAGTCTCCGCCGAATTCCCGTCCCACTGATTCAAGTCGAAATAGCATCGTTCTAGATGATAATAGGAAAAGCAGGAGTCAGAAGTCAGGAGTCAGAATGAAAGCTAAGGCGCCGCCACTGCTCCCATTCTGACTTCTGACTCCTGCTTTTCTCAATCCTGAATCTTGACAAACCCTGGATTAAGGATTCTTTTGGGATCGTAGAACCTCTTCCACTCGACCAGGCTGCCCCACCGTTCCCCGAAATGGTTTTTCCACTGCGCATGATCGAAATTGATCCAGCCCGACAGGTAACGCTTTCCGCCCATCTCGATACTCAGTTCGCTGGCTTTCATCAACATCGGCAGGACCATCGGTAGGAGCTGGCGAGGCACGGCAGGCAGAAGCCCGAAGTGGACCATTCGCTCGCCCTCAGGGAGCATCAGCAAAGGGAGACCTGGACTGGGCTGGGGTAATGGAGCAAGGATCACCTGCCCACCCATCAGCAGGTTCGGGGGAAGACTGCGGAGCACGCCTTGAATAAAAGGCCCCGCACTCCTCCAGGGAAGAACGGTTTCGATCCACGGGTGTGTGAAGGACCACATCCCCGTTTCCCGCCAAAACGAATACAACGGTTCGTGGCGGGTCGCGAACCCGAGAAGACTGGAATCCTCGACGTGAGTTTTGCGGAAGTACCGTAAGCCGTCGAGCAGACGGTCATCATGAGGCGGAGTATGGCCGTGCTCGACCGACAACTGCAGAAGATAGAACCATTCGGCGAACTGGATCTTGGTCTCGCCCATACTCTTGAAACCAAGCGAACAGGGCGCAGCAAAAGCCTCTAAATAGTCGAAGCGCTCTTCGACCATCAGCAGCTCGCAGTCGCGCATCAACGCCGGAAGGTCGTCATACAGGAGAAAAAAGGTGCGAACCTGGGGCGCCCCAACCCGCAAGTGCACTTTCGCGCGCGTCACGATTGAAAACTGACCCAGTCCGGCCCTCGTGCAATTGAAAAGAGCGGGGTTTTCATCGGGGGAGCAACGTGCAGTATGACCCTCGCCCGTCACTACCTCGAGCTCATCCACGTGGCCCACCAAGTGGCCGCGTTTGAAGCTTGACGCCCCCAGCCCCCCGAGTGAAACGGTGCCCCCCACGGTAATATCCAGATAACTCGGAAACACCGGCGGGACCAGGTTCTCGTCCGAGGCCACTCTGACGAGATCGCTCCAGAGAACACCCGCCTGCACCCAGGCCGAATGTCTTCCAATCCGCTCGATCCGATTCAGCGCGCCCATGTCCAGGAGGATTCCACCCGGGCTCAGCGATTGGCCGCTCTGGGAGTGAGACATGCCGCGAGTCGTGACAGCCCAGCCTTCGGCAGCGGCGGTCTTGATCAGCGTGCATACGTCTTTGGTCGACGCAGGGACAGCGACGGCTGCCGGCAAACTGGCCACCAGTCCGCCAAAGTCCGTCTGGACCTCGGCAAGAGTCTCCTCATCCGTGAAAATCTGGCCTTGAAACGCTTCCCTCAGTTTCTCGAAAGCCATCTGGTGCCCCGTGTTAAACTCCTGAGTTTAACACGTCAGCAGCAAGACGGAACGAGCGTTTTGCAGCTCCGGCAGAAAGACGCGGAAAACACGCGGGAGCTGCAGAACGCTTCCATAGCAGCCGTATGATCACCCTGAAACGAATCCTGGTCATCCGAACAGGCGGCGTGGGGGACTTCATCCTCAGCCTCCCGGTCATCGACGCTTTGGCAGATGCGTGGCCGGCTGCGGAGATCGAGATTCTGGGCAGGCCGGCCATCGCGGCCCTCGCTCAATCCAAGGTCACCCGAATCGTCTCGATTGACGATCGCCGCTTCGCACGCTTGTTTACCGAAGCACCTCTCGAGGCGACCGATGCGGCAGCCGCCTACCTGTCTGCTTTTGACACGGTTGTCAGTTTTCTCGGGACCCCGGAATCGGAATTCGGCCGGAAGCTTCGGTCGCTGGTGCCGCGGACCCTGTTCATTCCGCCTCCGGCTCCGGGAGCCAAACATGCTGTTGTTCATTTTCTCGACTGCTTGGAGCAGGCAGGAATCCAAGCTTCGAAATGTGTTTCCCCGCGAATCGATCTCGATCCAAAGGATCGGGAAGGAGGCGCTCGCCTGCTCGAGCGCCTTCTGGGGCCCGACGACACCAAACAACCGATAATTCTCCATCCCGGCAGCGGCGGCCGGCAGAAGAACTGGGTTCCTGCGTCGTTCGCCCGCACCGTCCAGCTTTTCCGGCGTCTCGGCTGGAGCGCCATCCTGCTCGAGGGCGAGGCCGATGAAGCTGCAGTTCGAGCCGTTTCAGACCACCTCCAGCCGGATGAACCGCGCGTGCTCAAGGACGCGTCACTGTTGCAGGTGGCAGGAGCGATCGCCTGCAGCCGGCTGATTGTGGGCAACGACAGCGGCATAAGTCACCTTGCGGCGGCCCTCGGTACGCCCCTGGTTTGCCTTTTCGGTCCCACGGACCCCGTTGTCTGGCGCCCTCTCGGCACATCCGTTCGAGTGTTGAGTTTCACAGACGCCACACCAGAGCGCGTCTACGAAGAAGGCGTGAGACTGACAAACTGATTGCCTGGCACGAGCAAAAGCTCCGAGAATCTCTTGCGGCGGCAGGCCGGCGCACTCCGAAAGAGATTCTGCCTCCGCACCATATACAAGACGCCTGCGCTCCCGGCAGTGACTCGTCGTATACTGAGCGGACGTTTTGGGGGACTCCGGACAGATGGCACGGTCGTTTTTTGCAACTACGGTAGTTTCGCGCCGAACCGCAATCGCGTTGCTGCTCTTTGCCGCCGTTCTCTGGAGCCTGGGAGGACTGCTGATCAAGTCGGTTCATTGGAACCCGCTGGCGATTGCCGGCGCCCGCAGCGCGATTGCCGCTGTCTTGATCGGACTGGTTGTCCGCCGTCCTCATTTTCACTGGTCGGGTGCGCAGGTCGGCGCAGCGTTCGCTTACGCGGCCACGGTCGTGCTGTTCGTGCTGGCGACCAGGCTCACGACTGCCGCCAACGCTATCCTCCTTCAGTACACAGCGCCGGTCTACGTGGCCCTTCTGTCCCACTGGTTTCTGCGTGAGAGGATTCGTTGGATCGACTGGGCGACGATCGGAGCCGCGTTTGCGGGGATGGGCCTATTCTTCCTCGACAGCCTCTCACCGGCCGGTTTCTGGGGCAATTTGGCGGCCATTGCCAGCGGGTTTTCTTTCGCCTGGCTGGTCCTGCTTATGCGAAAGCAAAAGGCCGGATCGACCATCGAATCGGTGCTGCTCGGCAATATCGTGACAGCGATACTCTGTTCACCCTTCTACTTCTCACATTTCCCGACAGGTCTGTCCGACTGGTCTGCCCTCCTTATCCTTGGCCTCTTCCAACTCGGGCTGTCCTACCTCTGCTACGCCATCGCAATCAAGTTCGTTACCGCCATCGAAGCGATCCTCATCCCCGTCGTCGAGCCGATTCTCAACCCCATCTGGGTGCTTCTCTTCCTTGGGGAAAAACCGGGCGCCTGGGCCATAGTCGGCGGGGCGGTCGTGATAGGGGCGGTTACCGCACGGAGCCTCGCGTTGACGATTCAGGATCGATGATCGATCATTGGTGGTGACCATAGCCGCATCAATCGTTTAGCCATCAATCAATGGAGTGAGGGACATGGACAGAAGAATCTTCTGGGTTTTGCCGGTGATTGCCGCCTTGGTACTGATCCTCGGGCCTGATTCACTTACCTCGAATGCCCAGACGGCACCGCCGGCCGGCTTTGTGTCTATTTTCGACGGCAAGAGCTTTTCCGGTTGGAAAGTCCCGGAAGGGGACAACGGACACTGGAAGATCATCAATGGAGTCATTGACTATGACGCGGAGAGCCAAGCTAAGGGAGACAAGAGTCTCTGGACTGTGAAGGAATACGGCGACTTTGTTGTCAGGGTGGATTGGCGCATCAAGGCGACTCCCTACAAGAACCCGAACGTCCCGATCATCCTCCCTAACGGCGATCACAAGCTCGACGAGAACGGGAAAGAGATCCAGATGGTCGTGCCTGACTCCGACTCCGGAATCCTCTTGCGCGGGCAACCCAAGTCGCAAGTCAACATCTGGTGTTGGCCGGTTGGCTCCGGCGAGGTGTACGGCTATCGCATGGACAAGAACATGCCTCCGGCTGTCAGGGCCGGGGTAACGCCCAAGATGCTGGCCGACAAGAACATCGGCGCGTGGAACAGTTATGAGATCACGATGCGGGGCGATCGCCTTACCGTCCTTCTCAACGGCAGAACGGTCATTCAAGACGCTCAACTCCCCGGCATTGCCAGGCGTGGTCCGCTCGGGCTCCAGCATCACGGCAGCAAGGCCAACGGCCAATGGAACAGCCCGCCTGCCCTGGTACAGTTCCGGAACATCTACGTGAAGGAGCTGTAGAACGCGCGGTTCGGACGGCCAACGAATAGCACGAATCCCACGAATCGGATTCGTAGGATTCGTGTTATTCGTTGGCCGTTCAGCACACGGCAGTTCTCCATCACAGTCTGTAATCGCAATCACTGATCTAGAATTTTCTGCCCGATAATCTTCTCCGCGCCGACGGAGAAGGGGGAGCGTGCCGATCTGCCTGTACTTTCCAGAGTTTGCAATTGAGAGGGAGTTGGTCGGCGAGGTCTGCAGGAGAAGTGGTTTGCCTGCTCCTCGGTATGTTTTTCCTGCTCCCGACCTGCTGTGCCAAATCGAGAACGCGCTACGGGTGTTGGAGGCGGTGGAGAAGACCAGCCTGCCCCAAATCGTCCAGAGGCGCTGCCGTTTCTTCATTCAGGAATACGTCCTGCCGGAGCTCGAGAACTTCCTCCACCTCGCCCGGGCAATCGCCGATACACCGCGAGGCAGCGAAGCTGAGGCGCGTGTCCTTCACCGCTTCGGCATCTCGGTGGAGCTCGGGGTCATCCGGCGTAATTCCAGGATCAAGGCACTGAGCAAAGCCGACCAGGAATTCCTGCGGGATTTCAATATTACCTGGTAGTCGAAGCCTGCCGCAGCCGGGTATTGGGGCCAACGAATCACACGGATAACACGGATCTGGCAAGGCCGCCGCCCTGTCCTATTTGACAGCGTTCTCCGGCGGCCTTGCCAGATCCGTATTACCCGTGTGATTCGTTGGCCCCGATACGAGCGCGAACCCTGCGAAATATTTCACAAATTCTTCTTGCTTCTCGCTTCTGATTTCGATAGTTTTCCCTCACATTTTGCCAGACGGTTTTGGGGCCCAGGTTTTTGCGAGAGGAGTACAGGATGAAAGCCACCAAGGCTTCACAGGCGGTCTTCCACCGACAACTCTTGGAGCTCATCAAACTGGCAACGATGGCCCCCTCTAAATACAACAGCCAGCCGTGGACCTTCGCGATCGAAGAGGATGCGGTACGGATTTCCCCGAATCTGAGCCGGCGGCTTCCAGTCGCCGATCCGGACAATCGTGCCCTTTACATCAGCCTCGGCTGCGCCCTGGAGAACCTGCTCATCGGCGCCGCCAGTTACGGCTTTCGGGCGGACGTTGAGGACGAGCCCGGAAATCATCGGACATACGCGGTTCGCGTTCGCCTGGCCCCCAGTCTGAGCACCTCGGGCGATCCTCAGATGTTGAGGGCGATAGCGGATCGCCAGACTACGCGAGGAAGATACAGCGGCGAAAGGATTGCGCCGACGGATCTGCGGCTCCTGGTGGAGGCCAGCCGGGAGTCGGGCGTGCATTTCGGCCTGCTAACCGACCTCCATGAAGTGCGGCCTGTCTGTGCTGCGGTTCGGGAATCGAATCGGCGCCTGCTTGGCGACAGGAGCTTCGTGACCGAAATGTTGTCCTGGATTCGCTTTACCAAGAAGGAGGCAGAGTCGACACACGATGGAATCAGCAATAGCGTGCTCGGGCTTCCTGCCCTGCCCGCCTGGCTGGCCGGGAGGGCGACTCGCAAATTCGTACTTCGTCGCAGGTTGCGGGACCGTGAGAAGTTCATCCAGGGGTCAGCGGCAATAATGCTTTTTGCAGTGAGTCGAAATGATCCCCGGCACTGGATTGCAGCAGGGCGAAGTTTTGAAAGGGTCGCGCTGACCGCCGCGGCCCTCCGCATCCGGCACTCGCATTTGACGCCCGCCTGCGATGTGGTCCAGACCCGGATACAGCTTTCGAGCTTCCTCGGCCTTTCGGATACCGAGACCCCGGTCATGCTGCTTCGTATCGGATATGCGAACCCGTTGCCGGCCTCGCTTCGCCGACCGGTCGCGGAAGTGCTGGTGCGGTCTTCCTCAAATGGGGCCATGGCGCCGAGGCGATCCAGGCACTCCTGGCCGTTTCACGGCCACTCTATTCACGGCGTGCACGGTGACAAGCTTCGCGGGATCAGGCTCGCAAGGGAGCAAGCGGGATTAGGAGGCGGAACGGATCTCCGGCAGGGCCCGTAGGGGAACCCACGCCTCGATCTCGGTTCCCTTCTCTTCGGCCGTCGAGATTCTCAGGTCTCCACCGAATCGCTTGGCTCGCTCACGCATACCGAGCAGCCCGCTGCCGCTTATCGCCAGACTTCCTGGAGGGATTCCTCTGCCGTTATCACCGACCTTGAGAATCAGGCGTTGGTTCTCGGCATACAGAGAGACTTCCACTCGGGTGGCTTCGGCATGGCGGCTGACGTTGGTCAGCGCTTCCTGGCAGATCCGGTAGAGAGCCAGAGAGTGAAACTCCCTGCCCCCGTCGGCATCAAGGCGAAGATGGCACTCGACTCGCGTTCGTTTCCTGAACTCTTCGACCAGGGCTTCGATTCCTGCAGCCAGACCGAATGCGTCCAGCACGGAAGGCCGGAGGTCGTGGGAGATACGCCTGATGGCGCGGATGAGATCGTCGAGCACGGTCGTAATATTCTCGGCTTTTCGCACCTGCTCCTTGTCCAGGAGGCTCTGTTTCAACCAAGCTAGTTCGAGCTTGGCCGAAGTGACTGCCGCGCCCAATTCGTCGTGAATCTCACCGGCAATCCTCTTGCTCTCCTCCTCCCGAACGCGATCCAGATAATCGGTCAGGCGGCGCAACTCCTGGGTACGCTCGAGCACGCGCTGCTCCAGTGCGTCGCGAGCTTCGCGCAATTCCGACGTTCGCTCTCGAACGCGGGTTTCCAGATCGTCATGAGCCTTTCGCAACGCTTGTTCGGCCGCCCGGATGTCCGATAAATCGGTCACAACGACACAGATCAGGTGGTCTTGCTCCAGCTGAAGATGCGTACCCGAAAGGAGAACCGGGAGGGGAGGGCCCGCATTCGGCTGGATCTGGAACTCACCCCGGTGGGGCTTCACGGCCAGTTTCTTGAGGAACCGGGTTAAAAACCTGATGCTCTCGACGCAGAAGAAATCGAAGACCGAAGACCCGATGACCTTGGAATGCGGGTAGCGAACCAGCCGCGCAAACGCTTGATTAGCATGAAGGATGATGCCGTCATCGGAAAGGGTCAGCGCGCCTTCTCCCATTGATTCGACAAGCACGCGGTAAGAGTGATCAGCGCTTTTCAGGGTGAAAACCTGGTCCCCCGTGCTCGTCTGCACCACCAGAGCATCAACTTCCCCGCGACGGATGGCACCCAGCGTTTCCTCGGCCTCATCTAGCCGCCGCTTTAGCGATTCATAGTCGGTGCCAAAGTCACTCATTTTCTTCCTGGTCGTCATCCTTCCGTGCAAATTCCTCTTCAACTGGTCGCAGATCGAGACCCAGCAAAACCCGCTCTGAGTCGGACAGATCACCAATCAGCCGGCGCAGGGGTTCGGGCAGTCGCTTTATCAGGGTGGGAGCCGCAACTATCTGATCCCCGCGTGCCAAAACAGGGTGTTCATGAATGTCTATGATCTCAAGCTCGTACCGCCCCTTGAGGTGTTCCTCGCAAATCGTCTTGATCGATTCCACGGCCCGCATAGAGCGCGGTGTCATGCCCGTGGTGTAGAGACGTAACAAGTAACGTTCATCGCCTCTTTCACGCAATGCCCGTTCGAAATCTTTGGTGGAGTCCTTCACTTCAAGCTCCTGGTTTTCAGATCCAAGCCTACCAGCACCTTTTCGGTGTTCGACAAGTCGCCTATGATCTTGCGCAGAGGAGGAGGCAGCTTCCTCACAAGCGTGGGTATGGCCAGGATTTGATCGCCTTGGGCCAACTGCGGGTTTTGGAGCAGATCAATAACCTCAATCGTGTACCGGCCGGCCAGATGCTTGTCGCAAATGTCGCGCAGATTAGCGAAGGCCCGAAGGCTGCGTGGTGTCTGACCAGCCACGTAAAGTCGAAGATTGTAGACTTGAGTGGCGTTTTCGGATGAAACGTCCTGTTCGGTTTTGCTGTCTTCCATCAAGAACTCCCGTTAATCGTTGAGCCGGGAAATCGAACGCGATCCGGACGCGGGGATTATTCCCGCACCGTAACCATTTTGCCTTTATACTCTCATTGACCGCAGAACTGCAATAAGCGATAGAGCTTGCTTGTCCGAAAGTTCACTTCCGCCCGGATTTCAGCTAAGCTCGGTTTCCATGAGTAAGACCAGTTCTTGGCCAAAAAGGGGGGTCCATTTCGTTGTCCTCGCCGCGCTCGTGATTCCTGGCCTCTGGGCTCAAACCCAGAAGCCGGTGCTCCATGGGAAGCACTGGGTGGCGATTACGGGTAAGCCGCTCGGAGCGACTGCAGGGGCGAGAATCTTCGAACAGGGCGGGAACGCGATAGATTCGGCGTGTGCGATGCTCGGGGTCGTTTGCACAATGCACGATACGCTTGGTTGGGGAGGCGAGACCCAGGCGCTTATTTATAACCCTGTCACTGGAAAGGTAGTGGTGATTAACGGGTTGGGCGTTGCACCGACCGGCGCCACCCCGGAGTTCTTCAAGGAGAAGGATCTCCGATTTCCACCTCATGAAGGCCCGCTCGCTGCCGTGACCCCCGGCAATCCCGGAGCCCTTATCGTAATGCTCGCAGAGTTCGGGACGCTCTCTCTGAGGCAGGTGCTGGCGCCGGCCATCGAAATGGCCTCTGAAGGATATCCCATAGAGTCGGAGCTGGTCAGGAGCATCAAGCTCCATCGCAAAAAGCTCGAGCAGTGGCCATACTCGCGCAAGGTTTTCTTGCCGGATGACGAACCTCCGGACCCGGGCGAGATCTGGCGGCAGCCGGACTTAGCCGACACCCTGAAGAAGCTGGTGCAGGCTGAAGCGGACGCCCTAAAGGCCGGCAAGGATCGCAAACAGGCGATCTACGCCGCCTATGATCGCTTCTATAAAGGTGACATCGGTGCTGAATTCTGTCGCGCGTCCCAGGAACAGGGGGGCCTCCACACGCCCGCCGATCTCGCAAATTGGAAGGTCAAGATCGAGGAACCGGTCATGACCACGTATAAAGGCATCGAGGTCTACAAACTGACGCATTGGACTCAGGGGCCGGCCATGCTCCAGGCGCTGAACATCCTGGAGCCGCTCGATGTGCGGGGCATGGGCTACAACACCGCCCGGTACATACATACGATCTACCAGGCGATGAACCTGGCCTTCGCCGACCGGGATTTCTATTACGGAGACCCGGATTTTCCTCCGCAAGAACCGATTCAAGGGCTGCTGTCGAAGAAGTATGCCGAGGATCGGCGAAAGCTCATCGACTGGAAGAGCAATAATCCGGACGTTCGTCCCGGGGACCCCTACCCTTATCAGAACGCCACAAATCCGTTTACTGACCTGCTGAAAGACTGGTCCAATGCCGAGAGCCGACCGATCGGCAGTACAGAGCTGCGCGTGCCCGATGCCGACGAACAAGCACGGCTTGACGCCGCGTTCCGCTCCGGCACCACCTCCATCCAGGCTGCCGACGAGAAGGGCTGGGTCATCTCTGTCACACCAAGCGGGGGATGGCTGCCCGCCTGCATAGCCGGAAAAACCGGCATGGGGATGAGCCAGCGCATGCAGAGTTTCGTACTCAATGAAGCCGAAAACCCGTTCAATGTCGTCGCCCCCGGCAAGCGTCCGCGTGTCACCCTGACACCCTCGCTGGCTCTCAAGAACGGCAAGCCCTACATGGCCTTCTCGGTCCAGGGAGGCGATACGCAGGATCAGAACCTCCTCCAATTCTTCCTTAACGTCGTGGAGTTCGGGATGACCGTACAGGAGGCTTGCGAGGCGGCGAACATTACCAGCTACCAGATGAGAGGATCATTCGAGGATCACAAGGTCGAGCCAGGACGGCTCACGCTCAACCAGGAGGTACCCGGCTGGGTACGTCGCGAGCTCGTCCGCATGGGCTATCGGCTCGATTTCAGCCCCAAGACTTCCGGCCCCATCACCGCCATCTATATTGACTCGGAGCACGGTACACTCTGGGGAGGCGCCAGCAACCACGGCGAGGACTACGGGATAGCCTGGTAGCCGAAGCCAACGAATCTGATTCGTTGGCTTCGGATGCACACCCGTCTGCCCCTGTAAATATCACACGATTTATTGCCACTCGTGTGGTCCCTTCTGTAGAATACTGTCCTCATACGACTCAGCTCGCAACGAAACGGTCTTTCAAGCGAACGATGGCCGACGTAGGGTGGGTTTCGAAGCCGCACAGCGGCTGAAACCCACGGAAGGAAGTACGCATGCACCACGACGGCAGCAAAGTGGGCGTCAGTCTGCAGCTCGGCCAGGAAATAGGCCGCATCGGCAGCTGGGTGTCCGATCCCGAAAACGACCTGCTGGAATGGTCTGCCGAGACCTTCCGGATCTTCGGGTGTGATCCCCGCACCTTCAAACCGACTCATCGCGCTTTTTACGAGTTTGTTCACCGGGATGATCGCGCAGCCGTCAAGGAAGCTTCGCGAACCGCTTTGAAGAGCGGCGAAGACTACCATATCGAGCACCGGATCGTCCGCACTGACGGCGAGGTCAGGTTTGTGCTGGAGCACGCCCGGATCTACCGGTCCCTTGCGGGCGCCCCCACTCGCATGGTCGGAACAATCCAAGACATCACTGATCGTTGGCAGGCGGAACAAGAGCTGTCGAAGAGAAACCGCCAGCTGGCTCTGCTCGCCTCAGCCTCAAACCTGCTGCTCCTGAGTCAGGAGCCAGAGACCGAGCTGCAGCAGCTGTGCGAGCGAGTCATGTGCGAGCTGGAATGCCAGGCCTTCGTCCTTTACCTCAGCGGAGCGACAGACGACGGTCTCCAACTGCGCGCCTGCTCTGGCATCAGCCCCGGACAGGCCAACCGGATTGAGTCGTCAAGTTTCCGAGACCAAGTTGAGATCCCCGAGGGACAGCAAATAGCCGGCGACGTTTCTCACGCCTGTGAAAGCCCTCTTTGCGGACTGGGAGGGGATAATGGGTTGAGAACGCATGCGTGCAATCCGCTCAGCTACCAGGGCAGGGTGATTGGAACACTTTCCTTCGGCACGGCCCTGCGTGACGGCTTCAACCCGAACGAGCTTGCCTTCATGGAGTCGTTCTCAAACCAGGTAGCCATCGCGTTGGGCAGGACTTTCCTCGAGCGCGAGCTGCGAGAAATGCACTCCAAGGAACAGCAATACTCCGAGAAACTCGAGGCCACGGTTTTGCTTCGAACCCAGGAGCTTGCCAAGGCAAACGAGGAATTGACCCGGCAAAACGACATGCTGCAGGAGCTGGCTAAGGAACTGACCGAAGCCGAGCAACGGGAACGGCAGCGGATTGCCGAAAAGATTCACGAAGACCTCCAGCAGCTGCTGGTGGGTTCCAAGCTGCGCGCCACCGCCCTGAGGATGCAGACGGACAGTTACCCTGGGGTGGGCACCACCGCGAAAGAACTGGAGACTCTGCTTGAACAGTCGATCGCCAAGGCCCGCTCCCTCTCGTACGAGATCAGCCCGCCCATTCTTCGCCATTCGGAGCTGGGACAGGCTCTTGCCTGGGCTGCAGACCGGATCGAGCAACTCCACGGGTTGCACCTGGACGTGCAGATCGCGGGGGAGGTCCCCAGCTGTGCGGAAGCTGTCAAAGTCTTTCTCTTTAGTGCCGTGAGCGAGCTGCTTCTGAACGTCGTGAAACACTCGGACGCTCGGGAGGCGCGAATCAGTCTGAGCTGCCAAGATGATCACCTCGCGATCCAGGTCGAGGACAGCGGCAAAGGCTTCAACCTCGATCCCAGCCTTTCGCTTCGGACCAGCCGCTCAGGATTCGGCCTGGGAAGCATCGAACGAAGACTCGCCGTATTCGGCGGCCGCATGGAGGTCAAGACCCAGCCGGGCCAAGGGACCGCGGTCACCCTGCGAGTCCCCTGTTAAGACCGCCTCCGCCGCCTCCGTTACCCCGTATCGGGCCGCCTGCCGTTAATCTATAATGTCCAATTACTTACGGAGGTCCGATTATGACAAGCAAAGGTAGGCTCTCGGTGGTGTTCTTTATGAGTGCAGTAATCCTTCTTTCCGCAACCGGCGTTCTCGCCCAGAACGCTGCCGATCCAATGGTAACAGGCCAGAAAGCCAATGACGCCAGGGTGAAGGACTACTTGATCCGGGCAGCAGAGAAGATGCCGGAGGAAGACTATTCGTTTAAACCCACGCCCGAGGTCAAGAGCTTCGGCCAGATGCTCGGTCACATAGCCGACTCGCAGTACTTTTTCGCGGCCGCGATCCTTGGCGAAAAGCCCCCGCAGCCCGGCATTGAGAAGAACAAGACGACCAAAACCGACATCATCCAGGCGCTGAAAGAGGCGTTCGCCTACAGCGACAAGGCCTACAGCGGACTGACGGACGCGCAGGCGGCAGAAATGGTCAATTTCTTTGGCCGTCAACAAGCGAAGCTTAACGTCCTCTGGATGAACACCTCGCACAACAACGAGCATTACGGGAATATCGTGACGTATTTGAGGATCAAGGGCTTGGTTCCGCCGTCAAGTGAGCCAAGGAAATAGGAGCTCTTCGGAAAACGGGCTGGAGTCGCGTTACAGAGCTGCGCCCGGAGCGAACGGGCTTCAGCCCGTTGCTGTAACGCGATTCCAGCCTCGCGAGCGCTTGGCGGATCTTGATCGGCGGGAAACCCAAGAAAGGTGGTAGCCCCGACGGGATTCGAACCCGTGTTACCGGCGTGAGAGGCCAGCGTCCTAGGCCACTAGACGACAGGGCCACCTTGAGGAA
>Ga0105104_10002348_pt1 | contig 13896 bp, 13 predicted proteins | sample PPLLaktember2015_3_FD_87034 | JGI IMG/M metagenome (GOLD analysis project Ga0105104, IMG submission 87034) | Freshwater sediment microbial communities from Prairie Pothole Lake near Jamestown, North Dakota, USA - PPLs Lake P7 Core (6) Depth... | ecosystem: Environmental > Aquatic > Freshwater >... | reverse complement strand
CGGTTTTGCGATACTCGTTGCAGGCCTCGGTCGTGACCGTAAACCCGGGCGGGACCGGCACGCCGGCGCGAGTCATATCTGCCAGGCCTGCGCCTTTTCCGCCCAGCAGAGAGCGAACGCCTTCCCAATCGCCGGCATATTTCTCAGCCTCGGCGACCTCTTCGAAAAGGTAAACCCATTTTTTTGACATAGTTGAACTCCTGGATAAAAAGGTTATGATAGCGGCAAATCCAGCAAAGTTTACCACAAAGGGATATGTCTCTTTGGGAATTTCCAGAATAGATACCTGGATTTGTCCCGCCGAAAGGCGGCGGGACAAATCCTACCCTCTTTCACCCCGCCAAACAGCGGCGGAGCGACTCCGTCAAAGTGCAGCCGGGCCTACGGCGGCAAAGTCTGAAGAACGATCAGAATGAGCAGATGTGAACCGTTACTTAACAGATTTGTCAAAGTTTTAGTTGTTAACCATCTGCAAAGTCTTTGAGGTAAAAAATAGGTCATAATAAAGCAACGAGGAACTTTATTATTATGCCGAAAACAGTTCTTACTATAGACGACGATACCGCCATCACCGAGTTGTTGGCTATGCTGCTTCGTACCCATGGGTACGAAGTGAAAACTGTAAATAGCGGTGAAGAAGGTGTCGATGCTATAAAAAAAATGAATCCGCATGTCGTGATTCTTGATTTGATGATGCCTGGCATGGACGGATGGCAGGTATGTAAAAATGTGCGTGAATTTAGCAATGTGCCGATTGTAATCCTCTCAGCCCTAGATGATCCTGCCATGATTGCCAGCGCCCTGGATGCTGGCGCCGATGACTATTTGGTTAAACCGGTTTCGAGCAGCATCCTGGTAGCACACCTGAACAGATTAATTCGCCGGACGGGCACACTGGAAACGCCCAACGGAACGACGATTCAACCCTCGAGAGTTCAGCCTCAAACTCCCTGACTAAGGTAAAATAATATATATAAACTTTTTCAGGAGGCGCACATTGCAAACCTGTTCGCTTTGCAATGCTTCATCACCGGATCAAGCCAGCCATTGTGTAAATTGTAAGGCTGACCTTGCAGAGAACTCCACCACAGTTCATGCGCTCAAGCGCTTTCAAGCGAATCCGCGCGTCAAGGCTGTAACAGTTGCATCCTCATACAATGCCTGTTCCTATTGCTATGAACAATTGGGTACGTATCCGCCTGACAAAGTGCCGTCCCTTCCCCATAAGGGCTGTTCACACACAAATGGTTGCCGGTGTTTTTATATCCCGGTGCTGAACGATATCTACCCATAACGCAAAAGAGCGACCACCCGGTCGCTCTTTTACTATTATAGTAATTTTTTGAGAGTAGCCGCTGTCGCCTGTGGGCTTTCCATCATGGACATGTGCCCGGTTCCCGGCAGCTCCGTCAGATACGCATGTTTGATTGCTGCTTTTACTTCCCGCGCCCGCTCGACCGGTATCAACTCGTCTGCCGAGCCGTGAACAAGCACAACCGGGAACATAAACGAAGGGAGAACCAATGTTGAGTCAAAGCGCTCTGCCATTGCTTTGAGCGCGTTGGCAAGCCCGGCAGGCCGCTGCGCCGCGATCAAACCACGGACAAAGGTCTGCACCCGCTCATCGGGCGTCAGCTTAGGGGACATGCTTTCCACTACCGGCTCGACTCCTGTCCGCATGATCTCGTCAGCCGTAGCGTAACGTCCATCTTTGCGTTCCGGTGAATCACCCAAAGCTTGGGAAGAGACCAGACCCAATCCCAACACGCGCTCTGGGTAATTGCGCACAAAGGCCAGCGCAACGTACCCGCCCATCGAATGGCCTGCGATGTATGCATTTCCAATGCCAAGCTCGTCGAGTAAAGCTGCGACATCGGCAGCCATGTCTGCCATCGTGTATTGCTCTTCAACCAGGTCGCTTTGACCAAAGCCGCGCAGGTCTGGGATGATCAGGTCAAAGCCATCTTCCAACAACGGGACGACTTCATCCCAGATCGTGTGGTCGAGTGGGTAGCCGTGTAACAAGACGAGCGGCGTGCCACTGCCATGGCGGTCGTATGCAATCTGAATTCCATTCACATTAAGCTTATCCATTTTTTACCTCCAATTCACTGCTACCTTTAATTTACTACCGAGTTTGGAACGGTATTGCACAAAACCATTCGTCCGCCCAAACTCATAAACACGGCGGGTAATGTCTACATCTATTTTACAATACTCGGCTACCTTATCCATCTCGCCCGCCCGGAACCATTCCACGGCTTTGAGCCCGTCTGCGATTTTGGTCTCTCCAAGAGAGGCTCCGGCAATCGCGTCCAGGCTTAGCCTGAAGCCCAGAGTCCGGTGGATGTCCTGAAGCAGATCGAGGGTGCGGAGAGATGCGAAGTTGAACCCAGGGGCGTACGGACGCAGCACCTGGTAGTCGAATCCGATCAGGTTGAAACCGATCACACGGTCGGCGGACTTGAGTTCTTCGATCAAGGCAGGGGCATTCTTCTCCCAGTAGACGGCAAAGTCGTTCCGTTCGGTGGAAAAAGTCACGCCACAAGACATGCGCAGCTTCTCAATCCCCGTTCGCCCGCCCACTTCATGGAACAGGTTTTGCGATTCGAGATCAAAGAATACAAGGTTCATAGGAAATACTCCCTAATTCCAACTTCAGCCCATCCTGCCGGTCGGGCCAGGGGAGACGTTGGAGTCCGGCCTGGCAAACCGCTCCCGTGCGAAAGCAAGGGCGTCATCACGCGAATTGACTTTTCCCGTGGCCTGCGCTTCGCGGATGGCCTCCAGGATTTCGCCAACCCGCGGACCCGGTTTGAGATCCAACTCGGCCATCACTTCGTTGCCGTCCAGCAGGCGAGGAGGCGAGATGGTTTCCGCGGGCTTTTCCCAGTAATTTTCGAGGAAGATACGACAAATATCCAGTTCCGCAGCCCAGGTTTCCTGCATGAGCGTGTGTCCGCGCGTGGCGCGTGTGTCTGCCAGCGCTAACAGCACCAAATCTACACCCGCCTCACCGGCATCTCGGAAGAAACGGTAAATAGCTTTGCGCGATGGCGTTTTGTGCTCAACTTCCAGGTGGTTGCTATGGAAATGGATGCGCATATGATTGCGGATGATGAGGCGCAAGCGGTGGATTTCATCGTTGCTTAGATGCAGCGCATTTGCGCGCGTGGCGGCCATTTCGGCGCCCTGCTCATCGTGTCCCCAGAAACGGATGCGGCCATCGTCTCCGGTCGATTTGCAGGGCGGCTTGGCTACATCGTGATACAACGCAGCGAAAAACAACAGAGCGCGCACGGAGCGGTCACTGTTAAGCGAGTTGGCGAAGTGCGCGGCAAACTGCTCACGGTAACGCCCCAGCCGCAAGACCAGCAGGCCGGTGAGCAGATCGCCCGTGGATTCGGGATCGTAGCCGGGGACCAAGGCGGCCAGGATGTCTTCGAGCTGGTTCAGCGTAGCCAGCGTGTGGTTCCAGACGTCGTAGACGTGCGGTGCCGGTTGTTCCACGCCCTTGAGCGCGGGCAGTTCAGGCAGGATGGGCGTCAGTGCACCCAATATTTCTAAAGCGCGGATCGCTGTTCCCGGCTGCGGGCCGTCCAGAATGCGGAACAGTTCATCCCTCAGACGTTCGGGAGAGACGCTTCGCAACTGCCCTGCGGCCTGTTTCATTTTCTGACGGGTTTCCACATCGATCTGGAATCTCAACCCTGCCGCCAGCCGCACCGCGCGCAATACCCGGACTGGGTCATTGGTCAAAGACTCTGGTGTGCAAGCCCGAATAAGTTTCGCCCGCAGATCGTTCCCGCCATTCGAGGGGTCGAAGATGGCTTCCGTGTTCAGATTGTATGCAATGGCGTTAATTGTGAAATCGCGGTCGCGCAGGTCGGCTTCGATGTCCGCACCACGGTACATGGCAAAGTCCAGGATGATGCGGGCTTGATCTTCACGCATTAAGACAACGCGCCCGGTATCGCGTTCATCATCAAGGGGGTAAAATGCGCCTTTCAGCTTGTTGGCAATCAGCCGCGCCAGTCTAATGGCGCCGGCAGGTACGGCAAAGTCCAGGTCGTGTGATTCGCGTCCCAGAAGGGCATCCCGCACCGCGCCGCCGACCAGGTAGATTTCCTGGCCGAGGGGCAGCGCTTCTTGAACAGAAGCCAACAAAGGAGAGAAAGAAAAAGGAGCAGGCATAAATACGATTTCAGGGGATTCTTTGTGGCGATGGGTCTGCGCGGCACGACGCGCTTCTTCGGGGGTGTTGCCCTGGGCAATGACTTTTCCACGTAGACGTGCCACCCAGCGTCCGGCGTAGGGAGAAGCGGATTGGGGCTCCGGCTGCCCTTTTTTGTCTGTCATTCCGACCGCCCTGTCTCGTCCATGATCAGTCTGCCTGGAATTTCTCGAGATCCACGACTCCGATGAAGGGCAGGTTGCGATAGTACTCGTCCAGGTCGAGCCCGTAGCCGAAGACGAACTTGTTGGGGATTTCGAAACCGCGATAATGGATGGGGACGACTACTTCGCGCCGCTCCGCCTTGTCGAGTAGTGAGCAGACTTTCAGGCTGCGCGGCTGGCGGGTAGAGAGCAGTTCGAGCACGTGCGAGATGGTGTGCCCGCTATCGATGATGTCTTCCACCAGCAGCACATCCTTGTCACGGATGTTGGTCTGCAGGTCGAGCGTCACCCGGACGTTGCCTTCCGATTCGCGCGCTCCCCTTCCGTAGGATGATATCGCCATGAAATCAACCTGGTGCGGGACAGTAATGCGGCGCATCAGGTCCACGAGAAATACCATGCCGCCGCGTAAAATGCAGATCAGGAGCAGGTCGTCTGTGTCTGCGTAGTCGCGACTGATTTCTTCCCCGATTTCGGCAATGCGGCGTTGCAGAGTATGCTCGTCGATCAGAATTTCAGCCAGAAATTCACGATAATCTTGCATGCTTGCTCCTAAAAATTATAGCGCTTCCACTTTCGATGTGACCACTCCCGGACGCAAGCCAGTCGCGCTGCCGCCTGCCAGCAGTTCAACTGCTGGCACAACAGACTACACTAGCGGGGTACTTCGTGGTGTTCGCGGCAGCGGGCTTCGTACAGTTCGGAAGCGCCGACGATCACTACCGGGTCATCATAACGCGCCGGTTTGCCGTTGACCAGGCGTTGTGTGCGCGAAGCTTCGTTGCCACAGGTCATGCAAATAGCGTGCAGCTTGTCCACTTTCTCGGCTTTCGACATCAAGGTTGGCATGGGACCAAACGGCTCACCGCGGAAGTCCATGTCGAGACCGGCCACAATGACGCGTACGCCGCGCTCGGCCAGTTCCTGCGCTACATCCACGACTTCAGGGTCGAAGAACTGGGCCTCGTCTATGGCAACCACGGTCGTATCTTCATCAATCCGTTCACGGATATTCGCTGCTTTTGCTATGGGGATGGCGCTATAGTTCGAACCTGCGTGCGAGGTCACTTTTTCTGCTGCATAGCGAACGTCAATGGCAGGCTTAAAGACTTGCACTTTTTGTTTTGCAATGGTGGCGCGGATGAGACGGCGGATAAGCTCGTCCGTCTTGCCACTGAACATGGAGCCGCAGACAACTTCGATGGAACCGGTGTGATGCTTCATAGCTTCCTTTCAATTGATTTTAGCACTCACGAAGGTTGAGAGGGCTTCCACCAGCCATTTCGTGATTAACTGAATTTAGCACCCGAACATTCTATAGTTGATTGGAAAATTTACCTTTCAACAAGAAAAACATCAATCATATTCTTATTTCTCGGGTACTAGCAAAACAGGCAGATGCACTGCATCTGCCTGTTAAGTTTACCTGAGTTTGCTAAAGGCGCAATCCTTAGGATGCTTGTTCTGCTTCCGCGAACTCGTACCCTAGCGCGCGCAACTTCTTTTTGGCGTCGATCAGGGACTTCTGGCCAAAGCCGGTAATTGCCAGCACAGCCTCTTCGCCCTCAGCCAGTTTGTTCATGAACTGTCCGACTTTTTTGATGCCCGCCTTGGCAAGGGCGTCGGTCGGGCGTTTGCCCAGATCCAGATCGGCAACGGGGCGCTCGGGAGAAACTCGCTCGGTTTCGCGGGCTTTCTTATCGGCCACGTAATCCTGGCGTGCCTGAAGCTTCTTGTAGAAGCGGTCTACCTGACCTTCGATGTCCACGATGCGAGCCTGCTCACCGGAGAAGTACGGGTGACAATTGGAGCAGATTTCCACACGGATCTCTTTCCTGGTCGAGCCGGTCTTCCAGGTGTTCCCGCAGGCGCAGGTGACTGTGGCATCCAGGTAATATTTTGGATGAATATCTGTTTTCATACCGGTATCCTATTGTTCCTCAGCCGGAATAACGTTAACACGCTTGCGGCCGTGAATCACATCAAACTTTACTTCCCCGTCTGTGGTAGCAAACAGGGTATCATCTCTGCCCTTGCCTACGTTGAGGCCGGGCTTGATGCTCGTACCATGCTGGCGGACCAGGATGTTCCCCGAGAGGACAAACTGCCCGGCGTACCGTTTTACACCCAGTCGCTGGGAATTGCTATCTCGTCCGTTGCGGCTTGAGCCGCCACCTTTTTTGTGTGCCATTTCTACCTCACACTACTTCTTATTTGTCTTGGTCGAAGAAGTCTTTTTCGTGGTTGTCTTCTTCGTGGTTGTCGTTTTCTTCCCTTTAGGGGAGGATGTTGCCGGGGCCTTTTCCGTCTTCTTTCCCTTCGGGGACGATGTAGCCGGAGCTTTTTCAGCCTTCTTTTCTTTTGCAGCCGATCCCTTCCCCTTCGGGGACGATGTGGCGGTCGATTCTTTCTTTTTGACCTTCTTCTCAACTTTCTCCACAGCGGGAGCTTCTGCTTTTTCAGCCTTAGGGGCTTTACGGGTCTCACCGGATTTTCCAATGACATCTACCATCAGGCGGGTGTATTGCTGGCGATGACCGCCCTTGACGCGGATGCGCTTTTTCGGGCTGTATTTGAAAACGGTGATTTTGGGACCCTTGAAATGGTCCATCACAGTGGTATTGACAAGCAGGTCGCCAATGATTGGCGTTCCGACGGTGATCTCTTCACCATCTACCAGTATCAACACACGTTCCAGACCAACTTTGTCGCCGGCGTTGACCGGCAGGCGATCGACCTCGAGGGCCTCGCCTTCGACGGCTTTGTATTGCTTGCCGCCGCTCTCAACAATCGCGTATCTCATTTTTTTCTCCTGGCATTTCACTTCGCCACACTGACCGCGGGATTCTTACGTCCTTCGCAGATGTGCGGGGAAGCCGGGTTACAAACGACCGCCCCGGCTGATCTCGCTGCCAGGGCAGAAGCGGACGGTATTATACCTGTTGCGGAGTTCCGTGTCAACATTCAAATATTGAATTTTGCTCCTTTCAACCGTTAATGTGCAAATCCCCAAAACAGTTCATTGCCGGAAACATGCCAATACCGGCCTCGGCAGGTATTCGCCCGGTGCGTAGCGAAGATTTCAGTCTGATCTAAAGGTTAGATGATCTTAGAAGTATATTTTTTACGTCAAGAATCTAAACGTAGCCCTAAAAGTTCATATAGTCATCCCGCCAAAAAGGGTTACCCTTCTCTGTGACGGGATAGCAGTTCTAGATGCCAATTGTCAGATAATGTAACAGAATCATGCTGAATACCCACAGGACGGGAACGATCCAGCGTGTCAAGTGATGTAGCCTCCTTGCCTGTTCAATTTTTTCTTTGCCCAGCAATAAGAACAACGCAATTGCGATGCCGAGCGCGATCGTGATAAAGATATATTGGAGGATCATGAATTGGTCGGCATATGTCAGGTAACCAACAGGCGGGACGGAAGCCGTAAGGGTCATGTGATAAAAGATTGCACTTGCCAACGTGGCGGCGGTCAAATTCAGGCGATCCTCAGCATCGTCATGTGGCATAAGGAACGACAGCATTCCCACCCCAACGATCACAATGGCTGCAAATAGACCTTTCAGGAATGAGGACTGCCAGGGATGGGAAATATTCAGGCTGAAGACATAGCGGGAATAAGCCTCGTTGTTGAAAACCGGGTAGAGATGATCCTCGACAGTGGCTTGCCAATCATCTTTTGTGTCAGGTGTCTCCAATCCATTTAAATCCCAACCGGAGACGATCACATATTTATCCACTCCGGTGCCTGCTGAGTCGACAACGTAAACGAGCTCATTGGTTGTCAGGCTCTTATCTTCGACTTCAATCGTAAGCTTATGAGCGTCAAAGGGATAATCTTCCAGGTCGAGCCTGGTTGCCAGGTCGGCACGCACACGGTAGCTGTAACGTCGGTCGGAGGAGAATTGCAAATCCTTGTAGATTTCCGCTGTCGCATTCATGATGTCAAACTGCGGTTCGGGGCAGGGCCGATCACATGTGAGTGTAAGATAAAAGTCTATCGTGTACCCGCCCGTGGTCATATCCAGGTTTCCAACGCTCAGAACATAAGTGCCCACCATGACTTGCACAGGCCCGTCCGCGGGCTGTGATTTCGCGACTGGGGAGCTTGTCTGCTCATTCGCTAAGGGAACCTGGGCAGCAACAGGCCGACCGCTTTTTGTCCCAAATGTTATCACCGCTATCAGAGACAGTGCCAACAGGAAAACCCCGCTCCATCGAAATATGCTTTTTTGTTTCATGGCATCTCCCAGGTGTGAAGAAAATAGAGGTGAAATTTCTTTGATCAATTTTACATTGGAATCATTTTGGAATCATTGTAGGACAATATACAAACCACGTTTGCCCCCATCCAATCAATGAAAAGCGGCGCGTGGTAGGCGCGCCGCTTGCGCTTACTCGACTCGGATCGACACTGCAAATGTCTCTACGGGCGGAAGACTTTCCCAGGAACGCAAATACCCAACTCTAGGGAAGTTTCTCCCGAACCAACGGCATTAAAGAGGAATTTCTGCGCGCCGCCTGCCCCAACCAATCCTTCTGTGCCCGGGGATTGCTTGTATTCCTGCTCACCGAGCTCGTCCAGGACGAACTATCGATCTCTGTCACTTACCAGCTATAACTGGTGGCCGGGTTCGACGCAAGTGTAATGGTTACAGTATCAGCCGGCTGAACGCTGATTTGCCGGCCTTTATCAACATCTGAGAGGCTCGTCCCGTTTGCGCCGCATCCGGAGAACAAGGCCAATATCAAAAAGAATGACATCACTACAACGGTGCGTATCAGTTTGTCAGCCATTTCTCTCTCCTTTTAGAAAAAAAAAGAACTTATATGGAGAGACGCTAGTCGACAAGAAAAAGTTCCTTTGCCCATTGACAAAGGCGCGTCCCTCCGCTAATCTTGGAGCATGGCAAAACCTAATGCTGTCCAACGAAAAATCGCCCACACCCCACCGGATTCAAAAGTCTTTCTCTCCGGGCCAACCGGATGTGGTAAGACGACCACCGGCGTGGAGAGAATGAAGTATCTGCTCAAACAGGGCATTCGTGCGGACTCGCTCCTGATCTTGACCCCGCAGCGGACCTTACAGGAACCTTATCTCGCCTCGTTGCATGGACCCGAAGCTGCTCCCGGCGGTGAAGTGACGCTCCTCACTGTGGGTGGTCTTTCTCGCCGCGTTGTGGACCTGTTCTGGCCGCTGGCAGCCGATGCGGCCGGATTCGCTCATCCCGATCAACAGCCAGTCTTCCTTAATCTCGAAACGGCGCAGTACTACATGGCGCATATCGTCCGTCCGCTGCTGGACGAGGGCTATTTTGAGTCAGTGACAATTGATCGCAATCGCCTGTACAGCCAGATCCTTGACAACCTGAATAAATCCGCCGTGGTCGGTTTTCCCGTGGACGAAATCGGCCCGCGCCTGGACTCGGCCTGGTTCGGCGACCCAGCCCAGCGCCGTGTCTATACGGATGCGCAAGATAGCGCCCTGCGCTTCAGACAATACTGTTACGACCATAACCTGCTGGATTTTTCGCTGCAACTGCATGTTTTTTGGAATTATCTCTGGCCGGAACGTCATGTGCGTGATTACCTGGCGCGTACCTATCGCCACCTGATCTACGATAACGTGGAAGAAGATATCCCCCGCGGGCATGACATGATCCGGGAATGGCTGCCGGATTTCCAGTCGGCGCTGCTGATCTACGATGAAGGCGGGGGCTACCGCCGCTTTCTGGGCGCGGACCCGGAAACCGGCTGGGCTTTACGTGAGTTATGCGATGAACAGGCAGTTTTGCAGGATAGTTTTGCCATGTCGGAGGGGATTGCGAGTCTGGAAGATGCGTTGCGTGATGCGATTGATCCGACCCTCACCCCTTCGCGCAGCACCCTGGAAGGGCTCCCTGGAAGGGAGAGGATCGATTCCTTGTCTTTTGTTCAATCCCGTTTCTATCCTGAACTCCTCGACGCCATCGCAGACGAAACACTGTCACTGCTCGATGGGGGCCTGCCTCCATCCGAAATCGTCATCGTGGCGCCCTATCTCTCCGATTCCTTGCGCTTTTCGCTGACCAACCGTCTGGATGCACGCAAGATCCCCTGGCGTTCGCACCGCCCATCGCGCTCGTTGCGTGATGAGCCGGCCAGCCACGCCCTGTTGACCCTGGCTGCGCTGGCGCATCCGGACTGGAATATTCGCCCGCCAAAGTTCGACGTGGCCTATGCTTTCATGCAATCCATCGGGGGCATGGACCTGGTCCGCGCGCAGTTATTGGCCGAGATCGTCTACCGCCAGCGCGATTTTTCACTGGCGCCTTTCGACGGCATCAAACCGGATGTGCAGGAACGAATCACGTTCACGCTTGGGAACCGGTATAGCGCCCTTCGAGACTGGTTGCAGGCCTATCAAGAGTCCGATGCACTTCCGTTGGATCACTTCCTGCGCAAACTGTTCGGGGAAGTCCTGTCTCAGCCGGGGTTTGGATTCCATACCAATTTGGATTCCATTCGCGTGGCGGCCAGCCTGGTGGAATCAGTCAAGAGCTTTCGCTTGGCAATCGAACCATCCGGAGAAATGACGGGTTTGTCGGAGCTATCAGCCCTGGGAAAAGAATACATTGCGATGCTCAACGATGGCGTGATCGCCGCGCAGTATCTAGAATCCTGGCGGATGGGGGACGAGCAAGCCGTGTTCGTCGCGCCTGCCTACACCTTTTTGCTCACGTACCGTCCTGTAACCGTGCAGTTCTGGCTGGATGCGGGCTCCAGCGGCTGGTACGAGCGCCTGGCGCAGCCGGTGACGCATCCGTTCGTGCTGTCTCGTGGCTGGGAGCAAGGCCGCCTGTGGACCGATGCCGACGAGGTCGAACAAAGCCGGGATGCGTTGGCGCGCCTGGTGTCCGGCCTGCTGCGGCGCTGCCGGGAACGGGTCTATTTAGGCATGAGCGAGTTGGGCGAATCTGGCTTCGAAAACCGCGGGGATTTGCTGAAGGCGTTCCAAAAGGTGTTGCAAGGGCAAGCCGGTGAGTAGAGATTATCAAAAACTACTCAGTTCTCAGAACTCTCTATTTTCCATAATGGTAGCGTGCTTGAAGGAAATCTATCCTGTCGTCTCTTACAAGATATATGATGCGATGCTCTTGCGTCAGTCGCCGTGACCAAACACCCGGCGCGAGATACTTCAATGGCTCAGGCTTACCAATGCCTTCATAGGGTTCGCGAAGGATGGCTTCTATGAGATCAAACGTGCGTTTTGCTAGCTTTCGGTCTGTTTCCACCCAATAACGTAAGTCTTCTATGAATTCGGGTTGGAAAACAGCCTCACGCCGTCCCTTCGCCGCCATACCCCACTTCGCGCCGTAACTCTTCGATAGAATAGGGTGCGCCTTCTTCTTTCAAAGCCCGCGCCAACGCGGTTAGCAACCGCTCGGCATTTTGGGGTGAACGTAGCAAGTAAGCGGTTTCGGTCAGGCTGGCCAGTTCGTCTGCTGCGATCATGGCCACATCTTCGCCGCCGCGCCGCTGGATGATAACAACCTCACGGTCCTTCGTCACGCGGTCTAACAGAGTAGCGAGTTTTTCGCGTGCGTTGGTGTAAGAAAATTCAACAGTCATTCTTCTCTCCAAGTTGTACAGGAATACTGTACAATAAATACGTGAAAATGTCAAGAAATTTCAAAATACCCGATACAGGCACTGAGATCGTGGAATTTCAACAAACATCACAGGAACCATCCATGCCGAGACTGCGATCCGTCGTGCTCGCCCTCTTTGCTGGCCTATTCTTCGTCTCTGGCGCGGCCGGATTGGTGTACCAGATCGTCTGGGAACGGCTGCTGGAACTGTTCTTTGGCGTAACTATGGTTTCGGTTACCCTGATCGTGGGCGCGTTCATGGCCGGGCTGGGGATTGGCTCGCTGGCGGGCGGTCGGCTCGCGCGCCGGGTAAAAAACACGCTGATGGCCTATGGCCTGCTTGAGTTGGGGATCGCCGCCTTTGGCCTCGTCAGCCAGCCGCTGATTTTTTGGATCGGGCAAAAGACTGCCGGAAGCCCGTCTGCGTTGGTGTTCCTGCTCAGCTTTACGATTTTGCTGATCCCGACCACGCTAATGGGCATGACGCTGCCCTTGTTGACGCAGTCTTTCGTGCACCGCGTTGAAACGTCGGGGAGCGTGATCGGCATCCTGTACGGCATCAACACGTTGGGCGCAGCCTTCGGGACCGTCCTGGCCGGGTACGTGCTGATCGGGGTCTACGGCTTCGACGGGACTACCACTATCGCGGTTGCCATGAATGCCATCATCGGCCTGTGCGCGGTCGTCCTGGCCGGCTGGCAGGGGCAAGGTATACAACCTGCGAAATCTGAAGGGCAAGCAATTTCACCGGCCACTCAGTGGGGTTATAAAACCATCCTGATCTCTTCCTTTCTGGTCGGCTTCATTGGGCTGGGCTTCGAGATGTTATGGATCCGCATCCTGCATATCGTCAACAAGAACACAGCCTACAGCTTTCCCTCGGTCCTGTTCATCTTCCTGCTGGGACTGGCGCTGGGTGGTTACATCTTTGGCCGAGCGGCAGACAAATCCAAGAATCCTGTGCTGTTGTTTTGCAAGCTCGAAATGACTGGCGCCATCCTGGCCGCTTTCACCCTGCTGGTTTTCTGGTGGTCGCTGCAATTCGACCCGCCCTGGATCCAAAACTTTTTCGAGACGCAGAAACCCGCGCTGCCCTTCGTCAAAGTGCAGCATGATCTGCTTCTATCTAAGCGTTTGCTACTCGCCAACCTGTGGGACTATTTCCTGCCGATCCTGATCCTGGTCCTCCCGGCCAGCCTCTTGCAGGGCGGCGGACTGCCGGTGCTGGATCGCATCGCCATCAACAGCCCCGCCCTGGCTGGCAGGCGCGTGGGGGACATCCACCTGGCCAACATCGTCGGCTCCGTGGCCGGGACGCTGGTCATCAGCTTCGTTCTGCTGCCCAGCATCGGCTCAGAATGGACCCTGAAACTGCTCGCCTTATCGACGGTCTCGTTTTCAGCCTTTTATTTCTTGAGCAATCAGAATCTTCTAAAAAAGAAGGGGGAAGTGGGGTATTGTGGACGGGCGCAGCCCGTCCACAATACCCCACACCCCGATTTATTGAAAAGATACAGCAATTCGGATAAGGACGGCTCCAGACGTGACCTGCCTCAATTGGCGGGGTTTGGATTCGTCCTTTTGCTCGGAGTTCTCCTGACGCCGGGAAAAGGTCAGTTCTACACGCGCCTGTACGAGACCGGTATGAACCAGGAAGCCGTTATTTCCGAATCGGGTGACAGCGTCCTGGCGCTTACCTACGTTCCCGGCAGCGACAAACAGGAGGGTTTATTCTGGATCGGCGGCGAGGTCAACAGTTTCTTCCCGCCCGAGAGTATCTACGAAACCCGCGCGCTGGCCTGCGCTGGCGCCTCCGAGCCGAAGAGAGTGCTGGTGATTGGCTTCGGCGGCGGCT
>Ga0105104_10002347_pt1 | contig 13897 bp, 13 predicted proteins | sample PPLLaktember2015_3_FD_87034 | JGI IMG/M metagenome (GOLD analysis project Ga0105104, IMG submission 87034) | Freshwater sediment microbial communities from Prairie Pothole Lake near Jamestown, North Dakota, USA - PPLs Lake P7 Core (6) Depth... | ecosystem: Environmental > Aquatic > Freshwater >... | reverse complement strand
GACAGGCTGTCGGTGCCGTCCAGATGTTTCACATCCACCAGGTATTTCGGGCACCAGAAACCATCCCGCATGCGAACGAACATATCCGTCCCGCCCAGAAACGGGCGCGCCTCGGCAGGATGTTCTGTCAGGAAACGAGAGGCCTCTGCAAGGGTTGGTGGTCGAACGTATTCGAATTCCGGAAGATGGGGGTGGGCTTCAAGGCTCATAGCTCTTTCCTCTTGCGAAAAATTGAATTCACGAAAGACAGCGGCTGGGTAAAGACCGCAATCCGAACAGGCGGATCTTACCGGGATTCCCGGTAAAGGGGTCCAAACAATAAGGATAAGCTGTTGTCACCTCCGAACGATACAGCCTCATTATACCGGGTGTGACAAGTTTCTGGGATAGGAATGGATCGGTCCATTGTTTGACCATCAACCCGTCGAGCGGAAACCCATGAATAGAATATGTCAGTCATCTGACATATTGTCGTATCCATCCCATTTTGTCTTATTCCCCTGGGAACTTCCATTGATTATTGTCATCGAAACGGTATGATTTCCGTCCTGCTGTCCTGAGGAGGGCCTCTGTGATAAAACTTTTTGGATATCCTTTGATATCCCATAATATAATGAGACCTCAACACGAAGCGCCAAACTTTCCTGCTGCACGAAAGGATCGAATTTGAGCGATCGATACGCACCGGTTAACAACCCTGACAATCACTACCTGGCAGCGTATATAGGTGTATCTGCGGGGAAAAGCCTCCTGGTAAACCGCTCTGGGGTGGTTCTCGGACAGACGTCCCGCGGCCTTTTTCTACGCGTTGAAACTGAAAACCTCGTATTCGTCACCCTGGAGCCTTTCCGAGGCCCGCTGACAATTAACATAGAAGGTGGAGATTCCTGGTTAGAGGCGGACTATCGCGGTCTCCCTTTCGAGATCATTGAAGGGGGAGTTTACTTTCCACAACATGGCACCCTGTTCAAGGTTGACCAGGCTGAATCGTGGCAGCCGCCTTTACCCACCGCTTCCCCCGACCCTGCCCTGCTCCGGCGCGGGCGAATTGCCGCTGTCGTTGAGAAGCTTAGGCCCCGGCTGTCGAGCAGCCCCTTCTGCGAGTACCTGGCCCGATTAACCGGCATCCAGGCAGCGTGTCCGCAAACCAACCGCCTGCAGATGGATGGGATCGAGAAGGTCGATCGTGGATTAAAGGTGGCTGATGTCGCCCAGGTCATTACGGGGGTTCGTGCGCTCCTTGGGTATGGTCCAGGCCTCACCCCGTCCGGTGATGACGTGGTGGCGGGGATGCTGCTAGGGTTGAGCCGGTACCCCGGGGGCCGGTATTCTGGCTCGAAACCCGGCTCTATTCCAACCGGGCTGAGCGCCGAAGAGCTGATCCAAAAGATCAATCCGATTGCCGCTCAGGCGACCACCCTGTTGAGCAGAAATATCCTTGCCAATGCAGCCTGTGGATGGGCAGATGAACGCTTGATTTATTCTCTGGATGGGATTATGGCGGGTGTCCCGGATGTGGATACCTGTGCCAGCTACCTGGCAATGTGGGGGAGTTCCTCGGGAATTGATTCATTGATCGGAATGACGCTGGCTGTGTGGGGTGACTGAAAATTCACCCGATAAAGCAATTTACTTTCTCATCAATGTCGCGTAAAATACGATTATTATTATCTATTTAGGCTTTGATGTTTTCCTCCATGGGATCATTGCCCAGGGTACCTGGTTAGCCATATTTCTCGGGGGGACAATAAATAGCCTCACTGTCCCATCGCATCCTCATCGCCCATCGTGTAAAAAGGAGTTTTGAATGGATGAGAACCACCGGTTCCGGTCTCCGCAGGAACTAAAAAATGCTTTAGCCAAACAAATGTATATTGCCAGCAACGAGATTTCCACGATCCTGTATTTAAGTCAGCAGTTGGGGAAACCTCTACTCGCCGAAGGGCCTGCTGGGGTCGGAAAGACGGAGCTCGCAAAAGCTTTGGCCAGCGCCACCGGGCGGCAGCTAATTCGTCTCCAGTGTTATGAAGGACTTGATGAGACCAAGGCGCTCTATGAATGGGAATATGCCAAGCAGCTTTTGTACACCCAGCTGCTCAGGGATAAGCTGCAGGAAACCTTATCATCGGCCGGAAGCTTGAAAGAAGCCGCGGATAAAATCGCTGCCGAAGAGGACGTATTCTTTTCCATGCGCTTTCTCCTTCAGCGCCCGCTGCTGCGCGCCATACTGAGCGATGAACCAACTGTCTTGCTGGTCGACGAGATCGACAGGGCGGATGCTGAGTTTGAAGCATTCCTGCTGGAAGTGCTCAGCGACTTCCAGGTCAGCGTTCCCGAATTGGGTACCCTCGCCGCCATCCACCACCCACTGGTGGTACTGACCAGCAACAACACCCGGGAATTAAGCGAGGCTCTCAAACGGCGCTGCCTGTATCTATTCATCGATTACCCAAGCATCGAACAAGAATTGGCCGTGGTCCGGATGAAAGTGCCTGAGCTGGCTCCCAAAATGGCCCAACAGGCCGTGGAGCTCGTGCACAGGCTGCGGGGGCTCGACCTTCGGAAAGCCCCGTCGATCAGCGAAACGTTAGACTGGGCAAAAGCGCTCGTCACATTGAATGCCCATAATCTGGATGAAACTACGTTGGAGTCGACCTTGAGTGTGCTGCTCAAACACGAAGCAGATCTTCAACGCGCTCGCAAGAAACTGACATCCTCCTCATCCTCACCGGTCCGAAGGTGGGATGATACAGACCAGTGGAGGCGGAGTAATTAGGGATGGATCAAAGGATTGTTCAATTTATCGCCGCTTTACGGGCGCAGGGGGTGAGGGTCAGTCTCGCGGAAAGCAAAGATGCCTTTGATGCAATTAATGAGATGGGGATCCAGGACCGGGAACATTTTCGGGTCAGCCTGCGATCGACCCTCGTAAAAGATGCGAATGACCAGCCGGCCTTCGACGAACTGTTCCCTCTGTTCTTCCAAACCGATCAGCCGCCAGCCTTCAGCAATCCGATGCAGAACCTGACTCCTGAACAGGCGAAAGAACTTGCCAATTCGCTGCGGAAATTTACCCAACAGCTTCGCCAGATGTTGGAAAAACTTATGCAGGGTAAGCCGCTTTCTCAGGAAGAACTGCGCCAGTTGGGCGATCTGGTAAATCTGGATGAAGTGAGCGATATGCGTTTCCAGGAATGGAAAAGCCGGCAGATGGAACAGGCGCTTCAATTCCGCGAAGTCCAGCAGGCATTAGAAGAACTCATGGAAATGCTGCGCCAGATGGGGATGGACAAGGACTCCATGGAGCAGATGCGCGAACAGTTGGAGGGAAACCAGCAGTCCATCCAGGATCAGATCCGGCAGTTCGTTGGACAGCGCATTATGGAGAATATGGCTCAGCAAACGCGGCAGGAGAAGCTGGATGGACTGTACAACCGCCCTTTCAACAGCCTGAGCGAGGAAGACATGCGCCTGCTGCAAAAAGAGGTCAGGCGCCTGGCGGCGATCCTGAGGACACGTCTTGCCCTGCGTTTAAAGCGGGCGAAAGGCGGACAGCTGGATGTGAAATCCACGATGCGGGCTAACGTGAAGTATGGCTATGTGCCTGTTGAGCTTAAGCGCCGGGACCATACGCTCAAACCTCGCATCGTGATCCTATGCGACATTAGCACATCGATGCGCCATTGTTCGGAGCTCATGCTCAGTCTTCTGTTCGCCATCCAGGATCAGATCAGCAAAACCCATGCCTTCGCTTATATCGATCACCTGGAGTACATTTCTCCTGACCTCAATACCCGTCAGCCAACCGAAGCCGTATCTCAGGTGCTCCAAAGGATGCCGTCAGGCCACTATAATACGGACCTCGGGTTCAGCCTGGAGAACCTCAATCGCGACTACCTGGACACGATTGACCCGCACAGCACCTTCATTATAGTAGGGGATGGCAGGAATAATTACAATGATCCGCACCTGGATACGTTTCGTTTGCTGACACGCCGGAGCCGGGCTACCATCTGGCTGAACCCGGAAACGGTTTCTTTATGGGGTACAGGCGACAGCGATATGCTCAAATACGCCCCCTTCTGCTCACGGGCGTTCCAGGTGAGCAACCTGGGTCAGCTGGCCACAGCCATCGACCATCTGCTCCTAAACCAGTGACCGGCTCGCACAATCTTGGGTATGGACGCATGAGGATCCTGAGCGAGAAGCAAGAAGACCTGCTTTCCGAAGAACGAAAATGGTTGAGCCATCTCGAATTAATCCTTGTGCAGTTTGGGTCTACCCAGGAGGACCAGGTCACCCTGCGGCAGTCCATCGAACAATTGGATGACCTGTTCCTTCTGGTGGTGGTAGGCGAGTTCAATTCTGGGAAGAGCGCATTCATCAACGCCCTCATAGGGCAAAAAGTCCTCGAAGAAGGGGTAACACCCACCACAACCAAAATCAATCTCCTGCGCCACGGGGAGAGCGAACAGCAGATCGCTGCCGATGAGAACCAGCTCGTCCTGGCTCACCCCGCGGTGATCCTGGACGAGATCAGCATTGTCGATACCCCCGGGACAAATGCCATCATTCGCCAACATGAAATGATCACCTCACAATTCGTCCCTCGTTCGGATCTGGTTCTGTTCGTCACATCGGCAGACCGGCCGTTCACCGAGAGCGAGAGGCAGTTCTTAGAGGTGATCCGCAATTGGGGGAAAAAAATCGTCATCGTAATCAACAAAGTGGATATCTTGAATTCTCCGGCTGACCGTGAGGCGGTACGACGCTTTGTCATTGAAAATTCCCGCTCCCTGTTGGGGATTACGCCGGAGGTGTTTCTGGTAAGCGCCCGAAAAGCTTTCCAGGCCAAGCAGAATAACCCTGAGCTCTGGGAGGAGAGCGGTTTTGGCCCATTGGAAGCGTATATCCAGGCAACTCTGGACGAGAAGGGGCGTATCCAGCTGAAATTACTCAATCCAATCGGGGTGAGTCTCCATCTTGCGAACCGGTATCTGGATGTGGTTGAGAGCAGGCTTGACCTCTTGAAAGATGATTTTTCCATGATATCCGACGTGGATATCCAGCTCAAACAATACCAGGAAGACATGCAGCGGGATTTCCAATTCCGTATCGCAGATGTGGAGAAAATCCTGCTCGAGATGGAAAACCGGGGGGATGAATTCTTTGATGAGACATTCCGCCTGGGCAAGGTTTTTGACCTGGTGAATAAAAGCCGGATCCAGCAAGAGTTTGAACACCGGGTGGTTGAGGATGTGCCACAACGGGTGGAACAAAAGGTGAACGAACTGATCGATTGGCTGGTAGATGCCGATCTGCGCCAGTGGCAGGCGGTCACGGACCACATCGCAGCACGCCGCCGGCAGCACCAATCTCGGATCGTGGGCGATATCGGAATAGGAAGCTTCCACTACGACCGGGAAAGGCTGATGGAGGCCGTCGGAAGAGAAGCACGCCGGGTAGTAGATACGTTTGACAAAACCCGTGAGGCTCAATCGATTGCCGATGAAGCCCAAACAGCGGTTGCTACTTCCCTGGCGATTGAGGTTGGTGCCATAGGGTTGGGAGCCCTGATTGCTGCCCTGGCGACCACGGCAGCCGCCGATTTTACCGGCATTCTTACCGCCAGCCTGATTGCTGCACTCGGGTTATTTATCATTCCGGCGAAACGCCGTGAGGCAAAAGCTGATATGCGGAAGAAGGTGGCTTCTATGCGCAGCCGCCTGGTTTCTACCCTGCGGCAGCAGTTCGAGCGCGAGATCCAGCGCTCGCTCGAGAACATCCAGGCTACGATTGCCCCGTATACCCGTTTCGTCCGGGCGGAGCAGGCTAATCTGGCGGAATCGCGGCAATCATTGTCCGAAGTTCGAAGCAACCTGGAACATCTGAAATACCGTATCGAAACCTCAACAGCCTGAATCTCTACCTATACGCATTTCGGGGCTTTCTCAACACGGAGGACGGTTCTTGACGATTCAGGTGATCAATTCCCTGGGATTGGATATGGACGATCTGGTCTATTTCTCCGAGTTGATCGAGGGAGAGGGACTCGAATACACCCAGGCGGCTTACCAGGCCGGCCTGGAGCCCCTCGGTTTGGAGGAGAGAATATTCCAAGGCGATGAAATCGAAAATCATCTCGTATTCTCCCCATCGACCGGCAGCCCTAACATCAGCCGGTACGATATCCACGAATTTGTTTATTGGAACGTTCCCACGAAATTTTGAACGAATCATCTCAGTTTATAACAACCATGCATTAAGGACTGGTAAGGATAATGGAAAAAACAAAACAGGCGAAACGCGCTCGTATGAGAGCACGTGCACAACGGAAGCGGTTAATTACCGGACTTGGCTGGGGTCTGGGTGCTTTAGCGGTTCTCCTGGTGGTGGGCTTGCTGGCATGGAATGCTTTTCGACCGATGGAGGGTGTTGAGGTTCCCATACCTGCGGGGTTCGAACGGCATATTCCCATTGGGCAGCCCCTTGACCCCTATCCTTCGAATCCACCGGCCGGGGGCAAGCATTATCCGGAGACTTTCCAGGCAGGTTTTTTTGATGAATCAGAAGCCGCCACCCTGCCCGCAAATCCCGAGGGATACCTTGTTCATAATTTGGAACATGGGTATGTGATCTTCTGGTACAACTGCGCGGCGGTCGAAGGACAAGACTGTTCTGCCTTGAAGTCGCAGATCCAGGGAGTCATGGATCGATTCGACGGGGTTAAATTGATTGCTTTCCCGTGGGATTCCATTGATGTTCCGGTGGTTATGACTTCTTGGGGACGTTTACTGGAGATGCAGGAATTTTCCGAATCCGCCGCGGAGCGGTTTATCCGCAACAACCGCAACAAAGCCCCTGAATCGTTTACCCCATGATAAAGGGCTTGAAACAGGCCTGGAGGTTGGTTTTTCTAGCACCATAGGGTTCCTGACAGCACGCACCTCTATCCATGTGCAGCCGGGCCCCTCAAATGCCAACCTCCAGGCCTGGGATTTTAGGACTGATCCCGCCCGGTCAGCTGTTCAAAGGGAACCTTTTTCCATACTCCCTATTATCATATCCTTCTAACCTAAGCCGAATGCGTCTGCAGCCAGCGTAAGATGTCTGTACGGCGGAGCAATCCCACCAACCTCCCATCTTGAATCACCGGCAGCTGCCGAACGTCGTTGGCAACCAGCTTGTTGAGCGCTTCCGCAGACTCTTCACCGGGCCGTACAACTTCCAATTTTTCCGCGGGGGTCATGATCTGTGCGGTTGTTACCCGGTCCCACTCCTCCCTACGTACGCGCCGAATATCATCCAGGGTGACCAGACCAACCATGCGATCCCCTTCCATGACAGGGAAGGCATGCTCGTCTGTGCCCAGAATGTAATTGTCCATTAACTGGCTGATTGTTGTGTGGGCCGGGACGGTGGGAGCGTCCGGGCGCATCAGGCGTGAAACGGGGATCCCTTCCAGGATGTCCTGCACCACCACTTGCTGGTAAGCCTGAATGGCGGCGCTGTTGAGGAACCAACCTATAAAGACCAACCAGAGACCCGAAAAAGCGCCGGTGCCAAAAAATGGAACCCGGATCCCGAATACCATGCTGATCCCTACTACAATAAACAGCCAGGCGATCGCTTGACCAATCCGTGAAGCCCAACGAGTTGCTTTTCGCAAATCGTTCGTGATGGCCCACAAAATGGAACGCAGCACGCGGCCTCCATCTAAAGGAAAACCGGGGATCATATTAAAAATCGCCAGAATGATGTTTATAGGCCCTAACCACAGTAGAAGCGTCGATATCGGATCCAACTGCTCTAATGCAGGGCCTGGAGCCCGGATAGGCAGCGGAAACCGTCCTAAACCCGTGCTGCCAAGGACGAAAAAGAGTACCCCCAGAATCAGACTCGTCAGCGGACCAACGATGGATATAAAAAACTCCGAACGAGGAGAGGACGGTTCCCGTTCAATATTCGATACACCGCCAAACAGGTGCAGCGTGATTTGCCGCACCGGCAGTCCTTGTGCCACCGCAACCAACGAGTGAGCCAGTTCATGGGCGTAGACAGAAAGGAAAAACAGCAGCGAGGCGGCTATACTGACCAACCAGTTGAGACCAGTGCTCCAATCAGGGTGAATGGCTGGGAATACACTCATGGCAAGATTCCACGTAACCAACAGGAAGATGAGCAGCCAGCTCCAATCGATCGTTGTGCGTATGCCAAAAATCCTTCCCAATTCTATGCCGCCTTTAAACATGTCGGCTCCTTTTCTTTTGCGATACCCTGACTAGAAATCTTCTTCAAAATCGGTGAATGGGAAAGCGCGTTATGGTCTCACTTCTGCCATTATGATCATACTAAAGATGAAGAAGCCAGGATTCAATGGGGGATGTTCCTAATCACAGGTAGGAAATTGCCTAATAGGATCGCGTTCAGGGAAATCCCTACGCAGGATAAGGGATTTCCCCCATTGACCATTCCCTGGTGAACCTCTATATACAAGGCATACCGGTGCAATTCTTTTGAGTGCACGCGGCAGCGAAATTTGTATTTCATTGGATATCAAAAAAAAGGAGGATTTCATGAAGGTTAGTGACATTATGACAAAAAACGTAGAGGTCATTCATCCTGAAGCGACCATTCGAGAAGCAGCCAACAAAATGAAGGATATCAATGTTGGGATGATCCCCGTTTGTGATGGCGACAGGATCGTTGGCATGCTCTCGGATCGGGATATCACCGTTCGAGCGACAGCCGAAGGCATGGATCCCAACCAGACCAAGGTTCGGGATACCATGTCCAAGCAGGTCGTGTATGCTTTTGAAGATCAAGATATTCACGATGCTGCCCGGATGATGAGCGAGCACCAGATCCGCCGCTTGCTGATCATGAACCGCAACAAACGGCTGACCGGAATTTTGTCGCTCGGGGACATTGCAGTAGACGTAAATAAAAAGACTTCCGGTGATATTTTGAAGGACGTGTCGGAGCCCTCGGAACCCGAGCGATAAGGCGTTTCTACCCTTCTAGTTTGGTTTGATTTCTCAAGGGAGGATTCTGTTCCAGGACCGTTTGATCCCCAGGTGTGTGTTGTTTCCCAGGGATGGTCACCACCCATCTTTGCGACCGCTGGGCTATGGCTGAACTCAGATAAGCGCCGAAGAGCAGAATCATGCTGTTGATGTAAAACCATAGCATGAGCACTGTTATTGCCGCCAGCGAGCCGTAAAGAATATCATAGTAGACCAGGCCGCTCGCCACATACCAGGCAAATCCCGCGGAAGTGACCTGCCACAGTAGAGTTACTACCAGGGCTGCCCAAGCAGCCTCGGGTGTCCGCACTTCTGTGTTGGGAATCCAACGGTACAAAACAAAAAAAGCCAGGAACGTGATGAGCGGTGGGATAACAACCGTGAGCAAAGGCCAGAGGGGTGAATCGTAAATTGACAATCTACCAAGGATTGGGACTTCTGATTCGGTCAGCAGATCGGCAATTGTGGTCAGCACCAGTAATAGAATGAGGAAGACCACGAGTGCAAATATAAAACCAATGGCCATTAACCTCCGCTGGAGGACGCTCCGGAGACGGGCTTTTTCCCAGGCGCTGTTTATGTTATAGGTGAGGATAGTAAACACACTGGATGCGGACCATAACAACCCAACAATACCGATCAATCCGAATGTCCCGCGGAGCTCGATGAAGCGCTGAAGGTTCTCCTGGATCAAGCCGCTGGAGGCCGGAAATATCGGGCGCAGCGTATCGAGCAAGATGCGTTGGATTTGCCCTTCATTGGCGAAAAAACTCAACACGGTTACCAGGACTGCTAGAAGCGGAAACAGGGAGAGAATCCCAAAGAACGCCAGGCTCGAAGCCGATTCCGGAGCATTACAGCGGCTGAACTGGCTTACGGCGATGGCCAGGATCTCAAGCGAGCCACCTGTCGCATTGTTCAGCCATGCGTACATCTTCCTTAGGCGCTCTTGAAGCCAGGTTTTCAATCGATTCAACCGCTTGATCATCGCAGAGACCTGTTCCGGGTCGTTATATGACCTCCATTAGTCTAACGTTGTGTCATTGCCTTCATGTACTATAACGACCTGGGAGATGATTGAGTATGGGGGATTGTCCTAGAGGTGGTTAGGGATTTCCCTTAGCAGCAACTAATCCGTTTTTGTACGGTAATAAAATGGTGAATGAAGACTATACGAGGTAGATAGTTACGCTTATGGACCATCCTAATTCGAAACCCACGTCCGTATGGTCACCGAGGACGATTATTGCTGCAACTCTTGCTGTGGTCCTTGTCGCTGCTGGCTTCTGGCTGCTGATACGATTTCACCTTGTCTTCTTCAGCTTGTTTGAAGCCATTGTCTTCAGTACAGCGATAACCCCCATCGTTAACTGGCTCCAGCGGAAAGGGTTGCCGAAACCGGTTGGTTTAGCAGTCGTGATCCTTACCGGCTTGATCCTGGTTGGGGGTTTTATAGTTCTCTTTGCGCCATTGATTGCCGAACAAGGGACGAATATCGCCAACATCCTCACCAACTATTACCAGGATCTCCGCATGGCCCTGTTGAATTCTCCCAGTATCCTGGTTCAACGACTGGCCCGGCAGCTTCCCCCTGCCGTCTTTACAGAATTAGTCCCCTCGATTGATGGAGAGGATGTGCTGGACAGGGTTGCTCAGGCTCTCCGGTACAGCGGCGCCATTGCTCGAGGAGCCTTTACAACAATTGCGGTGTTCCTGCTGACCATATTTTGGACTATGGACAGGGAAAAGATAATCCGATCTATTCTGTTGGTCGTACCAATCGATCGAAGAGACTTTGTGCGAGAGTTCTGGGGAGAAATGGAAGCCAAAGTCGGCGCCTATATCCGAGGCCTGGCGTTCCTGAGTCTATTCGTGGGGGCACTGGCGTTAGCTGCCTATCTGATCATTGGGCTGCCATACGCGCTGCTCCTGGCGATTATTGCTGGCATCATGGAAGCTGTTCCGCTGGTTGGACCAGTCCTTGGGGCGGTGCCCGCCGTCTTTATTGCCCTGGCTTTGGATCCATCGAAAGTACTCTGGGTTATTGTGGCTTCTGTCGTAATCCAGGCCATAGAAAATAACCTGCTAGTTCCGCGGGTCATGGATCGAGCTGTGGGGGTAAGCGCGGTGGTTGCCTTGCTTGCGTTTGCGGGTTTCAGTACATTGTTCGGGTTGGCCGGCGCCTTGCTTGCTATCCCCCTGGCGGCAGTCATCCAACTTCTGTTTGCCCGGTTTGTCATGGAACCGGGTACAGCAGCTCCACAGCAGCCGGAAGGACGGGATTACGTCAGCATGCTCAGGTACGAGGCGCAGGAGTTGATCCAGGATGTACGCAAACAGGTCCGCGAGAATCCCCATTTAGCAGACGATACATCCGACCAGATCGAAGATGCTGTGGAAGCGATCGTCAATGATTTGGATTCTATTCTGGCACGCGTTGAGACCGAGGAGGAAGAATCATGATCCGAAGGGTAGCCGGTGTTGCCGCCATTGTCATGGCAACCCTGGGAGTGCTCCTGCTCTTGTGGCAGTTCCGTTCCGTGGTCGGGTTGTTCTTGCTGTCCGTGGCGATTGCGGCTGCCACACGCCCGGCAGTTGAGAGTCTGACTGATCGAAGGTTTCCCCGTGGTTTGGCATCGGTGCTGGTCCATATTCTTGTGCTGACAGCATTTGTTGTATTGATTGTTGCCATAGGCGGGCAAATCCTCTCCGAACTTCAACAGGTTTCCGATTATCTTGTCCGTGTATACGACAGGATCTGGGCCGAGTGGCCAAACGGAACCGAATTCCAAAGATCGATTGTGGCTCAACTGCCGCCTCCCGCTGAGTTATATGAGACGATTGCGGGAGAGCAAGGTTTGACCATGGTCCAGGCGGTTTTGGGTGTTACTTTTAGCTCAGTCTCCCTGGTCAGCCAATTCTTTGCGGTCTTCGTCCTGGCGATTTATTGGACCATCGACCGCATCCACTTCGAGCGGTTGTGGCTGTCTACCCTTACCGTAGAAATCCGGGCGCGTGCTCGCGAGATCTGGCGAGAGGTGGAGACCGGCGTCGGCGCCTATATCCGCAGTGAGATCATTCAGTGTTTGATTGCGGGAGTCCTATTGGGGATCGGATTCTGGTTGATTGGTTTGAATTATGCCGTCCTGCTGGCGGTTTTCGGTGCTCTAGCCTGGCTCATCCCATTAATCGGTGGGTTTTTGGCATTGATCCCGGTAGCCATCGTTGGCTTTTCCATGGGTACCGGGATGGGTATCCTGGCGGTGCTGCTCACCGTGTCGGTTTTTTTGTTCCTGGAGTTTATCGTTGAACCCCGCCTGTTTCGCCGGTTGTACAGCAGTCTTCTGGTCGTACTGCTGCTGATTGCGCTGGTTGACGTTCTTGGCCTTGTAGGGCTGCTCATCGCCCCGCCATTGGCTGCCGCCATTCAGCTCTTCTTCCGCTCCATCATCCCAACGGCAAGCCAGCCCGTTGAGATCGAATCGGTCCGGAAAATCGCCGATCTGGACGAACGCGTCCAATCCGTCCGGGAATTGGCAGCAGCTTCTGAAAAGGAGCCATCTCCCCAGGCTGCAAGCATGCTCGATCGCCTGGATCAGCTAATCACCAAAGCGAACCGGTTAATCGAAGAAGATTGACTCATTTTGATTTCTCATTCTGGGGGTGCTTGTCATGGGCTGGAGTGCGACGTCTTCTTGCCACCTCCTCAACCTGATCCTGCATCTTTTGAAATTCTTCCTGCAGGTTGTCCAGCTCCGCATCCGACATGTTTTCCAGATTAACCAGCTTATTTCGCGCTCCCTGGACGGCAACAATCAGCTCATCAAGCTTCAGATGGATCGCCCGAGCGTCCCGGTTTTGGGTGTTTTGGATGAGAAAGACCATTAAAAAGGTCACGATTGTGGTTGCCGTATTGATGACCAACTGCCAGGTATCCGAGAACCGAAACAACGGACCGGCCACTGCCCAGGCGATGAGTACAACCAGGGCAATGATAAAAGCCCATGGTGATCCGACAACCTCTGATGTCTTGTGTGCAAATTTACGAAATAACTCATTCATGTAGAATTTTCCTGCTCAAATGCAATATATATACTAACTTGATATAAAAGATGATGTATTGTAACCCGTTTATGGAGAATGCATGGCCCCATTAAGGGTACTGATCGTTGCCGAGGATCCTTTGGTCCGTGGAAGTCTCGCCCGTCTGATCGAAGACCAGGGTGAATTTGTCATTGCAGGTCAGATCCCGAGCAGCCAGTATACCCCTGCCGAAATTGCGATCTTTCACGCCGGTGTCGTTCTTTGGGATTTGGGCTGGGATCCCCTTGACGGGGTTGAGCACTTTCGGGAAGTACGAGACCGCACCAACCCAATCCTGATGTTGGTCCCGGATGGTGTGGACCTGTTGGAAGTCTGGTCACAGGGTTTGGGTGGTGTGTTGACCAGAAATATCAAAATTGAACAATTAACCCATGCGCTTCAGGCTGTAGCACAAGGCCTTACGGTGATTGATCCCTCTCTCCTGGATGGGCTGCCAATCGATCGTGCCAATCCGACCAGCCCACCTGGGGAACCTCTGACGCCTCGGGAAATGGAGGTTTTGAAGCTCCTTGTGGAAGGACTGCCCAACAAAGGGATAGCCCAAAAACTACAGATCAGCGACCATACAGTGAAATTTCATGTCAATGCAATAATGGGGAAATTAAGTGCTCAGAGCCGTACCGATGCCGTGGTAAAAGCCACGCGGCTAGGCCTGATCAGTCTTTAACCTAGCCAGACTTCCAGGACGATCCCTATGCCATTGATGGATGCTCACCTATCCAGATTTTATTACACTTAGAAAAAAGAAATTACGGAGGTGAGTAAGG
>Ga0105104_10002345_pt1 | contig 13900 bp, 13 predicted proteins | sample PPLLaktember2015_3_FD_87034 | JGI IMG/M metagenome (GOLD analysis project Ga0105104, IMG submission 87034) | Freshwater sediment microbial communities from Prairie Pothole Lake near Jamestown, North Dakota, USA - PPLs Lake P7 Core (6) Depth... | ecosystem: Environmental > Aquatic > Freshwater >... | reverse complement strand
GGTTGTCAATGACCGCCTGTGCCTGTTCCGCGCCCGCCATTTCAACGAGTGCGTACCCTGAGTTTTTCCTCATGCGGATGGAAACCACAGTCCCGTGCGTCTGGCATATCGCCATTACCTCTTCCCTTGTTGTGCTGAAGGCGAGGTTCCCGACGAATATATTGTTCTTTTTCATGCTCTTCTCCAATTGCTCAATAATAACACGAAGCGTATATTATTCAAAATAATATCGCAAAACATTTTCTTGACAAACCACTGGCTGCACGCTATATTAACTACCATGGTAGTTAATAGTATTATAAAACACCTTTTATCCCTGGGGATTTCAGATTACGAGGCCCGCGCGTATGTGGCGGCCCTTTCCCTCTCCATGGCGACCCCGTATGAACTCGCCAGGGAGTCGGGCATCCCATCCTCAAAGATTTACGAGGTGATCTCAAAGCTTGCTGACAGAAAGCTGTTATTTGAAACCGAGGATTCTGGGAAAAAAAAATACGTCCCGGAATCATGGCCCGAGTTCCTGGCCCGCGAGGAAAGCAAATTCACCAACAGCATGGAATCACTCAAAAAGAGTTTCCCGGTTCTTGCAAAAAGCGAGGAGATCTCGTTTATATACAACATCCATGACCTGGATCAGCTTGTGGACAAAAGCCTGCGCAGCATTCGCGATGCAAGGGAATCGATTCTACTCTCCACGTGGAATGATGAGCTTGAGATCATGAAACCCGAACTTGAAAAAGCACAAGCGCGCGGCGTCCGGATAGCGGTTGTTCACTTCGGGCAGCCCGCTATCACGATTGGCACGGTGTTTGTGCACCCGATAGAGGACACGCTCTACAGTGAACGCGGCGGACGGGGTTTTACCCTTGTCTCTGATTCCAAAAGCGCAATAGTGGCAACCCTGTTCCCGGACTCAGGCGTGGAGGGCGCATGGAGCACAAACCGGGGATTTGTTCTTCTCGCCGAGGACTATATAAAACACGATATCTATATAATGAAAATAGTCAGCCGCTTTGACGGCAACCTGATCGCCATGTTCGGCAAAAACTACGCCATGCTCAGGGATATTTTCACGGACAAGGAAACAAGGAGGAACAGATGATATACATAGATGGAAAAATATACGGCAAGGAAGACGCGAAAATATCGGTCTTTGACCATGGCCTGTTGTACGGGGACGGTGTCTTCGAGGGAATCCGCATTTATCATGGCAGGATTTTCCGGCTTAAAGCCCACCTTGACCGCCTCTATAACAGCGCCCAGGCCATCCGGCTTTCCATTCCCATGGAGAAGGACAAACTGGGGCAGATCATGCAGGACATGGTGGACAATGAAAAGAAAAAAGATGGCTACATCAGGCTTGTTGTCACGCGCGGTGTGGGCGATCTCGGCATCAATCCCTATCTATGCAAAAAGGCATCGATCATCATCATAGTCGACAACATACAACTTTTCCCGCCTGAGTATTACACAAAAGGTGTAAGGCTCAAGACCAGCTCTCTTCGGCGCGTGGGCGTGGACACCTTTGATCCGCGCATCAAATCGCTCAATTATCTCAACAACATTCTCGCAAAAATCGAGGCATTGGACGCCGGATGCCTTGAAGCGGTAATCCTCAACAAGGAGGGCTACGTCACCGAGTGCACGGGCGACAATATTTTCTTTGTTCATAACGGGAAGATAATGACACCACCTTGCTACATTGGCGCGCTTGAAGGGATAACCCGCGGAGCTGTGCTTGAACTCTGTCTGAAAACCGGGATGCCAGTTGAGGAGCGGAACAGCACGCTTTATGACCTGTACACAGCAGATGAATGCTTCCTCACGGGAAGCGGCGCGGAGCTCGTCCCGGTGATCGAAATTGACGGCCGCACCATAGGAAACGGGGCGCCGGGCAAAATCACCGCATCAATCACGAAGGCATTTAATCGGCTTGTAGAGCAAGAGGCGAAGGTTTGCCAGTGAACATACGCTCTTATTTTTTTACCGTGTAATGTGTGCGTAAATAATATGCCAGATTCTTTAAAAGCGGATGATTCCGTACTTCTATTCTGCCATCAAAAAGGACATCCCCGCGGTGCTTCTTGAGCCACATATAAAGCCGTTCCCCTGGCTCTCCATCACCACCACCTGTTTTAGCTATCTTTACAAGCTGTTGCAGCTCGATTCGTGAAAATATTTTTCGCGTATTTCCCAGTACTATTATAAAACTTGCACCGCCTGGTGCGTCTTCCACACATACGCCAAACTTTTCTTCACGGGCTTCTGTCCTGGCAGAATCCCTGCCCCTGCCCGCTTTCCTGCTTTTTGGTTTTTCCATCTCATCAAGACGAGCAAGCTTTTTATTCATTTCAACAACATGCAAATTATAAATACTTGTATTCGCCTGTTTTATGAGAAAAATGAGTGCTTCTTCATCCAGCTGCGGGATGAGCTTCTTCAGTTCCTTCACAAGTATTTCCCGTTTTTTGTTTTTCTTCTTTGCAGCCATGTTGCCTCCCGCGCCTAACCCTTCAGATTCTCACCTATTTTTTTTGCAAGCTCTGCATCACTTAATGTGAGCCGTGCGACTCCTGTTTTCATTGCAGCCTTCGCTGTTGCATACGCCACTGCCTTCCCGACCCTTCTGTCAAGAGGAGACGGGATGATCATGCCCTTTTTAAGTTGCGCAGGCGTAACGAGCGATGCGATTGCATTCGCAGCCGCAAGTTTCATTTCCTCATTGATGGCTGTCGCCATGCAGTCCAGAGCTCCGCGGAAAATCCCCGGGAAAGCCAGCACATTGTTGATCTGGTTCGGAAAATCCGATCTTCCAGTTGCGATAATCGCTGCTCCGCCTTTTTTTGCGTCATCCGGATGGACCTCAGGATCTGGATTTGACATGGCAAAGACAAAAGAATCTTTGGCCATGAAGGCAATATCTGCGGAACCAAGCAGTTTAGGCCCTGAGACACCAATAAATACATCTGCCCCAACAAGGGCGTCTTTCAGGCTTCCTGAAACATTCTGTTTGTTCGTCAGGCTGAGTATGTCCTTCTTTGCCTGATTGAGATCATTCCTGGATCCTGAGACTATCCCTTTTGAATCCACAAGCATGATGTTCTTCATTCCATAACCATAGAGAATTTTCGTAATGGCTATTCCTGCAGAGCCAGCTCCGCAGATCACGATCTTCATGCTTTCCATATTTTTGGGCACTATCTTTAGCGCATTGATAAGACCTGCCAGTGTTACTATTGCTGTGCCATGCTGGTCATCGTGAAATACAGGAATGGAGAGTTTCTTTTTCAGCGCCTCCTCTATCTGGAAACAGCGCGGCGCTGAAATGTCTTCAAGATTAACTCCGCCAAGGCATGGTTCGAGCAATTCCACTGTTCGAATTATTTCAGCGGGATCCTGTGTTGCGAGGCATATTGGAAATGCATCTACGCCGCCAAACTCCTTAAAAAGTACGGCCTTGCCCTCCATGACAGGAAGCCCTGCTTCAGGCCCGATGTTCCCGAGCCCCAGGACCGCGCTGCCATCAGAAACAACCGCAACAATATTCCATCGCGAAGTGTAGCGATATACAAGGCTCTTGTCCTTTGCAATTTCGCGGCATGGCTCGGCAACTCCCGGCGTGTAGAGTATTGACAGATCTTCCCTGTTCTTTATTTTCTTCTTTGAAACAATTGCAATCTTTCCTTTGAGCCTGGCATGGACCTTTTTGGCCGCCTCTCCGTAATCTGGCATAGTCCCTTCCTGTGGATGAAATAAATTGGCTTTGCGGATTAATTATTATTACCGATGCCTTGTCTTCAATGTAGCGCAAAAAACTCGCTCCCGCAAGTACTGGTGATTCAACAGGACAATACTATGAACTTGCCTGAAGCATGGTGTTTCGTATATACTCGCGCTCGAGGATTTTTTATGGCAGGTGGAGGAGTTGATTATGAAATCACACCGGGTTAACGCAAAAAGGTCGCAGCTTTTATTGCCTGCAATTTTGGTTGCAGCAATTTTGACTTCGCTTTTTGTGGCTGGATGCACAGGCGATACGGACAAATCAGTAAATGAGGGACTTCCAGACGGATTGTACGCAAAAATTGAAACAACACGCGGGGAAATACTCGCTCTGCTCGATTTTGAAAAAGCTCCGATGACAGTGGCAAACTTCGTTGGCCTTTCTGAGGGATCAATCCCTTTTAAAAACAAGGACTCCAAATTTTTCTATGATGGACTTTCCTTTCATCGTGTTATTAAGGACAGGATGATACTTTCAGGCTGCCCGGCAGGAAACGGAACTGGCGGTCCGGGTTACGTACTGCCTGATGAAATAAACCCGAGCCTCACGCACTCAAGCCCGGGCATACTTTCCATGGCAAGCGCCGGTCCCAATACCAATGGCAGCCAATTCCTCGTTACCCTTGTGGCCCTTCCAGAGCTTGATGGAAAAAATACCGTCTTTGGCCATGTAATAAGCGGTATGGATGTCCTGGCAAGCATAGCCGAGGGCGATATCCTGAAAAAAATCACCATAATCAGGCGTGGACCAAAGGCACAGAACTACATTATCAATCCTGATATGCTCAATAATCTCGTCAGGGCGACTGTACAGAAATCACGTGGCCAACAGTCAACGGATATTGTGCTTGACATAGCCAAGCGATGGCCTGACCTCGCAACAACCCAGAGCGGACTCAGGTATAAAATCCTGCGTGAAGGCCGCGGAACAGAAAAACCGCGCATGGGCACGCCTGTCACCGTGCACTACAAGGGAATGCTTATGGACAATACTGTATTCGACAGTTCATATGACCGCGGTGAGCCAGCTACATTTTCAGTGGGACAGCTAATCAAGGGCTGGAATGAAGCGCTTATGGACATGCGGCGCAACGAAAAAAGACTGCTCGTTATTCCGCCAGAACTAGGTTATGGATCTGCGGGTGCAGGGAAAGAAATCCCGCCAAACGCATGGCTTGTATTTGAAGTGGAGCTTGTCAGCTTCTAGGCCTTGACGTCACACATCCAGTTGAATTTATCCGGCCTGGCGCCATACTGGATCCCCTTTAGGGTTACCAGAAGTTCATGGCTGACATCGCCCAGCTTGCCGTTGTTGTATACCGATGTCCTGCCCATGTGTGTGACAGAGCCAATAAAAGAAATTCCAGCAGCGGTTCCAGTGACAAATACTTCTTTTGCGTCGTCCAGCACTTCCTCGATGGAAATCCTGCGTTCCTCGGTTTTAATTTTCATATCACGGGCAATCTCGATTATTGATTTTCTTGTGATTCCAGGAAGGATTGTGTCTCCAAGTTCAGGCGTGACCAGGGTCTCGTTTTTCAAAAGAAAGAAAATATTGCATGAGGACCCTTCCTCTATGTATTTCTTTTCAACCGAGTCCAGGAAAATTGCTTCCATATAGCCCTGTGCTTCTGCCTTTTTCTTGGCGAGTGTGGCTATAACATAGTTGGCATTACACTTTATCCACCCTGTTCCATTATGTGTGGCTCTGATCATGTCAGTTGTGACCGCAGATGGCTTTTCTGCACTGAAGTAGGTTCCCACCTGTGTTGTCACAATGACAACCCATGGATGCTTTGAAATACCGAGTCCGATAGCGCCCTCTGAATAGGAAAACGGACGTATATAGATGGAATGTCCGTAGACAAAATCATCCTTCTCCCACTCTGGATCATATACAGGCGCAAAACCGAGTCTCCTGTTTCCGGCAATTACCTTTTTAACGGCAGAAACAAACATATCAGGCGGTAATGCGGGCATCATGAGCCCCTTCATGGATGTCTCCATTCGTTTGGCGTTTTCATCCGGCCGGAATATTTTCAGACTACCGTCCTTCTGGGGAAGCGCTTTCAATCCCTCAAAACAGCCCATGCCGTATTGGGTTGTGTAATTGACAAGGGGGAGATCTGGAAATGAATTTCTTTTTTCCAAAAGCTCCTGGCACTTCTCCTCGGGGAGCAATGCTTCTTCCTCACGGGCAAGATGTGGTTTTTCCTGGAATTCCTCCTGCCATGTTCCATCCTCCGTATGTTTTGCCACATACACACATGGATTGACTTCGAGGGTGAAACCTTTGGGCATGGTATGACTCCTGATTATTGTTTACGGTAAATATCAGCCTGCGGGCAGAGGCATGTGGCGCTTGCCGTTCAGGTCTGGAAGACGGTCTCCATATTCCTGCAGAAACTTCACGAGTTTCTGCCTGTCCACATAAGCGCGGATGGCCCCGGCTTTGACCCAGATCCAGTCAAAAGGTGTACTTGTCTTTCTTGAACTGATATCGGCAAAATACCAGCCGCGGTCACGCTCGTCCTCACTTAACACTGCTGTGCTTTCGCTTTCAGGAATATTCCACTGTTCTTTTGGCCAGTAACCAATATTGGTCAGCGCTGCTTCTGCCTGAAAGTTATAAATAATACTATCTGCAATTACAATATCAAAAACAGGGGGGACTTCCCTGCCCTGCATGAATAGCTGTCCAGTTCCCGAAGGGGAGACTTTGTGTTCAAATTGCGTGCTGTTTGAGCAGCCTGTTAAAACACATGCAAATAAAATACAGACGGCAATGCCACGCATTCACGCGCCTCCTATGGCTTTTTAAAATAAGTCATCAATTTTGTGGTTGGTATGGGGAAAAATCGATCCCCCAAAGCGTACCTGTCAGTATACAAATTCATAACAGAAATAATCAAGCCCCTTTTTTCAATTTTTTTCAATTATGCTGAAACAACACAAAACCACAAAATTTGTCCTTTTATGACCAATCAGCTTCAATCTTCAAATCAGGCCCAAAGTCAGAAAATTTGAAGCATAGCCAGTCGTCTTTGATTAAAAACGCCTGATCTGAAAGGAGCTTGCCGTCAACCTTTATCTGGCGCATGTCGTGTTTTTGTCCGTAACAGGCTATGCGTACAATAATTGTATTGATCCTGGCCCATGCAGGAGACAAACTGCCTTCAGCCCGTCTGACCTGAAGTTCCATGGATTTATCATCGGTTTTTCCTGATATTTTAAAAAGCGAGTATTTGCCATCCTGATATTCCTCTGTTTGGTTGTCATCAAGATAAATTACACCATCCAGGGTTTTTGCCGGATATACATCCAGCACAATTTCCTGGCTGAATGCCTGGGCTGTTGTCATTATGCCAGGGCTCATCGGAAGGACACTTCCCCTCCTTACAAACAAGGGCACTTCATCAAGTGGCACTTTCTCCGTGATTTTCATTCCGCCAGAAAAAATACGATGTGTCCTGTGGCACACCCACTCCACCAAAGCAGGTTTGATTACAAGGCCTGGAATAGAAGCTGGGTTGATGTCATCGTTATTTTTTTCACAAGGAAGATAAATACAGCGTTCAGACTTGCCTTGCCACAGTATTGGCGCAACAAGTACCGAATCTCCAGCCATATACTCTGTATCTGCGAACATGTCTTCGTAGCATTTTGGATCCATGGGGAAATGAAATACAAGCGGACGCATTATTGGCCAGCCATTCTTCCATGCAACAAAAAAGAGCGCATATAGATAAGGAATAAATGCGTAACGCATTCTGATAAATCGAGCGCAGATTTCCTCGATTTCAGGACCAAAACTCCAGATTTCCTGGGGCGGTGATCCATTCTGCGTGTGGTTCCTGTGAAAAGGATAAAGAACACCTGCTGCAAACCACCTCGCGAGAAGCTCCTTTGTGGGAGCATCCCAGAATCCGCCAATGTCCGGACCAGTCATGGGCATACCTGACATGCCAAGGTTTAATATCATAGGAATTGAAAGACGAAGATGTCCCCAATTACTCCGATTGTCTCCTGTCCATGTGGAAGCCCAGCGTTGCATACCAGCATATGCCGCGCGTGAAAAAACGAATTGCCTCATGCCGGCACGGAGTTTACGCAGTCCTTCCGCAGTTGCACGCGCCATCAGCAATGCATATAGATTGTGGATTGTGCAGTGGTCCCTGATCTGTTTTTTTTCACCCACCCTATGCAGTACATTGTTGGCAAGAGTAAGCCTTGCGTTGAAAACCGAGGGCTCGTTCATGTCTATCCAGAATCCGTCGATTCCAAGATCTGTATGAATCTTGAAAAGATGCCCCCACCAGGTTCTTGCATCAGGATCTGAAAAATCAGGAAACGCGGACTCACCAGGCCAGACTTTCCCATGTGTGATATTGTTATCAAGGTCACGACAGAAAAGATTTTTTTCTTTCCCATCCCTGTAAATATCCCAATCATCATCCTTTTTAAGACCTGGATCTATAATGACTACAATCCTGAAATTCTTAATGTGGAGTTAGGCGATAAATTCTTCCAGATCAGGAAAGCTGGAACGATCCCAGGTAAAACAGCGCAAGCCCCGCATGTGCGCTATGTCTATGTGGACAGCATCGCATGGGATTTTACGCAATCTGAAGTTTTTCATTATTCCTATTATACGGTTTGATGATTCTTCAGGCTCCCAGCGGGAATGATGATGCCCCAGCACCCACAGTGGTGGAAGACGATAAGTCCCCATAAGACAACCAAAATTATTTGATACCACAGCAGGATCTTGTCCGCCTGTCCAGTACAGGCATCCAGGTCCGCGTTCTGCGCTTGCATAGAGTCTGGAAACACGGCTGCCTGTATTCGTTTTAAACTTCTGGTAATGCGGGTTATCGAAAAACCAGCCATCAAATCCGCAAGAATTCCCTGACAATACAACAGGCCAGGACTGGTAGGCAGGATCGGACTTTGGATTAAGCAGGGCATCATCCGTATTCCACATCCTCATTTTATGGTGGTTCTTGAAAAATCCCCTCGTCTTCTGCCCAAAGCCCATAAAGGACACTTTCTGCTTTGTCTGCGTGACAATCCTCACCCAGCTTTTTCGGCCTGCACTAAACTCAACATTCGTTATACGCTCTGGACCATTCTCTTTTCCACATGAACTTTTTTGACTCAATAAAAAACAACAGCTTTCTTTATCAAAAATGGCTGAAGATTCTGACTCTGTACTGATTGAAAGGTTCAAATCAGTTTCCGAAACCTCCAGAACAGATATTGGCTGGCTTTCCACACTGAATGTGAAATATTCCCCATCATAAAATGGTATTTTTTTTGTTGTATTGAATTTGACAATTATGCGAAAAACATTTTTCCGAAAAACAGAGACAGACACCAGCGCATTGGCACATTCCAATATCAAGGTTTTCCTGTCAGAGGATAGTTCATATCCCTTGTACCCTGCAAGTCTTTTCCAAAACAAGGGTGCAAACCTGTTGTTAAGTATGGACTTCGTTACAAACGCAGCTATCCCCATCTTGATTATCTCTATCAGGTTGAACTTTAACATGTATGTCCTTATTTCTAGGATAATTAACCTAACTGAAAGAATCAATCCCACTGAAAGAATCAATCTGTTGACATGATTGGGTTCCTATGATACTATAATTTATAGTACTATAATTTATAGTATTTCTATATATAATGCAGAGGGTTTTCAGACTGGGGGAAGCCCTCTGCGGTTTTTTACAGGGAAGCACATGAGAAGGGAGGGGCTCATCGTTGTCTTCTATTGATCTTGTCCTACTCGGTTTCCTCGCAAAAAAACCTTCAAGCGCATATGATCTGGCAAAGCATCTGACCAGATATGATCTTGGAGGGTTTGTCAGATTAAGCACACCAGCAGTCTACAAAAACCTTAAAAACCTTGAACAAAAGGGGTTCCTCTCGTCCGAGGAAATAAGGACGGGGGAAATGCCTGAAAAAACAGTCTATTCAGTAAACCAGACAGGGCGGGAATATTTTTACTCGCTTGCGGAGGAACTGACCCGGGAACGTGTCAGGTATCAGTTTGATTTCAATTCAGTAATACTCAACCTGGACAAATTACCCAAATCCAGGCGTGAACAGTACCTGCAGAAATTAAAAATCCAGATCACAGACAGCAGAAAAGAGATGGAAGAAACACTTGTGGAATGGAAGAACGTTTCCCCCATGGCAGAGGTGCTTCTTCAGCAGGTGACACTTGTAAATGAAGCGCTGTTAAAGTGGATTGCGGGCGTGGAGAAAAAAATGGAATCTCTTGGTTGATCACCTTTTGTCAAAATCCACGGCAATCTCCACATCAATAGCAGCGAAAGAGTTTTCAATAGAAACAACAGAATGCCGCAACAGATAAATAGTACCTGATTTTCTGGCTACACCATCCTGTTTCGCAAGCTCCTGGATCAGATACTTTAAAGCCTGATGGGCTGCACTCTCGACAGGCAGAATTTCCGGATCATGACTTTCCGCCTGTATCAAACAGGTTCCACGGATAACATAGAGCCCCTGTGACGATCTGTCAATTTCCGGGACAAGCGGTCTGTCCCCCTTGATTGCCAGTGGAAGAACAAGATGTGGCGCGGCATTCATGGCCTGACCAGGAGCAGTGAGTACACCATTTACTTTCCCGGATGCACCTGCCTTGATCAACACCAGATTATCCTTTACTTCAACCGAAAACTTCACACCAGGTCCTGCGTATGCGATAACTGAATCACCAGTAAAGTTCCTGATCCAGACAGACAATACATCCCTGTTGATTTTTGCGGCATTTAAAACAACAACGCTGAAATTGGTCATTGCACCCGGAGATTCCGGCATGCCTTTTGTTATTTCTATATCCCGAAATCCAGGAACCAGTTCGGCAAAAAGAACAAAGGGCAATAGAAATAGAATCAAGACATTAATAACAAGTTTCATTTAACAATCCTTCCCTCACTTGAAATCTGCGTACAGCGAAATCTGTACTCCAATGTGTGTTTCATTCAATAGCACAATTTTATGTTCAGCGAGATAAAAGGTGCCCTTCATGGAAACTGCAATACCCTGCTTGTCCAGCTCCTGCACAAAACGCTGCATGGCCTTTTCAGCGGCGAAATCTATCTCACGTACATTCGCGGACAATGACCTGATTTCTTCCACGAGTACCCCGCGGAAAAAATACAGCCCTGTGGAGCTCTTGACAGGAGGAATCTCCAGTTTCTCGGCCTGGACCTGTATGCGGCCCAACATTCCTGTTCCAACCGAGGGTTCCAGCTTGAATAGACGCGGATATGCCATGCTCCTCCCCTGCGCCTTCAACTCGAGACTGATCTTTCCCTGTGTGCGCCGCAGGACAAATTCCGTCCCGCCTGCGACATACATGGCAGCGGAGGGTCCAGTAAAATCCGAAAGCCAGGTCCGCAAGACCTCACGGTTTAATCCCTGTCCGTTCTTCACATAAATATCAATAAGGACTGCATTGTGCCTGGCCCAGGATGAAACGCCTTTCGTGACAGTAACGTTCTGAAAACCTATTGTTGTTGGAATGAACTCGATATCCGGCATTTCAGGCAGAGTCGTTTCACAGGACATCAGACAGCAGCAGGCAGCAAGTAACAATATTGACATACGCATCAGGGTCTTCTCCCCAGGGTGTCCCAATCGTGATTTATTTTAATAGGACAACCTCATATAGTATAACACGGTACCGCACTTTTTTCCCGCATTCAGCACCAAATCCTGCCTTGCTTTAACAATTCATTATCTTCTATAATCATATTCGGGTACAAAAGCATGAAAGAATCCCCCTTTGACACCCATGATATGATTGCAGCGCTCTCAACTCCCCTGGCCGCAAGCGCACTTGCCGTTATCAGAACCTCGGGGGAGGGATGCATCCAGGCACTGGACATGCTTTTTAAAGGCAGCCATAACCTGTCAGATACACCAGCAGGGACCATCCGCCATGGCTGGCTGTCCGATCCGGCAACAGCTGATAAAATTGATGAAGTCGTGGCCACAGTTTACCGCGCACCCGCAAGCTACACAGGCGAGGACGCGGTGGAAATCTCCTGTCATGGAAGCCTCCCTTGTATCACGAAAATACTGTCCGCCCTCCGAAACGCCGGTTTCAGGGATGCGGGGCCCGGCGAGTTTACCATGCGCGCCTTTTTAAACAACAAAATGGACCTGACTCAGGCTGAAGCCGTGAATGAAATCATTACAGCCACATCAGACCGTGGCAGGATCCTCGCCATGCACAGGCTTTCAGGACTCCTTTCCGAAAACATAGAACAGGAAAAGAAAAAGCTCGTGGAAGCTCTGGCGGGCATAGAAGTCATGATCGATTATCCTGATGAGGAATACGAGCACAGCAATGTCGCTGTTTCCAGACTAATGGAAACAAGAGCCAGGCTTGAAAGCCTGGCTGGAACCTACAGAATAGGCAAAACCATTCAGGAGGGCGCGGTCATGGCTATTGCTGGAAGGACTAATTCCGGCAAGTCAACGCTCTTTAATTTTTTATTAAAAGAAGAACGCTCCATAGTCTCGGAATACCACGGGACAACACGGGATTTTATAGAGGCGCACATTACAATAAATGGAATTCCAATAAGGCTCTTCGACACAGCTGGATTCAGATCCAGCGGCCAGGAGGTTTCCAGTCTTCACCCGGTGGAAGCCGAGGGCATCAGAAGGACCAAAAACCTTCTTGATCAGGTACAGGCAGTGCTCTATCTTGTGGATTCATCAGTTGGAATAACCGCGGAGGATCATGTTTTTTTGGAAGCACACTGCAAAGATGCGCGTATCATCAAAATCTGGAACAAGGCTGATATTCAGGCAGATAAATGCCCCGCTTCATTTATTGCAGTAAGTGCTGCAACAGCTGTGGGCCTTCCAGCCCTGGAACAGGCAGTAAGTGAATTGCTGTTGGGAAAAAGCGCGAACTCTGCGGATGAGGTAGTCATCGACTCACAGAGGCAGAAGGAGGCGCTTGACAGGGCTGTACAGGCCACAGACCGCGCATGCAAGGGCATCACAAGCAAGGCATCCTATGACCTGATCGCGTGCGATCTCCATGAAGCTGTGGACAGCCTGGGTGCGCTCACAGGTGAAGTAACAAGCGCTTTGGTACTTGAAGCCATGTTCAAGAACTTCTGTGTGGGGAAATAGCATGGACTTTGACGCAATCGTAATTGGCGGCGGTCACGCTGGAATAGAAGCCGCGCTTGTACTTTCAAGACTCTCCCTTAACACCCTCTTTATCACACAGAGCCTGGACACAATCGGAAGAATGTCCTGCAACCCGGCTGTTGGCGGCCTTGCCAAGGGAAACCTTGTAAGGGAGATAGATGCACTGGGCGGAGAAATGGGCCGCCTCATTGACTCCACCATGATCCAGTTTCGTATGCTGAACCGGAGCAAGGGTCCAGCCGTGCAGGCGCCACGGGCACAGGCAGACACGCAGGCCTACTCGCTATTGGCCAAACATACGCTCGAGCAGGAACGAAATATCCCGCTCTACAACGACACGGATGTGGATCTGCTTACAGACACTGCAGGACATGCTGTCACGGGCGTTATTACCCAAAGAGGCAAGCGCTTCAGCGCACCTGCAGTAATTCTTACCACTGGTACATTCATGGAAGCCTGTATTTTCATAGGCGAATATCACACGTCTTCCGGCAGGTTGGGTGAACCCGCGGCAAACGGACTTGGTACTGCTCTGCGAAAACTGGGCTTTGATGTAGGCAGGCTCAAGACAGGCACGCCAGCGAGAGTGCTGCGCCATTCCGTGGATTTTTCCAAAACCGAGGAACAGAATGGCGATAACCCTGCACTCCCCTTCAGTTTTTCACATGACTCGGTGGACAGGCCCAATGTACCCTGCCATATAACCTACACCAACGAAGAGACCCACAGGGTCATCCGTGAAAACATAGGAAAATCACCGCTTTATTCAGGCAAGATCACGGGGATTGGTCCGCGCTACTGTCCGTCCATTGAAGACAAGGTAATGCGCTTCCCGGACAGGAGCCGCCACCAGGTTTTCATCGAGCCCGAAGGGCTTTCAACCGAGGAGATGTACCTAAACGGCGTCTCATCG
>Ga0105104_10002343_pt1 | contig 13914 bp, 15 predicted proteins | sample PPLLaktember2015_3_FD_87034 | JGI IMG/M metagenome (GOLD analysis project Ga0105104, IMG submission 87034) | Freshwater sediment microbial communities from Prairie Pothole Lake near Jamestown, North Dakota, USA - PPLs Lake P7 Core (6) Depth... | ecosystem: Environmental > Aquatic > Freshwater >... | reverse complement strand
GGCTCAACATTCAGCCGAGAGTGCCGAGACACAGAATCGAACTGTGGACACCGCGATTTTCAGTCGCGTGCTCTACCAACTGAGCTATCTCGGCCGGATATTTTTTTGTCAAGCGTTCGTGATTTTACTAGGTGACATAGGGATTGTCAAGCAACATACCCCGCGCTGAGCGGAGGGCGCAGCCCGAAGACGAAGCACAAATGGAAAGATCGTGCAATCTTGACCTCGGACTGCTTCCGCACTACAATGCCCGCCTATGTTCGAAAACCTTACCTCCCGGTTGAATCAGGTCTTTGACCAGCTGCGACGGCGCGGCAAGCTCTCCGAAGCGGATGTCGACGCGGCGATGCGCGAAGTGCGCCTGGCCCTGCTCGAAGCGGACGTGCACTTCAGCGTTGTCAAGACGTTTATCGCCCGCGTGCGAGAGCGGGCCGTCGGCGCGGAAGTTTCGAAGGCCCTCAATCCCGGACAGCAGGTCATCAAGATCGTCAACGAAGAGCTGATCCAGACCCTGGGTGAGCCCGCGCCGCTCAACCTGCGGGGTCCCAAGCCCCACGTGATCATGATGGTCGGCTTGCAGGGCTCGGGCAAGACGACCGGTGCGGGGAAGCTGGCGCGCATGCTCCGTTCGAAAGGCGAGCGTGTGATGCTCGTCGCCGGCGATCCCTATCGACCCGCGGCTGTGACGCAGCTCCAGCAGCTCGGCGAGCGGATCGATGTGCCGGTCGAGGCGGATCTGAATCTGAAGCCGCCGGAGCTCGTCAAGCGCGCCTTCGACAAAGCCGAAAAGGGCGGGTTTGGCATCCTGATCGTGGACACAGCCGGTCGGTCGCAGCTCGACGCGGAGCTGATGAACGAGCTGAAGTCCATCGTGGCGAAGGTCCCGCCCGTGGAAATCCTGCTCGTCGTGGACTCGATGATCGGTCAGGAAGCGTTGAACATCGCCCAGGGCTTCCGCGACAGTGTGTCCATCACGGGGTTGATGATGACGAAGATGGACGGCGACTCGCGCGGCGGCGCGGCCATCTCGATCCGCTCGGTGACCGGGGTGCCGATCAAGTTCATCGGTACGGGCGAAAAGCTGGATGCCCTCGAAGCCTATGACCCGTCCCGGCTGTCGTCGCGCATTCTGGGGATGGGCGACATGATCGGCCTGATCGAAAAAGCCGAGGCTGCCTTCGACCAGCAGTCCGCTCAAAAGACTGCCGAGCGCATGATGCAGGGACAGTTCTCGCTCGAAGACTGGCTGGATCAGATGAAGCAGATGAAGAAGATGGGCCCGCTCGCCCAGATCATGGACATGCTGCCGGGTGGGTTGGGGCAGGCTGCGCGGCAGGTGGATCCGAAGGATATCGAGAGAACCTTCAGGCAATCGGAAGCGATCATCAACTCCATGACCGTGAAGGAACGCCGCAATCCCGATGTTCTGAATGCCTCACGCCGGCGACGAATCGCGGCGGGCGCCGGCATGGAAGTGCAGGCTGTGAACCGCCTGATCAAGCAGTTCCGTGAAACTCAGAAGTTGATGAAGATGATGCAAAAGACCGGGGGAAAAGGTTTGGGGAAGTTGTTTGGATAGTTCGATAGTTTAGTAGTTTTGTTGGTTGGGGAGTTCGGCAGACCGAGCCATAGGGCGCAGTGCTGCCTCAGGTTGCCAGCGCGATACTCTTCCATATGGTTGAGTAGGTAGGGATTTATCCCCGGCGAAGACGGTACAGAAAACCAGGGAGGAGGAAATGGAGAAGTTGTTTGGATGGTAACGTGCAGCTCATGTTTTTTCCGCTCAGGGCTTCACAAATGTGGGCTACTACGCTTTGTCATCTAAATTCAGGAAAGTTGCTTCTCATTCTTCAACCTAAACATTTGCCAAATAAAAAGCAAGCCCAATCCTATGAACACATAGTTCATTGGACGGTTCATCGCGATGTTGAAAGCACTATCGACAAGTATGCTGGCGCCGTAGAGCCAGATTGCCAGAGTTCTGCCTTTAGCCACTGCCCTTGATGCGGCAAGGATCAACAATCCGATAATTACATCAAATATTCCATCAACCAGCATGGCGTTTCCAAGGTTACGGTAGGTGGATCTAAGTAATAAGCCGGTGGCTGTGATTAAGTTGGCTGTTCCGGTGAGAAGGCCGATAACGGCGACAATTGCCAGACCCTTCGACAGCGTTGATTTATTCAAGGCCGGGTAAGCATTACTTGTCTGTTGAGAAGAGTTTTTCTGCCGTAGATTCTGCGTTTTACTTCTGAGCAAGTTAAGAAGAGTATCAATTTGATTTCTGCAGGTCAACACAGGACCCATCAGAAAACCTCGTCGTAGTGGAGTTTTCCAGCCTACCCATGCATTTCCCTCAAAATCTGGCCCAACGCTCGGACTGGACAGCCATGTTTCGATTCTGATATTTTCACCATTGTTTTCAACAGACATCCATGCCTTGGAAAAACGGACATTTTTGCAGTAAACATTGCGATTTTGAATATGTCCATAAAAAGAGAATCCCGATTCATTTGCCCAGTTCCGAACAATTGGAAACAGCTCACTGGGTTCCATAGTGAATTCGATAACCGTAGTTTTATGCGCCATGTTAACTCCTATGCGGCTTTTGTATGTAAATTTATGCTTGAGTGGTATGGAAGATTATAAAGTTTACTATAGCGTGTAGTCAAGCGGCTATGACCCTAACTCGAATAGATTGTCATGTAAGCTCAACAAAAGAAACCAGGAAAAGGCCGCGTTGGTTGGCGAGAGTGATCCATCCACTTTTGATTTCATTTCATGAATGATGGAGCGGTAGGCAGCATAAAAGTCCCAGGATGGTGTTGGTTTGTATTGAAGGCTTTTCAACTCAAAGTATTGAATGATGCCCTTCACAGTCGCCGGCTTGACCAGCACATCCCGCTGTGGGTGATAATAAGTCTGGCAGATCGTCATCAACGACCACTTTGCAAGTTTACGGCGTTTCAGCAGATCCAGTACTGTCTCGAAGCCCGCTTGCTCATTTCCATGCAGCAGCTCTTCCAATCCGCGACTGAGAAGATTCTTTTCTTCCGGAAAAAGGGTTTCGGCAAATTCTCTGAACCTTGTCTTCTCGAAGACAGATAGGACGGATGAGCGGCTGACCGTCTTTACCATATTCTCGACGATCTGATCAGGAAGTTTGAAATTTCTCCTCGCAAAACTTGCCTGGGCAAACCTGATCATTTTGTCCACGTTATGCTTCTTGCTGCGCACGGACATGATCTCAGGGTTGCCGAAGCCTCCCGGATAGCGCGCAAGAAAAGCTTCTGCCGCCTCTTTTAGTTTGCTGAGATTCATGGCCTCACTTGCTTCGCCAGAGAGTTGCATATTTCCTGCGATATTTGAGGTCTTCTTCCGTTTCGATCAACTCCAAAGCTTTCTCTCTTATTTTCTCGTCCTTCAGCACGTTATACACATTCCGCATGCTCTGCAGGATATCATATCGGATCAGCGTGCTGTTTTTTTCCGTAAGGCACTCTTTGAAACGCCGCTCCAGGCCATCCATGTATGCCTTGTGCTGCTGCCGGCCTGCGATTCCCACCTTCCATAACGCCTGGAGACAGTGCCGCGCCGTGACGAAGCGTTCGTCTTTCGTGACTGCGAGCAGCTTATCGAAATCCTTCAGCATCCTGGTTTGGGGATCGCTTTTGGCGAGGTTACAGAGAACCTGGGCGGCAATGGCCCGGTTGTGATTATCCTTGTGGGAGAGATTTGCCAGCAATTCGTCCCAGGCCTCGTAGGCCCAGTCAACGGGCTGATCGGTCGCTTCGAGAATACGAGTGAAGGCTCTGTTCTGGGCCGTCCGGTCTGTGGACCAAAGCTCGTCCAGGGCAGTTCGTGTGGGTTTGTCCATGGGAATCTCCTGTCTATTCAGGGAAGATCACTTCACCAGGAACGCCAGTTCCGTCTTGAACTTTGCCGGGTCTTTTTCGGTCGCGGGATCGGAGAAATAAAACTCGGCACGGCCGTTCCACCATTCGACGCCTTTTTTCTTTGAGACATTCCACTTAACCTTGTTTTCCTCCGCCCATTCCAACAGGGCAACGGTCGCCTTGAAGATTCCCTTCCCTTTGTACGGACCTGTATAAAGCAGGGTGGCATACTTTCCGGCCGGAAGATAGTCTGCGGTGATGCGCTGATCTCCCTTGACTGCCTTGTCAATCGCAAATCCGACATCGAGATCCAGTTCTTTTGACATATCCGTTGTGAGGTAACGGATGATGGCCGGACCCGAGGGCTGGATACCCCTGCTTTTCATCCATTCATAGACTTCATCCCAGGCCGGCTGGAGATATTTTCCAAACGGAATAGGCACAGCCATTCGAAGGGCAACATAAGGTTGTTTCTTACGACGCTCAATTTTTGGCTCTGTAACCATAAGACTCTCTCCTTTTTTCAATTTTAGAACGGATATTCTAGCTCGTCAATATGCCGGGAGTCCAGTGCCATTCAACTACCGAACTATAAAACTAACGAACTACAAAACTATCAAACTATAAAACTATCAAACTACAAAACTCCCTCCTCTCTTCACAGTCAATTCACAACCGGATCCTATACTCCAGGCATAAGTTCAAACCAAGGAGTAAAACATGAACGGAAATGCTGGTTTACGAGTTGTTTCGGCCCTGGTGCTGGTCGCTGTGATTGCCGCGATCGGGTACTTTGCCTACCAGGCCGGTGTCGCCCAGGGATCGCCGATTACGATCGAGGCACCCTCGGGCGAGACCGCGCCGATGCCTTATCCATACTACGGCTGGGGCATGCCCTTCCATCACCGCCCATTCGGATTTGGCTTTGGGTTCTTCGGCTTCCTGATCCTGCTCTTCCTCTTCTTTGCCGCGCTCCGGGCCCTGCGCTTCCTCTTCTGGGGTCCGCGCTGGGGCTGGGGACATCACGGCGGACATGGTCATGGTCCCTGGGGACATTGGGAAAACGGTGTCCCGCCCATGTTCGAGGAATGGCATAAGCGGGCGCATGGGGAACGACCCGAGGAAAAGAAAGAATAATATAATGCGTAGGGGCGAGGCATGCCTCGCCCCTACAAGAAATTATGAAAACCATCCTCGTTGTGGACGACGAACCCAAGATTACCCAACTGGTGCGCGATTATCTGGAACGCGCCGGCTTTGGGGTTCTGGTCGCGTACGATGGGAAGAAGGCCCTGTCCCTGGCGAAGACCGAAAAACCGGACATGGTCGTCCTGGACCTCGGCCTGCCTCAGCTCGACGGGCTGGACTTCACCCGCGAGTTCCGCAAGACCTCCAACGCGCCGATCATCATGCTGACGGCCCGGGCCGAAGAATCGGACAAGCTGATCGGACTCGAGCTGGGCGCGGACGATTACATCACCAAGCCGTTCAGTCCGAAGGAACTGGTCGCGCGTGCCCGCGTCGTCTTCCGGCGCATCGAAAATGCCTTGTCGGCAAACGCCGAGATGATCCGCGTGGCGGACCTGACCCTGGACGTCCCAAGAATGCGCGTGATGGCAGAGAGGCGCGCGATTGAAGAACTGACGCCCACCGAATTCGAGCTGCTGGCCACCCTGACGCGCCAGCCCGGACGTGTCTTCACCCGCGCCCAGTTACTGGACGCGATCCACGGTGTGGCTTTTGAATCGTACGAACGGGCCATCGACGCCCATGTCAAGAACATCCGGCGGAAGATCGAAGTCAGGCCCGGCGAGCCGCAATACATCCTGACGGTCTATGGTGTTGGCTATAAGTTTGTGGATAAATGAGAAACCATCCACGTTTTTCCCATCGCCAGCGCCCGCCCTGGTGGCCCGAAAATGAAGAGTGGCCGCCAAAACGCTGGCGGCACATGCGCGGCAATCCCTTCTTTCGCCGGATGGGATGCTTCTTCTTTGGATTCACGTTCCTGGCATTTGTAGGACTGCTGGGTATCCTGCGCTGGATTCTGGCTCCCTTTCTCGATTTTCACGGCTCTCCACCGCTCAGCCGGCCCGACTTCATCTTTCCGCTTGGCTTTCTTGGATTTATCCTGCTGGTCTTCGCAGTCGGCTGGGGGGCGCGCAGCCTGCGCCGCATGTCCACGCCCCTGGATGATCTGTTCAATGCCTTGGAGCGGGTGGCAAACGGAGATTATTCGGTGCGCGTCGAAGAGCGGGGCACTCCCGAAATCTATTCGCTGATGAGAAGCTTCAATTCCATGGCCGAGCGCCTGCAGCTCAACGACCAGCAGCGCCGAAACATGCTGGCGGACGTGACTCACGAGCTCCGGACGCCGATTACGATCATCCAGGGCAATGTGGAGGGAATTTTGGATGGTTTGTATCCCGCCGACGAAGCGCGCCTGAAGTCGATCGTCGAAGAGACACAGATCCTTTCGCGTCTGGTGGACGATCTGCGCACGCTGGCGCTGGCGGAGAGCGGCGCGCTGCGCCTGAAGCGCGAGCCGACCCATCTGTCCGAGTTGATGCGCGAGGCTGTCTCCGGTTTCGAAATGCAGGCAGAGGAGAGGCGGATCAAGCTCGAGGTCCTTCTCGACGAGGGCGAGGAGGCGAACCTCGACCCTCAACGTGTCCGGGAAGTGTTGACCAATCTGCTCTCGAACGCGCTGCGTTACACCGAGCCCGGGGGCGTGGTCCGCGTCCGATTGACAGAAACAGGCTCAGGCGTGGAGCGAAGCGTGAACATCTCCGTCGAGGACAACGGCCCGGGGATCGCCCCAGCTGATCTGCCGCATGTCTTCGAGCGCTTCTACAAATCAGGCGATTCGGGTGGGATGGGCCTGGGGCTGTCCATTGCAAAATACCTGGTCGAGGCGCACGGCGGGAAAATCTGGGCGGAAAGCGAAATGGGGCAGGGAACAAAGATTTCATTCTCAGTTCCATTGTAGAGCCGGGGTCACCCCGCCCGTGTGGTAAAATATCCGCTTGTGATTTCAGCCCGCATGCGTCCTTTCCGCAACCTCTCTATGCCTGTCTGAAACACAATTTGCTGATCGCGTAGTTGGTGCTCTCTAGCGCCAACGGAGACGTTAGAGAACGTCTCCTACGCGGTTGAAAATCTAAAGGAGTAAGTTCAATGGTTCGTATTCGTTTACGTCGTATTGGTCTCAAAGGCCAACCCACGTACCGCATTGTGGCTGCTGACAAGGAGTCACCGCGCGATGGTCGTTTTCTGGAAATTTTGGGCTTCTATAACCCACGAACAGAACCTTCGACAATCCATGTCAAGGAAGACCGGGCTTTTCACTGGATGAAGAACGGCGCCCTGCCGACTGAATCGGTTGCTCAGATCTTCAAGAGCGCAGGCGTTCTGGAGCGCTGGGAACGTTTCAAGAAGGGTGAGGCGATCGAGACTCTCCTGAAAGAATCAGAAGAAGCCGAAGTCAAACGCGGCGCGAGCGTCAAGACCGGAAAGTAATATACCTGACCCGAAACCCCTTCCCGTGCAGGGAAGGGGAGCGAGGTTGGAGTTGATATGAAAGATCTGATTGAATATATCGCTAAATCCCTGGTGGATCATCCCGACGAAGTGCAGGTGCAGCAGAGTGGAGGCGGGTCACGGGTCCGCATCGAACTCAGCGTCTCGAAGGATGACATGGGGCGCGTGATTGGCAAGGGCGGCAAGGTTGCCAACTCCATCCGGACACTCCTGCGAGTGGCGGCAGAGCGGGAAGGCAAGCAGGCCACCCTCGACGTGGTCGAGCCACAATAATGCCCGATACAAAGAACGCTCCAGGCTCGCCAGACGGCGAGCCTGTCTATTTGGTGGTTGGCTTTCTTCGCCGTCCACATGGTGTGCAGGGTGAGATCATCATGGACCTGCATACCGACTTCCCGGAGAGGCTGCGCGGCGGAAGAAAGCTTTTCGCGGGCGAAGAGCATAAGCCTATGACGCTCGCAGGTGCGCGGCCGCATGCCAAAGGCATGCTGGTGAAGTTCAAAGGTATCGATACTCCCGAGGCTGCCGGACAGTTTCGCAATCAGTGGGTGTACGTCAAAGCGACCGGGCTGCCGAGTCTGCCCGAAGGCAAGATATATCAGCACGAACTCTTTGGCTTCGAAGTGGTTGACGAGAATGATGTTTCACTCGGGCAGCTTGTGGAAATCATCGAGACCGGCGCGAACGACGTCTATGTTGTCAAAGCTGCGGACGGGCGCGAGATCCTGCTCCCGGCGATTCCCTCCGTCGTTCTGGAGGTTGACCCTGTCCGCCGTTTGATGCGCGTGCACATGCTTGAAGGGCTGTAGGTCACGCTGCCTCCTTCGGAGACTTCGCAAGCGTGAACTACCCGGTAAATTATGAGTGACAAACGCTACTGGATTGGTTTCAACCTGATCAAAGGTATCGGCGCGGTGCGCATGCAGGCGCTGATCCGGCATTTCGGCGACCTGGAAACGGCCTGGCAGGCCGCGCCGGCCGACCTGGCGCAGGCTGGACTGGGGTTGAAGCTGATCGAGCGCATCGTCCAGGCCCGCGCAGACGTTGACCTGGAGAAAGTCTGGGCAAAGATCGAGTCCCAGGGCATCAGGATCCTGACCTGGGAGGATGAATCGTATCCGCAGCGGCTGAAGGAGATCGACCAGCCGCCGCCCGTGCTGTATATTCGCGGCGAATATCTGCCTGACGATTTGTTTGCCGTGGCCATTGTCGGCACGCGACGCGTCACCGCCTATGGCCGGCAGATCACGGAGGAGCTTTCCTCCTTTCTGGCAGCCAACGGAATCACCGTCATTAGCGGGCTGGCGCGCGGTGTGGATGCGATCGCTCACCAGACGGCGCTGCGAGCAGGCGGCCGAACCATCGGTGTGCTTGGCTCCGGTGTCGATAAAATCTATCCGCCCGAACATCGCACTCTGGCAGAACAGATGATGGAGCGCGGCGCGATCGTCAGCGATTATGCTCCGGGCACACCTCCCGATGCCTCGAACTTTCCCCCGCGCAACCGGATCATTTCAGGGTTATCATTGGCGGTTGTCGTAGTCGAGGCAGGCGAGACCAGCGGTGCACTGATCACGGCCGAGTTTGCAGCCGAGCAAGGACGGGAAATATTTGCTGTTCCTGGTAGTATACTTGCGCCGCAAAGCAAGGGTACGAACAAATTGATTCAGCAGGGTGCGCTGCCTTTGTTGAGCGTGGACGATCTGATGCAGGCCCTGGATCTGACCCGGGTGGGCGAGCACAAAGCCGCCCGAAAAATTATCCCCAGCGATGAGACCGAAGCGCGGCTGATGAGTGTCCTGGGAGATGAACCTTTACACGTCGATGCGATACGCAATCAAACTGAGTTGCCTATCGAAAAGGTTTCAGCCACATTAGCGTTGATGGAACTCAAAGGGATGGTACGTCAGGTGGGCGGCATGAGTTATGTCGCTGTGCGTGAGGTACAATCCGACTACTTTACTCAGTCAGGATGAGGAATAAGATATGGAACATACGTATGCGGTGATCATGGCCGGAGGCGGCGGCACCCGCCTGTGGCCCATTTCAAGGAAGGAAAAACCCAAGCAACTGCTGCCCCTGCTTGGCAAGGAGACTTTGTTTCAGAGCACGATTGCCCGGCTCGAAAACCTTTTCCCGCCGGAAAGGATTTTGATCGTGACGGTTGCCGAACAGGCCCGCGAGATGCAGAAGCAGGTACCCTCCATCCCTGCTGAAAATTACCTCATCGAGCCGGCTCCCCGCGGAACCGCCTCTGTGGTAGCATTGGCGGCTGCGGTGCTCCAGAAACGCGATCCGCAGGCCATCATGGCCATTCAGACCGCGGATCATTACATCCGCAACAAGGATTTATTCCACTATTTGATCCGGGCCGCGTTTGAAGTTGCAGAGAACAGTTATCTTGTCACACTCGGCATCTCGCCGACCTATCCTTCCACGGGGTATGGTTACATTCAGCAGGGCGAGACACTGAACGGGAATTACCGCTATCCCGTCTATGCCGTCAAACGCTTCAAGGAAAAGCCCGACGAGGCGACTGCCCAGCAGTTGCTGCGCAGCGGCGATCATTCCTGGAACAGCGGCATGTTCGTGTGGCGCGTGGATGCAATCCTGGCAGAGATTGAAAAACAAATGCCGGAGCTCTTCAAGGCCGTCAGCAAAATTGCCGCTGCCTGGGGAACCCCGCAGCAGGACAATGTCCTGCGATCGTGCTGGTCTGATTTAAAAAGCCAGACGATCGATTATGGTGTGATGGAGAAAGCCGAGCGGGTTGCCGTCCTGCCGGCAGGCGGTTTGGGATGGAGCGATGTTGGCTCCTGGGATTCGCTCTTCGATGTCCTGTTTCCTGACATGAACGGGAACGTGGCGACGAATGGACAGCATCTGGCTGTCGATACCAACAACACGCTCATTTACACCCGCAATGACGAGCGGCTTGTGGTGACCATCGGTCTGGATGACATGGTCGTCGTGGATGCAGGTGACGTTTTGATGATCTGCAAAGTGGATCAATCCCAGAAGGTCAAGGATGTAGTGGAACACCTGAAAAAACATCACCAGGAGAAATATTTATAACCATGTCGTTGTGAGGCGTGGTGCCAGGTTTCGACACCGCATGATGGCGCCCTGGCGCCATCATGGTGGGTGCAAGTGTACGAGCAGAGAACACGCTCTACGCAACCATCAGGCATCACGGCCAAACCTTAGCTTATGAGGAAATTGCTTCGCGGCGGCATCGACGAAGGAAATGTATGGAAGCATATTGTATGAAGTGCAAGACCAAACGTGAAGTGCAGGATCCCGTGGCGGGTTTTAACGCCAAGGGATCTCCTGTCACGGTTGGTGTCTGCCCGGTCTGTGGAACAAAACTTTACAGAATGGGAAAAACGGAGGCTCACGCAGGATTGGTCCCGCCGGAAAAGCCTGCCAAGGTTGCCAAGGTGGAAAAGCGCGAGGGCAAACTGGTCGTGGTCGAATCACCGGCCAAGGCCAAAACCGTGGGACGCTATCTGGGCAAGGGCTATACCGTCCGCGCCTCGGTCGGGCACGTGCGCGATCTCCTGAAGTCGCAGCTTTCCGTGGATGTGGAGAATAATTTCGAGCCGAAGTATCGCGTCCCCAATGAGAAGAAGGACGTGGTCAAAGATCTCAAAAAGCTGGCCCAGAAAGCGGAGGAGATTTACCTGGCCACCGACCCCGACCGCGAAGGCGAAGCGATTTCCTGGCATCTACTGGAAGCCGCGCAGATCGATCCCGAGCGTGCCAAACGGGTGGTCTTTCATGAGATCACCGAGTCGGCGGTCAAGGAAGCCTTCTCGCACCCGCGTCCGATCAACATGGACCTGGTGGATGCCCAGCAGGCCCGCCGCATCCTGGACCGCCTGGTCGGCTACAGCATCAGCCCGCTGCTCTGGCAAAAGGTGCGCGGGCGCCTGTCGGCAGGACGCGTCCAGTCGGTGGCGCTCCGACTCATCGTCGAGCGGGGACGCGAGATCGATGCATTTGTGCCGGTGGAATACTGGTCCATCCACGCCGAGTTCCAGCCGGAGGGACTCAAGTCCACGTTCACGGCCAAACTGGCCCGGATCGACGAGAAAGACCCTGAACTGCCGAATGAGGAGACAGTCAAGCCGGTCCTGGTGGACATGGAAACTGCCGCCTATCAGGTGACGAAAGTGAAACGCGGGGAGCGGCGGCGAAAACCCTCGGCACCCTTTACCACCTCGACGTTACAGCAGGAAGCCTCCCGCAAGCTGGGCTTTACCGCCAGGCGCACGATGGCTCTGGCGCAGGGATTGTACGAAGGCCAGGAGGTGGGCAACGGTGGGACGACCGGTTTGATCACCTACATGCGTACCGATTCGACCAATGTTTCTGCGGGTGCGCAAACCGAAGCACGCCAGTACATTACGAGTAAATATGGCGCCGACTTTCTGCCTGCGGAAGCACCGCACTACAAAACCCGCTCCGCCAACGCCCAGGAAGCCCACGAGGCCATCCGTCCAACGTCCGTGATGCGTGAGCCTGAACAGATCAAGCAATATCTTGAGCCCGCGATGTTCAAGCTCTACCGCCTGATCTGGCAGAGATTTGTCGCCTCCCAAATGGAAGCGGCCGTCTACGACACCCTGCAGGTCGAGGTCACGGGCAGGACGAACGCGCACGAATACCTGCTGCGTGTCTCCGGATCCTCGGTGAAGTTTGCCGGCTTCCTGGTCGTTTACGAGGAAGCGAAAAACGAGGATGTGAAATCGGAGGAGGACGAGGAGAACGTCCGTATTCCGGCCGAGCTGGCCGAGGGACAAAAGCAGGAGCTGATCCGCCTGATCCCCGAGCAGCATTTTACCCAGCCGCCGCCGCGTTATTCCGAGGCCACCCTGGTGCAGGCGCTCGAAGAGGATGGAATTGGACGCCCCTCAACCTACGCACCGACCCTTTCGACGATCCAGGCGCGCGGATATGTGCTGCGCGAAGAAAAACGCCTTGTGCCAACGGAGATCGGCATCCAGGTCAACGATCTGATGGTTCAGTACTTCTCCGATATCGTCGACCTGAAGTTTACGGCCCGCATGGAGGAGGATCTCGACATGATTGCCTCCGGCCAGGCCGAGTGGGTCGAAGTGATGCACGAGTTCTATCAACCCTTCGCCGCTGACCTGAAAAAAGCCCAGGCCGAGATGCCGGTCATGAAGAGTGAGCCGGAGCCGATCGGGCGCAAGTGTCCCGACGACGGCGGTGAGCTGGTCATTCGCTACGGACGCTTTGGAAAGTTCATTTCATGCGCGAACTTCCCGGCCTGCCGTTACACCGAACCCTGGCTCGAAAAGATCGGCATCCCCTGTCCGAAGGATGGCGGCGAGCTCGTCGAACGCAAGACACGCAAGGGCCGCACGTTCTTCGGCTGTGAGAATTATCCGAACTGCGACTTCACGTCCTGGAAGCGCCCGCTCAAGCAGCCCTGTCCGAAGTGCGGCGGTCTGCTGGTGGTTGCGAGCAAGCGTGATGCCCAATGTACAAATTGTCAGGAGGCCTTCCGTTTGGAAGAGGTCGTTCCTGAGACTGTTGAATAAATCATCTCGTGAAGGTCCCAAGCCTTTGCAGAGTGATTCCTGATATAAGGTAACCAGGAGAAAACAATATGCATTTCACTCCGCCTCCTTATCTCGACCCTGGTTCAGGCAGTTTCATAATCCAACTTTTGATCGCTACGCTTATGGGCTGTGGACTTTGTGGAACACCGGCTGCAGCGATAGCAGCAATCATTGCTTTCTTCCATTACCAGGGAAAGAAAGCCAAAGAGTAGTCAAGCTCATTCGAATGAAAGTTAATTTAAACTCTGGAGACAAACATGCATTTCGCACCCCTTCCCTATCTCGATCCCGGCTCAGGCAGTTTTCTGCTTCAGCTCCTGCTTGCTGCAGGACTTGGACTTCTCGTTGCCATCCGCGCCTCCTGGGGCAAAATCAAGGGATGGTTTGGAATCAAACCGAAAGCCAACGACGAAGCTGACGACGAAGATGACGACGAACCCGAAGCAAAATAGCGGACAGCTGGCCGCTTCGTTCCGCGACCCGAGCGGGTTCCTGTTTTCGCGCGGCGGAGTCCTCTACCGGCAGGTCAACCGCAAGTACGAGCAGGAATATCAGCAGTTGATGACATCCGGCCTGTACGATAAGCTCGTCAAGGCCGGGCTGTTGATCCCGCACAGCGAAGCGAACCAGCCTCCGGCTGAGGCGGACTCGGCCTTCAAGATCATCCAGCCGGAGCGTGTACCCTTCATCTCGTATCCGTATGAATGGTCGTTCGGCCAGCTGAAGGACGCGGCGCTCGCGACGTTATCCATCCAGCGCCGGGCCCTGAAGGCCGGCATGTCGCTGAAGGATGCCAGCGCCTACAACATCCAGTTTGTGCGCGGCAAGGCAACCCTGATCGACACCCTTTCCTTCGAGATCTACAAGGAGGGACAGCCCTGGGTGGC
>Ga0105104_10002341_pt1 | contig 13922 bp, 12 predicted proteins | sample PPLLaktember2015_3_FD_87034 | JGI IMG/M metagenome (GOLD analysis project Ga0105104, IMG submission 87034) | Freshwater sediment microbial communities from Prairie Pothole Lake near Jamestown, North Dakota, USA - PPLs Lake P7 Core (6) Depth... | ecosystem: Environmental > Aquatic > Freshwater >... | reverse complement strand
GAAAATGTTAGCAGACCACTACGACGTATATCTGAAAAAAGAGAATCCGTCGGCCAGAACGATTTGCGGACACTATTGGCTCGATAACGGCAGCGTTCCGAACAGCGCGCCTGCTTATTTGCCTTCGGGGGCGATTGACGGCAAGGTGATTGATTCGCGGATGGCCGAGGATTGGCAATTCTGGGCGAAGTGGGGAAGCTCCTGCGACAGGAGTTTCGATGCCAACGAATTTTTGGCCGAGCATCCGCAATACAGCCGGCTCAAAGGATACCTGCCCGATTTACCCGCCCGGCCCTGGACCATTTTGCCGGGTAAATAAGAAAGCCGGGTTTTGTTTTTACAGTTGCTCCGGCGTCGCAATATCTTATAATCACCGACCAGGTGGTTTGGAAACATCAGGGTCTTTTTCAAGGGCTTTTATGCAGGTACTTGAAGTAAGCGGACTGAGGAAGGAATTCGGAACGTTAGTGGCCGTCGATAACGCTTCCTTTAAAATGGAGCAGGGCCAGATAATGGGCCTTATCGGGCCAAACGGCGCGGGAAAGACAACCCTGCTTCGAATGCTTGCCACGGTCCTGCGGCCTACCATTGGCTCGATTAAAATCCTCGGATACGACTCAGCGACTGAATATCTACGGATAAGAAAACACATCGGATACCTGCCTGATTTTTTTAACCTTTATAACGAGCTGACGCTGAGGGAGTGTCTCGAATTTTTCGGAAGGGCCTACGGCGTCGATAATAAAATACTGCCCCGGAGAATAGACGACGCCCTGCGGTTCGTTGAGCTTGAGGAGAAACGAAACGATTTTGTCCGGCATCTTTCCCGCGGTATGGTACAGAGAATGGGCGTCGGGGTATTGCTGGTCCATCAGCCGGATGTTTTTCTGCTCGATGAACCGGCCTCCGGTCTTGACCCCAAGGCGAGGATTCAGTTGCGAGAGATTCTAAAAAAGCTGGCGGGCGAAGGAAAGACCGTTATTATTTCCTCGCATATACTGACAGAGCTTTCCGATTTCTGCACGCATATCGCGATTATGAATAAAGGCAAAATCGTTTTATCCGGCTCGATAGATGAAATTCGTCAGCGAGTTTACAACGCCCGGCGGATAATTATCTCCGTGATAAACGACAGGGAAAAAGCCCTCGCGGCCGTCAACGAATTCACTCTCGCGGGCGCCCGGCTGGACGGGAATAATATAACGCTCGATATCAAGACAGACGAAACCGGGCTGGCGAACCTCAATTCTCATCTTGTATCGAAAGGCATCGGCGTCTGCGGTTTCCGGGAAGAAAAAACCGACCTCGAGGATTTGTTTATGGAGCTGTCGGCAAAACAGGACGAATTTATGCCGGAGGCAGGCAAACCGTGATTTTCGATAACCCACTTATACTGCGATACAAATACATCCAGATGCGGCCTCGGCAGTTCTGGCTCTATATGACCATATACATCTCGATTCTGCTGATGATATTTTTTATTAATTACACCGGCTATAAAAATGAGACGATGTATAGCACCATCACGGCCCTGTTCAAAAGCTTGTTTTATCAGTTCCTCGTAATGCAGATTCTTGTCATGTGGATATGGGCGTCGTTTAGCTCGGGTTCGGCCATAAGAGAAGAGGTATTTGAAAAGACATACGATTTTTTCAGGATGCTCCCCTTATCGGCAAGGACAAAGGCAGCCGGCATACTTGTAGGTAAAAATTTGATTGCGTTATTGCTGGCGGCCTTTAATTTCGTGCTGATTTCGGTCTTCGGCATCGCTGGGGGCCTTACACCAATGCTTTTGTTTCAGGTAATTCTGACAACAGTTTCCGTGGCGATTTTCGCAAATTCCACTGCGCTGCTTTCGTCTATCAATACAAAAGGCAAAAAAAGGAAAAATGAAATCATCGCCTTTGTCCTGCTGGCGTTTTTTCTGGGGCCTGCGATTATCAACGGCGTAATCGCAATGGCCGGTTTCAAAGACATCGAAACAAAGCCGGGGTATTTTTTCGAGTTCAAAATCCCCGTTCTTGTGCTGGCAAGCATTATTATTCTTTACTTTAGCTGCTGGAACGTCAAAGGGCTTTTGCGAAAGTTCACGTACGAGGATAAACCCCTTTATAATCGCCCCGGGGCAATATTATTTCTGATGGGATACGAACTTGTAATGCTGGGGCTTTTCTATCACTATCTGACGGACGAATCAGGGGGATTGTTTTTGCGGCAATTTAATCTCGGTTTCTGGCTGGTTTCACTGACTCCCCTTCTGATGATTCCGTTTGCTTCTATCCGCAGCTATGAAAGATATTTCGAATACGTCAGTTTTTCTTTCGCCAGGTCCGGCGGACACATTAATCCCCTGCGAATGACGCTTTACTCGAACCTGACGCTTTGGCTGGGACTATTCGGAATATGGATAGTATTTGCGATAATCTCCACTTTTCTGTCAAAGCAGTCATTGGGCGAAAATCTTATAACAATAAGCGTGATTCTTTCTTTCTACTTATTCGTCCTTTTGCTCCTCGAAGTCAACGTCGTTGTAAATCCGTCCACACCCAAAATCTGGGTGCTTTTGATTTTTGTTTTCGGCGTTTATGTAATCCTCCCTTTGATTCTTGCGGGAGTTCTTGAAGTTGAAGGTTTTTATCCGCATAGCCCGCTTGGCTATGCGGTTTATATTGCCGACCTTACACAGCAGAAGTTTCTAACCGATATGCGCGTTGCTATGGTTAATTTAATGTTGTGTATTCCACCCGCCGCTGTTGTTATCGGTCGATATATTAGTATCATAAACGCCCGTCAGCAAATGCAGGGAACACCTTAAAGAACTCGCGGCCTTTTGGCGTTTTCCCGGGTCGCTTTGTTTTATGGACCAGATAAGGCAAAGATTAGCTGAGATTGATAAACAGCTTGACCGTGAGTCCGTTTCGTATCAAAACCAGGCAATAATCACCGCCCCCCTGCTTTTTTGCGCGATTGGATTAATGGCTGGCGTTGTGATTCAGAGTAAATTACAGATACCTGCCTGGATTTGGCTTTCACTTCTTGCACTGAGTATAGCCGTTTTGATTATAGCCCTGATAAAAGGCCGCAGGCAGATGTATTTGTTTGCTTATATCGCGTTAATATGTTTTTCCTGTGTCGGGGCAATCCGGTTTATAAGTTTTTATAAGCCCTTGCCGAATGATATTCGCAATATGGTCGCAGATGAATCGATACTGGCGACGATTCGCGGCGAAATCGTAACCGAGCCATATACCGACAGCAACGACTGGCAATTTGCTCAATTCGCATATACCGACCCCGGCAGCAGTTTTTATCTGCGAACAACCGAAGTCCTCGCGGTTGACGGCTGGATAAAAGCAGGCGGTCTTCTGCGAGTGCGGGTTCAGGAGCCGGTAATGGGCTTAAAAGCAGGCGACTCTGTGCAAATGTTCTGCCGGCTCGACAGGTTCACAGGCGCTACTAATCCCGGCGAATTTGACCTGGCGAAATATCTCGAGCGTAAAGGTGTCTTTATCGGCGCTTCCGTTGAAAGCAGGGATGCCATTGCTCGCCTGCAAAGCAGTAACGCCGGGTCTTATACAAAAATCAGGGGAACTCTGCGAAAGATTGCGACGCAGGCGCTTTTGGGACACCCATATCCGGTTGAAGAAAGCGATAAGCTGATGCTCGCGCTTGTGCTGGGTTACCGTACGGATATCGACAAAAGCACCTATGAGGCATTTCGGCAAACGGGCCTTTTGCACTTTATTTGTCTTTCCGGGATGAACTTCGCGATAGTAATCGGATTTGTATGGTGGATTTGCAAAACGGCCGGTTTAATGAAACCGGGCCGGGCGGTCGTTTGTATGATTACAGCTTTGCTTTTCCTGCTGGTCGTCCCGGAAAATCCCCCGGCGTTCCGGGCGGCGGTTATGTGCTTCGCCTTTTGCGGCTCATTTATCTTTCGTCGAAAATCAAATCCATTTAATTCGCTCGCTTTGGCTGCGATAGTGCTTTTACTTATAAAACCGACCGACCTTTACGAGGCGGACTGGCAGCTTTCCTTCGCGGCGGTATTTGGAATTTTGCTGATCGAAGAGCCGTTAGTTTGGATTCTACGAGAAAAATTACCTCACTGGTTATCTTCCGCAATTGCGGTAAGTTTGTCCGCCTGGCTGGCAAGCGCGGGGATAATTTTATATCACTTTTACACGATTCAATGGCTTACTCCCCTCTGGACGGTGCTTGTGTCGCCGCTGATAGGGCTGATTTCGTTTCTCGGATACCTTAAACTTTTCGTGGCTATTGTTTTGCCGACTTTAGGCGCAGTAATGGGAGTTATAGTAAATTTTCTATCGACGGTACTTATATGGATTGTTAAATTTCTCGCCTCGCTGGATATATCGGAAATACCCACGGGTCATACCTTTATCGAAGTAATTGTTTTGTATTACGGACTGATTTTATTTGTCTTCTTTTATCGCCCTCGGTATCCGGTTTTCAAGAAAGCGATTTGCGCAACATCGACACTTGCGCTTTTTACAATTTTAGCGATACCGGGATGGAAAGCTGCGCATCATTCCGATCTAACTATCACGGCACTGGATGTTGGTCACGGTCAGGCGGTATTGGCACAGTTGCCGGGCGGCGATAACATCCTTTTCGACGCGGGTTCATCGAGCAGAAGCGATATTGGAACAAGAATCATATCGCCTTTTCTGCGATATAACGCCATAGGGAAAATTGACGCGGCCATTTTAAGTCATGGAGATATCGACCACATAAACGGCCTGCCGGAGGCAATAAAAGATTGCCGGACAGATTTTGTTTACGCGAACAAGGCGTTTCTCACGGATAAACGGCAGACGACGGAATTTCTTAAAAATATCATCGAGATAAACGATATAAACGAACTTCCCAATACAAACGGTCTTGCCGTTGTCAAAGCGATATGGCCTGTCGAGGGTGTTTATGAAAAAGACGTAAGCGGCAACGATAACTCACTTGTTTCGATGATTGAGTTCGCGGGCAAACGTATTCTTATATGCTCAGATATCGAGAAAGCAGCGCAAAGGGAAATTGTTCGGCTTTATCCGCAGCTTACCGTCGATATTCTCGTCGCGCCTCATCACGGTTCAACAAGAACCTTAGATGAGAATTTCCTGAAAAAGATAAAGCCGGCGATTGTGATTTGCAGTTGTAATAAAAACGCTTACATAAACGGACGGGTAATTACGGATGCAAACAGTTTCTATACCGCAAGGGGCGGCGCCGTAAGTATCCGTATAAACAAAGCCGGCGCACTCGAAACAAAAACGTTCCGGATAAAAAAGTAACCGCTGACGCTGCTACTTCATCATATGCACGACGATTTCGACTCTGCGGTTTTTCTGCTTGCCCGCGGCTGTCGCATTGGACGCGATGGGTCTCGATGCCCCGCAGCCGGCCGACTTGATTCTGTTCTCCGCGACGCCTCTTTGTATCAGGTATCTCGATACGCTCAAGGCACGCTGGGCGGAAAGCTCGAGGTTATCCGCCCATTTCGACTTAGTAATCGGGTCGGTATCGGTATGGCCCACGACCTCGATTTCACGGCCGGGGTATTTTTCCTTAAGGACCGCGTAGATGTGGTCAAGCTCTTTGCTGGTCGAGCTTTTGAGGTTGGCCTTTCCCGAATCGAACAGAATCGAGTTGGGTAAAGTTACCGTGATGGTCCCGGCGGCGGCGTCGAAGCTGACGTCGTAACCCTCGCCGAAACCTGTCGCCTCAGCGGGGCTTTTCTTCTTATCGACTATCTGCTTTTGCAAATCCGCGATAATCTGCTGGTCCCTGGCCACCTGTTCGGCCAGTTGCCCCTTCTCCATCCTTTCGCGTTCGAGCAGTCCCTCGAGGTTTTTATGCTCGACGTTGAGCGCCTCGTGTTTCTTTTTCCAGTCGGTACAGCCCGAAAGCGCAGTGATTGATATTAGAGCAGTTAACACCACAATTTTTTTTGCTACGCCCTGCATTTGTTTGCCTCCTTTATAAAGCAAGTAGATTCCTTTCTTACCTGAAAAACACAATATTCAGATACGCCATAATTCTATCATGTAAAATCATAACAGCAAGTATTCCCATTGACAAGAAGGGACCATAAGGAATTTGTCGTGTTTTTTTCGACAGCATTTGAAAGCCGGCCCAGCCAAGCCCGAAAAACGGCGCTATGAAAAACGCGATTACTACAAACAGAGGCCCTATTACGGCGCCAGCCGCACCCATCAAATGAACGTCGCCCAGGCCCATTGCCTCCCTGCCGAAGGCCAGTGTGCCAAAAATCCGGGTCGCCCAGACGATGGCGCAGCCGACAAAATAGCCCGCCGCACCGCCCATAAGTCCAGCAATAACAGGCCTTTGCGAGAAAGTAAGCCACCATTGATGAAATTCCGGATTCAGGCCCTGCAGCCAGTTGACCAGTATAGCGCAAATGATTACCGGTAAAAGAAATAGGATTTCCCTGAGCATTTCGATGCGGTCGTTGAATTCATTCCCACCTGTGGTGAGCGATGTCGAACCAGTTGGCTGCTGGGAATTGGCAGGCGGATTTTGAAGGCGGGAAAAATCATAGCTTCTTTTGATAACTCCCGTGGCAAGCAGGATTAATGAAATAGCCAGGCCTATCGTCGCTCCCGCGGTCAGGGAAGCGACTGTGGTTGTATTGACGAGTATCAAATCGGCGGTCGTTGGCATTAAGAAATAATGGCGAATCGTTTGCGGATGAATAACCAGACCCGCCAGTGCCGATGCGATAAGGCCTGCCGCGGTAGCGAACCAGCAGATAGACAACGGGATAATCCACATCTCCAAATCGATGGCCGATGCGGCGATAAGGGCGCTGAGCAGGATTATTGTAATCAAATACAAAAACCACCCGCCCGACAAAAAATCCGGTATGCCTGCCCGCAACCCGCTTCTAAAGTAAAGTAAAAAGATGCCGACAAATACCAGGGCGGTCAAAAGCTCGATAACGAAATAGCGGGGCGAAATTTTCGCTTTGCAATTCCTGCACCTGCCCCCCAGGAGCAGCCAGGAGATAAGTGGAATGTTATCGTAAAAACGAATGTGTTTGCCGCAGGAAGGGCACGACGAAGGCGGCATAACAAGCGATTTGTCGCGAGGCAGGCGATAAATCACGACGTTGAGAAAGCTGCCCACGCAGCCGCCCAGCGCAAAACTGAACGCCAGAAAAATCCAGTCAGGAATCACTATCATTTCGCTTCCTTGCATTTATTCCGCTACTTCTTCCTGATGCTTCTGTTTACGGCTCCCGCAACTTTCATCGGCAGCCCGAAAAGGCGAATGAAACCGATTGCGTCGGTCTGGTTGTATTCGGCTCCCATTTTGAAGCTGGCAAGAGCGCCGCTGTATAAGCTGAACGGACTTTTTGCGCCTGCCGGAGTGCAACGGCCCTTAAAAAGTTTGACCCGAACCGAGCCGGTAACGTTTTGTTGAGTTACGTCGATAAATGAGTCCAGCGCCTCGCGCAACGGCGCAAACCACTGGCCGTAATAAACCATCTCCGCGTATTTCAACGCTACCTGCTGTTTGTAATGCGCCGTCTCACGGTCCAGCGTAAGCGCTTCGAGTGTTTTATGCGCTGTCATTAAAATAGTCCCGCCCGGCGTCTCATAAGCGCCGCGAGATTTCATACCGACTAAGCGGTTCTCGACCAAATCAATCTGGCCTACGGCGTGTTTGCCTCCGATTTCATTTAATGTTTGCAGCAGTTTCACGCTATCGGTTACTTTGCCGTCCAATTTGACGGGAATACCCTGCTCAAAACCTATTTCGACATATTCCGGTTTATTGGGCGCCTTCGAGACGGGATTCGACATTACCCAAAGCTCGTCTTTCGGCTCGTTTGCCGGGTCTTCGAGGTCCGCGCCTTCGTGGCTTATATGCCAGATATTGCGGTCGCGCGAGTAAATTTTCTTTTTCGACTGGTCAATCGGGATACCGTGCTTATCGGCGTAATCGACGGCTGCCTCACGGCTTGTAAGCTTAAAATTCGGGTCTTTCCACGGCGCGATGATTTTCAGCGACGGGTCCAGCGCCATATACGTCAATTCGAAACGAACCTGGTCATTGCCCTTACCCGTCGCGCCGTGAGCAACGCCTGTGGCGCCTTCTGCATGAGCGACATCGACCTGGTGCTTGGCAATCAAAGGCCGGGCGATACTGGTTCCCAATAAGTAACCGTTTTCATAAATCGCCCCTGATTTGAGCAGCCGCCACAAGTAATCCTCGACGAACTCTTTTCGCAAATCCTTGACGATACATTTTACCGCGCCCGATTTAAGGGCCTTTTGCTTGATGCCCGAAAGCTCGTCGCCCTGGCCCAGGTCAGCCGCAAAGGCGATTGTCTCATATCCATACGTTTCTTTCAGCCACGGCAGGATGACGCTTGTATCAAGGCCGCCGCTGTACGCCAATACCACTTTTTCCTTCTTTACCATATTTTTCCTCACAAGCACTTATCGTTAAAAATCGGCATTATACAGACAGACCCCTGCCAATACAATGAATAGAAATGATTTTGAAATTCGGCCCTTCGATTGACCTTATGCAGCGAAAATCGACTCTACCGACTTAAGGATATGCCTTCGGCGAATGCGGTTGGCGCTTTTTTCGACGGCCCGAAGCTCAACAAGGTCAACGGTTTGACCGAATATCTTCGTCAGCTCCTCCCGCATTACGCCAAGCTTGACCGGCTCAGGAATATGTTGCTGCTCAAAACCCGCCAGAATGCCGATTCCGCTGTTGGCGCGGAAATCTTCATGCAATACCGGGCCGAACAAACCCAGTGCGCTAATATGATGCTGACGACAAAAAGCATCTATCTTGTCTTTTGGTACATCTATATGACTTTTCATATTTTCACCGCCTTCAGAAATTAGTATAACATAATCGCTGCCAAAGAGCAACGATTATTGCGTTAAGTAATTGTATGCCCTGCCTGTGCTTTACCGTTCTAATATACCTGAAACGGTTTTTCGCATAAGCCCTTTATCCGGGTTTTTGTCCGTGAACAGTTTGAATTGCTCGGCGGCCTGGTTTATGAACATATCGAGGCCGGGGATTGTGCGGCAGCCGATTTGTTTAGCTTGTTTTAAAAGCAGGGTTTCGGCGGGATTATAAACGGTATCGAAGACGGCCATATCCTTGCTCAGAAACCCGGCGTCGATTGGCGTGTATTCGATATTCGGCAACATTCCGATACTCGTGCAATTGATAACAAGGCCGGCTTTGAGCTTTTTCATGTCGGCCAACGATGCGTAATCGCATTTGAATTCGTGGGCGAGTTTTTTAGCCCGCTCCACGGTTCGGTTATAGATTACAACGTTGGCTTTTGAATCAGCCAAGCCGGCGACGATTGCCCTTGCCACCCCCCCTGCCCCGATTATCGCGACTGGCATCTTCTTCAAACCGGCTCGTTCGATACCGAGCCCGCTCGTTATTGAGTCCAGTGCCGCTGAGCAATCCGTGTTAAACGCTGATAATTTTGCGTCATTGATAACAATGGTATTTGCAGCCCCGATTCTTTCGGCAAGAACATCTACAAAACCGCCTTTAGATTTTACATAATTGAGCGCGTTTTCCTTGTGCGGAATCGTAACGGAAAAACCTCTAAAGCCCAGCCAGGGGCGGGCAAGGATATTATCCATAAAGGCGTTAAATTCCGCCTGTTTGCCAGAGACAAGAAAAGGCAAATATACCTTATTCATACCCTGCTCGCCAAAGCAGGCGTTGTGAATGGCGGGGCTTAACGAATGAGCTACGGGAGAGCCGATGACGCCGAAAAGCTCGGTCTGCGCGTTTATCGAGTCCCAGTGATAAATATTTTTCATTTGCGCTATCGTCGGCTGACCCGGCGCAGTGGCGGTCTTTTCATTTATACTGGCAAAGCTTACAAATCCGCCGAGTTTTTTCGCGACTATTCTGGTCATAAACCCCGGCTCATCCATACAAAACGCAATCACGTTTTCTTTGCGGTCATTGAGCAAATCGAGGATATCGAAGCAGTCGTTTATGTGGCCTGCGGTATAGACCAGTTTTGGAATCGCGCCGTTGAAGGCGTTGGCTATCTCCCAGTAATATTTTTTGATGCTCTTGAACTTCGTCTGGAAATTATGGGCAGAAAGAATCAGGCGGGTACCGGCGACTGCTGAAAGGGCCAGAGAGATTTTGCCGCTGATTGCCTGCGATAAAAAGTTCTCATACTCGATATCGATAAAATCAGCGTCTGCGCGAATAGCCGCGGTAAGGATGCTTGTGCGTAAGTCATTGGAATGACGCAAAGCACCGCCTTGATGATAATCCCGACAGGTTACTATAACAGGCAAATACGGGGCGAGCTGTTTTGCCGCGTTAATTACCTGCAAAGCAAGCTCCACCGACAAATGCACGAGAAAATCGGTGCGCAATTCGAGCAGTTCGGCGCCCGCGCCGGCCGCGGCCTTTATCTGCTCCTGGGCCTCATTCAAATTTTTTCCCGCTATTGGAACTGCCAAATAAGTCATAGAGTATCTTTCGGCAAAAATAATCGCGGGACATAATAAAGGAAATGAGAGGAAATTTCAACCGCATGTATTGTTGTCTTGGGTCTGGGGCCTGCCCTTCGTAGCCGAAGGCGAAGAAGGGTCTGGGGTCTATTTGAAGCGTCTTGCCATTTCGGAAAGCTGCTTAAGCTCACCGATTGGAAGAGGCGGATTGGCGCTGATGGGCACGCTGTCACCGTATTCCCTGCGAACCTTTTTTGTCGTGGTGCGTGCGGCCGCATCCTCTTCAAGCTTTTTGAGCCGGTCCTTGAGGGTCTCAAGCTCCCGGCTGGTCTGCTCGACGACCTTCTGCATCCTGGCCAGGCCGGACAAATCCGCCAGAATCAAAAGCATGCCATTTAGTTTACCCGTCTCGTCTTTCAGCGCAGCCATTTTCAACTGGCCCGCAAACGTCGAGCCGTCGCCGCGGCGCTGCTCAATACCGGAAATATACCAGCCCAGCATCTTGGTTTGCGCGATGAAACGATTGACGTCGTTGGCGGCTTTATTCGAATAAAACCTGCTGATGTTTTTACCGATAAGCCCGTCTTTATTATCGAACCCGTGCATCGAGGCCCAGGCGCCGTTGACAAACTGCAATTTCCTGTCAAGCCCTATGACGGCGACACCCTCCTCTGTGCGTTCGGCAAGCACCTGTCTATAATCGGACAACGGACTGGTTTTGACCGGCTCTGAAACCTTTTGCCCCTGCTTGAACAAACCGAAAAACGACATAGTGAAAATCCCCCCGGAAAACATGCTTAATAATTTGCTGTCTGCGACCCTCTATTTTATTAGTGTGTATTTTAGCACATCGGTATTTTTAATTCAAGCAAAGAATGGTCGCAAATGACAAATAGAGGTGTTATGTGTTCGATATGCGAATATTATAGGCCCCTGGCGAAAAATTTTTTGTCTGCCCCCTACCGGTTAAATCTCGATTCCTGCTCGTCAGGGGGTCTTCTGCCGCCGAATCGAGGAGACCTGCTCTGAGGCCTGCGGCCGGGAATCTCTGAAATTCTGAATCTCGGCTTTTGCTGGAATCTCGGCGGCGTCTGCGAAGATTGCGGCTGTTGCTGTGCGGGTTGCTTCGACTCTTTTTCCAGCAGCAACGCGCGTGCGCAAACCTGGCGTGTCCCCTCGTTCTCGTGCTTGCATCCTTCTATGAGTAATACCATCGCGAGATTCTTCATTCTGCCGCGCATCTTTCGCAAACCATACGCAGCCGCACCTTTTGTCGCCCTGTTGGCGTTGCTGTATAACGCCTCTTTGAGAATATCAAGACCATCCTCCTGCATCCAGGAAAGATTAAAGGAAGCGTGACGTGCGGCGGAGGGATTATCGCAATAGGCCTTTTCCCGAAGCCGTTCGAGCAGCTCTATTTGTTTTTCATCTTTCTCTCGCCCACTGGGCACCCGTTTTTTCAGATTCATAAGCCCACCCCTTACTCAATCGGCATCTACATATCAGTTTCTTGAAAAAGCTCGATTCTGTCAAGGGGCTTTTCATCACTCAGGCGCAGTTGATAAACAGGAGTATTTTTTTCTTACCCTCTTCGTTAAAATGGGTAATTTCAAACCCCTTCGCTATCTATTATCTATATGACCGCCGGAATTGCGGTGTTCATTAGTCAATTGATTAGGTTTCAAGATAAATTGACTATGAGCTGTTCTTTGTCGAGGGCGGCCTTGAATTCAGGCAAAGGCAGCGCCGCGGGGCCTCGGACTACCTGGCCTTTTGTATCGAACCGGCTTCCATGCAGAACACATTGCATAAAGCCGTCTTTGTGCCTGTAGGTAAACGTCCCGCCCTGATGAGTGCATTTATTCTCGAACGCCTTGTATTCGTTTGTTGCCGGGTGAATAACGACGGCCTTTCTCCCTGCCGCCTCAAAAGATGCCCAGCCGCCCTCTTCCTTCAGTTTGGGATGCTTGCCCAGGTCGATTATCAGCTTATTATCTTCGACCCTGAAGCTCCCCGGCGGATTAGGCGGCGCCATCAGTGCCGAGGGCATCTTGCCCTCGGTTATGATAGGGCATCCTAAGCACGCGCAGGCAACCGTTGCCCCGCTTTTTTGTAAAAAAGCACGTCTTTCTATGTTCATTTCCCGCTCCTTTCTCATTTTTTTGATAGTTTTCTCGCTTTAGACAACAACTTGGCTTCTATACGCAATATACCCCTTCAGGTTTGGGGAATTCTCGTCATTTGGCCTTATTTTCGATAAATTTGATTATCTCGTAAATAGTGCGGTTGTAAGGGACCTCAATCTTGTATTTAGTCGCCAGGATCAGCACCTCGCCTGTCAGGGCGTCAATTTCGGTCTTTTTGCCCGCGGCGATATCCTGCAAAGTCGAGGACTTGTGCCTTGCGGTATCGGGGACAATCTTTTCGTAAAAAACCTTGAGAAAATCCTGAGCAGAAGGCCAGTGCGTCTTGAAACCCGCCGCCGACATAACCGCGAACGCCTCGGCGACTATATGATTCATCAATTCCCTGCTGTGAGGATTTTCCGCTAAGCCGCTGTATGAAACTTCGAGAATCGCCCCTAAAGGATTCAGTGCGCAATTGTAAAGCATTTTTGCCCACAGGTCTTTTTCGATATCGCTGACGACAGCACACGGAATTCCCTCTTCGGCTATCGCCGCCGCTAACGGCTTCATACAACTAATATCACAGCCGAAAAGCGAGCCAATATGAATCGCGTCGGCGTGGACCGTTATCTCAACCTCGTTGGGCTTATGCCTTTCAAAACCTGTTATGACTCTTGCGCTATAAACTCGCTGTTTCGGGAAGAAGGCCGCGAACTTTTCCGCGTTGCCCCAGCCGTTCTGGCAAAGAACAATTTTGGTATCGTCTGTGAAAATCTCCGGATACCCCGACAAATCCTCCGCAGAAACAGCCGAATCGAACGACTTAGTGCAAACTAAGATAAAATCAAACGTCTGATTCTGAACTTCCCCTAAAGATTGAAAGACCGAAAACGACCCCGGCTCATGAAAGAACCTGCCGAAAATCCCCGTCCGCAATAATCCCCCCCGCCTCAATGCCTCAACCGTCCCGCTCCTCGCGATTAGACAAACATGGGCTCCCGATTTAATCAGGCAGCTCCCCACCCCCAACCCCACCGAACCAGCTCCATATATCAACACTTTCATAATGCCTAAGATTATAAGCCGAATCTGAATAAGGGCAACTGTGTATTGGCTACCTGTCCGGCGTAGTATTGACGAAGTCGGATTGATTATTGCCAATAGAAACAGATTGCGTTACACTACTGTCCCGTTAAGGTTCTAAGGAATTGATGTAAGTTACATAAATATAACAGGTTGTGAGAAAAAATGGTTGTTTTCGATTTCAACTCGTTCTTAGATT
>Ga0105104_10002339_pt1 | contig 13929 bp, 10 predicted proteins | sample PPLLaktember2015_3_FD_87034 | JGI IMG/M metagenome (GOLD analysis project Ga0105104, IMG submission 87034) | Freshwater sediment microbial communities from Prairie Pothole Lake near Jamestown, North Dakota, USA - PPLs Lake P7 Core (6) Depth... | ecosystem: Environmental > Aquatic > Freshwater >... | reverse complement strand
TGTCACCTTGTCACCTTGTCACCTTGTCACCTTGTCACCCTGTCACCCTGTCACCCTGTCACCCTGTCACCTTGCCACCCTGTCACCTTGCCACCCTGTCACGGCTGGCGCGGCTCGACTGGGAGCCGGCCTCTTCCGGCTGCTTCCCGTGACCACAGCAGGTGATCGGCCGCCGAACGAGCAGGTGACAGCGGCGAAACGCCCGAGCTCAGGTTTTGAGTGTGGCGGCGGTCGCGGCCGAACCCTTGCCAGGGGATCGCTGCGGCTCTGGCCTCAGCCGGTGTGTCCCAGACGTACAGCTGCCCTTCCCGGGTGGTCGCAACTACTTCTGTGAGTCCGTCTCCGTCCACATCCCCGGCGACGGGGGTAGCCAGAATCCAGCCATGGGTGAATTTCGGCCATCCGCTCGGTTCCTTTCCATCAGAGCTGTAGGCGCGCAAAAGATAGCCGCCGCTTCCCTGAAGAATCTCGGCCTTCCCATCACCGTCCACGTCGGCGAGTGCCGGGCTGGTAAGGAACATCAAGTCGTCCATGATCCGCGGAAACGCAGGGAGCAGTTCGCCCGTGCGTGGGTTCCACGCGGTAATCTGATGATCGGAGAATTCCTGCTGTCCGGGCGAGAGCATGTCGAAAACGGCCCGGATGCCGGCAGTCGGCGCGACGAATTCCGGCAAATTGTCCCCGGTGATGTCGCCCAGCGCTCCGGAACCGACAACCGGGACAAAAGGCGCATCAGGCGAGCCGGCAGTATCCGGGACGTTGCCCCCAGGGAAGTCCATCACGAGGGCCTTGATGGCTCCCGATTGGGTGCCGAGAACCGGTTTGGCATCCGCGTCCCAGAGAGCAACCGGTCCGGCAGCCGAGAATATGGCAACACTCAACTTCCCGGACCCGTCCAAGTCAGCAATTGCCGGAGACCCGGGGGTGCCGGTCCCCAACGTCGGCAGAAATCCTGGAACCAGGATCGGAACAGGCGCAGGCCATCCGGGCCGAAATGGACCGCCGGAGTGTCGGTTGCCGTCGTGCTGAATGGCATACACCCTGCCCATCACATCGACTTTCACCTGGGAGACGATGTCCACGATCTGGGCAATCCTCGAATCCAACGCGAACCGGGTACTTTCACCCGAGTACTGCTCGTTGGTTGCCGCCACAATTTCATTGAAGCCTTCTCCGTCCTGGTCGCCTACGGCCGGCGATCCCACGATTTTCGCCGGCATCGGGAGCGCCTGCGCCGGATCCTTGGGGGACACTCGCCCCCCGGCGCCCACCGTCACTTTGGACGGATCGGCCAGAAGGACAGGAAAGCCGGAAACAGGATCACCACTCGCTCTCCAGGCATAGACGTGGCGGTCTAGAGCGCCCACAATGATCTCCAGGCCCGGATCCGAGCCGGGTCCATCCAGATCGGCCAGAGTAGGCGCACCGATGATGCCCGGATCGACGTCGTTGTACGGATCACGGTTTGACTCCTGCGATAAAGCCGGATCGGTCGATACGGGAAAACCGGGGCGCAAGCGTGCGTGGTCGTCGAAGACGTACACCTTGCCTTCGGTTGACGCTGCTACGACTTCCACGGTTCCGTCGCCATCGAGATCATCAGCCGCGACCGAACCGAGTACCGGCTCTCGGGGGAGCTGGACCAGTCCCGTTGAATAGGCGGGAGACGGGTGGACAGGCAAGGCATCCGTCCAAGCCGGAAAACCCTGGAGCTCCCTTCCGTTCGATCCTGACGTCGCATGAATGGCTCCGTCGGAGGTGGCATAAGCGATGTCGAGAACCCCGTCGCGATTGATGTCGGCCAGCACGGGCGAGGATTCTGCCGACGAGGAGAGTGGGATCGGGCTGAATTTGAGATTGCGATCAGAATGAATCGCCACTGTCCTCCGGTCCTCACCGACGTTCCCACGACTGTCAGTCACCTGCAACCTCAGCGTCACCGTGTCGGCGTCCGGGTCTTGGACCGGGTCGCCAGGCTTCAGGGAACACGCTGCTACGGTCTTGGAAAGGTCCCACTGGGCAAGCTCAGCTTCGCGGAGCGGCTGAGACGACGCGCCCGATCCGATTGTCGTGAACGAGGTCGGCTGAACTCCGCATCCGACTTCAACCTTGTAGTTGAAGGTCCCCGGAGCCCGCACTGCGGCAACTGAGCCGATGACAGGAACCGAGTTGAGCCGGCCGGGATCGAGCGTGGCGAACCATTTGAATCCTCCGGAGAGGTCGGCTTCCGGGGGGATGGTTTCAGCAGCAATCGAGACGAGCTTTGCCGCGTCCGGCCGGCCGTAACCGGTGTACTGGTCCCAACCAGCCTGCGTTGGAAACTGGGAGGAACCGAAGACCGGTTGAGCGGGGAAACCCAGGGAGTTGAGAAAGAACCGCAAAACGAAACTCATCGAGAGGCTGAGGTTGGCCGACTGATCGATGTCCTGTGCGGCCCAGCGCAGAATCTGGCGCACCTCTTCAGCTGAAAAAGGCGTCTGAAGCCCCGGATAGGGTGACAGCTTTCCTTTGTCGACCAGGTTTTTGCCGTGGGCGACCAACAAGCCCACGAGCCCAGCCGCACGCCCCGTCGCCTCTGAGGAGCAACTGATGGATGAGATAGTCACCCAGGCGTTCCCCCCATAGTTGGTGCAGCCGTTGAGGATCGTGTAGTCATTTTGCTCGGTCACGAAGTTGCCGTCACCGTTGCGGATCGAATTCACCCAAATCGAGTGTTCGTATGCTGCAGGGAAATTGTGGTGGAACGACTCCTCGTCAGCGGCGCTCGCAACTAATGGGATTCCGTTCAGGTACGCGTAGTTAATCGCTGCCTGCGAGGTTTCTGAGGCAGTCAGAGTCCCGAGGGCCTCGGACACGAGCGACACCTTTCGGTCCACCGCGTAGACGAGCGCCTGGGCAAAATCGGTGTCGATAGCCACGAAGCTGTCTCCGACGCGGAGCGGAATAAACATGAGATTCGGAGCAACGCCCGGAAACCCGTCGCCATTGTTGGCTTCAGCGGCCGCATCCGAGGCCTGCCCGGTCCCATGCCCAAACCGGACGTCGTCCTCGGGATCGTTGTCGTTTTCGAAGAAATCCCAGCCGGCAATGTCGTCCACGTACCCATTTGCATCGTTGTCAACTCCGTCACTGAAAGTGCGGATCAAATCCTGCGCATCGATTAAGCCGTTGCCGTTCTTGTCGGCAACCGAGGCGTAATCCTGCACGTTGACAACCCCGTCCTGGTTACAGTCGTAACGGATGCAGCCGGTCGGGAAAGGCAACTCGCCTGTATTGAGCGCGACCTTGTTCGCCGTCTCGCGGTGCTCCCAGATGATTCCGCTGTCCAAGATCGCCAGAACAACATCGGGCCGACCGGTCGTCGTCTGCCAGGCGCCTTTGATGTTCAGCCCAGTGCCCGGTTCAAACTTCCAGGCATTCTCATTTTGAGCGGTGTAATCGTTAGGAAGAACATTGGGAGGAAGAAAAAGATAAGAGCCGTAGTTATACGGGTCGGGGCACTGCGAACATTTTGGATACGGCACTTCGGCAGGCAGCCACGACACCGCTTCCAGAACAACAACGCACGCGCAAAAATACTTCAGAGGATTGAAGCCTGACATGCCTATGACTCTACCATTTTGCGGAAACCTATCAAGCGCGGGCGCTGGTACCGGCCGGACAGCCGGGCAGGTTATAATCCGCGGCGCATGAAAAAACCGGGAAATGATTTTCCGAGTATGTCCGCAGAGCCGGAGGTCTATCTCTACACGGATGGAGCCTGCAGCGGGAATCCCGGACCAGGCGGCTGGGCCTTTATCCTGCATCATCAACCGACCGGCAGGAGGCTCGAGGAATTCGGCGCCGAGAAGTACACGACCAACAACAAGATGGAGCTGACGGCGGTCATCGAGGGACTGAAACGCCTCAAACGAGCGACCCGCGTTGAGGTGGTAACCGACAGCAGCTATGTTCAAAAGGGGGCCGCCCTTTGGATTGACGGTTGGAAGGCCCGCGGTTGGAAGAGAAAAACCAGCAGCGGATACGAGCCCGTTAAAAACGTGGAACTGTGGCAAGAACTGGACGAGTTGCTCGAGAAACACCGCGTTAGTTTTCAGCTAATCCCCGGTCATGCCGGCCACCCGGAAAACGAGCGTTGTGACGAGCTGGCGGTCAAGGCCTACCAGGAGCTGGTGAAGCAGAACGGAAAGAAAGGATGAAATCCTGGCTTCGGTTCGTGCGGGCGTACTACCTGGCAACCCCCGTGTTCCTGATCATCAACGAAACGCTCGGCGCCAACGTGCGGGTTGCGGCCTTCGAACACCGGCCGGCGCTCAAGTACGGGTACTATCTGATGTGCACGCTCCTCGGGCTGCTGATGCTTCTGCGTCCCGCCTGGACAGGCATACTGGGACTGGCGGAAAGCAGCACGAACATCACCTTGCTCGTCGTGGGATACCTGACGCCGCATTTTGAGGCGATCAGCCAACTCGCCGCGTCAGGCCAGCTCCCCCAGTCGCCTTCAGCCGCTGAATGGTTCCTGAACTTCGCGATCTCCGCCACCGCCTGGGCAATCTCCTTCTACCGCAACCCGCTGGTCAGGCGTTGATGACTCGATGGCAGGATTATCAGATGGCATCTCCCAGGTCCGTTAGGACCTTCCTGGTGAAAGTTAGGCGGCCCGCTGCGATTCAGGCCTCCCCCGCTTGACCGGCGGCGGAGGCGGTGATATCAAATGAGTGCCGAGGAAGAAGACAAGGGTCTACTCAACGTTGTTCTTCTGCTCCAGTAGAATGGAGGACATCGTCTGAAAATACCCTTTTTCGAAAAGCAGGAGGCAACCCAATGGACAGTAAGATGCAACGCAGGACATTCCTGAAGGAAACGGCGGTTGCGGCGGCAGGAGTCACAATCTTGCCCGCGGCTACCGTCTTTGGTACCGCCGCCAACTCGACTCTCAACATGGGCGTGATCGGCTGCGGCGGACGGGGCACGAACGTTGCCACGTCATTTGTTGAGAACACCGAAACGCGCCTGGCGGCCGCCGCTGATCTCTTCAGAGATCGACTGATGTCGGGCCGTGACAATTTCAATAAAGCGAATGCGGCCAAAGGCCGTGCGGCGATCGAGGAGTCAAATCTTTTCCTCGGCTCCCAGGGCTACCTTCGCCTCCTGGACCGCAAGGACATTGATTTCGTCCTGGTATCGTCGCCTCCTTTCCTTCACCCGGAGCATTTGGAAGCCGTCGTTCAGTCGGGCAAGCACGCCTATTGCGAAAAACCGGTCGGCGTGGACGTGAAGGGCTGCAAACGCGTGATGGCGGCGGGTAAGAAAGCCGGAACCAAGCAGACGCTGGCAGTCGGCTTCCAGATTCGACACGCCTCCCCGTACGTGGCCATGGTCCAGAAGATCCACGAAGGCGCGATCGGCGATATCGCCACAGTGCAGGCCTGCTACCTGGCTGGGACTGTACGGCTTCCCGAGTTCCCCAATGCTTCCCCTGACGAGCTCCGACTCCGGCAGTGGCTTAACTACAAAGTCCTCTCGGGCGACATTCTCGTTGAACAGGGAATTCACGTCGTCGACATCTGCAATTGGGCCCTGAAGGGACACCCGGTCAAGGCGGTGGGAAGCAGCGGTCGCGTGGGACGCAAGGACCAGGGAGACTCCTCCAGCTACTTTGTCGTCAATTACACCTACCCGAACAACACCAACGTGGCCTTCCAGTCCACTCAATTCGATCCGGGGCTGGGCGATGTTTTCGAACGTTTCTTTGGAACCAGGGGAATTGCGGAAGCCCACTATACCGGCGGCGTATTCATCAAAGGCCCGACTCCGTGGGATTCTGGAGTGGCGCGCGGATCACAACAGGAAATCAGCGCTAAAGACTGGGCCACCGGCACTTTCAAGTCCTCGCTCGAAGACGCGGACCCCAACAAGCAGAAAGCTGTAGTTGACAGCATTAAGACGGGCAAGTATATCAATGAGGCGGAAACCGGAGCGGAGAGCGCGTTGAGCGCGATCCTTGGGCGCACTGCCGCCTACACCGGCAAGGTTGTCACTTGGGAAGAAATGCTCGCCTCAGACGAAGGGTGGGATCCGAAGGTCAACCTGAAGCAGTTCGACAGCTAGCCAGATTGGAAAGAGGGATATGGCAAGAAATACTGAATTGTTCGAGGCAATCTGTAACGGAAAAGCCAACGTCGTGCAGCAGGTCGTTCAAGCGGCCATCGACCGCGGAGACAACGTCGTCGATCTGCTGATGGAATCGATGATTCCGGCTATGCGCGAGATCGGCGACCGTTTTGCTCGTAATGAAGTCTACGTTCCGGAAATGCTGATCTCGGCCCGCGCAATGAACACCGGATTGAAGATGATCGAGCCGCTGCTCGCCAAACAGGGCCATCAGCCTCTCGGACGCGTGGCTATCGGAACCGTGAAAGGCGATCTTCATGACATCGGCAAGAACCTGGTGGCGATGATGCTGAAAGGCGCCGGGTTCGAGGTCGACGATCTGGGCGTGAACTGCGACGTGGAGAAATTCACGAAATCGGTTCAGGCCGGGTCAAAAGCAGTCTGTTGCAGTGCCCTTCTGACCACGACAATGCCGTACATGAAGACGATTGTCGAGCATTTCAAGCAATATCCCGACGTCAAGGTGGTCATCGGCGGCGCGCCCGTAACACAGGCGTACGCGAGTGACATTGGCGCAGATGGCTTTGCCACGAATGCCAGCGACGCAGTGAAAGTCGTCGCCCGCTGCCTGGGCGTCGCCGCCTGATCGTTTAGGCGGTGGACGACATGGACAATGTGGACGGTGTGCACGCAGTGGACAGGGCGGTCCACTTTGTCCACACCGTCCATGTCGTCCACTGATTCCCTTCCTACTTCCTGTACAATATCCCCCGTGCAACAGATCGCTTTCATGCTGCCTGTCCTTCTTGCGATGGCTCAATCCCCTTCCCCAAAAGCTCCGATGGTAGACGAGTTCGAAAAGCAGATCTCGGCTGTCGAGAGTGACCTGATCCCTGACAAGCGACTCGACGTGTTCCAAGTCGAGGCTCTCAAGTCGGGTTCCAAGTGGGATGTCAAAGGGGAAACGACCGTGGCAGCCGGCAAAGACCGCGTGCTGCAGGCTGCCCGCTCTGCATTCGGAAGCCAACTCGGTAACGTCGACCTCAAGGTTCTGCCCGAGCCTTCGCTCGGCGAGAAGAACCAGGCGCTCGTCCGAGTGAGCGTGGCGCCCATGAGGAAGCTCCCGAAGCACGCCGCGGAGATGGTCGATCAACTGGTCATGGGAACGCCGGTCAGGCTGCTTAAGGAAGAGGGCGGCTGGTCCCTCGTCCAGACCCCATATCGGTACCTGGGATGGGTCGAGAAACAGATGCTCTTTCGCCTGACGCCCGCTGAAGCGGAGACCTGGACAGCAGATCCTGCTCTGGCCCGCTTCTCACGCCTCTACGGGACCATCTGGTCGGAACCCGACCAACGCGAGCCCGTTTCAGACATTGTCCTCTCTTGCATGGTAAGGACTCGTGCGGGTGAGGGAGGGCTGACCGGGGTGATCTTGCCCGACGGGCGGAAGGGATTCGTGGCTCCCGAGAGCTTGCTCCCGGTGAAGAGTGTACTGCGCAACGAGCCAAATCCGACTGAGATCGTCCGCTTGGCGCTCCAGCTGCGAGGCATCCCTTACCTATGGGGTGGGAACTCGACCAAGGGGTTTGACTGCTCCGGCTTCACGCAGACAGTTTTTCGGATGAACGACATTCAGCTGCCGCGCGATGCCGATCAGCAAGCGGCGCAGGGAACTGCGGTTCAACCGGCCTCTGATTTCGGCAACCTTAAGCCAGGAGACCTTCTCTTCTTCGGGAAGGACCGCATCACCCACGTCGGCATATCGCTCGGCGGCGCGCGTTTCGTTCACGAGAGCGTGGACGTGCACGTCAGGAGCTTGAATCCCCAGGATCGGGATTTTGACGCCGGGCGCAGAGAGACGCTAAAGCAGATTAGAAGAGTGGTGGGGGAGTAAGCGCCGCATTTTTTCTCGTTCGTAGTTCGGATGAAGGCGGAACCACGAACGAGGAACCGCCGGAAAAGGATCGACTATGGACAGAAGGAACTTCTTCAAGACGACGGCCGTCGGCATGGCGGCGGCGCGGTTCTCGACCGCCCACGCGGACAATAAACCGGGTCAGGGCGCCATGGAGATCAAGGTCCAAAGGCTGAATTTGAAGCATACGTGGACCATCTCGAGGAACTCGAGCGATTTCAAAGACAACGTCTTTGTACGCATCACCCGCGACGGCGTTACCGGCTGGGGCGAAGCGGCGCCGAATGTCAGGTACGGTGAGGACGCCCAGAAAACAGTCAGCCGGCTTGAAACGGCGCGTCCCTCCATTGAATCGGCCGACTGGTTCCATTACGCAGACATCAAGGCCCGCCTCGATGAGCTGATCACCGACCAGAGCTGCGCAAAGGCGGCCCTCGACATCGCCCTCCTCGATTGGGTCGGGAAGAAGTTCAACCAGCCCCTCTTCCGGGTTTTCGGACTTGATCCGGCCAAGACGCCGATAACGACTTTCTCCATTGGTATCGATACGCCGGATGTAGTCAAGCAGAAGGTGAAGGAAGCGGCCGACTTTCCGGTGCTCAAGATCAAGGTCGGACTGAAAAACGACCAGGAAATGCTGGACACGGTGCGCAGCGTGACCAACAAACCCCTTCGCGTTGACGCGAACGAGGGCTGGAAGACCAAGGAAGAGGCGCTCGAGAAGATCAAGTGGCTGGAGGGCCTCGGAGTCGAAGTGATCGAGCAACCGCTGCCCAGCACCATGCTGGAGGAGACCAGATGGTTGCGAGAGCGGGTTAACATTCCGATTCTGGCTGACGAATCGGTAAAAACGGCGCGGGACATACCGGCGCTCGCGACCGCCTTTGACGGCATCAACGTGAAGCTGATGAAGTCCGGCGGAGTGCAGGAAGCGCTGACGATGATCAAAATGGCCCGCGCGCTCGGGATGAAGATCATGCTCGGCTGCATGATCGAGAGCTCTGTCGCCATCGCCGCCGCCGCTCAGATCAGTCCGCTTGTCGATTATGCGGACCTGGACGGCAACCTGCTCATTTCGAACGATCCCTTTAAAGGCCCAACCGTCGAGAAGGGCAAAATCGTTCTCCCGAAGAGCCCCGGGTTAGGGGTGGAACCGCTAGCGTGAAAAAGAACAGGAGTCAGGAGTCAGGAGTCAGAAGTCAGAATAAAACCGGACCCACGGTCATCGTTTCTATTCTGACTTCTGACTCCTGACTTCTGCTTTTGAATACTTCCGCCGAACTCCGTAGGCATGCTAAAATCCCGCGCCTGTGACCCGGCTGGCATCCATACCTATCGAAGCTAAACCGACGGGAAGGAACCAATGAACTATTTACCACCGCTTGCAGTGACGACTCAGACGTCTCATATCACCCCGATTGACTGGCTGGTGATTGCCATTTATTTCGGCATCCTTATGTCAGTCGCCTGGTGGGTGGTCAGGAGAGGGAAAGACACCGCGGCTGACTACTTCCTTGCGGGCCGCAACCTCGGCTGGTGGATTATCGGGGCTTCGATCTTCGCCTCGAATATCGGCTCCGAACACGTGGTGGGCCTGGCAGGTTCGGGAGCGACCGACGGCGTCGCGATGGCGCACTATGAGTTGCACGCCTGGTGCCTCCTGGTGCTGGCCTGGGTGTTCGTCCCCTTTTACATGCGCTCGATGGTCTTCACGATGCCGGAGTTCCTTGAACGTCGGTTCAGCACCGGATCGCGGTATGTTCTCTCGATCGTCTCGCTGATTACGTTCATTGTTTCGAAGATTGCGGTCGGGATCTTCGCAGGGGGAGTCGTTTTCGGCACCCTGCTGCCTGAGCTCCATCTCACCATTGGCGGGATCACGCTCGACAGCTTCTGGATCGGTTCAATTCTGGTCATTGCCCTGACCGGACTCTACACGGTCCTCGGCGGGATGCGTGCCGTGGCTTATAACGACGCGGTCCAGGTGACGGTCCTGATTGTCGGCTCGGCGTCATTGACCGTATATGGGCTGATTCAGCTGGGTGGATGGAGCGAGCTCCGGGCGATTTGCGGCTCTGACATGTTCAACCTGTGGAAGCCTTTAATTCCGCACGGTGTGCAGGGCACCTGGGCACCGGTGCTCGAAACGAACGCCGCCGGCCAGGTCGTGAAACAGGCCTGGTACTTCAACGGCAACTACCCGTGGCTCGGGATGCTGTTCTGCGCGCCGATTATCGGGCTCTGGTACTGGTGCACTGATCAGTACATCGTCCAGCGCGCCTTGGGCGCTCCCGATCAAACGACTGCTCGCCGAGGAAGCATTTTTGCAGCCGCTCTGAAACTCTTCCCGGTTTACCTCTTCATCATCCCCGGCCTGATTTGCTACGCGCTGGCGAAAAGCGGCAAGATCCCTGAACTGGGGGCGATGATCGCGCCTGACGGAACTGTGATCCGGCCGGTCGCACAAGCCTCCTTTCCAATGATGGTCCAGTACCTCCTGCCTCCCGGCCTGCGGGGCCTGGTAGTCGCCGGACTGCTGTCAGCGCTGATGGGCTCCCTCGCCGGCGTTTTCAATGCCTGCTCCACGCTGTTCACAGTCGATCTTTACGAGAAGTGGAGACCTGGCGCATCACAGCACCAACTCGTCCGGACCGGCCGTATCGCCACGACGGTGATGGTGCTTATCGCGGTCGCCTGGATCCCGGTCATCAAAGGCGCGTCGGGCCTGTACAATTACCTGCAAGCGGTCCAGGGTTACCTGGCGCCTCCGATCTTCGTCGTCTTCTTCCTAGGCGTCTTCTTCAAGCGGATGAACGCCAAGGGGGCGCTCTGGGCGATGATTGTCGGATTTATCATGGGCATCTTTCGGATGCTGGTCGACACCCCCGTGACGATGGGCATGTACGGGTTCGAGAAGGGCTACACGCCCGGATCTTTCCTCTGGATCATCAACAACATCTACTTCCAGTATTGGAGCGTGCTGATAACAATTGTCTCAGTTATTGTGATGGTGGCGGTCAGCCATGCGAGCTCCGCGCCGGATTACGGGAAGATCAAGAGTCTGACATTTGGTACGTCGACCGAAGAGGATCTCCGCCATACCCGAGCCGGCTGGGATTGGCGTGACATCGCCACCTCGGCGTTCGTACTGACGTGCATCCTCGGGGCGTATTTGTACTTCAGAGGATAAATCTTGCAGTGTGGACGACATGGACGAAGTGGACCCAGTGGACCGGTTCGATGTCCACTGGGTCCATGGCGTCCAATGGCGTCCACCGGACCTACTCCAATTCCAACGCCACCACCGATTTTGCCGGCAGGCTGACTTCCAGGCCGTCGGCTGTCACGCGGGCTCCGGCAAAAGCCACCGGCTTCACCGCGTCGCTTTGCTCGAAGGTGTTACGCGCGTTCATCGCTGCGGCTGTCAAGACTTGTCCGGCCACTTTATTCACCTTCGCGCCACGCAGCTCGATGGGAACAGTGCGCGCAGAAGTGGGATCGAGGTTGCAGAGCGTCACGTGGATTCGGCCGGAATTATCCCGCGAGGCTGAGACGCTCAACGCCGGTATGCTGTCCGTCTGATGCGTGTATTTGTCCGATTCGACGAATGCCGGCAGCATTAAAGCGTCCTGATGCACCTTGTACAAATCAAAGACGTGGTAGGTCGGGGTAAGAACCAACTTGTCGTCGCGAGTTAGAATGACAGCCTGGAGCACGTTGATCATCTGGGCGATGTTCGCGACCCGGACCCGGCTGCAGTGGTTATTGAAAATATTCAGATTGATGGCAGCAACGAGCGCATCGCGCAACGTGTTCTGCTGGTAAAGAAAGCCCGGGTTTGTGCCCGGTTCGACGTCATACCAGGTTCCCCATTCATCGACAACGAGGGCGACTCTTTTCTGCGGGTCATATTTGTCCATCACCGCTGAATGGCGCTCGACAAGCGTTTCCATCTCCAGAGTCTTCTTGAGAACACTGAACCAGCCCGACTCATCGAACTCAGTCGCTGAGCCTTTCTTGTTCCAATTCAGAACCGTGTAGAAGTGGAGTCCGATTCCATCCATCTGCCTCCCGGCTTCCCGCATCAGCACCTCGGTCCATTCGTAGTTCGCGTCGCTCGGCCCGCACGCCACTCGGAAGAGTCGGTTGTCGGCATAATTACGGAGATACGTGCGGTACTGGCGATAGACGTCGGCATAGTACGCGGGACGCATGTTGCCGCCGCAACCCCAAACCTCGTTTCCGACACCCCACAAGGAAATCTTCCACGGCTTGTCGCGCCCATTCGCACGGCGCAAGTCGGCCATGGGGCTCTTGCCCTCGAAGGTCGTATATTCGACCCATTCAGCCATCTCCTGCACAGTTCCGCTGCCGACATTCCCGCAGAAGTAAGGTTCGCAGCCGAGCTGCTCGCAGAAATCCATGAATTCGTGAGTCCCGAAGTGATTGTTCTCCGTGACCCCGCCCCAGTGGACATTCACGATCGTCGGCCGCTTTTCCTTGGGCCCGATGCCGTCCTTCCAATGGTAGGTGTCGGCGAAGCAGCCGCCCGGCCATCGGACGTTTGGGACTTTTATCCGTCGCAGAGCTTCCACGACGTCTTTTCGGATACCGCGCACATTCGGAATCGGGGAGTCTTCTCCGACCCAGATGCCGCCATAAATGCAGTGTCCCAGATGCTCCGAAAAATGGCCGTAGATATGACGGCTGATCCGGTCCCGTCCCTGGTCGGCATTGATGACGACTTTGTTCCCTTCGCCAACCATTGTTCCTACTGCACACAACACCACGAAAGCCGCTAAGACAAGTCTGTTCTTCATGGGTCCGCTCCGACTCTCTTGACTTCCGAAATTGTCGCCTTTAGTCTCTCTGATCGGAATTATTAGTTCCACGATGCGGATTAGGTGTCAAGCGAAAATCAAGGGGCAAAAGGGATGAAGATAGGGGATCAATTTCGACTCGACGGTAAAGTGGCGTTGGTAACGGGGTGCGGACGGACCAACGGGCTGGGATTCGGGATGGCCCAGGGGTTGGCCGAAGGGGGGGCGGACATTGCCGGAATCGATGTTGCGGATCTCGCGCAGGCCCAAGCGGCGCTTGAACAGACCGGGCGCAGGTTTCTCGGGATCCGACAGGATTTGAGCATCCCCGGATCCATCGACCGCGTTGTCAAAGAGACGGTCGAGAAGATGGGGCGAATTGACATCCTCGTGAACAACGCAGGAATCATCAGGCGAACGCCGGCTGTCGATTTCAGCGAGAAGGACTGGGACGACATCCTCCAGGTGAACCTTAAAACGCTTTTCTTTCTGTCGCAGGCGGTCGCGAGAGTCTTCATGGCCCAGGGGTCCGGAGGGAAGATCATCAACGTTGCCTCGATGCTGTCCTTTCAGGGCGGCATTAACGTGCCCGCCTACACGGCAAGCAAAAGTGCCGTGGCCGGCGTGACACGCGCGCTGGCGTGCGAATGGGCCAAGTGCCGGATAAACGTAAACGCGATCGCGCCCGGCTACATGGCCACCGATAACACCGCTGCCCTGCGTGCCGACGCGGCTCGAAGCGCGGCGATCCTTGATCGAATACCGGCCGGACGGTGGGGAGAGAATTCGGATTTGAAAGGAGCGGTGGTATTCCTGGCGTCTGCGGCCTCGGATTACGTGCACGGCCACATTTTGGCGGTCGACGGGGGTTGGCTGGCCAGGTAGGGGATCCCGGTTTGTAGTTCCTCCTTTAGGCGGGCAGTTCAGGCGACGACTATCGCCAAATCGTTCGATAAAAGCCCGCCTAAAGGCAATGCCGTTCACTTAGCGGTTTTGCCCCCTATGATTGCGCCCAGAAGGCGGAACTACAAACCGGCAGGGGACACTCAATGACACACGACAGCCTCACACGACGGGGAT
>Ga0105104_10002338_pt1 | contig 13935 bp, 10 predicted proteins | sample PPLLaktember2015_3_FD_87034 | JGI IMG/M metagenome (GOLD analysis project Ga0105104, IMG submission 87034) | Freshwater sediment microbial communities from Prairie Pothole Lake near Jamestown, North Dakota, USA - PPLs Lake P7 Core (6) Depth... | ecosystem: Environmental > Aquatic > Freshwater >... | reverse complement strand
TGATTGGGAATTATTGAGAAGGAACATGGGTATTATCCATGATCTGTCGGCCAGCCTCAACCTGGCAGATATGAAACCCATGAACACCTTGTCTTCAACCCGTTTTTGCCTGGCTAACCCGGGGGCCGAATATGTTGTTTTTTTGCCGGATGGAGGAATTGCCACCTTAAATCTTTCAGCGGCCCGGGTTAATTACGAGGTTTCCTGGTATATTCCGGTTCTCGATAAATGGATTAAGGGAACTGAATCTATTACCGGGGGAGCTTTTGTTAAAGTTACTGCCCCTTTTACCGGTGCAGCTGTATTATATCTTAGGAAGAAATAAGCCGACTGGTGATATGATGAGAAAATATATTCTTCAATTGCGGACTAACAGAATCTTTATATTCAGTTGCTATGGCATCTTGTTATTAATAATTACCAATGGTTTAGCCTGTTGCGGTAAAGAAACAAAACTGCCTTTCAACAAAAAATGTTCTGTAATTTTTGACAATGACGATCCACGCGATACCTATACCGAAGAGTATCTGATGGCTTTGGCCACTACAGGCTTAATTGAGCTTAAGGGGATAATTACTTCAACATCCTATACTCCATATAACCGCTGGGTAACTGAGGAAGAATATGACAGCTTTGCAAATCTTCGTGCTGATATTTATTTTCGCGCCGTTAACAGCGGATTTAAAAACATTCCACTCCCTGTAAGGGGAGTAAAGGGGAATATAATCCGGCCATTATCAGGAATGATTGAAGACACATCTCCAGGATATTCAGAAGGTGGTATGTTAATCCGGGATGAAGCCCGAAAAGCCACACCTGAGAATCCCCTGGTAATTATCGTTGGAGGGCCATTATCAACAGTTGCTGACGCATACCTCATGGATACTGGTATTGCCGGCAATGTCGTTGTAATGTTTATGGACGCTGCAGATGATTATGTTGAAAATGGCTACAATGGATGGGCTGATGGGTGGGCATCAGTAATAACATTTCAAAAACTTAATGTTATCCGGTATCGGGCTTTCAATCATGATTCAAGAGCTTTTGATCCGGCAGTTCCCAAGAAACAGATATTAACAGATTTGCCGGATACACCACTGAGGGAGGTTATGTATGAAAAGCAACATCCAACTAATCGACTCCCCGATGAACGTGATGCTGACTGCCCGCCGGCAATACATTTTATGAGGGATGATTATGCAAAAAATGTACACAGGCAAAGCTTTAGCCACGAATTAATACAGGAAGGACATAGGGTCCCTGTTTTGAAAGATGATCCAAAGGGTAATATACTATATTTTAATTCGATGAGTAAAAAAATAGCAACTGAAGAGTGGTGGCGGGCAATGAAACTTGCAATGCATCAATAGGAAACCTAAGCCCCTAAATCCCTGATAACTCTCTTCATCTCTTCTGTATCCCGGCGTACCTGAAGGATAAAACTATTGTCCTCAATGCTGCCAATGGAGGCTTTCATTTCGGCCTTGTTGCGGAATGTGGTATGCCGGAAGGGATTGTCAAAATCCTTTTTGCGGCTGATGTATACCTGGTCACTGATATATTGCTGTATGATAAGCATCTTATCCAATGCGTCTTTCCAATCCGCATGGGTCAGTATTTCTGTTCCATATAAATAACACAGTGTTGCATAAGCATGTTTTTGCTTATCCGTTTGATATTTTTCCCACAATTGATCATACCGGCCATGAATTTCATTCCAGGAGGTCAGTCTGCCAGAACCAATATCGGCGCGCAGATTGTCAAGGTCCTGCCTAACCATGACCTGTCCGCCCAGATTCACCCAATCCCTTTCACGCATGCCCTGTAAATTCTCGCACATCAGTTGGAAAGAGGTTTCTGGATGGCTTTGTAAGTATGCGAGCAGGTTATTTACAGCATAATAATGGAGCATGTCCTTGTATGCATGCCAGGCCTGCTGCGGTTTAAGGATCACCGCTTTGCGGTGTGTGTTTTCCATATTTTCACCCAGCACTACAAGGTCGGCAGGGATTCCCTTCTCTGCAAGGAGTGAAAGCACTTCTTCAGCCAGGTCATTATCACTTACTTGTGATACAGGATTTCCCTGGCGTAAACGCATAGCCCTGGCAGTCCATTTTTCGATGAGTTGTAGGGATAGAAAAATTTCCTCAATGGTATCCGGTGCGAGGGGTTCGAATTCAATGTGTTGGGTTTTGATCTGTCGTTTGTCACGGTCCTTGAATTTCCATGAATTCCGGGCAAGGGCATACATATTATACATCCACCAATAGGCGGGCATTACTTCAAGCTGATCGGCATAATTGTTGTTGTTCACCAGCGAAAAAGGAAAAGGAATATCAAGTTCAAACGGATAATCTGCTTTGGAAAGCAACACAAAGGATGCAAACCGGCAGGGATGTTTTAAGCTTGTACAGAGGCCCGGCCAGAAACCCCGTCCTGCTTGCATTTCATTGTCATTGGCCCGGCTGTTGTGATTTGAACCAATTGTCGCACCGGCAGCTATGTTGCTTTGGCCCATTACCACGGCGGCAATCAGGAAAGAATTGTTGTGGTGCTGCTCATGGGCCGGAAAGATGAGGTTGTTTAAGACCTCGCAGCATGAAATGGTGGAATTGTCCCCCAGGAATGAATTGATCAGTCTGGCACCGTATTTCAGATTAGAATTATTGCCAAGGATAAATTTCACAGCCTTGCATCCATAAAAAATATGACACCCGTAACCAATGATCCCGTTCACAAGTTCCACCCCTTCCCCAATCTGGGTGGGTTCTTCGGAAGAGGAGTTAATTGTAAGATTCTTGAGTTTGTTGGCGCCTTTAATATAGGCATTCGGCCCTATTTTTACATCCTTCAGAATAAGTGAATTTTTTATCACGCACTGATTACCTGTGGTGCCGTAATAGCCCCTGCGGTTATCCAGGCCAGCCTGTGTAATCGATACCAATGCCTTCTGCAAGGTTTCATCATCGCGGTATTTTGCCCAGAGGTAGGCATCGGCCGTGATCATTCCGTCGAATGGCAATACCTGCCGGCAACCGGATTCATTCATAAGGTCGAGCCAGGTGCGCACCTGTTCCGGCTCGCCTTCCTTGATAATCCCGTTTCCGAATTTGGCGTGATCCGTCGTATCCATTTCATGGATATTGAAAAGGATGTTGCGGCTACCAATCACATAATGCGCCAGGTAATGTACATCATGAATGGCTACGTCATCGCCGATATCACATGAGATGATCAGACTGTTCGTAATCCCGGCCGGAACTTTCAGATCGTGGTGCTGAAGAATGATGTTTCTCAGGCGTCCGATCCGAACCAGACCGTAAAACTGGGTATTCTTAATCTGGTTTGTATCAAATTCTTCAGTTACAAGTAATTCATCCCAATTGACTGCGGTATTGTTATTTTTTACCAGTCTTTCCACTTCATGTGACCGCAAATGCCGCCATCCGGTTTCAGGTGGAACTGTTTGCGTATTGCGCTGGTAATATTCATCCTCACCAGGGGGTAAAAAAGCAGCTGGAATAAAATTCCGGCCCATATTTTCGGGAACAATGACTAATACTTCATCCATGATTTTTGTGATTTAACCTCATCAAAGATAAAGTATTTTGCCAACTTATTGCCTTATATACTGATTGTTAAAGCCCATAAGGTCTCACCGCTGTTTTTCAATTAATTCCCGTGTAAAGAAAAGGACGGTGTCTGTATTATTCAGAATATTTTCAATGGAAGGACTTACTTCATGATCAGGAATGATACCACGATCCGCAGATGGGTAATTTTTTACCGCTGTATAATAAGCAAGCATGGGAATGCCAACATTCAACTTACTATTCGGCAGGGTAACAATCACAAAGGTACCACTGTTATTGCCGTAGTACCCTCCCCCGGTTTCTTCTCCGACAAAAACTGCTCTTTTCAGATAATGTGCCACCGAGGCAAATTCTGAGGTGACTGAAAAACTTCCCCCGTTGATCAAAATATACACCTTGCCTGAATACGCATTTCTTTTCGGTTTCTGTAACTTTAAATTCTTGTTATGATTCCACACATAGGTACCTGTATCTGTTTTTTTGATAAGTTTCCTTAAAATCCCATAAAACCTAGGCAGATGGGCATATTGTGCAAATGAATACTTGCTGTTGGTCTTTGCCTGCAGATGATCATAATACCTGAATTTTTCATCCATTAACCACGAAAGTAACATGGCACCCCGATTGTCTTTTCCTCCTTCGTTGTTCCGTACATCAATGATCAGATTTTCTGTTCCATTCTGCCGGATAGTTGAAAACGAACTTTTCAGGAATCTCTTGTATGCCCCGTCTCCGCCCATCCAAAATGAAGTGATTGTAAGCAATGCCGTATTTCCAGGCAGAATCTCGAGGGCATATGGTACTGCATCAGCCTGGTTGTTCAATTGCTCCTTTTCATATTGATCTATTACGGTATGTGAAACAGAAGGTACCTTCAGTGTTGCATCGGTATCCCCATCCCGGTACCTGATGTTAAAACTGTCCGGTGCCTCAACCAGGTTGGCATAATAAGCGCTGAAATAACGGCTCATTTCAATGTATTTGAACGTGGTATTGTTTCCATCCGAGAAAAAAGCCGGCAATAAAGACCGGATAATATCAGCCATGGGAATGTTATTGATCGCTGTTACCTCAGCCCCTTTTTTGACCTGCAATTTGCCATCATAGCTTTCAACAATCCATGCATTATCTTCATGAATATACAACTTAACAGGAAACACTTTTTCGGATCCAAAAAAGAAGTTATCCGACCAGTTTTCGTTTGGATGAAATTTGGTGTGGCCGCATTTAGCCTGAACTACTACCGGTAATGCCATTTTATAGAACTCCTGCCGGGTCATCGGATGGTCCAGTTTCATTGCAGTCCCGGCTAGAACACTATCGAAATTTGCCGGAGAATTATACCGGTAAAGGCCTGGATGGGCTTCCTTTAATACCTTACCCAAAAGGCTGAAATCTTCACCCATCTGTTCAGGACTCAGGCTGTCCTGCGCCAACCCTGCATGAGCAAGAACCAACCAGGCTATTGCACAATAAACGATTCGTTTTAAGTTATTCATTTTCATGATCACTAAATTTAAAGTATTCTTTCTAAAATCTTTGCCTCCTTCAATTTTCATTTTTATAGGTTATTGAATTTTCAGCAGATGGCGTGCCAGTGTGATATGGCTTTTCTGGCAAAGCATAATATATTCCAGTGTTTCAGCCATACTAAGTTTTATTAAACCCGAAAGCCTGAAAGGCACAACTTTCCTGTTCATATCCAGTTGTGCACTTAAGGCGATTATTTCCTTTAATTCACTCTCCTGGTTTAACATAAGGGTAAAATTGGTTACACCTGAATTTTCTGCCGCCTGTCCATTTTTTCTTTTGCCTGAATAGATACAACGGGTAAAACGGGCATGTGCCAGAAAATATCTTCCTGCCCATGAAGGTTTATATTCCTGGTTCTTTACCAGCGCATATGCCTTGGGAAGAGACTGCTTCATGCGATTGATTATCCGGGCATTGGTTTGGATCAGATGCATTATGATCTGCCGGATATTACAATGACGCACGTGCAATCTGTAATTGAGTTGCCCTTCGTTCAGTATCATAAATTCCTGGCCGGTTAAGCAAATGATCTGTTCTATCTGAATAAGCCATCTTTTGTTGCATTCTTCAACAGTCATATGGCGTGTTTTAATATTGAAGCAATTCAAGTGCTTTATCCAATCCCCTGTCAATCCCTGCCAATGTTTCATCCTTTGTGCTTCGGGCATAATAATCAGGGGCAATGCCGGTTCCTTCGAGATTTATGCCGGCTGCATTGCGATAGTCGCCTACCGGTATGGTATGGTACCATCCGTGTGGCAGTTCCATGATCATGATGTCGGAGAATGTTTCTAGTGTCGTATCCTTTATTTGGATCACGTTGGCATTCTCATTCATGGCCCAGGTGAACGTTTCACCGGCACTTGCAGTGAATCTCCCTGTCAGCAGCATGACGGGACCCTTATAATGGATGGATCCTTCGGGATTTACATACCATGAAACCGGAGATTCAAAATCGTCATGCCGGGGGCCATTTCTCTTGCGCGTTGTCATGTATAATTTGGTTTCTGCACTAAATCTTCCGGCAATGAATTTTGCCAGCCTGTCCTCCCCCCCTTCGAGTTGACGGATATCAAAAACCAAACCCCGGGTATCTTTCAGCTTATTCAGAATTTCATCAAATGCTTTCTGTATAAAATTCAATGGATCAGCGAATACATCCATTTGAATATATCCAATATTGTCAGGCAGCTTTCCATACAGGATATGTTCAGAATATTGCTCACTTGAAATAAGATAGTGTTGTTTTATCTGATCGATTGAAAAATCGGTTTGAAATTTCATCGTATCTGAGCGGCCTGATTCAATCCTTGCAAAACCCGGCGCCGTGGGATCAATAAATACATGATCGTCATGAAAATTACCGATGACGCCTTTAAAAACGTCGTATAATTCCTCCGTACCGGATTGCTCGTTCAATTGTACACGGTATACAGTATACAGGGAATCCCAGTTAATATTTCTCACCAGGAATTGTCCGTAATACAGATCATAATTTTGCCAGAGGCATTCAAAATTGTCCACGGCATTATCTTCATAGGCAGGATTGAGAATTGTTTTCTCACAACTGGCCAGCAGGATCATTCCTGCACATATCGTGATTAATATTCTGGTTTTCATGATTAAAAATTATAGCTTGTAAATACACTGATTCTGTTCACAAATGATTTCATCGGTTGATAATAAGGTACCCGCATCCAGTTAAATTCATAATCTGCGCCGATAGTCCAGCGTGTTGAAAGTTTCCGGGAATAATAGATATTCAATTCGACTGATTGATACTTGTCCAAAGTAACCCATCGGCTGCCTTTATCGAAAAACGTTGTGATTTCAGGCTTAACCGGATCTGAGGCTGTGTTATGCCAGGGAAGCCTTGTATTTATGCCAATCACCGGTATTTCAAACTTTGCGCTAATGGTTTGATTTGCCTGAATGTTTTTGGAAACATATAAAGCGGCATTGAGTGATATGGAATTCAGCAACCCGACATAGTTTTCAGGATAAATGAGATGATCCTGAATAGTCGCTCCTGCCATCCAGCGAATGTTTCTATCGGAAAGATTTCTCAGGTAAGTTATTTTCAATTTGCCTGTAAGAATTCCCGAGGTGACCGGCATGGAGTCATGGGTGGCACTTCCATCGATATGATAGTCCACGGAATATAGTTGCCTACCCTGTTTATCCTTTGCCTCATAAGAACCCATGCCGAAATTGAGGCTGGTTGAAAACATTGATTTTTCCCTTTCCTTTTTAAAGAACAGCAAACCCTGGAATTCTTTTGACTGATATACAAGGGCTGATTTCTGTTCATCGAGCAGTTGCCGGCTTTGGTAACCAAGGCTGAAACCCAGTTGATAGCTATTAAGCCGGTTACTTGTTGAGTCAGGTTGTTGTGCCTGCAACGTGACAGCCATCAACAGCCAAACGGTCATAACTTTTATTTCGTTCATCGTGTATGAGTTTTGATTGATGGTCCAAAATTAAGGCACCATCATGGCCCGGTCGTCCGGGCCGACAAAATCATACTTCTTTCTTTATTGTTTTTTGAAAATCAGAAGGGGTAAGGCCTGTGAATTTTTTGAACGCAGAGTTAAAGGTAGCTTTGGAATTAAACCCTGATTCCAACCCGATGCCCAGTAAAGTAAGGTTTTTCATAGACGGATCTGCAAGGTTTCGCTTAATCTCTTCAACGCGGAAGGTATTAATAAAATCAAAAAAGTTCATACCCGACTTATCATTGATTACCTGGGAAAGATGGTGTTTTTTCAAGCCAAGTATTTCAGAAAGCTGATAGATATTTAATTCAGGATTGAGATAAGGTTTTTTGGATTTCATAAAATAAATTAATTCCTTATACATTATCTCCGCTTCTTCATCTTCTAAACCTGAACGGGTATATTTCCGGATTTCTGAATCAGCAGGTTCTTCATTTTCTTTAACAGGATCAACCTGAATGACCATTTGCTGACCATTTGATTGAAGCCTTGTTAAAGAGGGTGTTTCAAATATTACAGGCTGAAGAAGGGCTTTATACCCAATCCAGTAAACAAGCAAAACAAGCAGGACATAATTAAGATGATACAAGGCATGTAAAAACGGGATCTGCCATTTACGGCCATAAAATCCGATGGCTGAAAATGCCAGTATAGCCAACACGGCCCAGGCAAATGTGCTCATCCATTCCAGGCGTTTCTGTGAAATTTCCGAATAGGTTTCTTCTAATTTCCGGCGGAATCTTTTCAAAAACAGGAGCGTGGCTATAAGGTAGATTAAGATGATCAGGATGCTTAATTGATTCAGGAATCCGAAATCATCCTGTGAGGCCAGTTCAAAGTTGGCCAGGTAGGCTATTTTTTCAGACGCAGGCTTTAGATACCAGGGTAGCAGCATGGCCAGGTAAAAAACAAAAGGCAGAAAGTGCAGCAGATCTTTGGTAAAAAAAGCAGGCCTTTCGCTGCATAGTTTGATTGTGAAAAGGTAAACAAGCGGGCCGAATAAACTGGGAATCAGCCAGGAAATTTTGCTTAAATGAGGCCATGCAAGAAAAAAATCGCGGTTGTCAAAGGCATTGAGGATAGCCTGAAAGGTGACGATCAGCACCAGGCCAATCATGTATAATTTGGCAAGATGATTTTTTTTATTTAGGAGTAGAAGCAAGCTTAATACAAGGGCATTGATAAAACCTGCAACAGCAAAGTATTGAAATGTATTGGTCAAGAAAATCGGGTTTGATAAGGACTCTGTATTTTTAACAAATGTAATTCAAAACAGTTTGTGGGAAGATTGTTTTCATCACGCACTTTTAACAAGGCATTATTTTTTCCGCTATTTTTACGCGTTTTTTATAACCATAAAATGTCGGTCAATCCCAATTTCTCAGATAAATCTACACTCGAAAAATATTCTTCTACCTTCTCCCTTTCGGACATGGAAATCTATGTTTTCCCGGAATTGTTGTATCCCCTGGTAATAGCCAATATTATGAGCCCAATTATCTGGAAGTGGCGGGACGATCCATGGTTTAAAGATGTTGGCAAAAAATCATTCGTATATAAGATCAACCGGATCAAGCAATACATTATGGAAAACTATGTATTTAATCTCGATCTGGATACCTGGGGTCTTACAACGAAAGAAAAGGAAATCAGCCGGTTTTCAGGTTTTATGGACATGAACCTGATCAGCCAGTCCAATGCACTCTTCGGATATGAAGGGGATAAATACTATTTCGATATCGACATCAGGCGTCATTTCGGCCTGGATAGTTATACGGGCAATATTATTCCCTATTGGAAAACGGAGACGGTGGAAGCCATGTCCTCATTTCATTTTAAGGAATCTTTCATGACCGGTGCAGGGGAATGCGTGTCTTTATCTGCCCTATATGCAGCCGCCCTGTTTATTGTTGGCCGAATTCCGCTCGAAAATATATTCCTGATCGGAACGCCACTTCATTCACAGAACTTTATCGATATCAATGAAGGAGTCCTCACCAACAATCGCCGGATCGTTACCAAGAAAATGTGGTTCAACGGCACCTCCATGTCAAGCCGTGCGCGAAGAGCCCTTGAAAATGAGAAAGTGAGCCTGGTTTCTCATATTTCCGGTTATATCCACCATGCTTATGAAAAGGCTACCATGCATCCAGGATCATACCAGCGATTTACCGAAAAACTCGGTCAATTTCTTATTACACCGCTTACGCCGGAGGTATTCATCAATTTTCTACGGTATAACATGCAATTTAAATCCTGTTTTCAGTATCGGTTCATGAATCATGGTCATGAGCACTATATCGGTCTGGAGACCATTTTCACCTACGAACACAATTCACGGTCAAGTTTCTCATTTCCTACCAGGGAAGCACTTTTGAATGAGATTGATGATGAGGAGTTCAGTCATAGTCCGCTCAAAAACAGGATCATGATCCAGGATGCTGAGAAATTCCTGGAAGTAAACAAGGATGGTTCCATTGAAGAAGTGAGTGAGAAATTTTTACAGTTTACAAGGGCTAGCGAATGCAACAAGGAAGAGACAGTAAAATTGCTTTTCAAAGAACTGGGTGATTTTTTAAGGATCAGGCCACGGCTTCCGGATAACAACAAAGTATTGGCCACCGCTGAAATTCTGGATTTACATACGGAAATGACAAGGCAGGAAATCCTGGATTATATATCGGCGAAATCCGGGAACAATGAAGTTGCCCTGTTATCCTTGTATACATACAGGCAAATGGATAAAATTGACTGGAAGCCATTTGCAAAGACTGCTTTGGAAAGAAATCCTGTCGCCCTTGAAGGGCTGAAGGGAAAAAATGCAGATAAAGCCTATCATCTGCTTTTAGGAATGCCGGGCGATTCAATATATGACGGTCAAAGACTCGCACAACCTGATGAAGTATGGAATTTTGGCCGGGGCGATGGCCTGGAAAAGGCTTTCGTACTGGCAAATTTTTTATATAATGAAGCTTCTCCTCAATCTATGAAACTGATAGTCGAACAGTCCAATGTGATCCTTGAGGCAGACGGTATTAGTTACCGGTTTGTCTCTGAAAAAGGACTGACAAACGAGGTAAATCTTGTCCCTGACGGAACTGTCCAGTTAGGGACATTATGAATATTTTAAAATACAATCCGGTACTGCATCATTGGAAAGATCCCAAGCTGGCTGACAAATTCCGTTGTTCCGGTTTTGGGATTATATTGCATATATAGCGGATTTGACCTGTTGGTAACATTCTGCACATCAAATGCAAATTCCTGCGAGAATTTCTGATTATCCATCCTGAAGGCCAACCTTATGTCGAGGCGGAAATAATCCCTGAATTTTTCACTGTAAGCCTTTTCCACGTCATATACGGTTTCACCTTTCAGGGTGGATTCTTCAAGGTTTACGGGCGTGTATCGCTGACCACCGGCTGCAGTAAGTTTTATATCTGCGGTAATATAGTTCTTCTTATTCTCATGTTTACCATTTAGCTTGAATTCTTTGCCTGCCAGACTATTGAAAACATAGTCCCCATCAAAGGCGGTTGATCTTATTATGCCATCGCTCCCCTTGTATTTTGAATCAAAAACGGAAGTGGTCACCAGGTAGTAAAATCCCTTATTCATGAATCGTTCAAGGGTAAACTCAAGGCCAAGATTTTCACCTTTTCCTCCATTTACCAATGAATCGGGCAATGAAAACTGAAATGAATTATTATTCAGCATGGAAAAGCTGCTTGGTTTTACTTCAATGCCTGCATTATACAGATGCTGATAATAAGCTTCCACTTTTACACGGGTGAATGAGTTAATCTGCCAGTCCCATGAAGCCACAAAATGATCTGCCTTTACCATTTCAAGGTCCTTGTTTGGCTGGGTATATTCCTCTGCGTTCAGGTCAAGCGTCCGGAAATAAACGAACATCGGCAGTATTTTACTGTGTTTGCCATAGCCCATGCTAAATGTATGATGATCGAAGGCTGCATACTTCAGTGCTACCCGGGGCTCAACATTCCATTGCGGGTTCAGTGTAAGCGAAATGGCCTGAGCACCGGTATTCAGGGTTAACTTTTCGGTTAGCCTCAGGTTAAATTCTGCAAAAGACCTGAGGAGCATTGTATTTCCCTGGTCATTGTATTGATTGAAAAAGGTCTCGTATTCACTCAGATAAACACTGTCGCGAAGCGAAAAATGAATACTTCTCACTTCACCGCCAAAACGGGTGCTGATCCGGTTATTGAATTTACTGCTGATATTCAGATTGGCAGAATAATTCTGCGTATTAAAATCAGTTAGTTCAAACATCTGAACTGATTCCGGTTGCGTGAAAACCGTATCTACATTTTCCCTGTTCTGTAAGGCATCAGCAGAAAAAATAATTTCTGCATAGGTTTTTTCGTCCAGTCGCCTGAAGTAATTCAAGCCTACCATACCCTGCCGGTTTTTATTATACACATCGAATCCTTCATTCATGTAGAAATTCTCCAGGTCGGACGAATCCATCTCACTATATAACAATTCGATTGAGCTTTTCCCGGCCAGGCCGAATAAAGAGATCTTTCCTCTTCCCAGCTTTGAAACCACCTTAAAACTGATATCCTGGTATTCGGGAACTGCAGAGCCGGTGCCGAGACTGATGCCCATGAGATGAAATAATCCAAGGGTTGAGTACCGGTAATTTATCAGGTAGGAAGCATTATTTTTTTTCGAAATGGGACCTTCAGCTCCGATTTCAAATCCGTTAAATCCAACCTGACCAAGGAATTCATGCTTGTCATGGTTTCCCTCACGCAAACGAAGGTCAAATACACCCGACACGGCATTACCGTACTCTGCGGCAAAAGCACTGGTCAGAAAATCAGAATTGCTCAGGGTATTGTTGTTCAGCATACCAACGGGTCCCCCGGTTGCGCCCATAAACCCGAAATGGTTCGGATTTGATATCTCAACCCCCTCCAACTGCCAGAGCAAACCGTTGGGCGAATTGCCCCTGATGATGATTTCATTTGTGGCATCATTCCCGGCAGAAACACCTGCATAGTTAAGGGCCATGCGGGCAACATCATTCCGGGCGCCGGCATATCGCTGGGTTTCCTCTATTGAAAAAGTCCTGGAGCTAATGGTGGACATCGTGTTTACCGTCGCGCTTTTGTTTTGGTTAGCCTTAACCACAACCTCATTGATATTGGTTACAGACTCCTGGATTTCAATATTCAGCACGAGTTCTTTTCCGGAGGTCAGGTTCAGGTTGTCAATACATAAGGGTTCATATCCCATGTATCTCACGCAAATCTGAATCCGGCCGGTCTCTATTTTCTCAAGCCTGAAATGGCCATTTTCATCTGTAATGGTTCCCTGTACAGGGTTTGTATCCGAAATGTAAACGGTAGCCCCGGGTAAACTAGTTTTGGAATGTTTGTCAAAAACAGTCCCCTTTACAGTTTGCACTATTTTTTGTGCTTCCGTTTCCGGGCACCATAATATAAAGATCAGGGTCAGCACCCTGATAAATGGTACAGTATTCATTATTGATCTCAATTTATACAGGAAATTCATTTTACCAGTTGATTATAATTTCAAAGACAATTTTAAAATGAAAAGGATGCATCATTGAAAATAAATTACAGATAAAAATGTTCCTGATTACAGATGATTTCATGCGCATTACCGGCTTTTTATAAACATAATGTGGATATCCATGTGAGATCATTCTAAATAAGAAACCTTGTACGACCGGTTTTTTTTCTACATTTGCCATCCAATTTTTTTTAAAAACCGGTTCAATATTTATGCAGAACTTAAGAATAATTGTATTGGCCAAGCAGGTGCCTGATACACGCAATGTGGGCAAAGATGCCATGAAGGCGGATGGTACGGTAAACCGTGCTGCGCTGGCTGCTATATTTAACCCTGAAGATCTGAATGCTCTTGAGCAGGCATTGAGATTAAAGGATAAACACCCGGGAACAAAGATCACTGTTTTAACCATGGGTCCCGGAAGGGCTGCTGAGATCATCCGTGAAGCCATGTATCGCGGTGCGGATGAGGGTATCCTGTTAACCGACAGGGCGTTTGCGGGTGCTGATACCCTGGCAACATCCTATGCCCTTGCTTGTGCGATCCGAAAAATCAGGGATTTTGATCTGATTATTGCCGGACGCCAGGCCATTGATGGGGATACCGCCCAAGTCGGACCCCAGGTGGCTGAAAAACTTGGACTTCCACAAATCACCTACGTGGAAGAAATTCATAGTCCTGAAGATGGAAAAATCACCATGAAAAGAAGGCTTGAACGCGGGATTGAAATGGTTAAGACCCCTATG
>Ga0105104_10002337_pt1 | contig 13936 bp, 9 predicted proteins | sample PPLLaktember2015_3_FD_87034 | JGI IMG/M metagenome (GOLD analysis project Ga0105104, IMG submission 87034) | Freshwater sediment microbial communities from Prairie Pothole Lake near Jamestown, North Dakota, USA - PPLs Lake P7 Core (6) Depth... | ecosystem: Environmental > Aquatic > Freshwater >... | reverse complement strand
ATCTTTGCGCTCGCCGATGGGATGTGTATGTCTGCCAAGAAGGATGCCATCGTCAACATCGGCGGATTGCTGTGCCTGAATGACGAGCAAAAGTTCATAAACATCAAGAACGAACTGATTCTGCGGGAAGGCTTCCCCACCTATGGCGGGCTGGCTGGGCGTGACCTGGATGCGATCGCAACGGGTTTGTATGAAGGTCTCGATGAGCAGTATCTCGCCTATCGTCTCGCGCAGACCGCTTATCTCGCCGCGCGTTTCAACGAGGCAGGCATCCCAACCATTCAGCCGACTGGAGGTCATGCCGTATACATCGATGCACGCGCTGTCTTCCCGCATATTCCCAATTACGAATTCCCGGGGCTGGCTCTGGCGGTGGAACTTTACCGTGAAGGCGCGATCCGCGGCTCCGAGATTGGCTCCGTCATGTTTGCCTGCCTCGACCCGGATACAGGCATATGGCATTACCCCAAACTCGAACTGCTACGCCTGGCGCTGCCTCGCCGCACTTACACACAAAGCCATATGGACTACGTTGCCGATTCGCTTGCAAACATCAAATCGCGCTCCCAATCCATTCGCGGGTACAAGTTCACCTACGCGCCTGAATTGCTGAGGCACTTCACGGCGAGATTTGAACCGCTCTAACGCAGTGAAATGCGAAGGACGCGAGGCGAAAACACTCGCGTCCTTTTGATTCCAAACTTGACATCCAACCCTCAAGACATGATACTTACTTGGTATTGGTGCAATACTAAAGCCCACGCTAAGGATTACTTTTCATGCAAATAATAAAATCACTGGGAAATAACCCAAAAGAGCGAATTTTCCAAATTGCGATTATTGTCATTCTGGCATTTGGAATTATCCTCCGTGCTGCCAAATACCTCCCAGCCTGGTCAGTTCGGGGCGATGAACTTGCTGTCACGCTCAATCTCCTGAGCCGTTCAGCGATTGAATTAGTTACCAGACCGCTTGATAACGATCAGGCAGCTCCGTTTGGTTTTCTTCTGATTGTCAAAGCCTTGATCACGATCTTTGGTCATTCCGAATATGTCCTGCGACTTCCCGCGTTTGTTGCCGGTATTGTTTCACTCATTCTGATGCAAAATCTGCTGGCAAAAACGTGCGGCAAATACGGCAATCTTTTTGCCCTGCTGGCATTTGCGTTTGGCAATTATCTGATCTATTATTCAGCAGAGCTCAAACAGTACAGCACCGATGTTTTGGTCTGTTTAATCCTGCTCCTTGTCTTTCATCAGCACTTGACCCGCGAGACCACCGCAAAAGACTTTACAGTACTCACAGCTTTGGGAATATTCGCGCTGTGTTTTTCTTATCCGGCGCTTTTTGTTTTAATCGGAATTGGTATTACTTTATTAATGGTTTACTGGAGAAACAAACAGAAGTTACTCTGGACCGTTTTGGCGGGGGTCATTTGGGCTGGAACATTCCTGATTTTATATTTTCTCCTGCTGCGGCATCAAACGAACAGTCCCTATCTGGTTACCTTCTGGGATAACCTGCTTTCCTTTATGCCCATGCCGCCCTGGCGGGATATTGCCTGGTTTCCAAAAGCGCTGACCGGATTATTCTTTATTGTTGCCGGGCTATCTTCTCATTTAGTACTTTTGATTCCGCTCTATCTTTTGGGACTGTGGGCATTTTGGAAAGAACAAAACTGGCACTGGGTCCTTGTCCTCATCATCCCCATTGGACTCAATGTCCTGGTATCCGGATTTCAAAAGTATCCTTTTCATGGGCGCTTGATCCTTTATCTTTTACCCCTGGTCATTATTGCACTCGGCAAAGGTGTCGATTACATTATCCATTCGATCCATTTGCCTCCCAGGCGCGTGTGGACAAACATAACATTCATCGTATTGATCATTTTGGTCTTGAATCCTATTGTCCCAACAACAAACAGTTACCTGGTTACCCGTAGCTACTTGCAGGAGGATCTCAAATCTGTATTCGCATTTATGGAAGAAAACCATCAGGACGGTGATCTTGTCTATCTATATCATTTTGTAGGATCCGAATTCATCTATTATGCCCCGTCTTATCATCTTGATGAGCTGTCCTACGTGATGGGGCAAAACAATACCACCAACGCAAAAAAGTACCAGACGGAAATCTCATCTCTCCCACGCGGCCAACGGATTTGGTTTGTCTTTTCCTATGTCGTCAAAACAAAAGTACGCAAAGGTGAAAGACAGAACGAGAGGGAGTATATTCTCAATTATCTGGAAGAGAACGGGGTACGGCTCGAGGAATTTTATTCAATAAATAATTTATCCTCTGCTCACTTATTTATTTTAAAATAGAAAGCTCAATGACCCGCTGGATTGATCTTCCATCTGTGCAGATACCCGCTTCTTTCGCGGACCTCAACCTGTCTCCGCTCATCGCGCAGAGTCTCCTCCAGCGCGGGATCAACACTCTCGAAGCCGCGCGCGCGTTCCTCCAGCCTGATTCGATTCCCTCCACAATATTCCCCAACATCGAGCCCGCCGTGGAGCGCATCCGCGCCGCGGTCCGTAACAATGAATTGATCGGCGTCTGGGGTGACTTCGATGTGGACGGTCAGACATCCACAACACTGTTGGTACAAACTCTCCAGTCGCTCGGAGCAAATGTCGTCTATTACATTCCCATCCGCGGTAAGGAGAGTCATGGCGTCCATATTGAGACTCTCAAACCCATCATAGATAATGGCACCAAACTCATCATCACCTGCGATACGGGGATCACAGCCCATGAGGCGATCGATTATGCCAATTCACGCGGCGTGGACGTGGTTGTCACCGATCATCACGAACCGTCCCGCGCTGAGCAAAGTCGAAGCGGCTTTGACCTGCCGAACGCAGTAGCGATTATTAATCCGAAGCTGCTCCCTGAAGACCACATCCTTGCAAATCTAGCCGGTGTGGGTGTTGCCTACAAACTTGCAGAAGCTTTGATCGGAACATGGGAATCGGGAATCGGGAATCGGTCAACGTTATCCGACTCCCGAATAACGACTCCCAATTCTCTATTAGATTTGGTTGCTCTTGGCTTGATTGCTGATGTCGCTCTACTTAAGGGCGAAACGCGTTCGCTCGTCCAACGCGGCATCCAGGTATTACGAAATACAGGTAGGATCGGCTTGAGATTGATGGCGGAACTTTCCGCGACCAGTCTCGAATCACTGAACGAGGAAACCATCGGCTTCACCTTCGCGCCGCGCTTAAATGCCATGGGGCGCTTGAGTGACTCAAATCCTGCGGTGGAATTACTAATTACTAATGACGCAGCCCGCGCCCGCGTCCTGGCAACACAAATCGAAGGTTTGAATGCCCAGCGGCGTCTCCTGACCAGTCAGGTCTATGAAGCTGCGGAAGCACAACTGCAGGAGAACCCCGACCTGCTCTCCGAACCAGTAATCATTTTAACAAGTCAGAATTGGCCCGGCGGTGTGGTGGGCATCGTAGCAAACAAACTCGTTGAGCGCTACCGCAAACCGGCGATCCTGTTGAATCAATCGGAGGATGGAATCCTGCGCGGCTCGGCACGCTCCATCGAAGGATTGAACATCACGGAAGCGATCACGACGCAAAAGGAATTGCTGCGTGGATTTGGCGGTCATCCCATGGCAGCGGGGTTGGCGTTTGAAGCAGGAAAACTTTCAAGCTTTCGCAGGGGTCTCGGAAGGGCAATCGAGCAAAGATTGGGGAAAATCGTGCGCGAAGAACCGACGTTACAAATCGATGCCTGGCTGGATCTGAATGAGATCGATCTCGAATTTGCTGAGACGTTGGAACCCCTGGCGCCGTTTGGTCCTGGAAATCCGGCGCTCATCTTTGCATCGCATAAGGTTATGTTGCGATCTGTTGCCACACTTGGCAAAGCCAGGGAGCATGTCCGATTGAATGTGGAAGACCAAAACGGAAATGTGCAGTCCGTTTTGTGGTGGGGCGGCGCGGGCAGTGAATTGCCGGAGGAAGGCAGCAAATTCGATATAGCTTACACTATGCGTGCATCCACATTTCGCGGCAACAAACAAGTCACATTACAGTTTGAGGACTTCAAGATCGTTGAGGAAGCACCTCCTGAACTAAGAAAGCGCAAAATTGAGATTGTTGATTGCCGTTCGGAGTCCGCCAGCATGGAGTCAGCCAGCTTGCTGGCGAAAATACAGGAACAGGCTCCAGCAGTCCAAATTTGGGCGGAGGGCACAGACAAAGCCAAAGGAAAGAGTCGCTTTGAGTTACAGCCTGCCGATGAGCTCGCGATCTACACGACTCCCCCGTCCACTGCTGAATTGCGCTCTGCCCTGGAGACAGTCAGACCGGTAAAGGTTTATTTGTTTGGAGTTTCGCCTGTCGCAGAAAAACCCGATGCCTTCCTCACCCGGCTGGCAGGCTATGCAAAATTTGCGATCAACCAAAAAGGTGGAAAAGTAACGGTGGGAGAACTTGCCGTGGCAATGAGTCAGCGCGAGGGAGCGATAAGGCTCGGCTTGGAGTGGCTGGCGGCTGGGGCTCACATATCCATTCAAAGAAATGATGACGCGATTTATTTATCACCGGGAAACGGGGAATTGAATCAGTATCTGCAACGCGAATTATATATCGCTGTGAAGGGCATCCTGGAAGAGACCGCTGCCTACCGCCTCCACTTCCAGCGCGCGGATGCAGCCAGCCTTATGGATTTGAAGTAGGTTGTCGCGTGGGAGTCGGTGTGGGTGCCGGGACGCTTAGTGAATCGATATTGACAGATCCGCCTTCAACATGAGCCACCACAATTTGATGCGGTTCATTGGATAATCGATCCGATACCCATTCCTTGATCTGGGTTTGACTGTTTGACAGGTTGAGAAGGGGATATTCTTCAGCATCGATGGTGATACTCACAACTCCCAGGCTGGGTCCCGCCTGGTAGAACAAGTGAATTTCCGTACCTGTAAATGGAAATGTCAAGACATTGCCAATTCCATTGGAGACATGCAAGGTTTCTTCATGAGCTCCGCTTACATTCGTCTGGCTGGACCATGAGCCCATGTAGAGCAGCCGTCCATCCGCATCATCATACACAAAGGCTCCGACTACTGTGGTAACCGGTGTTGAGGTGGGTAATCCACCAGGAGTATTGGTAAGCAGAATAATGGGTGGAGCAATTGAAGATCGGGTGGCGGTAGCCAGCTCTGAAATCGTTGGCGGTATAACATCCTCGGGAAACACAGTTTCAGTTTCTTCTGGAAGCAGCGTGGTGATGGCTGGTTCCGTTCCGAGGTAGACATATTGAAATGGTGTTGCACTGGGCGTTGCCGGAATTGGTGAAGGCGAATTGAGGGCGCGCCCTATCAACAAAACAATAATGATCCCAACAACAGAAAATCCTCCAACCAAAATGGGGATCCATAGTTCACGGTCAATGGTCAGTTTGTCGTTCATAAGTTGACTTGTTAGTGAGATAAGCGGTATTATCAAGCAAAAGGATACCACAATCATGCATAATCCACAGGACTGCTACGCGTGTCTCATACCATTACCCACATCGTTCCAATCAGCAGAGGGGAATTTCAACGTTTCGTCCAGCACCAGGATATTAATACATAAGGACAATGAAGAAGTCCTTGCCATTGGAAATCTTATATCGGAATACATCAACCAGGCAAGCGGCTACACACCTTCCATTGCGAATGCAGGTGCAGATCAAAGCTCGGGAAACATCCACCTTCTTTTAAACGGCGACTTAACTTTGGGCGAAGAGGGTTACGAATTATCCATCACATCAGATTTGATTCAATTAAGTGCAAATTGCCCAGCGGGATTGTTTTATGGAATCCAGACTCTGCGGCAGCTCCTTCCTGCGAGTCAAACCTCGACCGTCAGCCTGCGTGCCGTTTCGATACGGGATACACCCCGATTCGTCTGGCGCGGGGCGATGCTCGATGTGGCGCGGCACTTTTTCGGTGTGGAGGATGTGAAGCGTTACATTGACCTGATCTCGCACTACAAAATGAACCGCCTACACCTTCATCTTTCCGATGACCAGGGCTGGCGGATCGAGATCAAATCATGGCCCCGGCTGACCGAGGTCGGTGGGAAAACGCAGGTCGGTGGCAAGAGCGGTGGTTATTACACTCAGGAGCAATATAAAGAGATTGTGGAGTATGCGCGCAGCCGCTATGTGATGCTCGTACCTGAGATCGATACACCCGGGCATACCAATGCCGCGCTAGCCTCGTATGCAGAGTTGAACAGTTCGGAGGAGTCACCTGCATTATATGAAGGGACACAGGTGGGCTTTAGCACATTGTGGATCAACAGTGAAATCACATATCATTTCCTGAATGATGTCATCCGCGAGCTTGCCGGGATTACACCAGCACCTTATATCCATATGGGCGGTGATGAGGCACAGTCGACGTCAGAAGAAGATTACAAGAAGTACATCAAGCGTGTTCAGCAAATCGTGTTGGAACATGGTAAAAAGATGATCGGCTGGGGAGAGATCGGCGAAGCGGAAATTCTTCCGGGCACGATTGCACAGCACTGGGTGGGCGCATCCTATCAGGGAGCGAAACGACAGGGCGCAAAGATGATCCTTTCGCTCGCAAACAAGACGTACCTGGATATGAAGTATGACGAGTCAACGCCGCTTGGTCTCACCTGGGCAGGACTGATCAGTGTAAAGGAAGCGTATGACTGGGAACCAGGCAGTTATATGAGTGAACTGGAGGAAGGCGACATCCTTGGAATCGAAGCACCGCTATGGACGGAAACGGTCCTGACAATGAAGGACATTGAATACATGGCATTCCCGCGCATTATCGGGCTCGCGGAATTAGCCTGGTCGCCAAAGGGTCAAAGTTGGGAAGAGTACAAACTGAGACTCGCGGCGCATGGCAAGCGCATGGAAGCCATGGCAATCAACTTCTTTAAATCACCGGATGTGGATTGGAAATAACAAGTGGTCACTTAGTCACATAGTCGCTTGGTCACATGGTCAGTTTGTTAAGATCACGAGACCATGCGACTACGCGACTACTAGACTATTTGACTATTAGACTACTGCACTATCTGTAATCTCCAGCGCTTTATCCAAGACGTTGAAGCCTTCCTTCAACTGTTCCTCTGTGATAATCAACGGCGGAATAATCAACACGGTGTGCCAGTGGGTATATAAAAACAATCCATGCTCCAGGCAATATTTCCTTAGCGCTGTCATCTCTGGCGATGATTCATTCCACGGAGCCATCGGCTCTTTCGTCTTTCTATCTTTCACCAATTCAATAATCCCGAATAAACCAATACTTCGAACTTCTCCAATGGATGGATGTGCTTCGCCGAGATCGGACAACATACGCTTCAACACGGGCCCCATCCCTGCCGCGTGCTCGATGATCTTGTCTTCCTCCATTACATTGATATTCGCGATTGCCGCCGCAAGTGAAACCGGGTGTGATGTGTACGTCAACCCGCTTTCGAAGGGACGATCATTGAACGCCGCCGCGATCTTAGGTTTCATCGCCACCGCGCCCAATGGCGCATACGCGGACGTGAGCCCTTTTGCCATCGTGATCATGTCGGGAACCACGTCCCAGTGCTCAACGGCGAACCATTTGCCGGTGCGACCGAATCCGCTCATCACTTCATCGGCGATCATGAGGATGCCATACCTGTCACACAATGCGCGCACGCCCTGCATGTATCCCTCAGGTGGGATGATGACGCCGTTAGTGCCGGTCACCGATTCGATAAGGATCGCGGCGATGCTTGCGGGTCCCTCGTATTGGATGATCTCGTCGAGATGATTGAGATAATCCTGAGCAAAGTCTTGTTCGGATATATCGGGGTTCGTCCGGTGGAAGGTGGAACGGTAGCGGTACGGATCGAGAAAATGCACGATGCCGGTCATCAGGTTCGGCTCCCAGGCGAGGCGGCGCGGGTCACCCGTCGCAGCCATCGCCCCGGCAGTGGCTCCGTGATAGGAACGATAACGGGTCAGTATCTTGTGTTTGCCTGTGTAACCGCGCGCCAGCTTGATCGCATTCTCGTTGGCATCTGCCCCGCCAAGCGTGAACAACACCTTTGTCAGCGCTTGATGCGGAGTAATCTCCGCCACCATTTTGCTTGCCAAGGCCCGCACTTTGGTCGTCATCCCCGGCGCGGCATACGGAAGCTCCGCCGCCTGCTCCTGCATGGCTTTGATGAGGCGCTCATCGCCGTGACCGATGTTGACGCACATGGTCATTGAATTGAAATCAAGATACCGTTTGTCAGCCACATCCCAGAAATACACACCCTTGGCGCGCTTCAAGACTATGGGATTAACTTTTGCCTGTGCAGACCAGGTATAAAAAACATGTTCTTTTGATAAAGTTAAGATTTCATCGTCGGGGAGATCAAACATCCGTTCCTCTTTACCTGTTTCCGTATCTAAGTGTTCGTTCGAAAATAATTATATGTGTAGGGGACGTTCTCCCCCGGCACCTGCGTCCGGGGCAGGTGTAACGTCCCCGTCGGCGTAAGACGCCTTCGGCAGCACCGACTACACATGGAAAATTATGAATACTTATGAGCGCCTACTTACCTGTGTACTTTTGTCATTATAACCCTCCACATTCGGGGGATTTGTGATAAACTACAGCCCGCTCGAAACAGGTACGTCATCATCATACGTGCCTTTCCGCTCCCGGCAAGCCCACGGTTTGAACAGGAGCAATCCCAAGGAAAGGAGGAAACCCTCATGCGCAATTACGAACTCATTTGCATTGTCCAGCCCGAACTGGATGAAACCGCATTTAAAGGTGTGGTTGACCGTGTCTCAGGCTGGGTAAGTGAAGCAGGCGGAAGCGTGGACAAAGTGGACATCTGGGGACGCCGCAGGCTGGCATACCAGATCCGCAAACAAAAAGAGGGTCAGTACGTTCTCATGAACGTTTCACTCGACCCAAAGTCCACAAGTGAATTGGAGCGAAATATTCGCTACCTTGAACCCGTTCTGCGTCACATGTTATCTGCTGTATAATTATTTTATTGATATTCTCGGTTTTTCAAGGAGATTAACATGAGCCGAGGCCTGAATAAAGTTCAGATTATTGGACATTTGGGGCGCGATCCTGAAATGCGCTACACACCATCCGGCCGGCCTGTCACAACCTTTACGGTTGCTGTCAGCCGCTCGTGGAATACCGTGGATGGTGAACGCCACAACGAAACGGAATGGTTCAACATCGTTGCCTGGGGCAACCTGGCAGAGATATGTAAACAGTATCTCAACAAGGGCCAGCAGGTGTACATTGAAGGACGCCTGCAAACCCGCCGCTGGGACGACAAGGAAGGTGTGAAACACACCAGCGTCGAAGTCGTGGCAAATGAAATGATGATGCTGGGCGAGCGTAGTGATCGCCGTGAATATAACAATCAGGGTGTACATGGTGCAGACGTTGCCCCGGATGAAAATGAAATTTCTGCGAATGAGGATGAGTTCCCATTCTAAGACAGGAGTACTAAATGGCTGAAGATCGAAGAACGTTCGGTTCCACGGAAGGAGGCGGGGAACGCCGCTTCTTTGCCAAACCTAAATTTTGTCAATTCTGTGCAGATAAAACCTTGAGAATTGATTACAAAAAGACAGACCTGCTTCGGAAGTACATCACCGAAGACGGCAAGATTCGCCCGCGCCGCCAGACAGGTGCTTGTGCAAGACATCAGCGCGCTGTTGCTGCGGCAGTCAAGCAGGCACGCCATATTGCCCTGCTTCCCTTCACCGGCAAGTCATTTGATGATGGGCGTTAATACTGAATGACACACGCGGGGTCTTGCGATGCAGGTGTGCCACACGCCGCCGCATTGACAGGACCCCGATGTTGCATCACGGAGAACATATATGGCAAAACAAGGCACGACATCAAAAGTTGTTACAAAGAAGCATATCGCCCGCCTCGAACGTGAACGCCGCCAGACCAGGATCATTTTAGGCATCGCTATCGTAGGAATTGTGATCGTTCTCGGTTTATTGGTATATGGCTTTCTCAGATACAACGTAGTTGCCGAAGTCAATAGTGTGAAAATCACAGCTGGGGAATGGCAGGACCGCGTGAAATTTCAACGCGTTCAAATGATCAACCTCTACAATCAATACGGCTACATCCAGCAAAGTTTTGGGATGGATTATTCCCAACAAATGCAGCAGATTGCGTTTATGCTGCAAACCCCGGAGACCGTCGGTCAGCAGGCGCTCGATCAGTTACGGGATGAGATCCTCATCCGGCAGGAAGCAGAGAAGCGCGGAATTACAGTATCTGCAGAAGAGGTTGAGGCTTTCTTCCAGGAGAACTTCAACTACTTTCCCAACGGAACGCAGACGCCCACGATCACGCCAACCGTTTTTTCCTACCCGACTCTGACCGGTCCCCAGTTGACTCTGTACCCATCCACCTCGACACCAACCGAGGTGTACACCTCCACACCCGAGCCAACAACCACACCGGATCCTTCAGCAACCTCCACTCCGACAGCCACTGCCGTGCCTCCCTCCCCGACGCCAGTGCCGGAGCTTCCCACCGCGACAGCCACCCCGTATACACTCGAAGGATTCAAAACCGAATACGGGAAGATGATTGAGGATTACAAAACCAACAACATCAGCGAACAAACGGTGCGATCCATTTATGAAGCAGAACTGCTGCGCAGAAAATTAATGGATGACCTGGCAAAGGACATCCCTGCTTCTGAAGAACAGGTTTTAGCGCGTCACATCCTGGTGGAGACCGAAGAAGAGGCAAAAGCCCTCTACGATCAACTCAAAAATGGAGCTGATTTTGCTGAGTTAGCCAGAACCTCATCCAAAGATACCGGTTCCGGTGCCAATGGCGGCGATCTGGGTTGGTTTGGTAAAGGCGCAATGGTCGCCCCCTTTGAAGAAGCAGCGTTCAACCAGGAGATCGGTGAGATCGGACAACCTGTCAAAAGCGATTTTGGCTATCACATCATTCAAGTGATTGCCCGTCAGGAACTGCCTCTCACTCCCGCTCAGATTAATCAAAAGAAGCAAACCATCTTCGATGAGTGGCTGACTGCCGCCCGCGAAGGCGCAACCTTCACCACCTACGATGTGTGGAAAGAGCGAGTTCCGGCAGAACCTACGCTTCCGCTCCAATAAGCAAAATATTGAAACAAAAAATCCGTCCAGGGCTGAACCTGGACGGATTTCTGTTTTAATAAAGATTGATTATCGCCAACCGCTCACTGTAAACTGATTACTGATCACTGCCTACACCCTCTGTAACATTTCATCGGTCACCTGATCCAAACGCAGACTGATCACCTGGCTGGCTGAATCGCGCCCCATTGTAATCCCATAGATCACGTCAGCCGCCTGGACGGTGTTGCGATTATGCGTGATCAGGATGAATTGTGTATCCTTGCTCAATTCCTGCAGCAGATCGCGGAAACGTCCAACGTTGGCTTCATCGAGCATCGCGTCCACCTCATCCATCACGCAGACCGGGGTGGGCGAAACCTTGAGCAAAGCAAAGACCAACGCAACGGCCGTGAGGCTTCGTTCCCCGCCGGAAAGCAGCGCCAGTCCCTGCTCGCGGCGGCCTGGCAGGCGCGCCTCGATCTCGATGCCTGTTTCGACAAGGTTATCGGGATCGGTCAATGCAAGCCGCGCAGAACCTCCGCCAAATAAACGCGTGAACATCGCTCGGAATTGTTTATCCACGGCATCGAATGTCTTCGCGAATTCCTGACGGGTAAGTTCATCCAGCTCCGCGATGACATGCTTCAAATCCTCTTCGGCTTTGTGCAGGTCTTCCACCTGTGTTTTCATAAACTGGTAACGTTCCGATTCGCTGTCGAACTCCTGTTTTGCTTCAGGATTGATCGGACCCATTCGGCGCAGGCGCGTACGATATTGCGCCAGTTGCGCCTCCAGGTCAGGTGAAATCTCGGTCACGACCGGAAGCTCTTCAACCATTCCATCGAACGGCAAAGGCACAGGTCCCGATACATCGGTGGCATAGTCGAACATGACCAAGCCAAAATCATCGGTGATCTTCTCGCGCAGGTTGTCCAGAGCTTCCTGCTTCCTCATTTGTTCCAACTGCACCTGTCCCAGGAAACGTTCGGCGGTTGCGAGTGTCCGTTGTGCATTTGACTCTGCCTCCTGTAAACGCGTTTCCTCCTGTTCGACCGATTCCAGGTCTCTCTCAGAGGGATCAATGTGCACCTGCAATTCTTCCAATTGGGTTTGCAGTTGAGTTTCACGTTCACGCAGCGATGATCTTTCCTCATTCAAGCCCGTCAGGGAAGTTTCTGCTTCATTCAAGCGCATCGTCAACTCAGAGCGGCGCGCATCGAAGCGGGCGACTTCTTTTTCCCGTTCTTCCCTCCGGGCGCGCGCATCCTGCACTGCCCGTTCCACCACCGCCACGCGCGTACTCCAGTACGAAGCCTGGTTCAGTGTGTCTGCCACATCCATGGCGCCCAGTTTATCCGATAGGGCACGCACGTCTTCCTGTGCCTTGCTCGATTTGTTTTCAATATCGGTCAGTGATTGGATCAAGCTCTGGTGAATGGAAGCTGCTTCATCGGCATCAGCCTTCAACTGGGTATGCTGACTTTTTTGCCAGTCCAGTTGACGCCGCGCCGATTCGGACTCCAATCCAGCCTGACGCTCGTTTCCCAGGGCTTCGTCCAGTCTGAGGCGCGCCGCACGTGTTTTCTCTTCAGCCTGAGTCAACTGGCGCTGTGTCTCTGCAACTTGTGAAGAGAGTGAACTCACTTCCTGATTAAGAGAATCGATCGTTATATCCAGGGCAGCCAGGGATTCGGTCAACTCGCGTTTTTGGCGCGGCCGGCTTAGGACTGTAGAGGAAGTGGGCTTTCCAGCAATAATGAGCCCATCGCCGCGGAAGATTTCTCCACGCAGGGTTACCACACGCGCGTGAGTCGGTAATTCCTTTAATAAGCGGCGCGCTGCCGCGCGGTCGCGAACGACCAGCGTCTGACCGAGCATAAGATTGACAGCCGTGCGCAATTCCTCCTTGGCGTTGACCAGTTCAGATGCAACGCCCAGAACGGCTTCATCATCAGGAGCTGACAAGGGCTGCCGAGCCTGATTTTCAAGCGGAAGTAACACCGCGCGGCCGGCTTCATCCATTTCAAGTAATTGCAGAGCTGCCTCGATCTCATTCGCATCGAGGAGGATGGCATCAATCGTATCGCCCAGTACTGCGGCAATTGCCACTTCAAGTTCAGCCGGCACATCCATTGTTGCGCTCAATGCACCCCGCGCACCCTTGAGCCGGCTTTGACGCGCGGCATCGAGCAAAAAGCGCGCACCATCCGCATAGCCCATCAGCGATTGATCTGCCTGTTCAAGAACTTCGAGTTGCGCTTTCGAGCGCATCTGGTCAGCAAGCTGATGAGCGCGCTCCTCTGATTTGGCACGCCGTTCAATTTCAAGCCGTTCGACTTCCTGGCGGCCCCTTTCCTCCGCTTCCTTCGAACTGCGGAATTCCTCTTCAGCCGCCTCACGCAGTTCACGTGTTTCCGTCAATCTCTTTTCCGCTTCACGCATTCGAGCTTCAGCAGATTCGACCGACTTCTCCACGCTTGTTAAGCGCTCCTGCAAATGTTCCAGCCGGGATTTCAACTCATCGAGGCGCGCCTGTGACTCGGTCCGTTGCGCGGACCATGAATCAATTTCGGCGCGCGCGGTTCTTAGCTTTTCATCAACAGAGGCGCGCTCTGCCTGTCTTGATTCCAATGCCTGTTGGGCATCCGCATATTGCTTCTGCGCTTCCTCATATTCAGCCTGCAGGCGTGCAGCTTCCTGCTCAGCTTCCACAAGACGCTCGCGCGCGATCCGTTCTTCATCAGAACTGCGATTCTGATCTGCCTGCACAGAAGATTGCGTGGAGAGCAGTGCCCGCTGGCGT
>Ga0105104_10002336_pt1 | contig 13942 bp, 3 predicted proteins | sample PPLLaktember2015_3_FD_87034 | JGI IMG/M metagenome (GOLD analysis project Ga0105104, IMG submission 87034) | Freshwater sediment microbial communities from Prairie Pothole Lake near Jamestown, North Dakota, USA - PPLs Lake P7 Core (6) Depth... | ecosystem: Environmental > Aquatic > Freshwater >... | reverse complement strand
GACGCCAGCAGAGACCGGATAGTAATCCTTCTCGGGATTGAGCACCACCCAGTCGGCGCTGTTGACCCGGTCGAACTGAAAGATCTTTTCTCTGGAGGACAGATAGGCGAGAAACGCCCACTGAGCAGAAACGCTCGCATGCTTCGGGATCTGAAGCAGAGCCTGGTGAAACGGACTTTCGACCGCGCCGATGCTTGACATGCGCCGACCGATGGCTCGGACGACGTTATCCGATCGCGATAAGGAAATCACAGCCAAAACACAAAGCCCGACAGGAATGGAGTAATAACGCCGCCCCGGTCGTTTCGTCCACCATCTCAAGCGTGCCGCTACTTCAAGCCGCTCGATTCGTTTGAGCGCCACGAAAACCGCCGTCATCGCGAAGGGGAGGATCGGCGCGTGGTAATACCAGCCGATATTCGAGAAGTACGTTGGTTCGGGCAGGACGCAAAGCAGCCAGGCGCCGAGCGGGACCAGGAGGACCTCCGGCGCCAGCGCCGGCAGGTACGCCAGCGGCTCCAGAATATCCCGGTAGAAGCCCAGCTCTTCCGTGCCGGTGAACATTTTCCAGGTGTTCAACGGCTGTAAGAACAAGGTCTTCACGATCTCGCCGGGAGTCGCTCCCAGGTGAGCGAATTCGCCAAACCTGGCGCCCGCAAAACGCACGGCCGAATGATCGTCGCGAAGCGCGGGCATCAGCCAGCCGGCTACCGCGAAAAAGTAAGACACGCTGAACACCAGGGGAAACACGGCCCAATTCCACCCGCGACGTTGTACGATCGCCACAAACGCGAAACCCAGAACGCTGAGAGCCATGTCCTCCTTGCAGAGACACGTAAGCACCAGAGAAACGGCGAAAGGACAGAAACTCCCCCGGACGTAAAAGAGAAGGGCCAGACTGATCAACGGGAGTCCAACAAGTGTGTCACGAAAACCAGTGAAGTAGATTTGGGTCGTGGATGCGTGACACAGGAACAAAAGACAGGCGACGATGCCCGCCCCTCGACTGCCTGTCACCTCCCTCGCTATCAGACAAATCAGAAAGCCTGTCGCGCCCATCGCGCAGGCAGCAACAAACAACAGGAACACCGGCGTTTGGAAAGGCGCATACAAAGGAGCAAGCAGTACTAATATAGGTGTGAAATGAATCGCCAAAAATGTGTCCGCTTCTATGACGGTCATAGCGAAATTGGCGCGGGTCACAAGGTTGAAGAAAACCTGGTTGAATATCGAATGGTCCTCTGTGAACCGGAGAGAGAAAGATCGGTAGAGTCCCCAATTGACGTAAAAACAGATAAAGGAAACGGCGGACAGCAGTAGGATGATGGTTAGACGCTCAGGCTCGGCGAGCGACCGGAGAACAGTCAACCATCTACGCTTTCGCGGCGACTCGATCGTTTCCTGAAACTGTGTCTTGCTCGTCGCGGTCTCTTCCACCATCGGCGCCCTCCCCGCCTGTTCGTCTCGCGGATGTTAGCAGGCGCTACGAGCTGGGGCAACCGGCTTGCTAACCTAGCCGGCAACAGTTCCCGGCGGCGCTGTAAGCGGCACTGGTAGGGCCGATCGTGTACATGCAGCTTTGCGGCGTGACGGTGACCCACGTCAGTCGGGGACATTTCCCACCCGCCAACAGGGCGCAGGTGACCGACTGTCCAGGGCTGCTCGGCACATCGGTCAAACGACCGGTCGGTGCCGGAGGGGGTAGGCGCGAACCGTGCATCGCCGATATCGGCGAACGTCGGATCGCGCAAGCCCTTGCCCCGGAGCGAATCACTGCATGCGTCGTTTCCATCGGAATCCCCCTACTGGAAGCCCCGAACGCTCTGGAACCTGCAACCTGCAACCCGCAACCTGCAACCCGCAACTCGCAACTTTCAACACCCTCAAAGCCACTACGGCGCACGATCACCACTTTTTTGACGCCCTCCGGATGCCTGCGCTCCCAGTCGGGGACACTTTCTTGTCGTGGAGGAGAGGGGGCGGGGCCCTGTATCGAACGGCTGGTGGTGGAAGGCATCACTGGCGGCTGCGGCACTGGCACCTGTCCCGACAATCCCGTCACGCGCGGCCAGATGCGGTGTTCCTGACCAAGACGTTTGGGTTCATCAGTACGAGTCGCGACCGGTCTCCGCACGGGCACAGATGGCGGTGTTCCTCAGCAAGACGTTCGGGTTTTAGCGCTCGTCTGAAACCTTGTGATCCTTCCATCTGGCGCCTGCATTTGAGTGAGGTACAATCATGCGCGCGTTATTTAGGTATTTGACAGAAGATTCTGAGGACTGACCGATGAGAAGTTTGAAATTGCACGCCCTCCTCCTTTTGGCCGCTGCGCTGATCGCGGCCACTTCCGGATCTCCCGGCCCTTTCGGCCGGAACACCGACAGGTCCCCCGTTTTGGCGCCTCCACCGACGGTTCAGAATGGGCCGCCCCCAGTGGACGCCCTCGCTTCCAGGTCAGAAGATGAGGCCGTCGCCCTGGCACTTACGGTGGCGCCCTCCAGCCGCGCGGCTTCGCTGGCTTTTTACCGTGACTACTACCTGATCCTCTCCCCTCCCGATATCGCCTGGACAGGAAACCGGGCGACCTGTGACCCGGGAACGACGGCCGCTGACTTCCGTGACAAGGTCCTTCAACGAATCAACTATTTCCGAGGGATGGCCGGCGTCCCGGAAGTCACCTTCGACCCGACGTACTCGGCGCCGGCCCAGGCCGCAGCGCTCATGATGAGCGTCAACCACCAGTTGAATCATTTCCCCCCCTCAGACTGGCTCTGTTATTCCGTCGGTGGGGCGCAGGCGGCCCAGTCTTCGAATCTGGCTTACGGCGCAATGGGGTGGGACGCCATTAGCCTCTATATGGACGATCCCGGGCTCTCATCCGTGGGACACCGGCGCTGGCTCCTCTACCCGCAGACCCAGACGATGGGGACGGGTGATCAGCCGTCCGGCGTGGCGACCAATGTCCTCTGGGTATTTGGTCAACTCTGGGGCGCTCGGCCGCCAACACGGGAGCCCTACGTCGCCTGGCCGCCTCCCGGTTACGTGCCCTATAACGTGGCTTTCTCCCTCTGGTCCTTCTCCTATCCGAACGCCGATTTCAGTTCGGCCACCGTGACAATGAGCAAGGCGGGATTCCCCGTTCCCGTTGTGCTCGAGGTCCCGGTTTATGGCTATGGGGAAGCGACGCTCGTCTGGACCCCCGGTGGCGGAGCGTTGGGCGCCCCGCCGACGCAAGGTACGACGTATGATGTGGCTGTCAACAACGTCCGTATCGGCAGCGCCGTGGTGAACTTCAACTACCAGGTCACGCTCTTTAGCCCTGCTCCCACTTTCGTCGACGTGCCCTTCGACAACATGTTCTTCAGCTCGGTCGAACTTATCCATGGCCGCGGAATCACCGCCGGCTGCGATGCTACCCATTACTGCCCCGACCTGCCGGTCACCCGTGCCCAGATGGCCGTATTCCTCGAGAAAGGTATGCGGAATGCCGCTTTCTCTCCACACCCGGCTGTAGGTTTGTTCGCCGACGTTGCGGCGAGTCACTGGGCGGCCGCCTGGATAGAACAACTGTACGCCGATGGTATTACCGCGGGTTGTGGAAGCAACACGTACTGCCCCGACTCTCCGGTGACTCGCGCGCAGATGGCGGTCTTTCTGCTTAAGTCCAAGCACGGCAGCGCCTACAGCCCGCCCGGCGCAAGCGGTCTGTTCGCGGACGTACCCCCGAACCACTGGGCTGCCTCATGGATCGAGCAACTGGCCGCCGAGGATATTACGGCCGGTTGCGGCGGCGGCGACTACTGCCCGGACTCCCCCGTAACTCGCGGACAGATGGCGGCGTTCTTAAGTAAGACGTTCGGGTATTGAATCAGGCCCGGCTATAGGAAGTACACGAACGTCTTCACCAGGAACACCGCCATCTGGCCGCGCGTGACCGGCGTGTCGGGGCAGTAGTAAGCGCTGCCCAGACAATAAAACGGGAGAGGGGCAGGGCCAGAGTTGAAAAATCGCTTATCCGGCGGCAGGTTGCGGTTTCGGTGGCGAAGCGGTGCCCTGCTCGATTTGTTCCTGCATTACGACGGAAGCGCAGGGAGCGTCATGACGACATAACGTGGGACGGCTCATCCCCAGTCGGCGCCATTCTGCCGCGCTGGAGCAGCATGACTAGCGGTACGACGAGCATGCTGCTCGGCATCGGGGGAACCTCGGCGAGTAACATCTTCGTTACGTGCGCGAATGGCACGACGAGGCACCCTCTGAAAAAAGTCGGTGGCTGCTCCTCAGACTACAGAGATGGAATGCGGCTCCAGCTCAGTTGTACTAGGTCCCAAGTCGGCGCCCCGGTTGAGGTGGTTGGACACCACCCATGGACGCTGGACTGAGTCCCGCTTTTGAGCACGCGAAAGACAGTGTTAGCATATCGTGGCCGGCAATGTCCTGCGCCGGCGCTCTGTTTCCCAGGCAGTCTCCGGGATGTGTTCGCAGAGGTAACCTGATTTGGGGGGATCATGTTGCAATGCATTCGTCCAATGTCTCGCTCAATGTGTCTGGTGTTCACGCTCGTTCTGCTGTTCAGTTGCTGTTTTTCGCCTGCTCTTGGCGGCTCCAATCGATGGACTGCGTTGGGACCGGGAGGCGGGCCAGTCAATGCGCTGGTTCAACACCCGACCGACCCAGACACGCTTTACGCGGCGCCTGCAGGAAACGGGGTCTTCAAGACGACCAACGGGGGAGAGTCGTGGTTCCCGATTAACGCCGGCTTGGGAATCAATAACGTAACCTTGATCGTCATTGACCAGCTGGATCCTGATAGTCTCTATGCCGGGAACCAAGGCCTTTACCGCAGCACGAATGGCGGAGCCACTTGGGCAGCCTGCGCTGCTCTCCCAGCCAGCCTGCGCTCGCTAGCCCTGGACTCTCAAAGCCATTTCATTTATGCGGGGACGACCAGCGGCGTTTACCGCAGCACGGACGGTGGGGCGACCTGGACGCCGAGATCCAGCGGCCTCAGCATCTCGTCGTACTCCTCACTCAACGTTGGGGCGTTGGCGATCGATCGAGGCGACCCGCAAATACTCTATTGTCAGGCAACAGCTACGGTCGCCACCACTCCTACCGGCGGAATTGGCCTCAAGTGGGGCGTTTTCAAGAGCACGAACGGAGGAGGCAACTGGCGAACCATCAGAGGCTCGGGCTCTACAACAATCTACAGCTACAGCGGGTTGCCCCGCTATTTTATGACAGTCGACCCGCTCGATTCCCAGGTCGTCTTCTCAGGAGGCGAAGGGACTTGGGGCGGTGTCGACCGCTCAACTGACGCCGGCCAGACCTGGTCGGCTCTTTCAGTCGACGCCAGTGCTCCTGTTCTAGCTGTCCACTCGACGGCCACCAATATCGTTTACGTCGGGACCCGGCAGGGGCTTTACAAGTCGACCGACGGGGGAGATACCTGGGCGGTCTGCTCCAACTTCCCCCAGACTTCAGTGACACCGAACATTTCCGCGATTGCCTTGAGTCCAACAGATCCCGATACTCTGTATGTCGCGGACATCGCCAAGGCGGTCACCGCGAATACTGCAGGCCAGATCACGATGGCCGGCATCTGGAAAAGCACGAACGGGGGGAACACGTGGCAGGCGGCCAACTCGGGGATCAGTTCCTTTCGGACGGGGGACATTTCTTTCTCGACGACCTCCCTTTGGGCAACTACATCGCAGGGAGGCATTTTCTCAAGCTCGGACAGCGGCGGCACCTGGCAAGCCCGGAACACAGGGCTCGAGAACAGCGTGAATGCCGGCGCCTCAGGCATCGTGGTTTACCGCGTCGCTGCAACTCCAGGCGATCCAACTGTCCTCTACGCCGCCACCTCTGCCGGACTTCACAAAAGCACGGACAGCGGGGCGCATTGGACACGAGTGGGCTTTAGCACCTACGGCGCCACGTGCGTGCTCGTGGATCCTGCGGCTCCCCTGACGGTTTATGCAGGGGAGGCATATTACGGCCATGTTGCGAAAAGCACGAATGGGGGATCTACCTGGAACACCTATTCTGGAACGAACTGCTCATCCAACCAGGTCGTCGACCTGAAAATGGCGCCTGGCGGCCTTCGCCTCTACGCGGTGGTCTTCAATAACTGCTCCGGAGCCCGTAACCTGATCAAACGATCAACCGACGCCGGCTTGACCTGGGCCTTATCAAACACGGGGCTCCCGGATGTTGACGTCAACCGCGTGGCCATCGATCCGAACAACGCTGACATCCTGGTCGCGGCAACGGACGACGGCGTATTTCGAAGCACAAACCAGGGAAGCAATTGGACGAGGGCGGGCGCTGACCTGATCGGACTTCAGATCAACGATGTCATGGTCGCGTCAGACGGGATGCTGTGGGCTGCAACAGACGAGATCGGCGTGATTTTCAGCGACGACGACGGTACTTCCTGGTACTGCTTTAACACAGGGCTTTACAATCTCGAGGCCCTTTCGCTGTCTTTTGACCCTGTGCAAGCGTCGCGTCTATATGCAGGCACGGGCGGCGGCCTCTACGTCCTCGACCTCTCCTGTGGGCCTTTTGTCAGTGACCAGCCGGACAGCGCGATGATAGCTTCAGGCGGAACCGCAACGTTGCAGGTTGTAGCGTCGGGGGCCGACTCACAATACCAGTGGTACGAAGGGACCAGCGGGGACACCGCCCACCCAGTCGAAGGGGCCCAGGCAGCAGACTTCACGACACCCGCCCTCTCTGAAACGACTTCTTTCTGGGTCAGGGTGACCAATGGGTGCGGGGGGACAGACAGCGATACCGCGTTCGTGACGGTGTCTCGCGCTTGCTCCCCGCCCGGCATCAGTCAACAGCCGGCTTCAACAACCGTTGCGTGGGGCGAGAGCGCCCAGCTCAGCGTTACAGCAGACGCTGGTTCGCCAGCTTTCTACACCTGGTATCGCGGAGTTCCAGGCGACGTCCGAAACCCTGTTCCAGGCGGCCGTTCGGCGGAACTGAACACCCCTGCGCTCTACGGAGTGGCAGATTTCTGGGTCAGAATCGTGAACCGTTGTGACAGCATCGACAGCGAGGCCGCAGCGGTGACAGTGGGTTGTCCGGCACCCCATCCAACGACCGGTCCGGCTGCTGATGTCCTTTCAAATTCCGCGCGATTGACCGGAGCTGTAGAAATAACGAGCTGCAACACCCGGGCGCATTTTGAGTGGGGACTGAGTACGAGCTACGGCTCAGTTTCGCCCCTGCTGGACCTTGGCTCCAAGCCTGGCACGTTCGATGTGTCCTTTGTTGTTTCTGGTCTGCTCCCGTTAACGACTTACCATTTTCGACTGCTGGCGGACAGCGGCGGCCAGCTTTCAACGGGCGCGGATCAGACATTCATGACTGGCACGAGTTGTTCAGCGCCTGTGATTGTTGACGAACCGGACGACGTGTCCATCACGAGCGGCGAGCGGGCCACCCTGACGGCGGCCGCGAACCTGACCCCCGTTACCTGGCAATGGTACCGAGGTGAGAGCGGGGATACGTCGAAACCGATTGCCGGCGCAACATCGGGCAGCCTTATCACCCCGCCGCTGGTGCAGGACGGGTTGTTCTGGGCACGTGCCACAAATGCCTGTGCCGCAGCAAACACCAGGACAGTGCACGTGACGGTCAACTGGACGCCGGAAGTATGGCGGAGCGTGGGGCCGGATGGGGGGAATATCACAGCGTTAGCCGTATATCCGGCTGACGAGTCGATCATGTATGCCGCCACCAGTGGAAATGGTGTTTTCCGCTCCACCGATGGAGGGTCGAACTGGGAATACAGATTCGATCCTGGTTTGTGGTGGGGAATAACAGCAATCGCGGTAGCTCCCACCGATCCACTTGTCGTCTACGCGAGTAACGGTAGCTTGTATCGGAGCGGGGATGGAGGCCACACCTGGGTAAGCTGCGGGTGCGGGACCGGCATCGACCAGGTGTTGGTCGATCCATCGGACGCGCAGGTACTCTACCTGCGGACGAGCAGCGGCATTCTCAAAAGTACTAACGGCGGATCCAGCTGCTTTGCGGCGGATAGCGGGCTCTGGTCAGATGCGAGCGTAATCGCGATAAATCCCCAGACACCCACGACACTGTACGCCGGTTTCTCTGGCGGTCTCTGGAGAAGTACGGACGGAGGAACAACCTGGAGCATGTCCTCGGACGGCCTGGCCAATACTGTCAAGTCAATCGCGTTCGATCCGGTACAACCTTCCATCATGTATGCCGGGTCGTACGCAAAAATCTACAAATCGACAGACGGGGGAGCCACGTGGGCAGGAATGCCCGGCACGCTTCCGAGCGGGTTTGTCTACAGTGTTGCTCCGGACCCGACCCGACCTTCTACAATCTATGTAGGGATGTTCGAATCCGTGGTGAGAACTACCGATGGCGGGAACAACTGGTCGCCGGTTCCCGTGACTCATACCTATTACCCCAAGTTTCATGCTCTAAGTAACGGGAAACTATTCGCGCTGACGGGCCTTGGTCTTTCGGTCAGTACGGATGGAGGAGAGAACTGGGTGCCCAGCGATTCGGGCCTGGTCGCGGTGCCGGCCGCCTCGTTGTCGTCCCACCGGCACAACCCCGGCACGCTCGCGACTGCAGGTTCGGTCGGGATCTACATTACAGATGACGCGGGGGCCACCTGGAAAATGGCGAGGCCGGGTAACACCACCGCGGTCGCTCACGCCCCCGACAACCCGAGCCGCCTGTACGCCGCAGCCGGCTACGAAGGGACGGTCAGGAGCCTGGACTCGGGGTCAACATGGGACGTATTGACTGACTCAACAGGAGGTTCCTACGAGACGGCTGTCGCTACTCACCGACTAGGTGGGCGCAGGCTTTATGTCGGCACGCAGGGGTCGTCCCTTTTCTTCAGTAATGACTACGGCGACACGTGGAACCAGGTGGCGACCGCTCAGAACCTGTACATCAACTGCATCGAACCCGACCCCTTCAACGATAGCAGAGTTTTTGTCGGCAGCACGAGCGGGGTATTCAAGAGCACGGATGGCGGCCTGACCTGGACCTCCTCGTCCCTGACCGATCAGTCGATTTACTCGCTGGCGACTGATCCATCCGCTCAGGATGTCATCTACGCCGGCACTGCCGATGGCAGCATCTATAAGAGCACGAACGGAGGTGGGATCTGGACATCTCTAAGCGCCGGGCTGCCGGGAACTAGGGTCCGCGCCTTGGTCGTGGATCCTGCCAACTCCGCGCATGTCTACGCCGGCCTCTACGGCTACGGCGTTGGCAACGGTGTCTATCGGAGCACAGATGGCGGGCAGAACTGGGCAGCGTACAACAGCGGCCTTAATTGTCTGAATGTCCTGACGCTGGCTTTCAACAACGATTCCCGCATCCTCTACGCCGGTACTTACGGCAGCGTGTTTGCGGTCAAGCCCGGAAGTAACAGCGCCCCACTGTCGAACGCCGGGCCCGACAAGACGGTCAAGGAAGCCGTGCCGGTCCTGCTTGACGGAACGGCGAGCTCCGATCCGGATGGTGACAACCTGACGTTTGCGTGGACCCAGGTTGCGGGTCCGGCGGTTGTCTTGGCCAATCCGGCCTCCGTCACCCCGACGTTCACGGCCCCGCTTTACCAGGCCGGACAGGCCGCGCTGGAATTCGAGCTTGTCGTGAGCGATGGCCAGAGCCAGGGTTCGCCGGATCGCGTTGTCATTACAGTGACACCGCGCAGCTTCGCGGACGTGCCCACTACCAGCATCTACTATCCCTGGATCGAAAGGATATTCGCCCGTGGCGTAACTGCGGGATGCGCGCCTGGTTCGTATTGCCCGGATATGGCGGTCAGCCGCGGGCAAATGGCGGTCTTCCTGGAAAGATCCAAGCGCGGCATTTCTTTTGCGCCGCCGGCGGCCGAGGGGACTTTTACCGATGTCGGAACGACCCACTACGCCGCGGCTTGGATCGAGCAACTATTCAGCGACGGGATAACGGCTGGATGCGGTATCAACATCTTCTGCCCGGAAACTTCCGTCACCCGCGCCCAGATGGCGATCTTCCTCCTGAAGACCAAGTACGGTGCGGCTTATGCCCCGCCCGACCCGGTCGGAAACTTCGTCGATGTACCGACGAACCACTGGGCCGCGCGATGGATCGAGCAGTTGGCAAGAGAGGGCATCACCGCCGGTTGCAGCCCCAACAACTACTGCCCGGATATGGCTGTCACCCGAGCGCAAATGGCGGTCTTCCTGAGCAAGACGTTTGGCTTCTGAGGTGGCCAGCGTCATGAGTCATGTGCCCCTGTAGGAGCGCGATCTTCTTGACTGTTCAGAACATCACGCCCCTGGACATCCGGCTCCTAACGGAGCCGAACGACCTTATTCAACACCCTCGCATACCGGCGGCCCACCAACATCGAAAGTGAAAAGGCCGCCGGCATGGCCGGCGAGTAAAAGCGGTGTCAAGGCCACATAAGCGCTAACTTGCCTGTAAGAAGCTTAAGTAGGGCCCGTTCTTTGACGCCGAGCCGCGGAACTTCTCGTACACGGTTACGCCGCCCGGGCGAGCGTCGGCGCGAAGAGCTTTGTCGGGTCGGTGAGTTTCGATGGACGAGCGAGCTTGATCGCCGGAGCGCGCACCACGGCGAGCGAGCTGCACCCGTCTCAGAGGCGAAAGCCGCAGCCTCGCCGCTAGCCGAGGTCTCGTAGGCTACGACGGGTGGCTAGAACCCGAACGTCCTCGACAGAAATACCGCCATTTGTCCACGCGTGACCGGATTATCGGGGCAGTAGGTCGTGGCGCTGCAGCCGGCGGTAATGCTTTCTCGGGCCAGTTGCTCGATCCACGTTCGCGCCCAGTGGCCGGCCGGCACGTCTGTGAACAGGCCGGTCGCCGCAGGCGGGACATAGCTCGTTCCGTGCTTGGCCTTGAGCAGGAAGATCGCCATCTGCGCCCGAGTCACCACGCTGTCGGGGCAGAAGGTCGTGGGCCCGCAGCCGGCCGTGATCCCTTCCCGCGCGAATTGCTCGACCCAGGTCCGGGCCCAATAGCCGGCCGGGACGTCCGTGAACGTTCCCGTCGCTGCCGGCGGGGTATAGCTCGCCCCGTACTTGGCCTTCAGCAGGAACACTGCCATCTGGGCGCGTGTGACAGGGTTGTCGACACAGTACAGCTCGGTTCCGCAACCCGCCGTGATCGAGCGGGCGACAATCTGCTCGACGTAAGGGTAGAAGATGTGGTTTGGCGTCACATCGAGGAAGGTATGCGGGGTGACGGTCACGGCGACCTGGTCGCTGGCAAAATGAACGCCGTCGCTTACCGTCAGTTGAAAAGTGAGGATCTGGCTGGCCCTTGAAGGGAGCCAGGGCGCCGTGAAGGCGGCTATCGGAGCTTCTGAGCCGGCCAGAATGACCGGGGTCCCCGAGAGCTGAATCCAGTGATAGGTCAGGGTGTCGCCGTTAGGGTCACTGCTCCCGAACCCGATCAAGGCCACCCCCAGCATTTCCTTGACTGTCTGATCAGGACCGGCGTTAGCGATCGGAGCCACCGCGACAGTGCGGAAATCGCCCTCTTGCCAGCCATTTGCAAAGGGAGAGACCCAGCGGCTGAAAGGCTGGAAGGGAGTAGTGGCGGGGTGATACAGAAACCTCGCTCGCCAGTGGTAAACGGTACCGGGAGCGAGCGACTCGACCTGGTCAGTGAAGCTGACGCCGGTCGGCCCGCCTTCGAGCCAATCGCTCTCGCCTGTCACCGTCCCGTCAAACGGCGTTCCCAAAGGCTTGACCTCCCACTGCATCTTGATCCAACCCGTCCCGAAAGGTGTGCGCCCGCGGCCGGTCAGGCCGAAGCTGGTCGTGCTCCCGGAGAGTCCCAGGTGATCGGTTGCCGCGATGTGGTTGAAGCGCCGTTGTATGGGATTCAGTCTCAATCCGGCCCCGCCGTTTCCGTAATAGAGGAAAACGCGGCCCTCCATGTCCTCCGGGTTATCGAAGATTCGAGCGCCGACGATGACGTCCGAATAGCCGTCGCCGTTGACATCGCCCGCCGTCGCAACCCGGCTTCCGAAAAGGGCCCACGTCTGATCGCTTTCGGCCGTCCAGGCCGGCGTTAAATTCAGCCCCGTGCTGGAGCCGAGATAAAGAAAAGCGCGGCCCTCATTGGTTTGGCCGGCATCGTAATATTCGGCGCCGACGATCACGTCGGAATAACCATCTCCGTTGACGTCCCCCGCTGTCGCCACGCTGCCCCCGAGTTGGGCGTCCACCTGATCCCCGTCCGCCGTCCAGGCGGGAGTCAGGCCGAGGCCACCGGGCGAGCCGAGGTACACGAACGCCCTGCCTTCGCCCGATTGGCCACCGTTGTAAAGGGAAGCACCAACGATCACGTCCGAGTAGCCGTCCCCGTTGACGTCGCCGGCGGTCCCGACAGAGATCCCGAGCCACGCCATTCCCTGGTTGCCTTCCATCGCCCAGGCATGAGTCGAGCCCAGGCCGGTGGCCGACCCGAGGTAGAGGAGGGCCCGGCCCTCGGCGGGTTGTCCGTTTGTATACCGGGCGGCGCCCACGATGACGTCCGAGTAGCCGTCGCGGTTGACATCGCCGGCCGTCGCTACGCTGGTGGCGAAGAATGCGGAGTCGCAGTCGCCCTCGGCTGTCCAGGCTGCAGAGAGGCTCAGGCCTGCCGGTGACCCGAGGTACAGGAAAGCACGACCCTCGTCGCTCTGGCCGTGGTCGTACCCGTACGCGCCCACAATGACGTCGGAGTAGCCGTCACCGTTTACGTCGCCCGCGGTTGCTACCGACCGGCCGAAGTAGGCCATGTACTGATCGCCTTCGGCCGTCCACGCTGCAGACGAGCTCAGGCCGGCGGCGGAGCCGAAGTAGACGAGGGCACGCCCCTCCTGGGTATCCTCATCAGAAAAAGCTTCCTCGCCCACGATCACGTCCGAGTATCCATCCCCGTTGATATCTCCTGCGCTCGCTACCGAGCTGCCAAAGCGGGCGTCGGCCTGGTTGCCTTCGGCTGTCCAGGCGGGAGATAAGCCCAGGCCGTTCTCCGATCCCAGGTAGACATAGGCGCGTCCTTCGTTGGTCTCGCCATTGTCGAACAGCCACGCGCTGACAATCACGTCCGAGTAACCATCGGCGTTCACATCGCCGGCAGACGCGACTGACCAGCCAAATTCGGATGCGGCGTTATTGCTGTCGGCCGACCAGCCGGGCGATTGGCTAAGCGCGGCTGGTGAACCAAGGTAAAGGAAGGCCCGGCCCTCGTCCGAGGTGAAATTGTCGTGGCGTGGAGCACCCACAAGGACATCGGAGAACCCGTCGCCATTGACATCGCCTGCCGTCGATACTGAGGCGCCAAATTCGGCTCCCCACTGTTGGCTTTCAGCCGTCCAGACCGGAGAAGCGCCGAGCCCGCTGCTTGATCCAAAGTAGAGGAAAGCGGCCCCTTCGGAGATCTCGCTGTTGCTGTAGCCTGGGGCGCCGACAATAACGTCGGCGAAACCATCCCCGTTTACGTCCCCGGCCGTTGCGACGGAAGTGCCAAAGAGGGCCGACTCATGGTTGATTTCGGCCGACCAGTTGGGGGCCGATCCAGGTCCCGAGGCAGAGCCGAAAAAGCAGAAGGCGGCCCCCTCCTGGTACTGGCCATTGCCGTTCAGGCAGGCCCCGACAACTACGTCCGAGTAGCCATCGCCGTTGATATCCCCGGCTGTCGCGACGGAACGGCCAAACCAGGCATCTACCTGATCGCCCTGTCCCGTCCAGGAACTAGAGGTGTTTAGCCCGTCCGCCGAGCCGAGGTAGAGAAAGACCGCGCCGGCGTCAACTTCGTCGCCACTGAACAGATGCGCTCCGACGATCACATCCGAGAAGCCGTCGCCGTTCACGTCGCCCGCAGTCGATACGGAAATGCCGAAACCCGATGAAGCCTGATCGCT